>Ga0326726_10005722_pt1 | contig 11243 bp, 13 predicted proteins | sample MHFenrmetagenome_2_FD_207603 | JGI IMG/M metagenome (GOLD analysis project Ga0326726, IMG submission 207603) | Lab enriched peat soil microbial communities from Michigan Hollow, Ithaca, NY, United States - MHF15MN | ecosystem: Environmental > Terrestrial > Soil > Wetlands > Peat | place: USA...
CGATCAGCCGGTTGCCGCGGCCGCGCAGGCTGCGTCCGAGCGCGGACACGACGCCGGTCGACACCGTCGACTCGAAGCCGAGCGGGTTGCCGATGGCGACCGCGAGCTGGCCGACGCGCGGAGAGATCGCGGCATCGATCGCCAGGTAGATCGGCGGCGAGCCGTCCGTGTCCGGCCGGGTGGCGAGCGCGGCGGCGTCGATCCGGACAACCGCGAGATCGGTGGCCGGGTCATCACCCATCACCTGCCCTTTCGCGACCTCGCCGGCCGGCGTGCGGACGCGAATCTCACGCGCGCCGGACACGACGTGGCTGTTCGTCATCACGTAGCCGTCCGGCGTCACGACGAAGCCGGAACCCGCGCCGGACGGACCGCGCTTGTTCGCGATCTCGATGCTGACGACCGCGGGCCCCGCCTTGTCGACGACGCCGATCACCGCACGCGAATACGCGTCGAGCGCTTCTGCTTCCGTGACCGGTTCGTCCACTGCCAGGGGTTGTAGCAGCACCGCCGTCACGAGCGACTGCCGAGCGCGAGCTCGACCTCCAGCTTCTGGCCGCCGCGCAGGAGCGTGACCTTCACGGTCTTGCCCGGGCGGCTGTTGAGCGCGTGGCGGAGCGAGTCCGGTCCGGTGACCACGACGCCGTCGACCGCGACCACCGTGTCGCCGACGAGGATGCCGGCGGTCGCCGCCGGACCGCCGTCCTCGAGCGAGGCCACGAGCGCGGCGTCGTCGCCGTCGTCCGCGGCACGCCCCACCACGGCCGCCAGCTGCGCGGTGAGCCGGACCGGATACGCGCCGACGCCGAGGTAGCCGCGACGCACGCCGCCGTGCTGGACGAGCTCGTCGACGACGCGGCGAAGCGTCGCCGTCGGGATGGCCAGATCGGCACCGCGGATGAGCGTCCGCGTGTTCATGCCGATCACCTGGCCGTCGCTGTCGATCAACGGGCCGCCCGCGAACCCGCGCGGGATCTGGCGGTCCGACTCGACATAACGATCGAGCCTGCCGCCGTGGGGCGTGTCGACCTCAGGGCCCAGGACGCCGACCGCGCGCAGCGACGCACGCGCGGTCCGACCCGGACGTCCGATCGCGAGCGCGAAGTTGCCGACCGCGAGCCCGTCGAGCTCGCGGAACGTGGCCGGGGTGAGGCCGCCACCGGACACGCGCAGCACCGCGACGTCCGTGCCCGGATCCCGGCCGATGACCTCGGCGTCGCGTTCGTCGAGCTTGCCATCCGCCGTTCCGATGCCCACGGTGGTCCTGTCCGGGACGTGGAAGCTCGACGTGATCACCAGATCGGTGGCCCACGCGATTCCGGTGCCTCCGCTGTGACCACGAGCCACGTGAACCGTGGATACCGAGGCCGCGGCGACCGCGGCGGCGAGGGCCTGATCGAGGGCCTTGAAAACGTCGAGTGCTGGTTGCGCCATGAAACTCTCCTTCTCCAACACCCTGAACGAGGCCGAAGCGGTCGTATATCCGCCAATCGGCGAGGGTTTTTGAGACATGCAGGCAGATCTCGTCGGCGGTCCTCCCCGGATAGGTAGGGTTGACCTGGGCGTCTGGCGTGATCACCTTGTCTTCTCAGGAGATCCGTATGACCCGTAACCCGCAACTCCCGCTCCGCTCTGTCACCGAGCCGATCAAGGTGACCCTCTTGACGGACGATCCGCTGCTCCGCGCCGGGCTGTCGAGCCTGCTCGCGCAGGTCGGCCAGATCGATATCGTCGAGCGTGACGCGGCCGAGGTCGCGTTGTGGGACGCCGGTGTCGACGGCGAGAAGGCCCTCAGCCGGCTATCCGAGATCCGCGCGCTGCCGTTCCCGACCGTCGCGGTCGTGAGCGATCAAGCGCACGTGTCCCCGGCCCTCGCGGCCGGCGCACGAGGTGTCGTGCTCCGGGACCAGGTCGGTCCCGGCATCCAGGCCGCGCTCGCGGCGGTTCGCAGCGGCCTCACGGTCGTGGACACCGCGCTCGCGCACCAGCTCGTGCCCGCCATCCCGATGAAGACGTCGAACGGCAAGGGTCGCGGCGAGCTCACCGAGCGCGAGCGCCAGGTCGTCCAGCTGCTCTCGGAAGGGCTGTCGAACAAGCTGATCGCGGACCGGCTCGGCATCAGCGATCACACGGCGAAGTTCCACGTCAACGGCGTGATGATGAAGCTCGGCGCGTCGACGCGCACCGAGGCGGTCGTCGAAGCGATGCGCCGCGGGCTCATCACCCTCTGAGATCACGCGAACCTCACACGTCACCTCTACGGTGTTCACGCGGTCCGATGCGATACCAATCGCATGCGGATCGCGTTCTTGTTTCTGCTCGGTGCTTGCGCCCCGATGTCGAGTAACTCGGGGACGTTCGTCAGCAACATCGCCGTTCGCGGCACGACTCTCCAGATCGAGAGCTGCGAGATGCAACTCGACCTCGATCAGGACAACGTGATCGAGCGACTCACCGGAGGTGGCAGGACCCCGGTGATGTCGACCCCGAACTGCAAGCCACACGACAGCGCGTTCTCGAGCGCCGTCCGCGACGGTGCGCGATGAAGCCCCTCGCGTTCGCCGTGCTCGCCTCGTGCGCGAACGGCGGCATGTTCGTGCAGGACGTCCACGTCGATCACTTCGATCTCGTCGTGACGAGGTGCTGGGTCAGCGTGGAGGCTGACCGCCTCCAGGTCAGCGATTGCAAGGCCGAGCGCCAGCGCCTGCCGGTGATCGTGGATCGCCCGGCACCCGCGGTCGTCCCAGCTCGCGACATCGCGCCCGAGCGGTCGGCGACGCTCGTGCAGGACGAGCTCGCACGCGGGATCGCCGCCGTGAAGCCGGCGTTGCTCGAGTGCTCGACGCGCGGCCACCTCGCGCAGGCCATCAAGCTGCACGTCGCGATCGCCGACACGGGCAAGGCCGCCGAGGTCACGGCCGACGATCCCGCGTTCGCGGCGTGCGCGACCACCGCGTTCGACGCGATCGCGTTCCCGCCGACCCGAGACGGCACGGCGTTCTCGTTCACGTTCGATCCCCGCGCTCCGGGAGCGTCGTGACGGCCCGGCTGTGCCCGATCATCGTGGTCGCCCTCGCCGGCTGTCTCCCCGCCCCACCTGCGGTCACGCTCGGTCGTCAGATCAGCGAGCCGGTTGTCGTGCGGGTCGATCCGACGATCGCGCTACGGACGATCGCGATGCCGTCGGCCGTCGTCATCGCCGCGACGACACCGCGGACCTGCCGTCGCGAAGTGTTCGACCTGATCGGCGAGCTCGACGATGGCGTCATGCGCCGGCGCCGCGCCCACGCGGCGAGTCTCGACAGCGCGTGCCCGGTTCCGGTGCCGTACGTGACCGTCCACGTGACCCTCGCAACCGGCGAAGTTATCACCGGCGTGACCGATGCAGCCGGCGTGTTCGCTCACCCCGCGACGCCCGCGCAGCTCGATGGTGTGATCAGCGCGCGTGCCGGCGATCAGCAACAACAGCCGCCACCGCCGCCGCGACCGATCGACCACAAGCCCATGGACAAGCCGGTCGTCGGACCTCCGAGCGCGTTCGACCCGGCGCGGAACCAAGCCGCGTTCGCGGCGATGCGCGCGCTCGTCAACCAGTGCGCGGCGACGCACGGCTGGGGCGGGATCGTGAAGGTGACGATCGCGGTCGATCCCGCGGGCGTTGCGACGGCCGAATCGAGCGTCGGCAGCGCCGCGTTCAAGACCTGCGTGCGCGACGGCGCTTCGAAGATCGGGTTCCCCGCTTCGCCGAGCGGCCAGACGCTCGACGTGAAGTACCAGATCGTGCTGCCTCACTAGGCAGCCAGCCGTAGACGTCGAGCTTGATGAGGCCGGTGTCGCCGATCACGACGCCCTCCTGCTCCAACAGGTTGCGCTGGATCGCGGCGCCGACCGGGTCGTAGATCGCGATCCGGCCGCGGGTCTTGCTCGCCTTGCCGATGACACGCTGCCACGGCAGCGCATCGCCGGGCTGGCTGGTCTTGAGCGCGGCGCCGGCGACCCGCGCGCCGCCCGGGATGCCCGCGAGCTCGGCGACCTGGCCGTAGGTGGCCACGTGGCCACGGGGGATGCGGCGGATCACGGCGTGGATCCGGCCGTAGAGCAGCTTCACGTGGTCGGCGTCACTGGACGGCATCGGCGCGCGCACGCTACCACTGCATGCGATGCGAATCTCGGTCCTCTACTTCGCGGTGTTCCGAGAGCGCCTCGGGCGTGCCGACGAGACCCTCGAGCTCGCCGCGGGCGCGACCGTGGCCGACGCGCTCGCCGCGCTCGCCACCCTGCACGCCCCGATCGCCCAGCTCGCCGGCAAGTTCCGCGTCGCGGTGAACCAGGACTTCGTCGAGCCGGCACACCCGCTCGCGGAGGGCGACGAGCTGGTGCTGATTCCACCCGTCGCGGGCGGCGCCGGCGCGGCACGCCACGTGGTCGTGACGGATCAGCCGCTGTCGCTCGACCGCTGCGTCGCCGCGGTCTCCAGTGCCGGCATGGGCGGCATCGTCACGTTCACCGGGATGGTGCGGCTCCACTCGCACGGCGCCACGATCGATCACCTCGAGTACGAGGCCTACGCGCCGATGGCGATCCGCGAGATGACGCGGCTGTGCGAGGCGATCGAGACCGAGGTCGGCGGCACGCGCCTCGCGGTCGAACACCGCGTCGGCACGCTCGCGATCGGCGACGTCGCGGTCGTGATCGCGGCCGCGGCACCGCACCGCGCCGAGGCGTTCACCGCCTGTCGCACGATGATCGATCGCCTCAAGGAGTCCGTGCCGATCTGGAAGAAGGAGGTCGGCACCTCCGGCGAGACGTGGGTCGGGCTCGGTCCTTAGCGGATCGAGCTCGACTGATCCGCGGCGGCGGTACTACCCGGCCCCTATCCGACGCGATCGCGATCGCAGGGCATGATCGCCAGATGCGCCGGATCGAGGTCGCGCTCGGGCTCGCGATCGCGGTCGTCGCGATCACGATGGCAAGCCCGCTGGGGACTCGCCCGGCGATCGCGGCGTTCTGGGTCGGCGTGTTCGGTCCAGCCATCGCGATCGATCGCGTGCTCGCGACACGCCGGCTCGAACGTCCCGTCTCGAGGCTAGTGACGCTGGTCCTGAGGTCGGCCATCGAGCGCCGCGCGAACCGGATCTACCTGAGAAACGTCGGCACCCGGTTCACGATCTGGTTCGCGCGCGGCCGCGAACAATGGGAAGAGATGAGGCCGCCCCGACAGCTCCGCGAACCGATCCTCTGCGAGCTCGCGTGGCGGCTCCGACGGTGGGCGGCGAACGACGTGCTCGTCCTCGCGATCGGGGATCGGCGAGTGCGGCTGCGGATCGTGTTCTCGATCGGCGAAGATCTGGCGCGCATCGATCTCGCCTGATGCGGCGATCGCGGTGAACGCCGGCAATCGCGCGCACAAGCTGGCACAGACGACCCGACCGCTACCCACCTCACGGCGATGGGGTGTCATTGCGGTATGAAGCCGCTCACCATCGCTGCGCTCCTCCTGTCCTCCGCGTGCAGCCAGCACCTGTACGCACCACCCACCCAGGCGTACGCGCTCGATCCGGTCCACGCCCAGGCCGCCGGCACGAGCTCGCTCGATGTCGAGGGCTCGACGCACTCGCAGATCTTCGATCCCGCGTTCAACGCTGCCAACGCGCGCCTCCACACGGGCATCGGCAACGACGCCGAGCTCTCGCTCGAGAGCATGTTCGCCGGCGTCGACGATCACGGCATGTCGATGGCCGATCGCCACGTCTACGCCGGTCGTGCCGGCCTCCGCCTCAATCCCGGCCACGGCCCGCTCACGTTCTCGACCGGGATCGGTGGCGGCTACGCACCTGCCGGCGGCGCCTTCACCGCGATCGATGGTGGGGTCTCGCTCGGCTACGACAACTGCGTGCTCGTCCCGATCGCGTCGGCCTCCGCGTTCGTGTCCCAGCCGATCGACGCACGTCCTGTCGACGTGTCCGAGGACGCCGATTCGGGCACGCGCTACGCGACCGCACACCGCACGCTCGGCGGCACGATCCGCACCGGCCTCCGGCTCTCGCTGTCACCGTCCGAGTGCCGTGCCGGTCACCAGGTGCCGTGGCTCACGGCCGGCTTCGACGTCACGACCCTCGTCGACTCGACCTCCGATGCCGAGCTGTTCGGCGTCGGCGCCGGCATCACGATCCCGCTTTGACTCTCGCGGTCGCTCGCAGCGCGAGCGCGAGGCCGCAGATGATCGCCGCGCCACCGACGGCGAGCGTCGGGCGGAGCGATTCGCCGAGGAGCGCGATCGCCGCGGCGGCAGCGATCACCGGGACCGACAGCTGGATGGCCGCGGCGCGAGTGGCGCCGAGCGCGGGGACGACCGCGTACCACAGCGTGTAGCCGAGCCCGGACGCGATGCCCCCGGACGCCGCCGCGAGCGCGATGCCCCGCGCCGAGACCCGCGCGCCGGCCACGATCGCGACGACCACGAGCAGTGCAGCGATCGGGATCGTGCGAACGAAGTTTCCAGCCGTGGTCGGAAGCGGGTTCGTGACGCCGCGGCCGCGGAGCGAGTAGACGCCCCACGCGACTCCGGCCGCGATCATGAGCAGCGCGCCGCCCGCGGGCGGTGGATCGATCCCCGGCGCGTTGATGACCACGAGGCCGGCGAGCGCGACGATCCAGCCGATCCACTGCAGCGCGGTCGGGCGCTCGCCGCGAAGCAGCCCGCCGGCGACCATCGTCAGCTGGACCGCGCCGAACAACAGCAGCGCGCCCGCGCCCGCCTCGAGCTGGAGGTACGCGTACGAGAACGCGACCGCGTACGCCGCGAGCGCGAGCGCCGACCGCCAGGTCCCCGGGCGCGCGACCGCGGGCGTGGGCACCGGGCGCGCGAGCGTGATCGCGACGAGCACGCACGCCCCGGTCACGAGCCGGATCGCGGTGAAGCTCGCCGCATCGATCGCACCGCCGCGCAGCCCCGCGCGGCACAGGAGCGAGTTCGCGGCGAACCCGAGCATCGCCGCGGCGGCCAGGACTGCGGTGCGGATCAATGGCTCAGCGCGACGGTTCGGCGGAGCCCGCGGTGGCCGAGCCCGCGGCCTCGGCGGGCACCGGCGCCGGTGGCGCGGTCGAAGTCTGCGGCTGCGTCGGGACCGGCACCGCCGAGCCCGCGGCGGCAGGTGGCGGAGGCGGCGGCGGGGCCGGCTGCGTGGGCGTGACGGTGGCGCCGCCCGGGCCGGCGGTGCCGATGCCGGTGCGGATCGCCGGCCGCTCGCCGTCGTTCTCACCGGTGGGCGTCAGGCCCGGGCGCGAGATGGCGCCACCGGGGCGCGCGGTGAAGTCTTCACCGTTGCCGACCGCCTTGACGTTCGGGCCACACTCCATGTTGAGGCGCTTCATGTCCTTGAAGCGATCGGTCAGCTTGATGTGGAACAGGCCGTCGCTGCGGAGCTCGGCACCGGTCGTGGAGATCGCCGCGTAGGTCTTCTTCGTCTCCTCCTTCTGGAGCAGCTTGTCGCTCGCCTTGAAGCGCAGACAGCCGGAGACGATCGATTCGCCGAACTCCTGCGCCATCGTCATCGCGTACTCGACGTGGAGCTCGCCGTCGCTCGACTTGACCTCGAACTTCTGGAGCTCGAGCTTGCCGGGCTTGTAGCTCGAGCTGTGCGCGTCGGGATCGCCGACCGCCGGCGTGAACACGGCGTGGGCGACGAGCGAGTCGATGTTGACCTTCCCGAAATCGATGCCCTCGCCGACCATGACCTGGTTCGTGCGGTTCTTGAGCAGCGGCTTCAGCTTCGTGTGGCCATCGCCGATCGTGCAGCCGCTCGGGCACGACAGATCGAGCGAGCCATCGGCCTTCGTCCAGTCGAGGACGCTGCGGCCCATCTTGTTCTTCGTCATCGGCAGATCGAGATCGAACGCGAACTCGATCTTGCCGGTGATCGGCAACCCGAGCGCGGCGCGCAGCGGCAGGTTCGCGCCGGGCAGATCCTTGCCCTCGAGATCGAACTTGATGCCGCCCTTGCCGAACTTCGGCAGCGTGATGTTGCCCTTCAGGTGACCGACCCCGATCTCGGCATCGAGATCGACCGAAGCGTTCATGCCGATCAGCGCGAGCAGGCCGGCATCGACCTTCAGGCGCTTGATGAAGAACGTGGTCACGACCTCGTCGGGCTTGGTCGGCCGCGTGCGCAGCGTGACGTCGTTGAAGTAGACGCGACCCGGGATGATCCCGCGCTCGACCTCGCGGATCTGGATGTCGTAGCTCGACGCCAGCGCCTCGACGGCCTTGTCCTTCACCCGCTCGAACGGGAAGGTGAGCTGGAGCGCGAACACGAACACGACGAGCGCGAGAACCGCCATCCCGGCGTAGCGCAGCGCGAGCCGCGTCCGGCGGCCCAGGTTGATGTTGACGTGAAATGGGAGCTGGAATGCCACGTCAGTTCCCCTTCTTCGCGTCGGAGCCACTCGAGCCGGCCCCGCTGCCGTCGCCCTTCGCCGGCGCCTCCTTCGAATAGGACGACACCTCGAGATCGAGCGTGAGCTTGTCCTTGTCGCGGAAGTCGCGGCGCAAGTCGAGGTGCGTGATCGCGACCAGCTTCGACCCGGTCTCGATCTCCATGAGGAAGTCCTTGAGCTGCTGGATCGTCAGCTTGTCGAGCCGGAGCGACGACGAGTTCGTGACGAACCCGTTCTTCGGCGGCTGTGCGCTGTGCGGCGTGATCGTGCTCTTGAGCTCGAACTTCGCCTTCTTCGCGGCGTTCGTCAGGTAGGTATCGAGCGACAGCGGCTCGGTGCCCATCGTCTTGACGACGTCATCGACGTCGGTCGCGGACTGCCCGCGCGCGCGCATGTCGGCGACCACGACGAGGGCCTTGCGCGCCTTGTCGTTGCGAGCCTCCATCGCCACGAGGCCGTCGTGGATCGCCAGGCCGAGCCAGATCGCGAGCGTGATCGGCGCGGCGATGGCCGCGATGATGACGAGGCGACGTTCGCGCGGGGAGATGCGATCCCAGAAGTCACGAGCTTTATCGGTGAACGTGGACATCGCTACCTCACATGCACTGCGGCGAGTTGATGGTGAGCTTGAACTTCTTCACGCCGCCTTCACCGGTCTCGGTCGGTCCGCGACTCACTCCGCCGCCGAAGCACTCGACCTTCTTCAGCTCGCCGACGAGCAGGTCGATCTCCTCGGGCGTCTTCGCCGAGCCGTCGATCTCGATCTTCTGCGGATCGATGTTGAGCGTGTCGACATCGAGCGTGATCTTGTCCTTCGGCGGGATGTGGCTGTTGATCTCGAGCATGATGTCGTACGCGGACATCTTCGGCAGCGGCGACATCGAGCCCAGGGCGCCGCCGGGCCCGTTCATCGCGAGCACCTCGTCGGCGGTCTTCGACGCTCCAAACAGCTCCTGGGTCTCGTTCGCGATGCGCGTGTTCAGCGTCTTCTCGGCCTTCCGCAGCCGGTAGAGATCGGCGTACGCGCTGACTGCCGCGAACGCGGCGACCGCGAGCACCGCGGCGCCGAGCGGCACTGCCTTCGCGCGGAGGAACGACAGGTCGACCTTCACGGCCAGGGCGCCGGAACGCAGATCGAACTGCGGCCGGCCGCCGGCACAATCGAACGCCATGCCGATCGTCATCGCCGCGGCATCGACCGGTAGGTTCGGGGCTTGCTCGGCGAGCCGCGGGCCGACGAGCGCCATCGCGTCATCGGGCGTCACCCGCCACGCCGGCATCGCCAGCTGCTCGGTCAAGAACGAGCCGAGCCCGCGAAGCCGCGCGCCACCCCCGACGAGCAGCGCCGCGATCGGCGCGAAGCCGGTACGCGCGCGACACGCCGCGAGCGTCTGGCGCAGGTCGCGCGCGAACGGCGTGAGCTCCTGCACGACGACCCCGTGGATCCGCGCCCACGCCTCGTTCGTCGCCGGCTCGGTGCTCGACGCGACGAAGCCATCGGCGTGCTTCGCGGCCTCGGCCTTGTCGAAGTCCAGCCGCCAGAACTTCGCGATCGCCTCGGTCACCTGCTTGCCGGCACGCGCGAGGCTGCGGCTGAACACGGCCTTGCCGAGGTGCACGACGACCACGTCGGTGCGCTCGTGACCGATATCGATCACCGCGACCGGGCCATCGGTCCGCGCCTTCATCAGCGACGGGATGCGCTCGACGAGCTTCGCCGCGGCGCCGCCGCACGCGAGAATGCCGCGCGGCTCGAACCCGACCTCCTGGCCGAGCTCGATCAGCGACTCGGCGCGATCGCGGCGCATCGCGTACGTGAGCACGCGCATGCCCTCGGCCGGTGCCGCGACGCGACCGCGCATCGCGGTGGTCTCGATCACCGGCACGGCAGGTACTGGCGCGGACGGGATCGGCTCGAACGTGTAGACCATGTCCTCGAGGTCGACCGGCACCACGCCCTCGAGCTCGCCACCGACGGCCTTGTCGAGATCCGAGCGGCGCAGGTTCTTGAACCCGAACTCGACGACGTGGGTGAACACCGAGTCGCCGTAGACGCCGATGTAGCCGGTATCGTCGCGGAGCCGCAGCTCCTCGATCATCGCCTTCAGCACGCGCTTGGCGCGCGTCTCGGCAGGCTCGTCACCGGGCGGCACGAGGCGCTCGACGACATTGAGGAGCATGGCACCGCGGATGCCCGGGCTGGCGACCGCCAGCTTGACGCTCCACGCTCCGAGATCGACCGCAAAGACTCGTGACGACATATCAGTCTCCCCGCTGCGCTTCGCGGCGGACCAAAATCGATCGGTTCATCTCAGTCCTCCCTCAGATAGACCCACGCGCCGTTCGGCATCGGGGGCTTCCTGACGTTCTGTGGAACCACCTTCGTGTCCCACACACCCGTGATCGTGGAGCGGATCGCTGGAAACACCGGCGACCCGTCCTTGTTCTTCTGCTTGCGCTCGATCTCGCCCCACGCCTCGATCTTGTAGGTGCGGCGCGGCCCGACGGTCGCGATCTGCGACAGCTTGGCCTTGTCGAGCTCGAGCCCGATCTTCTCGCCGGGTTGCAGCCCCGGCAGCCCCGCGCCGAGCGCCGAGCTCGCCGCGCTGCCCGCGAGCGTGCCGGCACCCGAGCCCGCGATCGATGCGACCTGCGCGCCGGGATCCTTCACGAACGCGATGAAGTCGTCGACCTTCAGGAACACCTCGCCGAACTCGCGCGCCTTGCTGACGTACGTGGCGAGCAGGAACAACCGGCGGGGATCGAGGATGACCGGATCGTTCGGGTTCTTCGCCGACAGATAGAGG
>Ga0326726_10005724_pt1 | contig 11242 bp, 12 predicted proteins | sample MHFenrmetagenome_2_FD_207603 | JGI IMG/M metagenome (GOLD analysis project Ga0326726, IMG submission 207603) | Lab enriched peat soil microbial communities from Michigan Hollow, Ithaca, NY, United States - MHF15MN | ecosystem: Environmental > Terrestrial > Soil > Wetlands > Peat | place: USA...
TCACCTGGGGAGCAGCGCCCCGATAGCCGCCGATCTCCGCCGCCGGCGCGGCCGCTGGCTGGAGGAGGCGGTGCAGACGATGGCGGGCCTGGTGGAAAAGGACTGGCGCGTTTATGCGAGAATGCAAAAGGCTGAAGGCTGAAGGCTGAAGGCTGAAGGCTGAAGGCTGAAAGAAGGCAGAAGGCAGAAGGTAGAAGGCAGAAGGTCGAAGGCAGAGGTCAGAAAGGGAGCTCATGCGTCCGCGAATCGTTCCCGCCGCCGCTCTCGCTGTCGCCTGCGCGATCATGTTCGCGTGCGGGGGCATCACCAGCCCGTCGAACAACGTCACTGATCCGTTCAGCGGCACGATCCAACCCGGAGGGAACGGCGGATTGAAGCCGTTCAACGTGCCGTCGACGGGCGAGTTCACCGTCAAAGTGACAGCGCTCGGTCCGAACACCAGCGTCATCATCGGCGTCGACGTCTACCAGGATACGAGCAACGGCAATTGCACGGGACTGCAGCTGTACCAGCGCAACAGCTTCGTCACCCTGAACGTGCAGGCGCTCGCCGGCCAGATCTTCTCCGGGCACTACTGCGTGATGGCGTACGACGTCGGCGGCCTGACGGCGGCTACGACGTACACGCTGACGGTCTCTCACCCGTAAGACCGGTGTCTGCGCTGGACGCCAAGATCGATCGCCTGTATCAGCTGGCGCTCGACGAATTCACCGCCGCACGAAATACACTCGCCAAGTCCCTGACCGGCGCCGATGCGACGCTCGTCAAGAAACTCGTCAAGCCGACCGTCGCCCCCTGGGCCGTCAACCAGGTGTACTGGCGCGCGCGCCCCGTGTACGATCGATTGTTGAAATGCGGCGAGAAGCTGCGCACCGCGCAAATCGCCGCGCTCGAAGGACGCAAGGCAGACGTAGCCGCCGCGAGCGCCGCCCATCGGCGCGCGATCGCCGATGCTGTGCGCGAGGCCGAGCGGCTGACCGCCGGTGCGAGGGCGAAACCAGGCGCCGATGCGCTGTCGCGCACCTTCGAGACACTCTCGCTGACGCCCACGCCGCCGGAGGCGCATGGACGGCTCACGGCGGAATTGCAGCCGGCGGGACTCGAAGCGCTGGCGGGGATCACTCCTAAGGCGCCGGTCCGGCTGAAGCCGGACGCCACGGATCAAGTACGTAGCGGGACAGACCAAGTACGTGGGGTCCGCCTTCAGGCGGACCAGAAGCACCAGGCGGAACTGAAAAAGCACGAAGCCGAGATCAAATCAGCGGAAGCAGCGCTTGCGCGGGCGGAACTCGCGGAGCGAAACGCGCGACAGACTTGGGAACAGACTCACGACAGACTACTGGCGGCGAGAAAAGCCCTCACTGACTTGAAAAGTGTGAAGTCTCAAGTCTGAAGTCTGAAATCCCCAATCTGAACTCTGAACTCTGAAATCTGAACTCTCACACGAAGTCGATTCCGGTCTTCCTGAAATCCCCGCCGAGCACGGCGACTGAATCCGCACCCAGCCAGTTGTCCAGCACCTTCGCGTAGGCCGATCGGAAGTCGGTCTCGAACGTCACGTCGCCCGCGGCGTTTTCGAGCGTCGGGTTCTGCGGATCCGGACTCAGGTTCGCCGCCGTACCGTAGAGCCCTCCGCGCACGCCACCACCCATCGCGAACATCACGCTGGCCGCGCCGTGATCGGTGCCGCGGCTGCCGTTCTCCGTGATGCGCCGGCCGAACTCCGAGAACGACAGCAGGAGCGTGTTGCTGAGCAGACCCTGGTTCTTCAGATCGGTGTACAGCGCCGTCAGACCGTCGTTCAACGTCACCATCAGCTTCACGTATGCGCCGTTGTCGGCAATCGTGTCCTGCGACGCGTGCGTGTCGAATCCGCCGGTCTGGACCCAGAACACTTTCGTACCGGTGCCCTTCACCATCGCGCCGGCGACGGCCCGCAGCGCCTGGCCGAAGCCGTTGTTCGGGTACGTGACGCTCGGCGTGACCTGGCCGACCGCCGCCACCGTGTCGAGCGTCGCGAGGGCGGACTGCACGGTCGTGCTCACGAACGCGACCTGCGGCTTGTCGACGGGGATGTGCGAGGCGATGCTCGTGGCGGCCGCGCGCTCGAGCGGACCTTCGGCCCCGCCCGTGGGGCTGGCGAACGCGTAGCCGCTCACGCTCGGAATCGACGCGACGGCGACCGACGGCGACTGCAGCATGTGCGGCGTGTCGCCCGTCGTGTTCCACGCGACCAGAGGATTGAGCGGCGGCGCGAGCGTGGACAGATACCGTCCCACCCAGCCGCTCCCGCTCGAGTTCGCCGGATTCGCGGTCGACCAGATGTCGGTGCCGAAGAAATGCGACCGGCTCGAGTTCGCGTACCCGACGCGCTGGATGAACGCCAGCCGTCCCTCGTTGAAGATGCCCTGGAGCCCCGCCAGCTTCGGATGCAGGCCGAGCGCTCTCCCGCTCGAGTCGCTACCGACCTGCAGGACCGTACTGGCAGGAATGCCCAGCGTCGGCCGCCGGCTGTAATAGAACGGATCGTTGTAGGGCACCAGCATGCTCAGCCCGTCGTTGCCGCCGGAGAGATCGAGGATGATCAAGTTCCGGCTCGCGGCGCCCTGCGCGTGCGCCAGATCCGACACGAATCGGGGCACGGCCAGCGTGACCGTGAATGCCGCCACGCCGTTCTTGATAAACGTCCGTCGAGTAATTGACATGTTCAGCCCTCTGCCCTCTGCCCTACACAAACTGATACCCGGCGGAGCCGAGAATCAGATGGACGATCCCCGCGCCTTTCGCCCGCAGCTGCGCGTCCGATCCGGTCCACGGTCCGCCCGCGCTCGCGTAGTTGATCAGATCCGCCCGCACGGCCGGATCGAGGTCCGTCGTGAGCCGCGACGTCAGGAAATCGACGAGCGCCGTCGGACTGCTCTTCGCACCGGCCGCCGCGGTCGCGATGCGGAACTGCTGGTTGGCGGCGAGGTTGGACGCCCAGTTCATCCGGTTCAGCATCGCGCCGGTCGAGAACCAGCTCTGGCCGAGCACCCAGCCCGCCACGTTCGGCGGCTCGAGCAGCTGTTGCCCCATGTTGACGAGCGGGCTGAGCGCGCTGGCGGCCGAGTACCCCACCCAGCCGACTTCCTTGAGCGAACGGACGACGTATTCGACCGGCCACGCGTAGCGCGTGAACCAAACGGCCGGATCCTGGAATTGCGGCGACATGAACATGGCCTGCAGTACGGGTCGGATCGCCGAACCGTTCTGCAGATACACGGTCGCGAGGTAGTCGATTGCCGACGGATCCGGCGCGCTCGTTTCGCTGACGAAGAACGTGTAGAGCTTGCTCGCCACGCGGCGTGCGGTCTCGGGATGCATCGCGAGCGCGTTGATGAGGTCGATGGCGTCCTGCGTGCCGGCCGACGCCGGCCGCGCCGGAATCGTCTTGCCGCCGTCCGCGTAGATCGGAAAGCTGAACGTCTTGGCCGTCGTGTCGTGCTGATTGGCGCGGTAGATCCAGCTGAACGCCGCGTTCGGCGTGCGCAGGTCGCCCGTCAGGTTGACGCCGGTGAACACGCGCGCCGCAGCGTAGACGTCGCTCTCCGTGTAATAGCCGACGCCGCGCGAGAAGAGCTCCATCAGCTCGCGGCCGAAATTCTCCTGCGGCTGCGCCTTGGTGTTCGTGTCGCCGTCGAGCCAGATGAGCATCGCCGGATCGATCGTGATCTGGGTGAGCAGATCGCGAAGGCTCCCCAGCGCGTTGGCGCGCAACATCTCGATCTGACCGCGCTGTCCCACGGGATCTTCCGACGCCTTCGCGGCCATCAGCCGCGTCGCGTTCGGCGCCGTGACGACGCCGGCGATCTTGTCGAAGCCGGTCGCGAAGTAGTTGTGCCAGAAGAGCGTCATCTTCTCCTCGAGCGGACGCGGCGAGTGGACCATGCGGAACAGCCACCGCTGTTGCGCGTCGGTCTCCACGCTGTTCGGCGAGAACGCGCCGTTCGACGTCGTGCCGAGGTAACCCGGCTGGCCGATGTTCGCGTCAACGGTGTCGGGGATCGCTTCGTAGTTCAGCAGGCGATCGACGGCTTGCGCGTACGAGAGTCCGCCGAACGCGGCGACTTCGTCAGGCCCGACGCCGAATCCGGCCCGTCGAAGCAGGTGTGCCATCAGTTGCGTGCTGTCGGCCATCTCCGCGTCTCTCCTTCTCGAACCTTAGACCGGCGCCGTTGCACCAGGTTACATACGAGAATTCGCTGGTCGCCCACCGGAACCGTCAGTCCTTTTTACCGTTCTTGTCCGGCCGTGCTAGTGTCACGGGCATGTACAGCGCCGTACTGCTCCTCCATTCCTGGATCCGCTGGATCGCGCTCGTCGCGGGCGTCGGCACTACCCTCGCCGCGCTCCGCGGCAAGACCGAGGGCGAGCGATCACTGGCCGACCGGTGGGGCCTGGTCATGATGATGACCCTGGACCTGCAGATGCTGCTCGGCCTCGTGCTCTATTTCGCCCTGAGCCCGAACATGCAGGAGATCCTCAATCATTTCGGTGCCTCGATGAAGGATCCGGCGCTGCGGTTCTGGGCCGTCGAGCACATCACCGCGATGATGGGCGCGGTCATCCTGGGGCACGTGAGCCGCGTGCTTGCCCGCAAAGCGAAGACGGCCGGGGCGAAACGCACGCGGGTGCTCGTCTGCGCCGGACTCGCGACGATCTTGATGTTGGGCGGCATGCCGTGGCCCGGCCGCCCGGGCGGGCGCGACTTGTTCCGGTTGTCCCTATGATCTGGTGGCTCTGGCAGTTCCTCTCGGGTTGGGCGTCGGAGATGTCCGCGCTCACGTGGCTCGCGGTGGCGTTCGTCGCCGCGATTCTGGAAGTGACGATTCCCCACTTCGGCTCGGCGTTCGTCAGCGTCGGCGCAGTCGCGGCCGCCGCCGTCGCCTACCTCGGGTTCGGCCCTGCCGCGCAGCTCATCACGTTCATCGTCGTGCTGACGGTGTCCCTCGTGACACTGCGGTCGGGATTGGTGGCGCGGCTCGGCGGGCGTGGCGTGCCGTCGCGAACCGATCAAGTGCTGGGTCGGGCGGGCGTCGTCACGCACGATATCGATCCCACGACGGGCGCCGGCCGCGTCAACGTGGGCGGCGAGGACTGGGCGGCGCGCAGCGCCGAACCCATGGCAGCGGGCAGCAAAATCCGTGTCGTCGGCGCCGACGGCATCGTGCTGGAGGTCACACGCGCATGAATGCGATCGTCTTCTTCGGCGTTGCCGTCGTCGTGCTGGTCGTGCTGCTTCGGACGATCAAGATCGTCCCGCAGAAGCAGGTGAAGCTCATCGAGCGGCTCGGCAAGTACCACCGCACGGCCGAAGCCGGCCTCAACACGATCGTCCCTTTCCTCGACTCCGTCCGCGCGACGATCGATCTGCGCGAGCAGATCACCAAGATCGAGCCGCAGCCGGTCATCACACGCGACAACGTGACGATGGAAGTCGATGCGGTCATCTATTACCTGATCGCCGACCCCGTGCGCGCGACCTACGAAGTGCAGAACCTGCCGTGGGGCCTCGAGCAGCTGACGCTGTCCGCGCTCCGCAACGTCATCGGCCAGCTCGATCTCGACCACACGCTCTCGTCGCGCGACACGACGAACTCGCAGCTGCGCGCGGCGCTCGACAGCGCGACGCAGCAGTGGGGCGTCAAGGTGATGCGCATCGAGCTGAAGAACATCACGCCGCCCGAAGAAATCCGCCTGACGATGGAAAAGCAGATGACCGCGGAGCGGACGCGCCGTGCGGTCGTGACGACGGCCGAAGGCGAGAAGTCGTCGGCGATTCTGCGCGCGGAAGGCCAGAAGCAGGCGGCGATCGTCAACGCGGAAGGCGCGAAGGAGGCGGCGATTCTCGCGGCGGAGGGCCAGGCGCAGGCCCGGCTGCGCGTCGCGCAGGCCGAGGCGCAGGCGATTCAGCTCGTCGCCCAGGCACTCGGCGCCGCCGGCAGTCCGGCGCAGTACCTCATCGCGCAGAAGTACCTCGAGGCGCTCGGGCAGATCTCGAACAACGCGAACAAACTCGTGTTCCTGCCGTTCGAAGCCAGCGGGATTATGTCGTCGCTCGGCGGGATCAAGGAGCTGCTGCAACCGGTTAAGTAGGGCGGAGGGAATCGGCACCCGCTGGCAGACCGCGGATCGCGTGATACTTTGAATCCGTGCGTCCGACCGACGATTCACGCCGGCTGCCCCGTCTCGCCATCGTCTCTGGCCTTGCCGTCCTCGCAATCTGGGGTCTGCGGCTGACGATTCTCGAAGGGTTCGTCCACGAGTGGCAGCGCGGGTTCCGCGGCGACTTTCACGCGGCGATGTACGAGTCCGGCTGGTGGGACGGCCGCGGGATCATGTATGGACCGGTGTTCGTCATCGAGCGCTGGTTCGTGAACGCGTGGCCGGGCGTGTTCACGGTCCATCTGTTTGCGCTCGCGAACGTGCCCGCGGTCCTGCTCGCGTTCGTGTTGTCGATCGCCGCCGCGCGCGCGAATCGCACGGCCGCGTTCGTGGCCTTCAGCGCGTGGTGCTGTCTGCGCTGGCTGTTCTACGCGTTCTCGGTCGCGGCCAATCCTGAAATCCTCGAGATGTTGCTGCTGACGGTGGCGTGGTACGCCGCGTCACGAGCGAAGAGCGCCGCGGCCTGGGTCTCGGTCACGCTCGCGGCGCTGACGAAAGTGATCCCGGTCATCTTCGCGCCGCTGCTGCTGCTGCGCGCGTCACGCAGGGCGATCATCGCGGCCGCCGTCACTGCCGGCGTCATCATCGCGGCGGTCGGCGTCGGCCAGCACATGTCGCCGACCGAGACGGTCCTCGGCATCCTGATTCCGAGCCAGAGCACCACCAGCGGATCGCTCCGGCAGGCGTCGCACATCGTCCCGATTCCGTCGGTGTATCAGATCGTCGGATTGAGCACGGCGCTGGCCCGCGCGATGGGCATGACGGACACCGATCCGCGGCTCGAGAGCGTGCAGACGATTGCGAACGCCGCCACCGTCATCATCTATATATGGTCCGCGTTCGTCGCGGTCGTGGTGCTGCGCGGGCGTCACGCGCTGCCAGAGACGATGAGGCTCGCGCTGGCGTACGGACTGTTTTTCGCCCTGATGCCGCTGGCGACGTTCCACACGCACCCGCACACGTTCGTGTTCATGCTGCCGGCGTGGACGGCGATCATCGCGACGCTGACAGACGACGGCGATCGCTGGCGCGTGATCCTGTTCGGCTGCGTGTTTCTCATTCTGTTTGTGTTCGGCGGGATGCCGTCAATGGCGACGCCAGTCGATCGATTGCTGCACACGCACCTGGCGTCGTCGCTGCTGTTCGCGGATCCGATCTGGGCGAACGTGGGGACCGTGCTGACGCTGTCGGGCTACGCGCTGCTACGGACGCGCGAGGCGTCCGCGGCCGTGTGATAACATTTCAAGTTCCTCTCCGCCGGTCCCCATCGTCCAGAGGCCTAGGACGTGGCCCTTTCAAGGCCAAAACGCGGGTTCGAATCCCGCTGGGGACGAACCTTCTTACCGACGGCGAATGTGAGTCATCCTCATTCGGCTGCCGGGCGCTCAATGTGCTCCACGGTGTATATCGGCACGGTTGCGTCTTGCTGTTTCAGTTCGAGACCTAATGGGCGCAGCACAGTGAAGATTGTCGGGAGGTCATCGTAGCGCACCATCGGCGAGTTGCCTGGCGGAGGGGGCGGCAGCCGCATAGGGTTCCAGCCTTCCGTTTCGACAGCGAACAGCCCACTGAGTCCCGTGCGGTTCACCACCGGCAAGTCTGTCCAGTTTTCGATGTACTGGACAAGGTCGTCCATGTTGATGCCTCTTGCGTGCAGGGGGTGCCCCCGCCCCATGATGAAGTTGTGGCAACCTTCCGGGTTGCTTGTATCAATCATGCAGTCCCTCTCCACGATGGTCGACTTGTGGAGATTCGGACCGCCGCTTGCGACGGTGAGCGCGTAGACCGACATCATCTTCTGCTCGACCCGCATCACGAGCTTGAAACGGTCGGCAAGCAACCCGCGAATCATTCCCTGCATTCGGACTCGCTTTTCGCTTTCTGGAAGATTGGCGAGAACAGCGTTCGCGGGCGCCTTCGCCTCGATATCGTACATCTCTCGCCAGTCAGGAACACCGGACAGACGCGGCGAGGGGTTGTTTGGAACGTCGTACGCGTAATGCAAAAGCAACGGCACAGGGACCGCGCTCGCCATGAGGTCACCGTTTGGCAGCACGTGCAGACGCATGTTGCGGGAGGCACTCGAGCGAGAGGGCTTTATCGAGATCGCTTCAAAGGCAGGCGACTGAGCGGCGACAGGCAAGGCTAAGAGCAAGGCTGCGACCGCCCGGCATAACAAGGACATCGTTCATCCCTCCTTGACTGACGTTCACCACAGCGCGAATGGTGTCAGGCTGTCGCGCGTCGAGAGCCCGAGTTGCTAATCGCGTGACTGCTCCGACAGCTTTCGACAGTCTACTTATCTTCGCGTCATCATCAAGGGGCAGGGCGCGTCCAAATGAAAGGGACTTGCACGGCGCTAACCGGCTGTGCTCACGCCGCGTGAACGCCGTCGCACATCTGCACCGTGAGTAACGCGCGAGGCGGCGTTACGCGGCTCGACGGTCGGATCGCCAAATCCCCTGAAAAACCGGCTCGTAACTCAGCATGATTCCCCCTGGGGACGAACCTTCTTACCGACGGCGTGTGGATTTCATCACGCTCAGCGTCACGCGTGACGTTTGCCCCATTGCCATGCTCGCAGTGTAGTACGGGGTTAGACTGACGCTCCGATGGAAGTCTGTCCGACCGACGTCCTCTTCGCCCCCGCCGAGCGCATTTGGGACCTGCTCACGGACCCGCGCAAACTGGCGCAATGGACCCGGATGAGGCTGGTCGAAGGTCCGGCGTGCTCAATGAGCGCGGGCGATCATCTCGTCCTGGGAGCCGGCCCGTTGCGCATCACGCTCGACGTGCTCGACGTGCGTCCGCCGCGGGAGCTCACGCTCGATGTCAGGTTCCCCTTCGGGATCACGAACCACGAACGGATTCAGATCACGCCAATCGACGCGCACTCGAGCCGCGTCACCTACAACTGACACTTCGTCTTCCTGCCAGGCTGGCGGGGACAGCTCGTCGAGAATATCCTCGGCCGGCGGATCGCCACCGGACCCGCCCGGTCGCTGAGGCGATTGAAACGCGCCGCCGAACAGGACCCGATTCTGGCCTAGCTGACTGACTTGCACCACGGGCTGCCAGACCGGTCTGAGATGCGCGACGTTCACTGTTGCCGCCGCTCACGCACATCTACGCCGCGATCACGACGCACTCGAATTCCTGAATCCACTCACGGTCACTTCCCGCTGGGGACGTACCAACTGTTGGTAAGCTGGCCACGCCTGCGAGCAGCTGCCTAATCTCGGCTTCTTCCCCATCGAATCGATACGTTTTGCCCTCAGGCGTGAACCTGAGCGGCCCCGCGAGCACTTCTCGCAGCAGTTGCCGACCGTCTTCGACGCGCTTCGTGAGCAGCGCGCGCCAGGCCTTCACGTAGTCGAGGACTTTGGCCTCAATCGCCTTTCGGTCGAATCGTCGCAGGTCGAACAATTCCCGCGCGGCGATCGCTGTCGTCAGTTCATCACGCCGCGCCTGGCGCGCCTTCACAGCCTCGAGCAACGAGTTGAGCTCGCCGCCCGCGGCGATCGCATTAGTCAGCCGGGCCAGTTCGCGCTCGAGCTCGGCGAGCTCGCTCCGCAGCACGTCGACGTCGTGCGCGCATATGGTCGGGTTCATCGCCTCGAACACCCCATCGAGGATCGCCATGACGACGGCCGGCCGAAGCACATCGCCGCCGAGGGTGCTCAGCACAGCCTCGTCGACGCGGGTCACTTGCGCGCGGTACCTCAATTGCACATTCGTTCTTCGTGCGAGCGGGGCTGCCGTGAACTCGGCACTTTGACCCCTCCGAACGCAGTTCGCCGCGTCGATTTCCCGGCTGGACGGCGCGTTCTCAACATGTGAGATGACGCTGCTCTTCAGAGATGTCTGATATTAGAGGTTCAGGACGTGAAGATGATTGCGTCGAGCTGTGCCGTAGCACAGGAGGACACAAGAAAGAACGGACCGACCGCGCCCCCCGTGGAGGACAAATAATGGGACATTGGCTGAGGGTTGTGACGGTGGCATTGGCCTTGATCGTGCCATCAATCTGCAACGCGCAAGAAAAAGTAACCGTTCCCTCTCGAACGCCGAGCACTTGGACCGAGTACACGCACGGCCAGGGCGCGGCGGTGACGGTCATCGGCTATCTGTATCTGCCGAGCGGCACAAACGGGCCAGTGCCGGCAATGATCCTCAAACACGGAAGCGCCGGGCTAGCGGGGGCGCAGGGCGACAATATCCGCAGGTGGGCCAAGAGCATCAACGACTGGGGTATTGCGGCCTTCGTCGTCGACAGTTTCACGCCGCGTGGCATTGGGGAAAGCGCCAGTGACCAGAGCAAGCTGAGGAGTCTGGCCGATCTCGCCGATGCCTTTGCAGCGCTGAAAGTTCTGGGGTCTGATCCGCGCATTGACTCCGGTCGGATCGGAATTATCGGTTGGTCACGCGGCGGTGCAGTTGCGATGGAGACTGCGCTGGAAAGCGCACGCCTGGCCGTGCTGGGATCCACGGGTCACAAGTTCGCCGCTCACGTCGTTTTTTACGGAATGGCTGAGCCGCAGTACCGCGACACAGCAACCGACCGCGCGCCGATGCTTTTTTTTCATGGCGATTCGGACAACCTCGTGCCGGTCGGCCCTACCAGGGAGTTCGCTGACTGGATTCAGTCGCAGGGGAACGCCGTCACGTTCCAAACCTATCCGGGCGTCTATCATGATTTTGACGTGGACGGGGGCATCGATGGATCCGTCCGTCTGGTAGAGACCGCCCGCAACTGCGACGTGCTCGTCGATTTTTCCACCGGCCAGGTTGTTCGGATGGACAAGAAACCAGTGACTGGGGTCTCCGGGTTCTCCCTGATCCGCTATATGCGGGGCTGCATGCAGCGCGGCGCGGAGTTGCATCCCAACCGCGCGGCACGCGCCGATTCGGTGGAGAAGGTGCACGGCTTTCTGATTCAGACGTTCCACATGCCGGGCTAAAAGCGGGAGGCGGGTCGCTCACCTCCTTGACGCCCACCCGCTGGCCCGCGAAGACCTGACTGAGATTGATCTTAGGT
>Ga0326726_10005725_pt1 | contig 11237 bp, 10 predicted proteins | sample MHFenrmetagenome_2_FD_207603 | JGI IMG/M metagenome (GOLD analysis project Ga0326726, IMG submission 207603) | Lab enriched peat soil microbial communities from Michigan Hollow, Ithaca, NY, United States - MHF15MN | ecosystem: Environmental > Terrestrial > Soil > Wetlands > Peat | place: USA...
CGGGCCGCATCGCGATCCGCCAGAACAGCGCCTCGCCCAGCTTCGCCATCATGGGCTTGACGAAATCGGCCTCGCCGACCGATACGCCGCCGGTCGTGACGATCGCATCGGCGAGACCCGCGGCCTTGCGCAACGCCGCCTCGAGCTGCGCCGGATCGTCGCGCACTACGCCCAGATCGTGGATCTCGACGCCGAGGCGCGAGAGCATGCCGTGCAGCGTGTAGCGGTTGGAGTCGTAGACCTCGCCTTCCTTCGGCGCGGCGCCGATGGAGACAAGCTCGTCGCCGGTGGAGAAGAAAGCAACGCGCAGCTTGCGGCGCACGCGCACCTCGCCGATGCCGAGCGAGGCGATGAGGCCGATCTCCGCCGGGCGCAGCCACTGGCCGGGACGGAGCACCGCCACGCCTTTTTTCAGGTCCTCGCCCGCGTAACGCACGTGCTGCGCCTGCTTCTGTCCCGGCGGAACGACGACCTTCCCGTCTTTCGCCTTGACCACCTCCTGCACCACGACCGTGTCGGCGCCGGCCGGCATCACAGCGCCGGTGGTGACGCGCACGCATTGCCCGGGGCCGACGCTGCCGGCGAAGGCCTTGCCCGCGAGCGCAACGCCGATCTCCTCGAGCATGGCCTGGCCGGCACCCAGGTCTGCGAAGCGCACCGCGTACCCGTCCATCGCGGTGTTGTCGTGCCCGGGCACGTCGATCGCCGGCACGATGTCGTCGGCGAGCACGCGGCCGAGCGCCGCGCGCACCGGCACTCGCTCCGTCTGCGTCACGGGCGCCAGGCAGGCGCGGATCGCCGCGCGCGCCTTCTCGACGTGGAGCGCGTCGGGGTCGTAGCCCTCGATCGCGCTGACGATCTGGAAAATACGCTTCATGCGTCCTTCAACTCCGCGATCGTGTTGATGTTGCGGAAGGCGTCGGCCTCGTCGTCGAAGGGCACTTCGACCACCTTGAGGCTCGCGTACCAGGCGTCGATCTTGCGCCCGCCGCCGGCGAGAAATTCCGCGAGATGCCCGAGCACCGCACGGCGCACGAGCGAGAACACCGGGTGCGGCTGCTCGCCCGTTTTCGCCACGGCAAGGTCGTTCGCGCCGAGCGCGCGGCGCAACCGCGCCACGAGGTCGAGCGGCAGGAAGGGCGAGTCGCAGGGCACGGTCACCGCCAGCGGATGCGTCGCCGCGCTCAGTCCCGCGTGCAGTCCGGCGAGCGGCCCGGCGAAGCCGCCGACCGCGTCGGGCACCACGCGATAGCCGAAGCGCGCGTAGGCCTCGAGGTTCTGGTTGGCGTTGACGAGGATCTCGTCCACCTGGGGCGCGAGGCGCTCGAGCACCCAGGCGACCATGGGCTTCGCGCGCAGCACCTGCAGGCCCTTGTCCACGCCGCCCATGCGCCGGCCCTGGCCGCCTGCGAGCACGATGCCGCTCACCTCGTTCATGCCGCCGATTCTAATCGGGTAAGCTATTTGCATGACCGCGAACCCCTGGCTGGCGCGCTTCCTCAACCTCGGGCACCTGCTCGACCATCTCGTGATGCTGGTCTTTCCGACGGCGGTCGTCGCGCTCGGCCGCGAATGGGGCCGGCCCTATTCCGAGCTGCTGCCGCTCGCGCTCGGCGGCTTCATCGCCTTCGGCGCTTTCGCCATCCCCGCGGGCTGGCTCGCCGACCACTGGAGCCGCTACCGCACGATGGTGATCTTCTACTTCGGCATCGGCGTGTCGCTGTTTCTCACGGGGTTCTCGCAATCGCCCTGGCACATCGCCGCAGGCCTGACGCTGACCGGCGCGTTCGCCGCGATCTACCACCCGGTCGGCATCGCGATGCTGGTGGCGTCGTCCGAAAGGATGGGGCGCACGCTGGGGTGGAACGGCCTGTGGGGGAACCTCGGGCTGGCCGCCGCGGCACTGTTTACCGGCGCACTGGTGGATCTCGCCGGCTGGCGCACCGCGTTCTTCGTGCCGGGGCTTGCCTGCATTGTTGCCGGCGCGGCATTCCTCCTGCTGGTCGATGACCCCGGCAAGGTGAAGAAAACCTCGAAAACCATCGGCCTGCACATCGACGGCCGCACCATGGGACGCATCTTCGCGGTGCTGCTGGTGGCCACCGCCTGCGGCGGCATCATCTTCAATTCCACCACCGTCTCCATGCCCAAGGTGTTCGACGAGCGCCTGCAGGCGCTGACGCAGACCAACTTCGGCATCGGCGTGCTGGTGGCGGTCGTCTACACGGTGGCAGCCTTCGCCCAGGTGGTGATGGGCGCGCTCATCGACCGTTTTGAGCTGCGGCGCCTGATGATCGGCGTGGCGCTGGTGCAGATCCCGCTCCTCGCCGTCGCGGCGAACCTGCAGGGCTGGGCGATGCTCGGGGCGGCCGTGCTGATGATGCTCGCGGTGTTCGGCCAGATCCCGCTCAACGACGCCATCGTGGGCCGGTATTGCGCCGACGAGTATCGCGCGCGCGTGCTCTCGGTGCGCTACGTGGTCTCGCTCGGCGTGGCCGCCGTCGCCGTGCCGATGATCGCGGTCCTGCATCGCACCGAAGGCGGCTTCGGAAACGTGTTCCAGGTGCTGGCGGCGCTTGCCGCGGCGATGCTGGCGACGAGCCTGTTCTTCCCGTCGCGCGAGGCGCTTGCGGCGAGCAAGCTGCGGGCAGCCGCGCAGCCCGCGGCCGCTTCCTGAGCGGCCTTCTCTTCTTTTAGGCGGCTTTCTTGAAGGTATCGAGCCGGATGCGCTCGCGCTCGAGCGCGGCGGCGACGGGCGGTGCCTGCATCACGCGCTCGACATAGGCCTTGTAGGCGGGCAGCGCGTCCGGGTCGATGCCGGCAAAGCCGCCCCAGCGCAGCAGCGTGAAGGCGTAGGCGTCGTGGCAGCCCGGGCTCGCGCCGAACCAGTAGGGCGCGGCAGACTTGCTCCATTCCTGGATGCGCGCGAGGTGGCGGCGCAGCTCGGCGACCGCGAGCCGCTTTACCTCGGCCTGCGCTGCCTCGCTCTCGGCGAAGTACCCGGTCCGGAACCAGTGCGTGAAGCACGGGTGCACGGTGTTGTTGAACCAGGCGAGCTGCGAGAGCGCCTGCGCGCGCGCCCAGGTGTCGGCGGGCAGCAGCCGTGCCTGCGGAAAGCGCCGGTCCAGGTAGTCGCAGATGGCGACGATCTGCGTGAGCGGCTTGCCGTCCACGACGAGGACCGGCACCTGGCCGTCGGGGTTCATCGCCAGGTACTCCGGGGACTTCTGCTCGTTCTTGTGCAGCTTGACGAGGTTTGGCTTGAAGTCCTCGCCGGTGGCGGCCTTGACGACTTCCAGGCTCACGTGCGCGACAAACGAGCAGGCGCCGGGTGAAAAGTACAGTTCCATCACGCGTCTTGCTCCTAGGCTAGGGCGGTGGGTTGGGGCGCGGTGCGCACGAGGCGGTGCCGGCCGGTGAAGGCGAGATAGTGGCGGCCGCTGGCGCGGCCGAGCATGGTGACGCCGATCTTCTGCGCGATCTGGTGGCCCATGTGCGTGAGCCCGGAGCGTGACACCAGGAACGGGATGCGCATCTGCGCGCACTTGATCACCATCTCCGAGGTGAGCCGCCCGGTGGTGTAGAACACCTTGTCCGAGCCATCAATGTCGTCGAGCCACATGAAGCCGGCGATGGCATCCACGGCGTTGTGGCGCCCGACATCCTCCACAAACATCAGGATTTCGCCTTGCCGCGTGGCGAGCGCGCAGCCGTGAACCGCGCCCGCCTGCTTGTAGATGGTCTCGTGCTTGCGCACGCGCTCGATCAAGGCGAACAACTGTTCGTCGGCGAGCGTGACGTCGTCGCGCAGCTTGACGGAGTCGATCTCCGCCATCAGGTCGCCGAACATCGTGCCCTGGCCGCAGCCGGTGGTCACGGTGCGCTTGCCGACTTTCTTCTTCAGGTTCTTCACGCCCTTTTGCGTGGTGATGGCGCAGGACTCCGTCTCCCAGTCCACCTGCACGGCGGTGATGTCCTCGATCGAATCCACCAGGCGCTGGTTGCGCAGGTAGCCGATGGCGAGCGCCTCGGGCGCGTGCCCGAGCGTCATCAGCGTGACCAGCTCCCTTTTGTCGAGGTAGAGCGTCAGCGGGTGCTCGCCCGCCACCGCGGTCGGCACCATCTCGCCGCGCTCGTTCACCGCCTCGACGTCGAAGGTCGCGGGCTTGCCGGCGTTGGTCAGCGTGGGGCGGTGGGCCGTCTTCTTAGCCACCGATATAGGACATCTCGATCTTGCGCGCCTTAGCCGTCTCCGCCGTGCGGATCTCGGAGTAGCGGTCGCCGCGGGCGCGCCAGATGGCTGCGATCTCATTCACGATCTCCTTGTCCGAGCCGCCGTGGCGCAGCAGCCACTTGAGGTCGTGCCCTTCCTGCGCGAAAAGGCACGTGTACAGCGAGCCTTCGGCCGAGAGGCGCAGGCGGTTGCAGTCGCGGCAGAACGCCTGGGTCACCGAGGAGATGACCCCGATCTCGCCGGCGCCATCGCGGAAGCGCCAGCGCTCGGCGACCTCGCCGCGGTAGCCCGGATCGACCGACTCGATCGGGTAGCGCTCGCCGATCTTGCGCACGATCTCGGCGGAAGGCACCACGTCGTCCATGCGCCAGCCGTTGGTGCTGCCGACGTCCATGTATTCGATGAAACGCAGGATGTGGCCGGTGCCGCGCCAGCGCTCGGCCATCGCCAGCACGTGGCCGTCGTTCACGCCGCGCTTCACCACCATGTTGATCTTGATCGGCGCCATGCCGGCCTCCGCCGCGGCCTCGATGCCCTCGATCACCTTCGACACGGAGCAGTCCGCGTCGTTGATGGCGCGGAATGTCGCGTCGTCGAGCGAGTCGAGGCTGACCGTCACGCGCTTCAGGCCTGCCTTTGCCAGCGTCGCCGCCTGCTTCGCGAGCAGCGAGCCGTTGGTGGTGAGGGTCAGGTCGAGGCCGGGAATCTGTGCCAGCAGCTCGACCAGCCGATGCAGCTCGCGCCGCACCAGCGGCTCGCCGCCCGTCAGCCGGATCTTCTTCACGCCGAGGCCGGCGAACACGCTTGCGAGGCGCGCGATTTCCTCGAAAGACAGGATCTCGTCGTGCGGGAGAAACTTGAAGTCGTGGTCGAACATCTCGCGCGGCATGCAGTACACGCAGCGGAAGTTGCAGCGGTCGGTGACCGAGATGCGCAGATCGCGCAGCGAACGCCCGAGCGTATCGGCGAGCGGCTGCCCGTCGTAGGCGGGGGCCGGCGCGCGTGCCGAGCGGATGGGAAAAACCTTTTGCGTCATGATGTTTCTCTAGCTTTGCATCATAGCAAACGGGACCTGATGAGCTATAGTTCCCAGGCATGGAAAAGCCGAAATTTCCGGTGGCCGTCGTGATGCAGCGCAGGCAGCTGAACAACCGCTGGCAGAACGAGGCCTGGGAGCCGAGGAGCGTCATTCCGAGCGTGGAGCCCATAGGCGAGCCAAGGCTGCTGGTGGAGGAAGGCGGCGTGCAGCAATGGCTGTATCCCGGCTTGGAGCTGGTCCTGCACCGCGACGAGGCCGAAGGCTATTACGTGAACGTCTCGGCGCGCGATCCGCGCGTGATGGTGTGCTGGCGCATGGACGGCGAGCGCGGCGTGCCGCTCGACGTCACGGTGAGCTACGACGAGGGCGGGCGCTGGCTCGACGCCGGCAACTCGGTGGACGCGGTGGCGATGCCCCTGGAGATCTTCGCCTGGGTGGGCGAATACGTCGAGAAGAACTACCGCCCGGAGCGGAAGAAGCGCGTCAGGCCGCGCTCGTTCGTGCCGCCGAAGGACCGCGTCGGCTAGGGAGCCTCTGATCTATTCCCGCGTGCGCGACGGTAGCGATTTTCATGCAGGGCGAGACAGCGCCCGCCGCCGTGTGCTTGACGCCCACAAGGCGGCCGATGGCGATGCCATGCGTGAAAACTCGCCCCGTCCCTCCAGGCGGCGAGGCCGCGAGGCGAGGGCTCAAAGAAGAGGCCTCGCCACCTTCGGGTTGCGGCCTGAAGTCGTAGCGGCGTCGGGTACGATGGCGCGATGACACGGGCGCTGGCGTTGTTGCTCGGCCTTGCGATATCGACATATCGCTGCGGCCTCGCGCCTAGCCGGCGCCGCGTTCCGGCCGCAACGCGCCACCGCGCGAATAGACCAGAGGCTCCCTAATGGCGTCGGAGGACAAGGAGGCGTTCCTTTCGCGCTGGTCGCGGCTGAAGCAGGAGCAGGCGGGCGAGTCGCCCGCGCGCGCTGCGCCGACGCCCGAGGCGGCGAAGGAAACGCAGTCGCCCGCTCTGCCGCCGGTGGACGAGCTCACGCCCGAGTCGGATTTCGCGCCATTCATGCGTCCGAAGGTCGGCGAGGCGGTGCGCCGCGTGGCACTCAAGAAACTCTTCAGCGACCCGCACTTCAACGTGCCGGACCTTTTCGAGCCGTACTCGGGTGACTGGACAGGCGGCGACCCGATCTCGGAGGAGCTGCTGAAGACGCTGAACCAGGCGCGTACGGTGCTTTTCCGGGAGGAGGAAGCGGCCAAGGAAAAGGAGGCGGCAGCCGGGGAATCCGCGCAGAAGAACGAAGCCGGGGCGCAGGCGGGCGACTCGCACAAACCAAAGGAAGAGGATGGGACTGGAAGGCAAGACACTTAAGGTCTGCAGCTGCAACAAGACGGTCGCCATCGACGGCCGCGCGCTCGCGGCGGCGCTCAAGGCCGGCGAGCCGATCCAGGTGCACAGCGAGCTCTGCCGCAAGGACGCTGCCGCCTTCCAGGCCGCGCTCGGCGACCCCGAGGTGATCGTCGCCTGCACGCAGGAGGCGCCGCTCTTCGGCGAGATCGCGGACGCGGCCGGCGCCCGCCCGAACCTGCGCTTCGTCAATCTGCGCGAGCAGGCCGGCTGGTCTGGCGAGGGCGCACGCGCGCTGCCGAAGATCGCGGCGCTGGTTGCTGCCGCCGCGCTGCCGGAGCCCGAGCCGGTGCCCGCGGTGAGCTTCAAGTCTGGCGGGCAGCTCCTGGTCATCGGGCCGGCGGCAGCCGCGCTCGACTGGGCCGAGCGCCTGTCCGGCGCGCTCGAAGTCAACGTATTGATCACCGAGGCGCGCGGCGGCGAGTTGCCGCTCGAGCGCAAGTACCCCGTCTGGTCGGGACGCGTGCAGCGGCTGAGCGGCTGGCTTGGTGCCTTCGACATCGAGTGGACGCAGGAAAACCCGATCGACCTCGAAACCTGCACTCGCTGCAACGCCTGCATCCGCGCGTGCCCCGAGCAGGCGATCGACTACAGCTACCAAATCGACCTCGACAAGTGCAAGGCGCACCGTGCGTGCGTCAAGGCCTGCGGCGGGATCGGCGCGATCGATTTCTCGCGCGCCGCGGCGCCGCGCAAGGAGACCTTCGACCTGGTGCTCGACTTGTCGCGCGAGCCGCTGCTGCGCACGCCGCAGCTGCCGCAGGGCTACGTGGCGCCGGGCGCCGATCCGCTGGAGCAGGCGCTCGCGGCGCAGGCGCTGACCGCGCTTGTCGGAGAATTCGAAAAGCCGCGGTTCTTTCAATACGAAGCGCGCTTGTGCGCGCACAGCCGCTCGGGTCGCAAGGGCTGCGACCTGTGCCTCGAGGTGTGCTCGAGCGAGGCCATTCGCGCGGACGGCGACAAGGTGAAAGTGGAACCGCACTTGTGCGCCGGCTGCGGTGGCTGCGCCACGGTGTGTCCCTCCGGCGCAATGACCTACGGCTACCCGCGCGTGCCCGAACTCGGGACGCGCGTAAAGACCATGCTCGCGACTTACCGGGAGGCGGGCGGCAAGGACGCGTGCCTCTTGTTCCACGATGCCGACGCAGGCCGCAAGGCGGTGATGCACTTGGGGCGTCACGGCAAGGGGCTCCCGGCGCGCGTGATTCCGGTGGAGTGCTTCCACACCGCATCGATCGGCATGGACCTGATGCTCGGCGCGCTCGCCTACGGGGCAAGCCAGGTCTGCCTCCTGACCACGGATGAGACCGCGGACACCTACTCGGCCGCGCTGGCGAAGCAGGCGGGCTATGCCCAGGCAATCGCTCAGGGGCTCGGCTACGACGGGGCGCATTTCCATGTCATCGGCGCCGATGCGCTCGAGGCGAAGCTCTGGGCCCTGCAGCCCGCGCGCGCGCCGTCTCAAGCGGCGGTATTCAATCTTGCAGCGGAAAAGCGCACGTCGCTCGAATTCGCCTTCGAGCACCTCGCGAAGCACGCGAGGCAGGCGCCGGAGGAAATCGCGTTGCCTGCGGGTGCGCCGTTCGGTGCCTTGGTCGTGAACCAGGCGACCTGCACCCTGTGCAAGGCTTGCATTGGCGCGTGCCCCGAAGCGGCGCTGCTCGACGCGCCCGACTATCCGCGGCTGCGCTTCATCGAGCGCAACTGCGTGCAGTGCGGGCTGTGCGCCGACACCTGCCCGGAAGACGCAATTCGCCTGGTGCCGCGGCTGCTGCTCGGGGCGCAGGCGAAGAATCCCGTGACGCTGAACGAAGCGGAGCCCTTCAACTGCGTGCGCTGCGGCAAGCCATTCGGCACCAAAGCGATGGTCGACGCGATGCTCGGCAAGGTGGGCGGGCACGCAATGTTCGCGGGCGGCGGGGCGCTCAAGCGCTTGCAGATGTGCGCCGATTGCCGGGTGGTGGACATGATGAGTACGAGCGACGAGGCCAAGATCTTCGATTACCGCAAATGACCGAGCCGGTCGCCATGCAGTTCATGCCGCCGGTGTCCGCGGAAGACGAGGCGCGCGCAAACCTATATGGTCTGCTTGCGCGGCTCTTCTACGCCTCGCCGGACGCGAATCTCCTGAGCGAGTTGCGGCTCGCCGTGCCGCCGACAGAGGACGAAGGCGGGCTCACTGCTGAGGGCGAGGCCCTCAAGGCGGCTTGGGCGGCGCTGGTGGCAGCTTGCGCGAGCGCGTTTCCCGCGCGGCTCGAGGAAGAGCACTTCCAGCTCTTCGTCGGCGTGGGCAAGGCGGAGGTGACGCCCTACTTGTCGGCGTACATGGAGCGCCGCGAGGCAGAGAACCCGCTCGTGCGGCTGCGCGGGCAACTGGCCGAGTGGGGCCTGGCGAGGCGCGCAGGGGCAGTCGAGCCGGAAGACCACGTTGCCGCCGTCTGCGAGACCATGCGCTGGCTGATCGTCGTTCGCCAGGCGTCCCTCGAGACCCAGCGATCGTTTTTCGAGGAGTATCTCGAGGCTGCGGGTGAGCGTTTTTGCAGTGCGGTAACTGCTTGCGAGGATGCGAAGTTTTACGTTTACGTCGCGCAGATGTTGCGCTGCCTGCTTGATCTTGAGCACAAGGCGTTCGAGATCGACTGATCGGGTTACGTAGTAGTCATTCTCATTGCTGGGATTATTCCGCGCGGGTTGTTGGGATCAGTTCCCGAAAATCTTGCCGCCGCGCATTGATTCATAGGGAAATAGCGGGTAACTTCGCACAGAATTCGTGCATGGGCTCGCATGCACGAACTGCAGTCGAGAAGCGTTCAAAAAGCTAGAAGAAAGAAGCCACGCGGCCAAGAAAAAGGAGGCTGGTATGTCCAACGCAGTGTCCAGAAAGTCCCGCAGGAATTTCCTCTTGGCAGCGACGGCAGGCGGTGCAGCGACCGTCGCGGCGGTCGTGGCGCAGAAGGCGCCCACCGCAGCCGCGCCGGACAAGTCCAAGCGCGCGGGCGCCGGCTACGCCGAGTCCGCGCACATCCGCAATTACTATCGCACCGCCAAGGTCTGAGGAGGCCGCCATGCTGCTGACCAGAAAAGCCGCGTCCTCTGCTATGCCGCAGGCGCGCCTCGCGCGCGGACTCGCCAGCGTACTCGCGAAGACGATGGACCGGCGTGCGTTCCTGCGCCGCTCGGGCGTCACGCTCGGTGCGGGCGCCGTCGCCACCCAACTGCACTTCAACCTGATCGGCGAAGCGCAGGCCGACGCCAAGCCCGCGGGCAAGGCGGAGGTGAAGCGGACGGTATGCACGCACTGCTCCGTAGGCTGCGCGATCGACGCCGTGGTGGAAAACGGCGTGTGGGTGCGCCAGGAGCCGGTGTTCGACTCGCCGATCAACCTCGGCGCGCACTGCGCCAAGGGCGCCTCGATCCGCGAGCACGGCATCCTGCACGATTCCCACCGCCTGAAGTATCCGGTGAAGCTCGAGGGCGGCAAGTGGAAGAAGGTCTCCTGGGACCAGGCCTACGATGAAATCTCGAAGAAGCTGCTCGACATCCGCAAGCAGAGCGGCCCGGACGCGCTGTTCGTGGTCGGCTCGAGCAAACACAACAACGAGCAGTCGGAGCTGCTGTGCAAGTGGGCGCGCCTCTGGGGCACCAACAATACCGACCACCAGGCGCGCATCTGCCATTCGACCACGGTCGCCGGCGTCGCGCAGACCTGGGGCTACGGCGCGATGACCAACTCATACAACGACGAGCAGAACGCCAAGTCGATGCTGTTCCTCGGCTCGAACGCGGCCGAGGCGCACCCGGTGTCGATGCTGCACACGCTGCACGCCAAGGAAAATGGCGCCAAGGTGATCGTCGCCGACCCGCGCTTCACGCGCACCGCGGCGAAAGCCGACAAGTACGTGCGCTTCCGCTCGGGCACCGACGTCGCGCTAATCTTCGGCGTGCTGCACGTGGTGTTCAAGAACGGGTGGGAGGACAAGGAATACATCCGCACCCGTGTCCACGGCATGGACCAGGTGAAGAAAGAAGTGATGGAGAAATGGTCGCCCCAGCAGGCGTCCGCCGTCACCGGCAGTCCCGTGGAGGACATCGAGTACATCGCCAAGACCCTCGCCGAGAACCGGCCGGGCTTCATCATCTGGGCGATGGGGCAGACGCAGCACAACGCGGCCAACGGCATCGTGCGCGCTTCCAACATCCTGATGCTCGCCCTCGGCAACGTCGGGCGCTCGGGCGGTGGCTGCAACATTTATCGCGGCCATGACAACGTGCAGGGGGCAACCGACATCGGGCCCAACCCTGACACTCTGCCAGGCTACTACCCGGTGTTTGTTCCGGGGTCCTGGGCGCACTGGGCGCGCGTGTGGAACGTCGACCTCGATTGGCTGAAGAAGCGCTACGCCTCCGAAGCAATGATGGCCAAGCCCGGCATGACGGTGTCGCGCTGGATCGACGGCGTGACGGAAAAAGAGGATGCCATCGACCAGGACAAGAACCTGCGCGCGATCTTCTTCTGGGGCCATGCGCCGAACAGCCAGTCGCGCGGCCTGGAGATGCTCAAGGCG
>Ga0326726_10005726_pt1 | contig 11236 bp, 9 predicted proteins | sample MHFenrmetagenome_2_FD_207603 | JGI IMG/M metagenome (GOLD analysis project Ga0326726, IMG submission 207603) | Lab enriched peat soil microbial communities from Michigan Hollow, Ithaca, NY, United States - MHF15MN | ecosystem: Environmental > Terrestrial > Soil > Wetlands > Peat | place: USA...
CGTAGATGACGAGCGCCGCGGAAAACTGGTCGGACCGGAAATCGAGCGGGCGGTCCGCCGCCTGCTCGGGCGACATGTAGGCAGGCGTTCCGATGATCGATCCGACCTGCGTCAGCGACGCGCCCGCCTGCACGCCGTGCGCCGGTCCCTGCAGCTTCGCCAGGCCGAAGTCGAGAATCTTCACGAAGCCGTCCTGCGAGACCATGATGTTCTCGGGCTTCACGTCCCGGTGCACGATCCCGGCCTGGTGCGCCTTGGCGAGCCCGCTCGCGATCTGCGTCGCGAGATCGAGGACCTTCTTCACGGGCAGCGCGCCCGCTTCCATGAGCTGCCGGAGCGTCCAGCCGTTGATGAGCTCCATCGCGAGAAACGGCGACGAGCCCGCCTGGCCCACTTCGAAGATCGTGACGATGTTCGGGTGATTCAACGCCGACGCCGAGCGCGCCTCGAGAGCGAAGCGCTTTAGCCCTTCGGCATTCGAGAGCAGCTCCGTCGGCAGGACCTTCAGCGCGACGTCCCGGCCGAGCCGCGTGTCCATCGCCCGGTAGACCTCGCCCATCCCGCCGGCGCCGAGGCGATCGAGGATCTGGAACGGACCGAGGATGGACCCCGGCCGCAGGCCCGGGTCCTGGTCGGCGGCCGCGGCGGCTCTGCCTCCGGGCGCAGGCGAAACGACTCCGGCACCCACGCTGCCCAAGGGCAGGGCAGCGCCCTGCGGCAAACCGCCGTCGCGCGCGGTACTCACGTGAAGAGATCGACGCAAACTCGGAGCCATGTCGCGACAAGGTCTAACTTGCTGTAATGTCTTGAGTTACCTGTCCCGTCAAAGAGGCCGAGGCGCAAAAAACGTCACGGGGCCGAGAAATCAGGACCCCTCCCTGTCATCACGCCCAGCCTCCACCCGCGAGTCGAACCGCCCGGCAGTTCCTCCTGCCTCGCATCGCGAATAGTCTCCCGACCGAAGGGAGGGAGGAGGTTCGCGATTCGGGAGCCCGCAGGGGTCGCGCACCAGCGCGATCCCCGAGGGCGACGGTTAGCTCTTCGGCGTACGAATCCCCGAGGCGCCAAAGGCGATGCTCAGGAAAACGCGCCACTCCGACTGCGTCGAGCGCGGCTCGAAAAAGCCGCCCGCGTACGTCGTCTTGCGGCTATACCAGCGATACCCACCGCCGACTCCGAACGGGCCGGTGATCGGGACCGTAGCCGTCGCCCGGAAGAACTGGAGCGTGTTGTCGTCGGACGTCCCGTTGACGGTGTGCAGCCAGACCACGCCGTAACCGACGCTCAGAACCTGCCGCTCGCCGGCGTAGAGGCGAACGGCCGCGAGCGCGCCGCCGCCGGGGCCGTAGTCGTAGTTACGGCCGGTCTGCGGATTTTCGAAGTTCGTCGTCTTTACGCCGGCGAGGGGGATGCCGAGAACATCGAGGTCCGTCGCCGCAATGAAACTGCGGCCGAGCGTGTAACGCGAGAGGAGCCCGCCGCTGAACATCTGCGCGCCGAACACCTGCGCCTGGTTGTTGATGTACTCGTACTCCTGCGAGAACTCGAACACGTGCCGCGCGGTCGACGCCCGGTCCGTCAGCTCCCACGACCTCAGGATCCCGCGCTCCTCGAACCGCGTGATCACCCGATCGCCGGGGAAGTCCAGGTCGATGGCGGCGTTGAACGCCTCGAAGGGCTCCCGCACGTCGGCCACGAACGGATCGCCGTAGCGGGCGGAAAAGGACACGACGCCCTGGTTCGGATCCTGGACGAGCGGGCCTTCGACGTGGCGGTAGCCGAGCTCCGCCGAGAGGCTGAACCCGTCGGGGTATCGATCTTCGGGATTGGGGTAGAGCCGGGACGTGTCGCCATTGACGAGCCGGGTCACGGCCCCGACGGGATTGATGACGGCGGCCGCGATCTCGCGAAAGAGGCGATTGCCTCCGGTCGCCGTGTTGTCGAGAATCAGGATCGACAGCCGGTGCTGGACTTCTCCGCGCGCCATGCCTCCGAGCGTGGTGTTGACGAGGTCGTTCCACGAGGGCTGCGTGTTCTCCATGCAGCATTCCCAGATGAAGCTGCCTGCGAGAGCGAAGAGACCCGACTCCCAGTACGTGTAGCCGTTCGAGCGCCCCGCCTCGAAGAAGAGACTCCCCTGGTACGGATGCGAGGACTGGTTGATGTCGAAGTGGTCGGTGTCGAATCCGTAGCCGGCCTTGAAGTTCTCGCTCACCGTGCGCCATGAGATGCGGGCGAAGTCCTCGTTCTCGATATAGCGGTCGTAGATCCAGGGCAGAAGCTGGATCAAGGCCATCTCGCCCGCCGCGGTCAGGAAGCGCCGCCCGGCGGAATACACCGGAGCGTTCTCGAGGCGGCCGCCTTCGAGGGACCATGACGGTCGGAGCGTGGGCTCGCCGATCGGCGCGGGGTCGGTCGAGGAGCGCGGGTCCGCCTGTAAGGCGGCGGCACCGAATGCGCGATCGAGGCCGAGTGAATAGGACTGCCCGGGAAGCTCCCGTCCGAGAGAGGCGGATCCCGCCAGGACAAACCCCGCGCACAACAGGTGCGCGCCCCGCCGGGCGATCCTCCGAAACCGGCCTGGGCCGCCGGCCTCTCGCATTCCTCCCGGGCCTCTGCACCCTTCGGGCCGACTCGGCCGATCGCAAGCGGGAAGAGAAGGGTTGTCGATAGACTCGCCCGCGATGCGCGAATACGTCGCGGCGATCGACCAGGGGACGACGAGCACTCGCTGCATCCTATTCGACCTCGAGGCGCGACCGGCCGCCGCCGCCCAGCGCGAGCACCGGCAGATCTTCCCACGGCCCGGCTGGGTCGAGCACGATCCCATCGAGATCAAGGAGCGCGTCGACGAGGTGGCCGCGCAAGCCCTGCGCGCCGCGCCGCCGGGGCGCGTGCTCGCGATCGGAATCACCAACCAGCGCGAAACGGTGGTGGCCTGGGACGCGCGCGACGGCCGGCCCGCCGCCAACGCGATCGTCTGGCAGGATACGCGCACGGAGGCCGAGTGCCGCGCGGCGATCGAGCGGGGATGGGAAGTGGACGTGCGCGCCCGAACGGGGCTGCCGATTTCGACCTACTTCTCGGCGACCAAGATCCAATGGCTGCTCGACCACGCCAACCGCGTTCGCGAGCTCGCCGCCTCCGGGCACCTGCTCCTCGGCACGATCGACACGTGGGTCATCTGGAACCTGACCGGCGGGCCGCGCGGGGGCGCGCATGTGACGGATCCGACCAATGCCTCGCGCACGCTCCTGTGCGACCTCGCGAACCTCGCATGGGATCCTTTTCTCCTCGAGCGGTTCGGCGTGCCGCGCAAGCCGTTGCCCGCCGTCCGGCCGTCCATCGCGCGAGAGCCCTACGGACGCACGCTCTCGGACAGCCCATTCGGCGCGGGTGTGCCTGTCTGCGGCGACCTGGGCGACCAGCAGGCCGCGCTCGCGGGCCAGGGCTGTTTCTCGGCGGGCGAGGCGAAGAACACCTACGGGACGGGATCGTTCCTGCTCGAGCACGTCGGCGAAAAGCCGGTGGCGAGCACCTCCGGGCTGCTCTCGACGGCGGCCTGCGCCCTTCCCGGCGAGCGGGCCTATGCGCTCGAGGGCTCGGTCGCCGTCGCCGGCGCGGCCGTGCAGTGGCTCCGGGACAATCTCGGCCTGATCGGGAGCGCCGCCGAGACCGAAACCATCGCCGAGAGTGTGCCGGATTCGGGCGGCGTCTACTTCGTGCCGGCCTTCTCGGGTCTCTTCGCGCCCTATTGGGACATGAGAGCGCGCGGAGCGATCGTGGGTCTGACGCATCACGCCAACCGCGCTCATCTCGTGCGCGCCACGCTCGAATCGATCTGTTTTCAGAGCCGCGAGGTCGCCGAATCGATGGCGGCGGACAGCTCGAGGCCCTTCACCGCTCTGAAAGTGGACGGAGGGGCCACCGCGAACAACTTCCTGATGCAGCTCCAGGCCGACATTCTCGGCATCCCCGTGGTTCGCCCGGTCGTCCGCGAGACGACGGCGCTCGGCGCGGCCTACGCCGCCGGCCTGGCAGCACGCGCCTTCGAGTCCACGGACCAGTTGCGGCACCTCTGGAAAGCCGATCGCACATTCGAGCCACGCTGGGACGAAGACCGACGCGAAACGGCTTTCCTGGGCTGGAAGCGCGCCGTCGAGCGCACGCGCGGCTGAGCCGCCCTTCAAGCGCACGTCACAACTGCACGTCATCCCGAGCGCAGCGAGGGATCCCGAACTCGACGCGCGTCAGACGTCGAAAGCGTTCATCTCTCGAGCTTGAAGCCGATCCGGACCGTAACCTGGAACTCGGCGACGGCGCCGTTGGTGATCCTTCCGCGGCTCTCGACGACCTCGAACCAGTCCATGTGCCGGATCGTCTGCCCCGCGTCTTTCACGGCCGACTTCACCGCCTCGGCAAAGCTCACCGGCGACGTTCCGACGATCTCGATCTTCTTGTAGGTTCCCGGCATCGGCCTCCCTCCTTCAGCGTGTTGCGCGCCAGCCTATCAGGGCGACGACGTCGAACGGCTGGCGCTCGAGTTCAGCGGTCCATGTCCCGCCTCCCCCTCATCTTTTCCCCCCTCCTCGCCCCGGTCGCAGCGCGAATAGTCTCCCGACGAAGGAGGGAGGAGGTTCGCGCTGCGGGAGCCCGCAGCGGTCGCGCACCAGCCCGATCCGCGAGGAGCGACGTGGCGCTGCGGGAGCCCGCAGCGGTCGCGCACCAGCGCGATCCGCGAGGAGCGACGTGGCCGCGAGGGCGACGAGAAAAAACCCTCTCCCCATAGCGGGGGAGAGGGTCAGGGTGAGGGGCGGCCGAACCGCCAGGGACTACTGCTTGTCGTAGACGGCGGTGTTGTTCGCAGCCGGGTTATCGCCCATCGTGACCACGGTGCGGGACTTGCCGTCGAGGGCGACCGTGATCTTGCCGGTCGCGACGACCTTGCCGCCCTTCTTGATGGTCATGCTCATCGAGTGCTTGCCGCTCGCAATGTACGACCGGGAGTCGGTATTCGGGTCTCCGGTGACCGGGTAGTCCTTGCCGTCGAACTTGCCCGTCCACTCGCTGTGGGTCGCCTTGCCGTCCTTGTCGGTTCCGTCCACGGTGACCTTCACCATGTCGCCGGCGGGCGCGTAGACGACCGTATGGTTCTTCGTCGCCCCCGGGGCGAACTTCGACTTGCCCTCGTTCAGCTTCCAGGTGCCCATGTTCGGGCTCATGTCCGCGGCGAAAGCCAGGGCGATACCCGCAAAGAAAACCGCGAGAGACGCCAGGATGGTACGCGTTCGCATGGATTCCTCCTCTTGATTCGAAACAATTGCGTTTCGAAACGGAGCGAAGAGTCTATCCTCGAATGGCACGGCGGGGGGAGGGCCGGGGCCGTCAGCGGTCCTTGTCCCGTCTCACCGTAACCTTCTTCCCCCTCACCCCGGACGTGCGCAGCGCGCCGATGACGTCCTCCGCGATCGCCTCCGGCACCTCGACCAGCGAGAACCGTTCCGAGATCTGGATCGACCCCACCTCGCGCGGCGGGATCTTCACGACTTTCGCAATCAACCCCACCAGGTCCTGCGGTCGAACGCCATCCGCCCGTCCCGACCCGATGAACACGCTCGCCGAATTCTCCCCGCGGGGCCGCTTCGACTTGAACCCGCTCTTCTTCCCCCGCGGCTCCGGAGGCGCCGCGACCGCCGGGATCTCGTGCTCCTCGCTCGCCGAGCCCGTGCCCGCCGCCGACGGATCCGCCATCTTCACGGCCGCAGCCGCCACGTCCAGCGGATCGAACTCCTCCGCAAGCGATTCGACGACCACCCTGTACGCATCGAACCCGCCCGCGATCAGCGACTCCCGCAACGCCGCCCGGGTCAGCTCCAGCCGCTTCGCCCGCAAGTCCGCAACCGTCGGCACGCTTCCGATTTCGATCTTCTGTTTCGTCGCGCGCTCGATGTTCTTGAGCATCCAGTGCTCGCGCGGCTCCGAGAGCGTGATCGCCACACCCTCGCGCCCCGCCCGCCCCGTCCTGCCGATCCGATGCACGTACACGTCGGGAGACGACGGCACGTCGTAGTTCACGACGTGCGACAGATGACCGATGTCGAGCCCCCGCGCCGCCACGTCCGTCGCCACAACGAGCTCGAGCGTTCCCGCCCGCAGTTTCTTCATCACCCGGTCCCGCTCCGACTGCAAGATCCCCCCGTGCAGCGACTCGACCCGCATTCCCTGGCCCTTCAGCGCCTCCGTCAGATCGTCCACCTCGAGCCGCGTGCGGCAAAACACCAGCGCGGCAGTCGGGGACTCCATATCGAGCACTCTTCCCAGGGCCGCCCGCTTGTGCCCGCGCGACACCACGTACGCCGTCTGCCGCACCTTCGGCATCTTCCCCGCCGCCGTCGCCTCCCGCGCGATCGCGATCCGCACGGGGTTCTTCAGGTTCTTCGCCGCGATCGTCGCGATCCGCGGCGGCAGAGTCGCCGAGAAGAGCGCCGTCTGCTTCTCCGACGGCGTCGCCGCCAGGATCGCCTCCAGGTCCTCCGCGAACCCCATGTCCAGCATCTCGTCCGCTTCGTCGAGCACCAGTGTCCGCACACCCCCGAGCTTCAGCGACTTCCGGTTCACGTGATCGAGAGCCCGCCCGGGAGTCCCGACCACGACGTCCACCCCTCGATGCAGCGCCCTGAGCTGCGCCTCCATCGACGCTCCCCCGTACACCGGCAACACCCTCACCCCGATGTTCTTGCCGTACCGGTGCACCGCCTCCGCCAGTTGCATCGCCAGCTCCCGCGTCGGCACGAGGATCAGCGCGACCGGCGCGGTGCCTTCATTCGGCTCCGCCGCGATGGCGTTCAGGATCGGCAGCGCGAACGCGGCCGTCTTCCCCGTCCCCGTCGCCGCCTGCGCCAGCACGTCGCGGCCCTCGAGGAGCGGCGGGATCGACTGCATCTGGATGGGAGTCGGCTCCTCGTAGCCGAGGGCGGTCAGGGCGGCGAGGAGGCGCGGGTCGAGGGAGAGGGATGCGAAGGCGGGAGCCGGCTTGATCGCCATACCCGTATTCTGCCCGATGAGTCCGACCGTTGTGGTGCACAGTGGTTCATAGTGGTGTACCATGGGAGGATGCCAACGACCAAGCCTCTCCGCCGCAGTGTCAGCCTTCCCTCGCGAGTCGCTCGACGCGTCGAAGCCATCGCCAAGCGAGAACACTCGAGCTCGAGCCGCGTGATCGTCGAACTGATCGAAACCGGCCTCGATGCGAAGGACCGGGAGAAGAAAGAGTTCCTCGATCTCGCTGATCGTCTCGTCAACTCCTCTGACGCCTCCGAGCAGACCCGGATCAAGCACGAGCTCGCCCGCAGAACGTTTGGAGAGTAGTTGCCGATCATTCAGTGGTCGAACCTGCCCGCAACGCTCAGGGACCATCTGTTCGACCGCCTTCGCGATCGCAAGATCACGACCGAAGACCTGTATCAACTCAAGCTATGGCGAGAATCCGATCCGGAAGCGCCAGACGGGCCCTGGTTCAAGGACTTTGGTTCGTTCAAAATCTGCGGCGAGGGGCGGTACCCGAAGACTTTCTTGCTGGCCGGTCAGGCTGCGAAGGGCAGGCGACTCTAGCGCCCCTACCCGTCGCGCAGAAGGGCGGTCGGCTGCACGCGTCGTCGCCCCGACTCCCTGGAACTGACCGCGACCGCGCCTACTTCGCGGCCACGACCCGCGCGATGACCTTCGGGTCGTCGGGCAGCAGCCCGACTTTCGCGAGGCGCGGCGGCAGCTCGCGGAACTTCGGGTAGAGACGATACGCCTTCGCGAAGACCGGCAGCGACTCGTCCACCTTGCCCGTGTTCACCAGCGCGACCGCATGCCAGAAGGACAGCTCAGCAAAGTCGGGAACGAGCGCCTCGGCGGCGGCGTAGGCCTTGAGCGCGGCGGCGTCGTCCCTCGTCTCGAAGTAGCGGTCTCCCTCGTTGCCGAGATTGTTCGCGCGTTGGAGCGTGACCAGGCGCCGGAGCTCGACCAGCGGCTGCGTACTGTCCTCGACGCGGAGATCGAAGATCTTGTCCTGCCATGGCTTTCCGCTCGAGACGCCCTTGACGACGAGGATCGCCGCCGACTGCATGCCCCGGATGTCGCCGCCCGCCGCTTGCGCCGCGTCGAGCGCCTGGAGCATCCGCTCGGCGAGGTCCCCTCGCGCGGACTCGAACGCCTTCGCCATCGCGGGCCAGATCGTGTCGTTGTCCATCAGGTTCGCCTGGACCGAGTAGCCGTTGCCGACGTGATTGCCCGCGGCGGGGATGCACTTCGCGCCTGTGTGCGCTGCGACGCGCCCGGAGACGTCGATCATCGCCACCTGCCGCACGTCGCGCCCGTCGTCGGCGGCCAGCAGACCCTTGAGCGCGTCGGGGGCGCTCCGCCCCGCGCGCAACAGGTCGAGGCCGAGAGGCCCGTAGCTCGGATCGATGAACGACTGGGTCGCGACCGCTCCCACGCCCGCCTCGGCCCACGAGACGCTCGACCCGACCGAGAAGGCATGGGACTGGACCGCGACGCCCATCTCCCCCGTCGCCGCGTCGCGCGCGACGATCGAGTACGTGTGGACGGGACGAACCGGAATGGGCGCGTCCGCGGCGGAGAGCCTCGAAGACGCAAGAGGGAGAGCGAGGAGCACAGCGGCGGCGAGACGGCTCATTGAGAACTCCTTTTGGGTGAACGATAGCAAGGGGAGAGAACAAAGGCGGCGACATCGCCTGACTTCCGGACCGGCGAACCTCAGGGTCGCTTTCGGACTCCGATCGGCCTCCCCGGCAACTCCACTCTCAGTCTGGTTCCGCACGCCTCGGCCCAACGGCGCATGAGATCGACCGTTGGATTGGCCTGCCAGCGTTCCGCCTGCGCAATGGCCTGCTGCGAGCAGTCGAGCTTCGCAGCGAGTTCCTGCTGCGTCTGGCCGGACCGCTCCCGCGCCAATCGCAACAGGTACCCGATCGGCTCGATCTCCCAGGCGGGCAGCTTTCGCCACCGACGAAGCGTCGTCCATTCAAGGAAGGACCGCGGCTTGCGCCGTAGCAGACCTCCCGGAAGCCGATCGAAAACCGGCTTGCTCGGCGAGCGATAGACCCTCATGGAACCTCCCGGGCCCACCGTTCGACCTGTTCGGCATCCGCCTCCGAACTCGATTCCTCGACGAATCTCTCGAGTCTGCTCAGCGCCCTGCCGACTTTTCGACGATCGGCGAGACTCGAGAGTCTCCGACGATCCAGACGGTCTTCCTGTGCCTTCCAGATCAGGTACGCACTCGCCCCGTCCGTCGTCGAGCGCCAGAACTGCCAGGCGGCGAGACGGTCGACGATCATGTCTTCGGCGCTGAGAGTCAGTACACGTGTTCCGTCTACGTCGAGCATCGCCGGCCGCTCATGCTCCTGGAGCGAGCTTCCGGGGAACTCGACGAAGATCTCTCCCTGGGCGCGGATCCAGTGCCGGCCCTTCCGTTCGAAGCCGGCATCGTCCAGCGCCTTTGCCACGGACTCGGGGACGTCGCCGACAAAGTCGAAATCACCGGTCGTGTAGGCGCCCAACGTGTAGAGCTCGACCGCCGCGCCACCCACGAGAACCGGCGGCTTCGACTCATACAGCCCCTGAATCCAGGCCGCAATCGCAGCCGTACGCGATGGGCCTTCAGGAAGGGCCGCCAGCGCGGGTAGACCGATCGTCCTCACAAGTTATAGATTGTATCATTGGAAACCCCGAGCGGCTGCCAGACTGGCGGCCTCTTCCTTAAGAAAATCTGCGGCGGTCGCTCCGGGACTCCCATTTCAACGAGAATCGCAGGTCCGCACAGCGCGGAGGAGAGCTCACCCGATGCAAAGATTCGTCACCGCACTCCTGTTGGCGCTCGTCGTCACCGGAGTCACACAGGCGCAGCAATCGCAGCCCGACCCGGAGCCGAGCCCCGCCGCGCTGATCGCGCGCGCGAAGCCGCTCGAGCTCGACACTCCCTACGTCCCCCCGCCGGGGGACCCGCTGGTGCACCACGCGGCCGGCTTTGCCAAGGTGATGTGCTCCGCGGTCTTCATCACCGGGCTCGATCCCGAGTTCGCCGCGGAGAACGTCGGCTACTTCACCGCGCCCTACGAGGTGCGCGCGAAGCTCGGCAAGCCTGTCGTCGATCGCGAGCACAAGCAGGTGAGCGTCGCGGCCCCCGGCGGGCCGACCCGCACCGCCGTCTACCTCGGCGACCAGGGCTGCGTGACGCTCCCGGTCGGCAGGGACTCGGTCGGCTTCAAACCGGTGAGGCTCGCGACCAGTCTGCCCGACGCCTCGAAGCAGGCCTGGCCGATGGGCGACGTTCTCCCGAAGGAACCGCTTCCCCCTGGGCTCGACGCGGCGAAGCTGAAGGCGGCGGTGGATGCCGCGTTCGATCCGCCGGACGGGAAGACGGCCGCGTTTGTGGTGACGTGGAAGGGACGGCTGATCGCCGAGCGATACGCGCGCGGCATCACGGTAGGGACGCCGCTCGAGAGCTGGTCCATGGGCAAGAGCGTGACCGCCACCCTGATGGCGGTGCTCATCCGGCAGGGCGTCTACGCACTATGGCAGCCGGCGCCCATCCCGGAGTGGCAGGACGGCAACGACCTGCGATCGGAGATCCGCATCGCCGACCTCCTGCACATGTCGAGCGGGCTTCGCATCAAGGCGCTCGAGGACCCCGATTACGATCCCGCCGGTACATACGCCGACCATCTCTACCTGTACACCGGCGGCGTGGACTCGTTCCATTACGCGGCGACGCGGCCGTTGCAGTGGCTCCCGGGGAAGGTAGGGCGTTATCGCAACACCGACCCGGTCCTGACGAACTACCTGATCCGGCTGGCCGTGGAGAAGCGCGGCGAGGAGTACCTGTCGTTCCCCCGGCGCGCGCTGTTCGAAAAGCTCGGCATACGCACCATGGTCGTCGAGACCGACCCGTTCGGCAACTTCCTGACGCAGGGATACGAGTTCGCGTCGGCGCGAGACTGGGCGCGCCTGGGCAATCTCTATCTCCAGGATGGCGTCTGGAACGGCGAGCGGATCCTGCCCGAGGGGTTCGTGAAGTTCGTCAGCACGCTGGCGCCGGCCTGGGTGGCCGACCATCGGCCGATCTATGGCGGCTTCTTCTGGATCAACGGCGACGGCGCCTACCCGGTACCGAGAAACGCGTACTTCATGTCGGGCGCCGGCGGACAGAAAACGATGATCATGCCGT
>Ga0326726_10005727_pt1 | contig 11236 bp, 13 predicted proteins | sample MHFenrmetagenome_2_FD_207603 | JGI IMG/M metagenome (GOLD analysis project Ga0326726, IMG submission 207603) | Lab enriched peat soil microbial communities from Michigan Hollow, Ithaca, NY, United States - MHF15MN | ecosystem: Environmental > Terrestrial > Soil > Wetlands > Peat | place: USA...
CATGTGTCACCCGCACCGGGAACAGGGACATTACCGTAAGCGGTCTCGACCCGGGTGACATTCCAAAAGATGCCGTCGGTAATTTTGATATCTATACCCAGAGTTTCCTGATAACCAACCCGACCAATAGTACCTTTGAAAACGTTGACATTGAGATCACCCTGATGCCGACAGCCGCATATTGTCATGGCCAGACAAAAACATTCAATATTCCCACCTTGTTTCCCCTGATGAAGAAAACGGTGCAGATCTCCATTGCCGAATTTTCCGGTCTCGATTGCCAGTATAACTTCACGTACCAGGTTTTTACCGGGGGAAGATCGTGATATGCTGCCTTGTTTCTCCGGCTGGACAGGTGCGATCCCCCCGTTTCCAGGCCGGAACAGATTGCACGATGACATCCGTGAATACAGAAAACGTGTACAAACCGGTTGCAGGGTATACATCTGGTGGAATTGTTCCCTTAGCCAGGGTCAGGTGTGAACCGTGAAGATGAATAATATTCAGGACGTCATCACCGGAATCGTATCCCGTGTCAGGCGGGTACCTTTCCGCGTAATTGCGATCTTCCTGCCCGTTCTCCTGGTACTTGGTCACCTTGTGGTCATGTATGCAACTCTCCGGTATGATCAGTTCCTGATAGTTGACGGTCTCATTATTGCTTACCTGCTGCCTCCTGCAGGAAAAGAAACGGTCATCCCGCTCGGGATCGCAGTCGGGATCCCCTGGTGGTATATTGCATCTGCAATCGCGATGGTCGATGTCGAGACCGGCCTTTTCATGGCCCTTAATTTCGATTTGGCCTACCGAATTCCCTGGGTAGGGGGGATCCTCAGTCAGTTTACTGATAAAACAACCCAGTTTTTAAAGGATCACCGCTGGGTTGCGGGATTCTCAGTGTTCGGTATTTTGCTGATGGTGATGGTTCCCCTGCTCGGAAGCGGAGGGATCCGGGGATCTATTGCAGGAAAGCTCCTTGGCATAGAGGTGTATCTTGTCTTCTTAGCAATCGTTGCCGGCTCGTTCATCGGGTGTTTTGCCATCGCGCTGGGATCCAATGCAATTCTCGGACTGCTCTGCTCACAGGGCACCTTTCCGGGGGATATCTTCACGTTCTGCAACCGGACGTAAAAACCGGGAAACGTGATGGATTGCTGACCACCGAAGTGCGATGTTCGGGGCGGCTCAAAATCAGGAACCAGAATATTTTCGGATAATCGCGATGAAGAGTACACGGGAAAAAGATCGATGAACATCAGGAGCCCCATTCCCTGCCCCCATTCACGAAGAGGTGAAGAGAACTATTCATGTGCCGGTACTATGGTTTTCCTGAAAAGACGCGAAAAAATGAACGGGAGTTTAACGGATCACCACTGATGCCGTGGGATCGAACGGATTTGTCCGCATCGCGAGGCTGAACAGATACGGGTAATGGGCCCTGAGATACTCCATGTATTTCAGCCATTCCGGGATCAGCCGCTCATAGACACGCCGGATATCGGTTTCAAGGTGATCCAGGTCGGTGGAAGGAAGAAGGGCAAGTTGTCCGCGAGCTTTCATCTCTTTGGTGAGATGATCGAGTGCAAGAATAAGATCGGTGAATGATTCATGCTCAAAGATCATCGGGTTTTCAACGATCCTGAGCAGAAAATCCTCGTGGCCGGCAAGAAATATTCGCAGTGCTTCGATATCGATATGGTTAATATCGACGGCACAGGTATAGGACATGAGGCCGGTCAAAACCTCGCCGAACCGGGCAGAATCCCGGTCTTTGCCGATTCCGAGCTGCTGTTGCAGGGTGCCAATACCGGGATCGGCATGGGAAAATAGCGAAAGGAGGGAGGTCCCGATCGTTGAGAAGAAGGTACCAATTACCATGTTCAGCTTCTCGATCCTCTGTTGTTTTTCCCGGGACTCCAGCATCTGGTCGATAATGAGGGTGACGATGAGCACTTCGATCGGAATAAAAGCAAGATCCCCGATAAAAAAGATAAAGAGATGATACTCATCGTGAAAAATCAGGTAATGGGCGGCATAGAGAATCAGGGAAAGCGTTACCAGTCCGATCCCAACGCTTAGTTTCCAGCGGGTATCTTTTTTCATCCACGTTTCATCTGTGCCCGAACGGAGCATAATCCCTTCGATTTAATCTGCATACGGCAGGAAAGGATCCAGGCCCCCTTATTTCTCCGAATGAAGCAACGCCGATAATCATGACATCTGCCGGTGTATAGTTTTCCGGTAAAATATGCGGGAACCGGAAAAATCTAACCGTATCAGGCTCACATCAATAACCGTACCAGTAAAATTACTCCGACAACGAGTCCGATCGCCACCACCGTCCACCGCAGCAGGTCAGGGTTTATCTGCCCGGCAACTCTCCCCCCTATAGCTCCTCCTGCAAGGGCGCCGACCGCCATCACGGCCGCCAGCGGCCACACCACCATACCGGAAAAAATAAAGAACACCGCTGCAGCCACGTTAATACTGAGCGAGATGCATTGTTTGAGAGCATTCAACCTCGTCAGGGTATCATCAAAAAAGAGTCCCAGTACGGCAAGTGTGATCACGCTCAGTCCTGCACCGAAATAACCCCCGTACACTGCAGCAAGTCCAACCGGAAGGGTCGCGTTCGTGATGCCTTCTTTATTTAGGCTTGTTCCGGCGTGCCGTTTGATCCACTCCCGGATCCGGTCCTGAACTGCCAGCAGTACCGATGCCAGAAGGATAAGAAAGGGAACGATGATGCGAAACATATCCCCACTGATATACAGGAGCAGTATAGCCCCGGCGATGCCCCCGATGATTCCTGCCGGGAGTAAAAACCACAGGCGCCTTTCCTGCCCCCTCAGGTCATCCCGCTGGGCAATTGCACCGCCAAAGTACCCGGGGCATAATGCGACGGTGTTCGTAACATTTGCGGCCACCTCAGGTATTCCCAGGACGACGAGTGCCGGAAAGGAGATGAGGGTTCCCCCTCCTGCAAGTGAATTGATGAGACCCGCTGCAAGAGCAGCAAGACCTGCGATGGCAATTTCAGATCCTGACAGCATGAAGGATAATTCCTTTCCGGAGGTATTATCCGGGAGTTGAAAGGAACTCCCGCGTTGTCATAATCCTGACACCGATATTTGCCATATCCTGAACATTGGCATGATGGATGGCATCATTCCGGGCCCCGACAGCATCCTCAACAAGAGTCACGCGGTAATTGTAGGCGATCGCATCGAAAACCGTGGTCCGGATGCAGTTGGGGGTCTGGATCCCGGTCACGATGAGCCCGGTGATACCAAGATTCCGGAGCATGAGATCCAGTTCCGTCCCGATGAATGCACTCATCCGGATCTTAGGAATGATGTACTCTCCCGGTGCAGGCATGAGTTCGCCAACGACCTGAGCTCCGGGGGTACCTTCAACGGCAAAAGGGTGGTTCTTAAAGAGATCCTGCCGGATAATTTCGACGTCGGAACCATCTTTGCGGTGGATGCGTAGTACATGAAAAACAGGCAGCCCTCCCGCCCGGAACCTCTTCAGTATTTCAAGGATCTTCGGGATTACGGTCCGGCCCTGTGCCACGCTGAGTGGTGCTCCCTCAAGGACGAAATCATTCTGCATATCGATGATGAGCAATGCTTGTTTCATATGGTCTTCCCATGTTAGACTGGCAGGGAAGGGTAATAAATAGTATCCCGTGCCCATGTCCGGATTCCCACCTGCCGGTGCTGGAGACCTGGAAAGGGGTCCGGCAGAAAATGCTCCCGACACGACTCTTCCTGATTGCACTGAGCCGCTTCGCTCCGTTTATCTTTTCGGAAAAACCGTTCCGAAGGTCAGGGTGGCACGGCCTCCGGAATCCGGGAGATGAAAAAAGAAATAATTTTTATTGACCGCTCATTAAGCGCGGACCACGTGAATGGTTACGCTATAGGTCGTCTCATTACCGGTAACATTCTCCCATGGACGCCGGTATAACGCCGAAAATGTCTGGTCACCGGTATCCTTTGCCACGATGACCCAGGTCCGGTGTCCACCAACCCCGACCACACCTCCTGGTGCTTCATCCTGATGGTAGTCCGAGGACTGGAGTTCAAGACCGGCCGACAACGTCGCATTCCACATGAACCCGGTTGTGGGATTTTCTGAAAGCACAACGGCAAACCGTGTGTTTTGCGTGATGTTATCACTCCTGCCATTATCTGCCTCCGCGAACGTGAACATCTTCTTTCCCTCCCCAGCTGGCTGTCCAGTCATTTCTCCGGGTTTGCAGCCTTCGCCACGGAAGAGCGCCCACTCCTCACAGGAAGTACCGTTGCTGAAGGTGCACATACCATATTCATTTCCTGAAGCATCCTTGTTGATCTGCAGAACGCCGCCGGACTGGACGCAGGAAACAGATGCCGGGTTTGGCATGCCCGTTGAGGTCTGGGTTGTACCGGGAATTTGTGGGGGAGGTGTTGGAGATACCGGCTGGGTACAACCCATGACCAGCAGGATCAGCACCAGCAGGATCCCAAGACCTATCATCCCTGAATAACGAAGTGTCAATTTCATACCATGTAGTATATATCCTGTCCTTTTTATTCCTGCCTTTGACTTCGAAAAATTGTGAAGCTATATTCGGGGAAGGTTGCGTTCCTTCCCTGCACCCTGAGGTGTCTGTTCCGGAATTGCTTATCCGCGATGTTCCGTACTTATCATGATTCCCGTCAATGTCCGGGAAGGGAGTCTCAGCGACCCCTGTCAGGGACCTGTACCAAAATCTGCCGGATTTATGGAGTGCCTGCGAGGTAGTGAGGTGTATCAGAGGCAGGGCGAGGTACAGGACCGAAGGAATCATGGTAACCGGCAGGGTCCTGTGCCCCGTTTTTTACCGATGAAGAGGGAAAAAGTATCTATGAAGAGACGATAAGTACCAGAGTAGTATGGTGGACAAAAAGAGATGCGAGTACTGTGAAAAGGAGGCGATCGGCTATCAGGGATTTGCCTGCTGTTCGGCATACGTATGCCTCGATCATGCCGACAGTTTTGTTCTTGCCCTCAAGCCCGGGGAAAAAATGATCTCCGGGGAATGTTACTTCGAGCGCTTTGATGAAACGGATTGAACCTCCCATGCATCTTCAGGCTGAACTGACATCCTTTCCCGGATCATGACAGGGAAAAATTTCCGTTGAACCGGCGCAACATAAAAGCATTCTTTATTACCCGATTCCTAAAAAAATGCCGGGAAGGAGGAATCCTCCGGGGATATGCCGTTTTACAGACGTTGGGGGAACTGTTTCGTTACGGTGCAGACTGCACCGGGGTCAGTCCGTCTCCTGCAAAGGACGCAACCGGTCCTGGCAGGTCAATATCCAGCGCCTCTTTGAGAACCTCATCAATGGTCTCGACCATAACAAAGGTCATCTCGCTCCTGACATCCCCGGGCACATCTTCAAGATCCCGCTCATTCTTTTTTGGTAGGATGACTTTTTTTATCCCTGCCCGGTGTGCAGCCAGCATCTTCTCCTTTATACCGCCGACCGGGAGCACCGCACCGCTCAGGGTGATCTCACCGGTCATGGCAATCTTCGGGTTCACGGTCTTGCCGGTGATCAGGGATGCCAGGGCGGTAAAAAGCGTCACCCCTGCCGACGGCCCGTCCTTTGGTGTGGCGCCTGAGGGCACATGGATATGGATATCACTTTTAATGAAGTCGAAGCTGTTACCCGTGAGGGCAAGCCGTGACCGGATCAGGCTCAGCGATATCGTGGCAGACTCCTTCATCACATCCCCAAGCTGACCGGTAAGCGTCAGGTTCCCTTTACCGGGCATGAACGTTCCTTCGATGAAGAGGATATCCCCGCCAAACGGTGTCCATGCGAGCCCGGTGACGACACCCGGCACCTGTTCTTTCCGTGCCTCGTCCTGTCGGATCACTTCCTTCCCGAGAATGGTATCAAGCATGTCCGGTTTGACGATGAAGGGCAGCTCGGCCTTTCCGGAGACGATCTTCTCGGATACATACCGTGCAGTCTTGTCAAGCTGTTTCTTCAGCCAGCGGACACCGGCCTCACGGGTGTATTTTTCGATGATGACTTTCAAGGCCTCATCCTCAATCATCAGTTTTGCCGCATCGAGGCCATGCTCCTCCAGGGTCTTGGGGAGAAGGTGGTCTTTTGCAATGGCGAACTTCTCATTCTTCGTGTAGCCGGAGATCTCGATATGCTCCATCCGGTCAAGGAGCGGCGGCGGGATTGTTGCCAGTGAATTGGCAGTGGCGATGAACAACACATCCGACAGGTCATAGGGGACCTCCAGGTAGTGGTCCGAGAAGGAACTGTTTTGTTCCGGGTCGAGGACCTCTAAGAGGGCACTTGCCGGATCTCCCTGGTATGAGGAGGCAAGCTTGTCGACCTCGTCGAGGATGAAGACGGGATTTTTTGTCCCTGCCCTCTTTATGCCATTAATGATTCTTCCGGGCAGGGCCCCGACATAGGTCCTCCGGTGTCCCCGGATCTCGGCCTCATCCCGGACGCCGCCAAGACTGATCCGGACATATTTCCTGCCAAGGGCATCAGCGATGCTCTTCCCAAGGCTCGTCTTACCGGTACCCGGCGGGCCGGAGAGAAGGAGTATCGAACCCTGTTTTTCCTGTTTCAGCTTCATGACCGCCAGGTGCTGGACGATTCTCTCCTTGACCTTTTCGAGCCCGTTATGGTTGCTGTCAAGCACACCGCGGGCATGGGCAATATCGATGCTCTTCTTCTCTTCGGTCACCCAGGGGAGTTCAAGCATGAGATCCAGGTAATTCCTGATGACAGGGCTTTCGTGATTCTGGCTGCCCCCCGACTCAAGTTTCTTCAGCTCTGATAACGCTTTTTTCCTCACTTCATCGGGCATCTTCGACTGCTCTATTTTCTCCCGGTAACCCCCGTCTCCGGAACCGGTGCCGTCACTTTCATTGAGTTCTTCCTGGATCACTTTGAGCTGCTCGCGCAGCATCGCTTCCCGGTTTGACTTGTGCACCTTATCGGAAACTTTTTTGGCCATCTCTATCCGGATGTTGATATTTTCCTTGAGCGTCATCAGGATCTCAAGGAATGCAAGGTGCCTCCTCTCAAGGGAGACGATCTCCAGGAGATCCTGTTTTGCTGAAAGTTCTATCGGCATGAAGGGCAGGATAAATCCCAGTATCTGGTCAATGGAATCCATCTTGTCAATGGGGCGGGTAAACTGTTCGGAACCCTGGAAATGGCCGCTGATCTCATGGATGATCTTTTTTATCTCTGCGAGCATTCCTGCCTGGATATCTTCGGCAAGATCCGGCAGATCCATCACCGGCTCACTGGTGGCATAGAATAAACCGTCCTTCCTGCGCAGAGAGACCGCTCTCACCCGGTGAACCGTCTTTGCTGCAACAAGATACCCGTCATCGTTGGGCTGCACGCACATAATCCTGAGCAGGTTCCCGGTCGTGTACAACGTATCTTCTGATACGTCAGACGGCTCCGTTCCACTCCTGACGGTAAGCCCGACGGCAAATGCGGCCTCGGTATTCTTCATCTCGGTAGCGAGTTTCTCTCCGGTAAGCTTCTCAACCCGGAATTTCGTCAGGCTGCCCGGGTAGAGCACGATCTCGAAGAGTGGTATGACCAGTTTTTCTGTGGTATCATCAGTGTGTGCTGATTGCATGATTTCCTCAATAATTTAGTTCGATTTTACCTAACTAAAGTGCAGGACAAAAAAATTACCTGACCTTCTGCAGGATCTCGATAAGAAGATCCAGCTCGTGTTCATCCAGCGAATTCACCATCCGTTCAACCACCCGGTGCAGGGCATGCTGTTCGGATTGTGCAATTTTCTCTCCTTTCTCGGTCAGGTGGATATACAGGATCCTTCCGTCATCGGGGCAGCGTTCCCGGGACACGCACTCCATCCGGACAAATTTGTTGATCATCTCGGTGATGGTAGGTTTTGAGTTCCTGGTGATCTCGGCAAGCCTGCTGAAGGTGACTTCCCCGTATTCATCAATGGTTTTCAGGTATCTGACCTGTTTAACGGTGATATCCGATAACCCGCATTCTGAGAAGATCTCACCGGAGCATTCGTTCTTGATCCTGATCAGGTTTTCAAAAACCACAAACAAATGCTCGTTCTTCTCCTGCATACAGAGATCCTTCCCATTAGTTAGGGTTTACCTAATTATTAAAGTTGCGGTCGTGCCGTCCATGGCTTACATGGAGTATTCAGTCGGAGATTGCCTAACGGACAGAAGAATTAGTATGAACGTAAGACCTGTGTAGGTTTGAAACCGCTTATGCGAGCCCTTCCACGATCTCCTTCAATCGGTTCAATGCCATAGTCCAGCCCCGGACCGTTCTTTTATATCGTTCTTCTCCATCTGCAACAGCTGCAAAATCCCCATCTGAGACCGAGACAATGGTCTCTCCTTTCTCTCCGGTGAGTTCATAGGTTACCGTAGTATAATTTTCGGGAATGTCCGGATAGCCTGACTCCGGGTCGATGATGGTATACGACAGACGCTTTTCGGGTTCAAGAGCGACAATCTTTCCTTTCAGTACCTTGCTGCTGCCTTCAAGCCGCCAGGTCAGCGTGCTCCCGGTCTTCCATTCAGATATCGCCTCACCGCCAAACATAAATTTCTTCGTGAGGACAGGGCTGGTGAGGGCGGCCCAGACTTTCGCGGGTGGGGCTTTGATACGGATGAATTGCTGGAAAACTAGGGATTTTTTCATACAATTCCGATTATTCGCCATGTTTCATTTTTATACTTTATTACACAACCGCCCTCCCTTGTCAGTGTCTGACAGGCGCATACGACTAGCCTGATCAATTCTGCAATGCATATCCCTGACTTGAACCATACCGCGATCTTCCTGGCTTGGGATGACTGGGGCGGTTTCTACGACCATGTAGCCCCCCGGTTGTCGATCTGAACGGATCCGGGTTGAGGGTGAGGGCACTCGACATCAGCCCGTACGCTAAGAAAGGCTACATTGACCACCAGGTCCTGACATTTGATGTCTATCTGAAGTTTAGGGAGGACGATTTCCTTGATGGAGAACGAATTGACCCGGCAACTGACAAGCGCCCTGACCGCCGGCCCTCAGTGCGGGAAAATGTCCTGCTGCTCTGGGATCTCAGATCAGATTTCGATTTCACTCGGGCACACCTCCCGCCGGTGATCCTGCCGCTCTACCCGGTTAACGCGACCGGGCCCGGGTAATTTTTTGTTTTCTGATATCCCGGTTCGATACGAATTCAGGATTGTTGTTTCTTCATCCAGTCGTGGGAGTAAATCTCCGCTTCGCCGCTGAGTATACCCGCAATGATCTTCTCTGCAACAAATTCTGCCGAATCTGCCGGATAAGGGCCGATCGGTTCTATCTCATCTTCAGGCACCGGAATCGCCCGGATAGTGTTCTTTTCGAACTCGGTAAGGGTAATGTAAGGGTACACAACTGAGACCACAATTTTGTCCTTCTCCAGTTCCTGCCGGGCAGCCAGGCTGAATCCAGCCAGTGCCCGCTTGGACGAGGCATACGGACTCATCCCCGGGAGGTGCATCAGTGCTGTACCGGAACTGATGTTGATGATTGTACCTCCTCCGTGTCCTCTCATTAGAGGAATCACCTGCTGCATGGCGATGACCGGACCGATGATATTCAGGTCATAAATATAGCGGAGTGTGGCGAGGGCAATTTTTTCGACCGGGGCGTCATACCCCTGGCCGGCGTTATTGACAAGGATATCAATTTTGCCAAAATGATCCCGTACTTTCTTCACCATACTCTTTATCTGGGGTACTTTTGTCATATCTGCGGGAAATGCCCGTGAACCCGGAAGTTCACCGGCAAGGTTCTCAAGTTTCTCCTGCGAACGGGAAACCAGGGCAACCCTGGCACCTTCCCGTGCGAGGAGTTGTGCCGTAGCACGTCCTATCCCGGAAGAAGCGCCGGTGACTATCGAGACTTTACCTGACAAAACTGAAGCACTCATGTAGTGATCACTATCCATCCCCTAGTCGGATCAAAGGCGGATATGTGCGCAGGGAGGGCAATAAAGATATGGTAGTGTTTCAAAAACCGATTCATATTGATCAGATCCGGTAGATTTTCCAGATCCTGTTTCCCTTCATCTTCTTTTAAGGGATGGAATTAGGAATTAATATTATAAGGCCGGCTCTACGATCGTTAAGCAGATATTTGTGAACCATAGCCGCGAAAAGGGATATCAATCCACTTCACTGAACCGGCAACACCGGGCACCTACTTCTTCCGGTGTGACGTCCACCCTGCACTCATGAACGGTCGGTTCATCGTACGTAAGGGATAGTGACCCACGGGAGAAACTGTTCACAAAGAATCGATAGGGGGAAAGAGGTAATCATGACCGAAGGAAATTTCAGGAATATTGGAGAGAGACTGGCAACTGCGTTCCGGCTGGCAACCCGGCCTCTTGCCGTGTACGGGGCAGAAACTCTGCCGGCAGGGATGGTTCATCTTCCGGAAGTAAACCGGTGCTTCGCCGTTTCACTGTTCCGGATAGCGACGGGGAAAGAGATCTCTGCAATTTACGTCAGTGCAGATTCGGGGGAAGGATGTTGCCCCGGGGGTCTTGCGCATACGGGGTTCCAGCCGGTACCCGATGATATCAGGTATTTTGTATCCACCGGAAAGAAAGAGGTGAGGGGCGGGGCAGCAGAATATCTGAAAGCAAGTCCCGATCTCGTAGAACGCTGTTTTAAAGCCCTTGGCAAAGTCACTCCACCGGGAAAATATCTTATCGTCCAGGCCTGTGAAACTCTTCCCGATAAAAATTGCGGCATCAGGTCAGTATGCTGCTTTGGGACGGCTGAGCAGATCCGGAACATGGCGGCGCTCGTCCATTTCGAACGGGACGACCCGTTCTCGCCGGTGATTGTCCCGTGGGGACCCTCCTGTTCGACCTTCATCACCTATCCGGCCGGGATGGCTGAACATGCACCGAAAAACTCTGCCTTCATGGGCCCGCAGGACCCGACACAGAACAGGAGCCTCCCGCCGGATATGATGGCAATCGGTATTCCTGCCAGCCTGGCAGTACGTATGGCAGAGAACCTGGATGCATCATTTGTTATCCGGAGGCCGCAGGTCGCATTTCCCGACCGCGGGACATAAGGGTAAAATGTGAAATTTCTTTTTTTCCCGGCGGAAGAGGAGGCCTGGCTGAAAACTGCGTTTCCCGACATGTCATT
>Ga0326726_10005728_pt1 | contig 11236 bp, 11 predicted proteins | sample MHFenrmetagenome_2_FD_207603 | JGI IMG/M metagenome (GOLD analysis project Ga0326726, IMG submission 207603) | Lab enriched peat soil microbial communities from Michigan Hollow, Ithaca, NY, United States - MHF15MN | ecosystem: Environmental > Terrestrial > Soil > Wetlands > Peat | place: USA...
GGACACGCGTTATCTCGCCGCGATGGGTTGAGCGGACGTCGTCGCGTGCACCCGGCTGACGTACTCGCGAGCGAGGTCGCGACCGAACTTCGCGAGCCCGCCCGGCTCGTCGCGAATGGCCTTCAGCGTGGCAGGAAGCCACTGCGCCTGAATCTGCGCGTGCACGTTGTAGTAGCCGCTCGTGTGCAGGAACGCGGCCCGCTCCTGGCCGCGCGGACGGGGCGGCAGTTGAAACTCCATGTCGAGTGTGTCGCTCATCGCGGGAAGCGCGTTGAAGCTCCCGTCGATGCGTTCGATGGCCCGGTGCTGATCCTGGTTCGCGAACGAAAGGGCCGACGTCGCCGCGATGTGATGGACCACCGGCTCCACCGTGTCGGCGATCGACAGCGCAAGACGGTCGAAGCGCCAAAAGGCGAGACCACCGCGGAGCCGAACCTCGACGCGCTCGCCGGCGGCGACCGACCGGGGCAGCGGTACAGCGACCTCGCGAACGGATGCGGGTCCGATCGTCGGCACGGTCCCAACACGCGTCCATCCCGCAGCGGTGCGGATTTCCACCGCGAGGTCGACGCCCTCGCGCTCGCGCCAGCGTTGAATGCGCGCTCCAGCGGCCGCCTCGTTTCCCTGCGCGAGGTACGTTGCCATCCGGTCGCCCATCGCCGCGAAGAAGCGCCCGAAAACGAGATCGAGCCATGGCGTATTTCCGCCGATGAGCTCGAGCACCGGTGTTCCAGCCGAATCGGCGCGGAACTCCGCGGTGATCACGTCGTCATACGGCGGCTCGGCGACCGCGGCGGCGGCTTCCGGATCCGTCACCCACAGTTGGTTGTCGGCTTGCGCCAACAGCCTCGTGACGTCGCGTCCGTGGTTGTCTCGCGCCATCGCGACGGGCACAGCGTGCTTCACGAGGATCGGATGCCCGTCGAACGTCGACAGCGCGCGACTCGACGGCGAATGATCGACCACGACCAACTCGGCGAAGTCGGTGTATTGGGTCTCGCGCGCCTCGTTTCGCAGCCGCACGCGGGCGCGCCGAGCGGTGTCGAGCGGCGGCAACGGTAAGAGGTCCTCGCGTTGAATCGAGCGGAACGCGGCGCCCGCGTACGCCTCCCCGACGAGCTCCCACCCGTGGCCGCGGTCGACGTACGCGAACGGGCACGATGACTTGGTGAGGGCAACGATGATCGCGGCGACCCCGACGACGGCGCCGACCGTGAGCGCGGTCAGCGCGATCGATCGACCCGCGTCGAGCTCCATGACTTCCAACTTCGTCACGCGGTTGAGGTCGATGGTCACTTCACCGTTGCCGCCGACCACTTCTCCTTCGACGACCGTCCCGTCGACGCGGGAGATGTTCTGGAGCATCACATTTCCGCCCTGCGTCTCGAACCACCAGAGCGACGGTCCGGTCAGCCCGCGCGGGTCGCGCCGAAGGGAGTCGAGCGACAGCCGTTGGCCTCGCGCGGCGTGAGGCTTTCCGGCGGACGGATTGGTGAGGGTGCCACGGTACGACGCGGTCGCGAATCGCAGGTCGAACCGGACCGGTGCCCAGGCGGCTTCGCGCACGGTCCCCGTCACGAGCGGGAACGCAATCGAGTCGACCGTGAGCATCACCGTGGCCGCGTCGACGTGAAAACGGACGCTGCGCGCAATGAGGTTTTCCTTGGTCACGGAGAGCTCGGTGACGGGAATCGCGCGCGGCGAGTAGTAGAAGCATGCGGCGGCGATCGCGACGCAGATCAGAAGGGAGCGCCGGCTGAACGAGGGCTTCGTGGCGGACATTGCCTCTCCGGAGCGAAAGGTAGGCATCGCGCGCGGGTGCGCGTCGTCAGTGCACCGACTGCAGTGTCATGTCGAAGACGAGCACCGAGTTCGGCGGAATGTCGTTGCCGGCGCCGCGAGCGCCGTACGCGAGATTGGGGGGCACGACGAGCCGACGCTTGCCGCCCACTCGCATCCCGAGCAGGCCCTCCTCCCACGCGGCGATCGTCTGGCGTGAGCCGAGGTTGACCGTGATCTCGCCGTCGTCGAATTGTTTGCCGTCGGCGCGCCATCCGGTGTAGCGCACGACTGCCGTGCGGCCGCGCGACGCGATGGCCCCCGTTCCCATGGTGAGATCCTGCACGTACAGGCCGGACGCGCGCTTCACCATCTGATCGAGGTGCACGCCGAGCGACGGATTGAACTGGGTGCGCTCGACGTCGCCGGCGATCGGCTGCGGAGTCGTAGTCGCATTGGCGGCGGGCGTCGATCCCCCCCCGCCGCACGCCGCGAGGGGCAGGGCCGCGAGCGTCGTGGAGAGCGCGGCCGCGAAGAACCTGGGGTTCATAGATTTCATTTCGTCAGAGCCCTCACCTCACTGCTTTCAAATTCCTCGACCATGACTGCTGTCGAATCTCGCGCCGTCCCCGCCGTCGGCCAAGAAGCGCCCGACTTCACGCTGACTTCGACGACGGGCGACAAGATCACCCTATCGTCGCTCCGCGGCTCCCCCGTGCTCATCGCGTTCTTCCCGCTCGCCTTTACGAGCACGTGCACCGCGGAGTTCTGCGAGATGCGCGACGATCACGACCAGTTCACGCACCGCGGCGTCACCGTGCTTCCCATCAGCGTCGACTCGACGGCCACGCTCAAGGAGTACCGCCACAAGCACGGCTTCCAGGTCCACATGCTCAGCGACTTCCGACGCGACGTGTCGCGACTCTATGGAGTGTTGCTCGAAGACCGGTACTACTCGAACCGGGCGTACTTTCTCCTTGACGCGAGCGGGACGATCCGGTGGGAGCACGTCGAGCACAACCCGAGCGACCGGCGCATGGACTCCGAGTTGTTCGACGCAATTGACGAGCTCACAAATAGCCGTTGAATAGTGGTTTGCTAGCACTCACCTGACACGGAGTCGAGGTCGGGAGAGCGGGAAGGTCAGCCGCAATCGGGTGAGTGGATTTCACGCGTTGCGCGGCGCCCGGGTGTGCGTCTAACCTGTGCGATCGGTCATCTTGTCCCCGCCTCCCGCGACCGCTGCGACGCTGTGTCCTCACCGTCTTCACCGACTCCGACTTCGCCGACTCCGAGCGCGCGCCCTGCGGCGCAGCGCACGAGACGGCGACTCTCGATTCCAGTTCCCCGTACGCTGACCGCGCTGGCCGAGATCGCGACTGCCATCGCCACCGGCGAGACGGTCGGATCGGTCATCCCCGGCGTCCTCTCCGCGGTCGCGACGCAACTCGACGGCACGCAATCGACGCTCTGGCTCCGCGGAATCGACGGACTGCGCCGCGCGTGGTCCGTCGCGCAGGACTCGACGACCCCGGAGGCGGTGGCCGAGCAGCTCGCGCGCCCCAATGAAAATCCGAGCGACGGATTCGTCGCGGCGCGACTCCTCGCGGGCCGGCAAGAGCTCGGTGCGCTGAGTGTGCGACCGGGGCGCGAGCTGACCGGCGAGGACGCGATCTTCATCTCGGCCGTCGCCGACCTGCTCGCGCCGGCGCTGCGCGACGCCGAGTACGCGCACCGACTCGAGTCGGAGGTGGCCGCGCGCACGCGCGAGATCGAGGATCAGCGTCGGTTCACCGAGAAGATCATCGACTCGCTGCCGGTCGGCATCTATGTGATCGATCGGTCGTACCGCATCCAGGCGTGGAACCGCAAACGCGAGATCGGGCTCCAGGGGGTCTCCCGAGAAGAGGCGATCGGCCGGACGATCTTCGAGATCCTGCACCGCCAACCCGCCGAGGTGCTCAGGGGCGAGTTCGAGCGCGTATTCGAATCGGGCGAGATGCAGCAGTTTCCGATCGAATCGAGCGCGTTCGGCGAACCACGCGCGTATCGGATCACGAAGATCCCGATGCATCTCGACAACAAGGACGTCTCGCACGTCATCACGATCGGCGAGGACATCACCGACTGGCGGCGCGCCGAGCAGCGCTTCGCGCAGGCGGAGAAACTCGCGGCGATCGGAACGCTGGCGGCGGGCGTGATGCACGAGATCAACAATCCGCTGGCGACGATCGGCGCGTGCGCCGAGACGCTGTCGCTGGCGGTGGACGAAGGCACGGTCGCGGTCCAACGCGGTGGCGGGGAAGTGAAGGAGTCGCTCTCGCTGATCCAGCAGGAGGTCCGTCGCTGCAAGGGGATCATCGACGGGCTCCTCGACTTCAGCCGTCCGAAGCCGACGACGAAGGCCGTGGTCGACGTGAACGCGGTGATCGACAAGACACTCCGTCTCGTCAAGCACCATCCGCGCTTCCGCCGCGTCGCGCTGAGCGTGGACGCGGACTCGTCGATCCGTCCGGTGCACGCGAACGAAGAGCAGCTGGTCCAGGTCTTCCTTGCGCTGCTCCTCAACGCGCTCGACGCGATGGAGGACAAGGGCGTCATCTCGCTGCGCACGCGTTCGGACGCCGGCGGCGCGACGACGGTCGCCGAGGTCATCGATCGCGGCCAAGGCATCCGCGGCGCCGACCGCTCGAAGATCTTCGAGCCGTTCTTCACCACCAAGGGCCCGAGCCGCGGCATGGGGCTCGGTCTCTCGATCTGCTACGCGATCATCACGGAACACGGGGGCCGCATCGAGGTCGACAGCGCCGTCGGCGAGGGCAGCGTGTTCCGTATCCTTCTGCCGGCGAGCGTCGCATGACGAGCGGCACGACTCCCACTCCAGCCGCGGATCGACCCGCGCTCGAACGCGCCTCGGCCGATAGCCAGCCAGGCCGCGGCATTCGCGTGCTGGTGGCCGAGGACGAGGAGAATCTCGCGCAGATCCTCTGCACGTTCCTGCGCAGCCGCGGCCACCAGGTCGCGTGCGTCGGCGACGGCAGAGCCGCGCTCCAGGCGCTCCGTGATGAGGCGTACGACGTCGCGATCGTCGACATCGTGATGCCCGAGGTGGACGGTCTCGAGGTGCTGCGCCAGCTGCGCGCCGAGCCCGAGCCCCCTGAGGTCATCGTGATCACGGGCAACGGTACCGTCGAGACGGCGATTACGGCGATGAAGCTCGGTGCGTACGACTACCTCGCCAAGCCGTACCGCATGGCGGAGATCGACGTCCTCGTGCGCCGCGCGTGGGAGAAGCACCAGCTCGCGCGCGAGAACCGCTATCTCCAGGCTCGCCTCTCGCGCGTGGATGCGACGCCCGAGGTGGTGACGCAGTACGCGCCGATGCACGCCGTCCTGGCGCTGCTCGAGCGGATCGCGACGACGGATTCCCCGGTGCTCATCACCGGCGAATCGGGGACCGGCAAACGTCTGCTCGCGCGCGCGATTCACCGTCTCTCGGGCAGAACGGGTCCGATCGTGGAGGCCGACAGCTCGCTCCTCGCCGAAGGCGTGCTCGACATCGAGCTGTTCGGGCACGAGCGCGGCGCGTTCAGCGGCGCGGTGACGCGCAAAGCGGGACTCATCGAGCTCGCCGCCGGCGGGACGCTGTTCATCGGCGACATTGGCATGTTGAGCACCAAGCTCCAGTCGAAGCTCGCGCGGACGCTCGAGCACGGGAGCTTCTTCCGCGTCGGCGGCACGCAGAAGGTCGAGGTGACGACTCGGCTCGTGACGTCGAGCAACCACGATCTCGAGCAGGCCGTTCGCGACGGTCGCTTCCGCGACGACCTGCTGTGCCGCGTGAACGCCGTGACAGTCTCGCTCCCACCGCTGCGCGAGCGGACGGTGGACATTCCGCTCCTCGCGCAGCACTTCCTCACGCAGCTGGCCGGGACGGCGGCGCCGACGCTCACTCCCGACGCGATCGCGTTGATGCAGGCGTACCCGTGGCCGGGCAACGTGCGCGAGATGCGCAACGCCATCGAGCGAGTCGTGCTCCTGTCGAGCGCTCCGCAGAGCGAAATCCGCGCGCAGGACCTCCCGCTCTCCCCGGCGACCTCGCCCTCCCGCGCGACGGTCGGCTCGCAGGTGACGCTGGCCGAGCTCGAGCGCCACCACATTGAGGCGGTGCTGTCGCAGTCGAACTGGCACCAGGGGCGCGCCGCGAAGTCGCTCGGGATCTCGTCGAAGACGCTGTACAGGAAGATCCGAGAGTACGGGCTCGTCAGGCCAAAAAGAGCGTAAGGCCTGCGCACTAATTGCGCGTTTCGCGGCGGGAAGGTCTCTAGGCCACAGTCGGCAGTCGGCAGCGACAGTCCGAATGGCGCGGCGACTGTCGACGGTCGACTGTCGCTGACGACTAGACGCACCGCTCCGCGACAAATGCCATTAGTGCGGGGCAGTTCGCCTTTCAGACGGTCCCTACAGTAGTTTTTCAGGATGCGAATCCTCGTCATCGAGGACGACCCGACCGTCGGGCAGTACGTGAAGCGGGGTCTCGAGGAGCAGCGGTGGTCCGTCGACCTCGTCGTCGACGGCGAGGAGGGCGAACGGCGGGCGGGCTCGGAGGCGTACGATCTCGTCGTGCTCGACATGCGTCTGCCGGGCAAGTCCGGACTCGAACTGCTGCACACGCTGCGCGCGCGCGGGTTCGAGCGGCCGGTGCTCGTGCTCACGGCGCAGGACGCCGTCGACGCGAAGGTGACCGCGCTCAGAGCCGGCGCGGACGACTACGTCACGAAACCGTTCGCGTTCGAGGAGCTGCTGGCGCGCGTCGAGGCGATCGCGCGGCGGCCGCGCGCGCTCGCGTCCCCGACCCTCGTCGTCGGCGACTTGGTGCTCGACCAGGCCACGCGCGAGGTACGGCGCGCGGGCGAGCTGATCGAGCTGACGCCCAAGGAATTCACGGTTCTCGAATACCTGATGCGCCACGCCGGGCGCGTGATGAGCCGGACGCTGATCACCGAATACGCGTGGGGCTATCATTTCGACCCGGGCACGAACATCGTCGACGTGGTGATCAACCACCTGCGCAAGAAGGTCGACGCCAAGCACGGCACCCGGCTCATCACCACCGTGCGCGGTGTCGGCTATATGATCAAGGACGAGAAACCAGATGGAAGCCGGGACGAGAACGGTCGTGCGACGCACATGCGAACGCCCTCCGGCGGAGGAGGCCGGGACAAGGATCGCTGAGCCATGATCTCCACGCGGGCCAGGCTCACCGTCTCGTACGCCGTGCTGCTACTGGCGACGATGATCACGTTCGTCGTCGCGCTGCTGGTGGGGCAGTCGAAAACCGCGACACAGACGGCCGTGGCCGCCGACGCGTTCCGCCTCGCCGACAGCGTCGTGCAGACTCTGCAGGTGGGCCAGCTAGCGCACCCCAAGCTCACGTACATCGACAGCACGGACAAGGCGTCACCGCAGACCAAAGGCACGAAGGAGCTCGGCGACCTTCTCGATCCGCTGCCCGGGTACTTCATGGTGCTCGACCGCGCCGGCAAGCAGCTATACACGTCGACGTTGATGCGTCTGCTGTCCGGCGACGACCAGACGCAGTTCCTGCGCGCTGCGCTGCGCCTTACGGACGAGAACTATGGCCTGACGGTGAGGGTGCGCGGCGATTCATTGCGCCTGCTCGCCGTGGCGAGGGGCGCGACTGCGGCCGGCCCCAACTTCTGGCGCGTCGTCGCCGCCAGCACGCTCACGGGCTCCGACGTCTCGACGCAGCTCCTCGTCGGGACGATGATCATGCTCGCGCCGATCATCTTCCTCGTGTCGATGGGGGTCGCCTACCTCGTCGTGGGCCGATCGTTCAAGCCCGTGGACGAGCTGATCAATGAGGTCGAAGCGATCACGGACGGCCGGAGCCTCCACCGCCGCCTCCCGGCCGATGCAGGCAATGATGAGCTGGCGCGCCTGAGCCTCACGGTCAACGCGATGCTGGCCCGTCTCGAGAGCTCGTTCGCCGCGCTGCGCCGGTTCACCGCCGACGCGAGCCACGAGCTGAAGACGCCGCTCACCGTGCTCCGCGCCGATGTCGAGCGGGCGATGCACCCGTCGACGAATCGGGGCGACCGCATGGTCGCGCTCGAGGAGGCGCTTCAGGAAACGGCCCGGATGTCGGACCTGGTGAACAGCCTGCTGACGCTTGCGCGCGCCGACGAGGGGCGGTTCGACATCCACCGGACGCCGGTCGAGATGGAGCCGCTGATGCGGGAGATCTACGAGACGGCGGTCATCCTCGGCGAGGACGCTGGTCTAACGCTCAAGCTCGCCGCGCTGGAGGACGGGGTGGTGATGGGCGATCGCACGCGCCTCCGCCAGTTGCTGCTCAACGTCGTGACGAACGCCATCAAGTACACGCCGCGCGGGGGGCACGTCGAGCTCTCGGCGACGCGGCGCGGCGGCGACGAGATCGCCATCGCCGTCCGCGACACGGGCATCGGCATCGCGGCGAACGATCTGCCGCACGTGTTCGATCGGTTCTGGCGCGCGGACCGCGCCCGCTCGCGCCAGTCGGAGCGCGGCGGCTTCGGGCTCGGGCTGGCGATCGCGCAATGGATCGTTCAGGCGCACGAGGGCACGATCACTGTGCAGTCGCGCCTGGGCCGCGGCTCCGTGTTCACGATCGTGCTCCCCATCGTTCCGCAGACGGCGCCGAGTGGCACCGAGGCGCCCGAGCCGCAGCCGGCCGTCGAACCGGCCGAGGGATAGGCGCCAGGGGTACGAGACGTTCCGGTTCGCACCTGTCGGAGCGCCACGAAGCTGGCTACCCTGGCTTCACCAACTCTTAATCTTGGCGGCATTCCGCCGTAACGGTGGTCGCGTAGGTTAAGCCACCGAACGTCACGCGCGTCTACTCGTACCCGATTCAGGCCAACGAGACATGTTCGATAACCTCATCGAATCGCAGGCAGCGAAGCAAAGACGGGCCGGTGGATTCATGTGGAGCTTCGTGATTCACTCGATCCTGATCTCGGCCGCCGTCTACGCGACTTACAGCGTGGGCAACGCTCTCGAGAAGCCGAAAGCGGAGAAGGTCGAGTTCGTCACCGTGAAGAAGGACGAACCGCCGCCGCCGAAAGAAGAAGTGAAGCCGCCGCCGGAAGTCATCATGAAGGCGCCGCCGCCGAAAGGCTTCCAGGTGCTGACGGCCCCGATCAAGATCCCCGACGTCCTGCCGCAGATCGACATGTCCAAGAAGGTCACGGACGAGGCGGACTTCACGGGTAAGGGCGTTGCCGGCGGTATCGCCAAGGGCGTCGTCGGCGGAACCCCGACCCCCGCGAACGACAACCAGACGTACTTCGAGTTCCAGGTCGAGAAACAGGTCACGCCGTACCCGAACAACCAGCCGCCGCACTATCCCGACATGCTTCGCTCGGCGAACGTCGAGGGCGAGGTGCTGGCGCAGTTCGTGGTCGACACGACCGGCCGCGCCGACATGAGCCAGTTCCACATCCTCAAGTCGACGCACGACCTGTTCACGAACGCCGTCAAGTCCGCGCTTCCCCAGATGAAGTTCTATCCCGCGGAGGTCGGCGGGAAGAAAGTCCGGCAGCTCGTGCAGATGCCGTTCCAGTTCAACCTGACCAAGTAGCTCCTCACCACTTCACTGAGTCGGAGACTCGTCGAATATGGATTTCTCATTGCTAGGCCTATGGCACCAGATGGGCAACTTTGCCAAAGGCATTTGCGTCGTGATGGCGGTGATGTCGATCTACTCGCTGACGGTCATGGTGTCGAAGTGGTGGAACCTCCGCAAGGCGCAGAAGGAAACGATCAAGTTCGCCCCCGAGTTCTCGCAGTTCCTCGAGGAGGACAACCTCACCGAAGCCATCCGCCTCGCGGAGAGCTACAAGAAGTCGCACGTCGCGCTGGTCCTCGGCGGCGCCCTCGGTGAAGTGAAGCCCCTCATCGCCGACGGCTCGGTCACGGTCGCCGACATCAACTCGGCGGAGCGCGCGGTCGAGCGCAACATGCTCCTCGAGATCACGAACCTGAAGCGCGGCCTCGCGGTGCTCGCCACCGTCGGCGCGACGGCGCCGTTCGTCGGACTGCTTGGCACCACGATGGGCGTCGTGAACTCGTTCACGGGAATGGCCGCGTCCGGATCTGGCGGTCTCGCGGCGATCGGCGGTGGTATCGCCGAGGCTCTGATCACGACGGCATTCGGTCTCCTCGTCGCCATCCCGGCGGTGTGGGCGTACAACTACTTCACGACGAAGATCGACAACCTCACGGCCGAGATGACGTACGTGTCGAAGGAAATGATCGACTACCTCATCAAGGGCGTGTCGGGCGAGTTCGGCCGGTCGCGCTTCACGCGCGAGTTCAACGCCGCCTCCAGCGGCGGCCCCATCTCGCAGTAAGCCCACCCCGTCGCGGAGGCGACTCGTATGGCAATGTCGACGGGTGGAGGAGGAGCGGGCGTTCAGTCCACGCCGAACGTGACGCCGATGGTGGACGTCATGCTCGTGCTGCTGATCATCTTCATGGTGGTCACGCCGGCACTGTTGGCGGGCTTCAACGCCGATCCGCCGCAGGCGCAGAACATCAGGGACCATCCCGAGGACGACCAGACCGATCAGGTGCTGGGGATCGACAAGGATGGCAACTACTACCTCAACAAGAAGCCCATCAAGAAGGAAGACGTCGCCGCGGCGCTCAAGCACATCTATGTCGACACGCCGCGCGACGACAAGATCATGTACCTCAAGGCCGACAAGGCGCTCGACTACGCCAAGGTGCTCGACGCGCTCGATATCGCCATGCACAACGGCGTGACGGTCGCCGGCCTGATCGGTGACCAGAAGCCGGGCACGGTGTCGACGGTCGCGGGCGACACGAAGAATCCCACGCCCGCACCGGGCGCTCCACCGGGCGCTCCACCGGGAGGAGCCAAGTAATGTCGATGACCCCAGGTGGCGGCGGCGGCGGCTCGACCGGCGGTACCCTGTCCAACGAGCCGAACGTCACGCCGATGATCGACGTGCTGCTCGTCCTGTTGATCATCTTCATGGCGGTCCTGCCGTCCATGCGAAAGGCGATCGACATTCAGCTGCCCGACCCGAATCCACAGGTGCAGACGGCGAACACCAAGAACGATCAGATCGTGCTCGAGGTGAGTCCCGGCGGGAAGTACGCCATCAACAGCGAGGCGGTCACGCGTGATCGTTTGCCGACGCGGCTCAAGGAGATCTATGATCCGCGTCCAGAGAAGATCATCTTCGTGAAGGGCGTGCCGGGAGACAAATACGCCGACATCATCGACGCGATGGACGTCGCTCGTGGTGCGGGCGTGAAGGTCATCGGCGTTCCGCCGAAAGACACGCCGGGCAGCACGCCTGGCGGTGCGGCCGCGCCCGCGAAGAAGTAGCAGGCGCAAGGGAACCAAAGTCGCGGGCGGAGC
>Ga0326726_10005729_pt1 | contig 11230 bp, 9 predicted proteins | sample MHFenrmetagenome_2_FD_207603 | JGI IMG/M metagenome (GOLD analysis project Ga0326726, IMG submission 207603) | Lab enriched peat soil microbial communities from Michigan Hollow, Ithaca, NY, United States - MHF15MN | ecosystem: Environmental > Terrestrial > Soil > Wetlands > Peat | place: USA...
AGGAGGCACGGGAGGACCTCCAGGCGCGCATGACCGTGCTGTTCAAGGTCATGTTCTGGAGCCTCGTCGCGCTGCTCGCGTACGTCGCGCTGCAGTACCTCATCTATCCCGACACGGCAGGGCTCGTTCACCACCTGGTCTACGTCTACGCCGGCTCGGCCGTCAGCCTCGCCATCATGGCGTTCCTGTGGCGCGGGCTGCTCGTCCGCCGGTCGCTGTCGTTCGTGGCGCTGCACCGCCTCGACCTCGTGTACTCGCTCGGCGTCGGCGCGGCGTTCGGCGCGAGCGGTTACCTGCAGCGCGAGCTCCGGCCCGCGGGGTACATGGCGCTGATCTACACCGCCGCGACCGTGTTCGCGCGCGCGCTGCTCGTGCCGAGCACCGCCGCGCGCACCGCGGTCGCGAGCACGCTCACGTTCGTACCGATGACGATCTCGGCGCTCGTGCTGGCGCTCACGACGACGCAGGATCTGCCGGGGCGCGCCTACTTCCTCGGCTTCCTGCTACTCAGCATCGTGCCGATCGTGCTCGCGACGCTCGGCTCGTACATCATCTACGACCTGCGCCGCCAGATCAGCTCGGCCCAGCAGCTCGGCCAGTACACGCTCGATCAGCGGATCGGCGAGGGCGGGATGGGCAAGGTCTACCGCGCGCATCACCTGATGCTGCGGCGCCCGACGGCGGTGAAGCTCTTGCCGCCTGACGTCGGCGCTGACAACATGGCGCGCTTCGAGCGCGAGGTGCAGCTGACGAGTCAGCTCTCGCATCCGAACACCGTCGCGGTCTACGACTTCGGGCGCAGCGCGGATGGCGTCTTCTACTACGCGATGGAGTATCTCGGCGGCGGCGTGAATCTCCAGCAGCTCGTGCAGCGCCACGGCAAGCAGCCGATCGCCCGCGTCGTGCGCGTGCTCGCCCAGGTCTGCGGCGCGCTGCAAGAAGCCCACGACCGCGGCATGGTCCACCGCGACATCAAGCCCGCGAACATCATCCTGTGCCAGCGCGGCGGCATGCCCGATGTCGCGAAGGTCGTCGACTTCGGGCTCGCCAAGGAGATCCAGCGCGACAGCACCGCGTCGACGCAGGTCGTGCTCGGCACGCCGCACTACATCGCGCCCGAGGCGGTGACCGATCCGGATCACGTCGGTCCGGCCGTGGATCTCTACGCGCTCGGCTGCGTGGGCTACTTCCTCGTCACCGGCAAGCCCGTCTTCGATGCCAAGCGCCCGGTCGACGTCTGCATCCAGCACGTCACGAAGGTGCCGGTGCCGCCGTCGCAGCTCGCCGCGGTGCCGCCGGAGCTCGAGACGATCCTGTTGCGCTGTCTCGAGAAGCAGCCGGCGGCGCGGTTCGAGAGCGCGGCCGCGCTCGCCGAGGCGCTGCGCGCGGTCCCCGCGACCGACTGGAACGACGCGCAGGCGCGCCAGTGGTGGACCGAGCGCCGCGCGAGCGACGAGCGCGACCTCGCGGCAAGCTCGATGGAAACGCGGACGATCACGGTAGATCTGGGCACGCGCATGGCGGCGACGTGAGATTCGCGTGAACGGTCCGACCAATCGGCAGACATCGGCTACACCCCAGCTATGGAGCTCGCTGTCTTGATCGCGCTGGGAGTCGTGGTCGCGACGGTCGCGATCGACGCGATCCGGAGGCGACCTCCGAAGGACCACGCGGATCAGAGCACGACGACGCAGAAGATCATCGTCGATCTGTCGAAGCGACACTGACCGGGCACGCGAGGTAGTAACCGCGACCGGGCGCGACCGCGAGCACGCCACCGACCGCGAGCTCTTCGAGGTCCTCGCGCAACCGCCGCACGACCTGGCGCACGTTCTCCTCGTTCGCGTACTTCGACACGAACGGCAGGTCGCGCGCGAGCTGCTTGGTCGGCACGCATCCGCGCACCACCGACGGCGACTCGGCTTCTTCGATCGCCCGCGCGCACAACGCCCGCAGCAGCTGGTACTGGAGCCCGCCGAGGCTCTTCTCGGTCCAGCTCTCGACACCGGTCGCGCGCGACAGCAGCGCGCCGCCATCGGCCGTGCCGACGAGGCACAGCTCGACCGTCCCGGGCGCGATGTTGTAGCGAACGAGGCCGCCACCGGCGCTCGCGGTCGCCATCGATGGCGGGGTCGCGGGCTCGTGCACGACCTCCGCGAGGAACCACAGCGCGACATCGCCGATCTTGATCACGGTGCGCGCCGCGAGCGGGTTGCGCCCCTGCGCGCGCGCTCCATCCACGAACGTGCCGTTGCGACTGCCGAGATCGCGGATGTGCCAGCCGGCATCCTTCTTCACCAGCTCGGCATGCTCGCGCGACACCGAGCTCGCGAGCACGACCAGCTCGCCCTCGTGCTTGCGCCCGATCCCGGTCTTCGACGCGATCGCGTGGGGATTGCCGAACCCATCGACGACCCACGCCGCGGCCTCGGTCGTGTCGACGTTCGAGCGCACGTGATCCGGAATCAGACCGTCGCACGGACCCACGTCCTGCGCGCACGCCTTGCACAGACTCCCGATCTCGGATGCGGCACCACAACACAAACACCCCATGTCGAAGCCATCGAATCATTCCGCCCGGTCGCGCACAAGGCAATATGTCAGTGATGTCTGGGATCGCGCTGACGCGACACGTACCCGCGAGTTTTGCGCATGCCCTCGCCGCCGTGCCGCAACGAATCGATCTTGCCCGCGCTCGCGTTCAGCACGCGCGCTACCGGGAGGCTCTCGACGAGCTGGGACTCGACGTGATCGTGCTCGCCGCCGACGACACCCTGCCCGACTGCTGCTTCATCGAGGACACCGCGGTGGTGGCCGGCGGGCTCGCGATCAGTACCCGTCCGGGTGCCCCCTCGCGTCAGCCCGAGACCGCCGCTGTGGCAGATCGCCTCACCAGCGCGATCGAGGTCGCGACCATCGAACCTCCCGGGACGCTCGACGGCGGAGACTGCATGCGCGTCGGGGCCACGCTCTTTGTCGGTCGGTCGGCACGCACCAATGCCGCCGGCATCGCGCAGGTCGCGGCGATCCTCGAGCCGCGCGGGGTGCGGGTCGTCGCGATCGACCTGCCGCCCGGCGTGCTCCATCTGAAGTGCGTCTGCGCGCCGCTCGGCGGCGACCGCATCACGCTCGCCGACGGCTCGCTACCCGCCGCCGTGTTTCGCGGCCTCGACATCGTCTCGGTCCCCGCCGACGAGAGCTACGCCGCGAACGTCCTCGCGTACGGCACCGGCGTGCTCGTCGCCGCCGGCTTCCCGCGCACGCACGACGCGCTCGCGGCCCGTGGCCTTCAGCCGATCGCGATCGACACGTCGGAGTTCCGCAAGGCCGACGGCGCGCTCACCTGCCTGTCGATCATCCTGTAGCTCAGCGCGGGCCGGACGTGGTGACCTGCGCGGTCGCCATGTTGTTCTTCGTCAGCCCCGACAGGTTCGGGTTGCCGCTCTTGAACCAGCCGTTGCTCAGGTCGGCGGTCACCGGCGGGCCGGAGGTTTCGGAGATGTCGGCCGAGTTGCCGAACCAGTTGTTGTACGTGAAGTCGACGCCGGTCCCGGCGTAGAGCATCACGCCGTACGCCGACGTGCTGATGTTCGAGTGGCTCACCGTGATCGTCGGCGAACCGCCCTCGAAGTGCATGTCGCAGTGGGTGGTGTCGGGCTGACCATCGGCGACGCCGATCCACGAGTACTGCATGTCGACCGTGCCGGCCGATACGACGAGCAGGTCGTGCGTGACGTGCGAGAACTGGCTGTCGCGCACGCTGAGGTGGCCGCTGCCGCTGATCCCGAAACCACCGCCGGTCTGGACGACGTAGTTCATGGCGAGCGTGCCGGTCGAGACGGTGAACGCGTTCCAGTTCTCGTTCGCGACGAGGTTCTCGATCGTCACGACGCCACCCTTCACGCCGTTGATGTTGACCGTGCCGGCGACGTTGATGACATCGCCCGCAGCGATCTGGATGCGGGTGTGCGGCAGCACCGTCAGCGTCACGCCACCCACGATCGAGATGCTGCTCTTGACGCGGACGAGCCCCGACCACGTCGTATCGGTGGTCACGTCCGCCATGACGTCGGTGACGGTCTCGGGTGCGTCGGCAGGTGGCGCGGTGTCCACCGTGCCCTGGTCGGCGTCGGCGCCGGCCGGCTGGACGTCGTTGCCACAGCCGAGGATCGCGAGTGACGCGGCGACGAGGGCGGTCTTCATGTGCCGATTGTACGAGCAACCAGGTGATCCGGCGCAGCGCGTTCCGAGGAACGCTGCGTTCCAGCGGGGTTGCGGATGTGACAAAGGTCCCGGGCACTTGGGTGGACGAGAAATCTTTTCAGTTCATCATCCGTTGAAGTGTACATATGAACATCACCAAGCCCCACGTCCACGGAACCAGCTGCTGCAAGCAAGGCCATGCGTGCACCTCGCACGGCACCACCCATCAGCACGGCCCGAGCTGCGGCCACAAGGCCGTCATGCACGACGACCACCTCGACTACATCGTCGAAGGCCACCTGCACCACCCGTGCATGGGCCACTGCGACGATCACGGCGCGTCGTAGCTAGCGTCGCAGCCGCGAGACCACGATCGCCGACCCGAAGCCCAGGCAGTAGATGAGGATGATCGTCGCCGCCGTCGGCGTGTTGAGGTGGTAGCTCGCGAACAAGCCGATCGCCGAGCCGAGCATCCCGATCACGACCGCGACGACCGTCGTGCGAGCGAGGGTCGAGCCGATCAGCCGGGCGGTTGCCGCCGGGATGATCACGAAGCTCGAGACCAGCACGACGCCGACCGTCTTCACCGACACGACGACCACGCACGCGGTCTGGGCGAGCAGGAGGTACTCGAGCACCGCGACGGGCACGCCCGAGATCGCGGCGAGCTCCGGATCGAAGATCGAATACGCGATCCGCGACCACAAGAGCACCGTGATCACGAGCGCGATCACCGCGACCGCGACCACCACGTGCAGCACCTCGGGCGCGACCGCGAGCATGTTGCCGAACAGCAGGCTCTCGACATCGATCTGGCGATCGCTCGCCTTGCGCAGCCCGAGGAACAATACGCCGAGCGCGAAGCTGAACGAGAAGAACACGCCGGTGGCGACGTCGCCACGCAGCGTGGTCTGGCGCAGCACGAACCCGATCCCGAGCGCGATCGCCGCCGTGAACGGGATCGCGATCCACACCGCGTGCTCGACCGAGGCACCCAGGTACAGCCCGACCGCGATCCCGCCGAACGCCGCGTGGGCGAGGCCATCGCCCAGGAACGCGAGGCCGCGCTGGACGATGAACACGCCGATCACCGCGCACACGGCGGCGACCGCGAGCCCGGCGATCAGCGCGCGCTGCATGAAGTCGAACGACATCGGTTCGAAGATCCAGTTCATGGCTATTCTTCGTCCGGCGTTGCCGCGAAGTGATCGGCGCCCTGGAACCCGGCCAGCGCGGTGAGTGATTCCTGCCCGAGCAATTCTTGTGGCAGGCCCCAGCACAGGAGCTTGCCGGCCTCGAGATAGACGATGCGCTCGGCCGTCTTCGCGACCACCCCCAGGTTGTGGGTCACGAGGATCGCGGCGAGCTCGTCCGAGCGCGAGATCGAGACCATGAGCTCGAGGAGCTCGGCACGACCGCGCGCGTCGACGCCGGCGGTCGGCTCGTCGAGGATGATCAGCGATGGCTCGGTGATCAGCGCACGGGCGAGAAACACGCGCTGCGTCTCGCCGCCCGACAGCCCGGCCAGCGGCTTGTCGAGCAGGCGCTCGCCGCCGATCTTGGCGAGCACGGCCCTGGCCTTGTCGCGCTCCTCGGCGGTGATCCGGATCGGCCACTTGCGGCGCAGCGCCGCGACGATGAGATCCACGGCACGCGCCGGGAAGTCGCGATCGAACGCCTTGCGCTGGGGCACGTAGCCGATCTTGTGGTGGCCGGACGCGACGTCGTCGGTGCCGGCGATCTTGATCGTGCCGGCCGAGATCGGGATGAGCCCCATGATCGCCTTCAAGAGCGTGCTCTTGCCGGCGCCGTTCGGCCCGGCGAGGCACAGGAACTCGCCCTTCGGGATCCAGAAGCTGACGTTGTCGACGATGAGCTTGCCGCGGATCTCGATCGAGACCTTGTCCACATCGAGCACGTGCTCCAGCGACGGATCCGGCCGCGTCTGGCTCAGGCGCTGCGCGCTCGACCGCCGCTCCAGCGACCTCGGAGACGGCGGCAGCGACTCGTTCACTTGAGGACCTTCTCCAGCTGATCGGTGTTCCAGGTCAGGAGCGCCTCGTAGCTGTCACGCCCCGCGACCCCGCCGACCGGATCGAGCTCGCCCAGCGGGATCTTCGCCTCGCGCGCGATCATCTCCGCCGGCGCGCGGTCGAGCTGCGGCTCGGCGAACAGCCCTGCCGTCTGCGTCTTCTGGATCGCGCCGAGCACCTGGGTGATGTACGTCGCGGTCGGCTCCTTGCCGGCGAGCGGCTCGATCACCGCGGCGATCGTGATCCCGTAGCGCCTCGCGAAGTACGACATCGACCCATGGAACGTCACGATCACGTGCTTCGTCCAGCTCTTCGAGCGCGCGCTGATCGCGGCATCGAGCTTCGTCAGCGAGTCCTTCAGCACCGCGGCGTTCTTCGCGAACGTGTCCTTGCCCGCCGGATCGACCACGGCGAGCTCGCCCGCGATCGCGTCGATCACGCCGATCATGCGCTCCGGATCCATCCACACGTGCGGATCCGGCGCGCCCGGCTTGTCATCGGCATCCGGCGCCTCGCCCTTGTGGGCCTCTGCCTCGCCGACCGGCTCGACGTCGATCGGCATCGTCTTCACCTTCTCGCCGACGCGAAAGATCTTCGCGTCGCTCGCGGCCGCCCTGATCGTGGTCTCGGCCCACAGATCCATGTCGAGCCCGACGGTGATCGCGAGCTTCGCACCGGCGAGCTTCGCGATCTCCTTCGGCGTCGGATCGAAGTTGTGCTCCGACCTGCCCGGCGGAAGGATCAGCCTCACGTCGAGGCGATCGCCGGCGATCCGGCGCGTGAGGTCGTAGAGCGGGAAGATCGAGACCGCGACCTTCGGCTTGTCGCCCGCACCGCCGGCCTTCTTGCCACCACAACCGACCGCCACGAGCGCGATCACCAGGATCACTGTCCGGATCATATCCGGACCATACAACGAGGCTAGTGGCCCCAGCGCGCGAGCTCGTGCAGCACCGTGCGGTCGGGCGTGCGCCGCCGGTAGCCGGCGAGCAGCTGTCCGGCCGCGCCGACGTTCGTTCGTAGAGACCGCCCGCGAGCACGCTCGACGAGGTGTTACGCTCCAGGCATGGCCCTTGCCGATGGCGCACAGCGCGGGGTTCGAGAATCCGTCGCCGCGCTGGTGGCGCGCGCGGCCGGCGAGTGGCTCGGGTTGGCGGTGGCTGACGACGCGGTCCTCGCGGCGATCGAGGACAAGCTGCCGGCCGGTGTCGCGCTCGACGAGGCGCTCGCGCGGCTCGACATCGCCGAGATCTACATCGCCTGTGCGTGCGCGACCGGAGCGAACGAGGCGCTCGCCGCGTTCGAGGCTCGCTACTTTCCGGAGATCGACCGTGTCGTGGCGCGGATGCGGCTACCCGCCACCGCACGAGACGAGCTGCGCCAGGAGCTCCGGCACAAGCTATTTCTCGGCAGTCCTCCACCGATCCTCAAGTACGCGGGCGCCGGCACGCTCGGGGCGCTGATCCGTGTCGCGTCCACGCGCGCGGCGATCTCCGCCGCCAGGAAGGATCGTCCGCGCGACGACGTCGACGACGAGACGGTCGCCGAGATCCTGGGCGGCAGTGTCGATCCCAAGCTCGAGGCGGTGACGCGCGAGTGTCGGTCGGCGGTCAAGACGGCCTTCGAGGACGCCGTGCGCGAGCTCGAGTCGCGCGAACGCAACGTGCTCCGCATGCACCTCGTCGATCACCTGACAGTGGACGAGATCGGGAACGTGTACGGCGTGAACCGAGCGACCGCGGCGCGCTGGCTGGTGCGCGTCCGCGAGACGCTCGCCGCCGAGGTCCGCCGGTTGCTGGCCGACCGGCTGAAAGTGGAGGCCGAGGAGCTCGAGAGCATCGTCCGGGCCGCGCGCAGCGGGCTCGAGCTGAGCTTCTCGCGCGTGCTCGCTTCGTGATCTCGCGCTACCGCGCGCAGTCCATCCGGTAGAGGTCGCCGCGGTTGCACAGGTCCTGATCGGGAACGGTCGAGTAGCCGTAACCGGGGCAGTAGAGGTATGCGACCTGCGCCAGCGGTGGAGCCGCGCAGAACGACCGCTCCACCATGTTCCCGTCGCGATAGCAGTCCACTCGCCAGTTGACGCCGCAGTCGGGCGTCCACAGCTCGCCGGCGACATACTCGAGCGCGGCCCCGAGATCCGCGGCATCGAACCAATGCCGCGTGGTCGAGTCGCCGGCTCGGCAGTCGAAGCTGCATGCCAGCGGCGCCGGCATCTCGATCACGTAGCCCTTGGCCTTCGCATAGGTCAGGAGGTGCGCGAACGCGATGGCGCCGACGTACGGGACCGCGTCGAGCTCGGCCAGCGTCGTGAAGGACCGGTCATCGACGGTCCGCTCGACGCCGTCGTCACCGACGCGGTAGGCGACAATGTTCTCGGCCGCGCGGCGGACCAACCCGACCGCGCCCTCCAGATCGGCGAGCGACGTCTCGTTGGCGACGCGCAGCACGCCGACGGCCTGCGGACTTCCTTCGACGACACCTCCGGTATCGCCCTTGCCGCTGTCCTGCAGGAAGGCGTCATGCTCGCCATCCTCCGGTTCGCTGGCCGTGCAGGCGACGAGTCCGGTCAGCATCAGAAAGGCCGCCAGGTGGCGTGCGGTGTTCGAAGGTGCGTGAGCGAGTGCGATCATCGGACGTTCTCCTTGAAGTTGATCGGAGAACGCGGCTCCACGGCTCCAGTCGCACCGCTTCGACCGAGATCGTGCAAGTCCTGTTGCCAGGCGTGGTTAGCGGCAGCAGGTCTCGACCGCGTCGCGAAGGCTCGCGACCGTCTCCTTCAAGTCCGCATCGCTCGGGTGCTGGGTCTGCAGCTTCTCGGCCAGGTCCAGTGCCACGCGGTACTCGGCGAGCGCTTCGGTCATGTTCCCGATCGCCCGGAGTGCGTCGGCGACGCGGCTGTGGCTGACCGCGAGGTCGCGCTGCCACCCCGCCTCGCTCGGATTCCGGGCCGCCATTCGCGCCGTGTCGGCAAGGTCGGCACGGAACTGGACCAGCGCTGCATCGATTTCGTGACGCTCGAGGAGCAACGCACCGAGCCGGTCGCGGATCGCGGAGAGGTGGCGTTGCCACCCGGCATTGCTCGGGTCCCGAGCCGCGAGCGTCTGGGCGCTGGCCAGCGCGCTACGGTACTCGGCGAGCGCCGCCGTCGCGTCGTGCTGGTCCTCGAACACCGAGCCGATCCGCTCGTGAATGATCGAGACCTCGAGCTGGACGCGCGTGTCGCTCGGGTCCGCGGTGGCCAGGCTGTCGGCAACGGGCAGAGCCGCGCGATACTCGGCGAGCGCCTCTGGATGTGCATCTCGTGTCCGGAGCGCGTCACCGAGCTGGAGGTGGATCGCCGAGAGGTCGAGCTTGCGCGACGCATCGCCAGGATCTTCGGCGGCGAGCTTCTTGCGAAGCTCGAGCGCGGCGCGGTACTCGGCGAGCGCCGACGCGGTGTCGCCCTGCTTGGCGAGCGCGATCCCGATCTTCTCGTGCGCGACCGAAAGGTTCCGTTGCACCTCGGCGTCGGTGGGCGTCCGTGCCGCGATCTTCACGAGGATCGCGAGGCTCGACCGTTCCTGCTCGACGGCGGCGGAGGCGTCCCCTTGTTCGAGTAGCGCCTCTCCGAGGAAGAGGTGCGCACGAGAGACGATGGGCAGCGCGTGCGGATCGTTTGGGGCTCGAGCCGCGACCTGCTCGGCGATGCTCAGCTCGGTGCGAAACTCGGCGGTGGCCGCCGCGAGCTCCCCTCGTGCCCGGTGCACCTTGCCGATCCGGTTATGGCTGGCGGCCAGGTCGTCCTGCCAGACCGCATTGCTCGGGTCATGCGCCGCGAGCGCCTGATCGATATCGAGGGCCGCGCGAAACTCGGCGAGCGCCGCGGTCGTGTTGCCTTGTGCGAGCAAGACGTCGCCGAGATCGCGGATCGCCATGGCTCGCTTGTGGCGTTCCTCGTCGGAGAGGAGGTCCGGCCGGCGATGGTAGTACCCGGTGGCTTGCTTCGCGATGGCCTCGAGCAGGTCGAGCCGGCCGAGCGGCTCGAGCTTCGCCTTCAGATCGACCAGCATGAAGTCCATCAGCTCCTCGGCCTCGTGGCGGTGGAGCTCGGCGAACCGACGCTCGGCCTCGGCGCGGCTCTCCTCGTCGAGGATCCGCCGGATGCTGACGACCGCGACGATCGCGAGGATCGCGAATCCGATCGCACCGACACTGACCGCGGGACGATGACGCTTGAGCCAGCGGCGCGCGAGCTGCCCGAGCGAGTAGCGATGTGCGCCGACCAGGCGACCGGTCTGGAACCGCCGGAGATCGTCCGCGAGCTCGCTGGCCGTGGGGTACCTGGCAGACGGGTCGCGGGCCATGGCGCGCTCGACGATCGCGACGAGCTCGGACGGCGCATGCGGTGCACGCTCCGCGAGCAGCGGCGGCGGGCCGGCCACGACCTCGTGAACGACCGCGTCTCCCGTGGTGCCCCGATACGGCGGCACGCCGGCGAGCAGGTGGTACAGGATCGCGCCGAGCGCGTAGACGTCGCCGCGTGCGCCGGCGGGCGTTCCGGACGCCTGCTCCGGCGGCATGTACCCGGGCGTCCCGACGATCGCGCCGGCGCGGGTGTCGTCGCCGTTCGAGCCCGCCTGCGCTGCGGCGGGGAGGTCCGCGTCATCGTCGATCAGCTTGGCCAGCCCCCAGTCGACGACGTAGGTCTGGCCGTGCTCGCCGACGACGATGTTGGCGGGCTTGAGGTCCCGGTGGATCACGCCCTGCTCGTGCGCGTACGCGATCGCATCGGCGGCGGTCACGACGATCGGGAGGAGGGCCAGCCGTGCGTCCACGGAGTCCAGCTTCTCGATCTCGTCGCCGAGCGTCCGCGTCGGTAACAGCCGCATGCTGTACACGGTCTCGCCCGTGGGCAGACGCCCGGCTTCGTAGATCGGCACGATCGCCGGGTGCTCGAGCCTCGCGGTGAGCAGCATCTCCCGCTCGAACCTCCGCTGGCTGTCCGCATCGACGCT
>Ga0326726_10005731_pt1 | contig 11228 bp, 7 predicted proteins | sample MHFenrmetagenome_2_FD_207603 | JGI IMG/M metagenome (GOLD analysis project Ga0326726, IMG submission 207603) | Lab enriched peat soil microbial communities from Michigan Hollow, Ithaca, NY, United States - MHF15MN | ecosystem: Environmental > Terrestrial > Soil > Wetlands > Peat | place: USA...
CTGCCTGTTATTGAATTGCGTAACTGATGGTGGGCGAAACGTCCAGTCAATACCACAAATCTGCTCTTTTATTTCGCTTACTGTACAACGTCCCCTACTTCCCTACAAGGCAGAGCCCATTCAGAGCAATGAACCGTCGGTCGCGGAATGAATGACCGCTTGCATGTCGTTTTGCCCGGCCGTTCACGCAAAACCAATGACCACGGCAGAAGGAAGCTCCGGCGGTTGAGAGCGGAGCCCCGATTTTATCGCCTCACGACACGCCATCGACGACAGCGCTGCCACTCGATGATGACATGAAAACATGCTGACATGGCAGCATGTTGACAATACGAAAAGCCTAGGATCAATCGGGGTCTTTGTCACTATGGAGATCGCAAAAACCCTTATTCACTTTAAATAAGAAGTAGCTTCTCGTAAGATCGTGCGACTACGCAATAATATGTGTATTGTTTTGATTACAAAAACTCACAAGAGCCCTTTAAATTCCGTCAAATACCCTGTACCCATAATTGTCGATAAAGCGAAAAAATGATGGGCATAGTACTGAGAAAGCCACAGGATCTGTTTGCGTTAAAGTTTGGTGATGTTGTCACCAAGAGGAATCTTTATGAGTTGATCCAATATTCCAAGATAGAAGGGTCTGCGTATTGGTCAGATGCAGTTCACAAAATTGGAAACACCCCACAGCAGGGAATCAACTGGGTCGGGGAGTTGCCTGATTTGAAAGCTGTGATTATTAAAACCAGATCAGGCGCGTATGCTGAAGATGGTTGGTCAGATGAGCATAAATTATTGTATCGCTACTCGTTTAAGGCTAGGAAGGGTAAGATTTCATATAAGGAAACAGCAAACCGGGTGCTTCTGAGTCAGCCGCAGTTTCAATACCCGATATTTCTGTTTGCTGAAAAAAAAGATGCTTGGTGTCTGGAGGGACGATTTAGTGTGGCGGAAAGTATGGATAAGTACGTAGTCCTTAACCGACAGAACCCCGTTCTTGGATTGATCGATAGAATCGTCGAGCCCGATGAGCTTCAATACCCGGAAGGTACGCGCAAGTATGTGCAGCATTTAATGGTTGAACGGAGCAAGTCTGTCGTTAAGGCCCTAAAGTCACATAATAAGCAGATATGTACTATTTGTGAATTGGACTTTTTTGATAAATATGGGGTAAGGTATATAGAAGCTCATCATATAAAACCTGTTTCTGAATATCAGGAAAGCTATGTGGTTGCTGTGGCAGATCTGGAGCTGCTCTGCCCAAATTGTCACAGAGCGGTTCATATTTACATGAAGACTACTCATCTGGAGTATCACGACATCAAAAAACAGCTTAAAAATCGTTGTCAAGGTTGAATAAATCTATTGCTGTTATTGATCTGTTTGCCGGCCCGGGTGGGCTCGGCGAGGGTTTTTCTGCCCTTACAAGACCTGAGCTGGATCGCCCTTTTCGGATAGGGCTTTCTATAGAGAAAGACTATTATGCACACAGAACACTTCAATTACGGAGTTTCTTTCGCCAGTTTTCTGTAAAAAAGGTACCAGAAGTATACTACAGGTATCTAAGGGGTGAAATTGGTTTTGCGGCGCTTGGCAAGAGATACCCTTACGAAATGGATGCGGCCACTCAGGAGGCCTGGCGTGCCGAACTTGGGGTTACTGACCAGAATGCTGTTGATCAGCGAATAGCAGCTGCCCTTGTAGGAGCTGATAAGTGGGTCTTGATTGGTGGGCCTCCCTGTCAGGCATATTCGCTTGTCGGCAGATCGCGTAATGGTGGCACTAATCCGGATGACGCACGGCTTTACCTTTACAGGGAATATCTGAGAATTATCGCCACGCATTCACCGGCTGTCTTCATCATGGAGAATGTCAAAGGATTGCTTTCTTCTCGAATCAATAATGAGCTTATTTTCGATAAGATTCTCAGTGATCTTCGCTGCCCGACGACAGCTATCAATAACTCACCGGCAGTTCCGTCTGAAAATGAATACAATTTGTTTTCACTGGTAAACAGATCCTCAGAAACGGCCAGCGGCTGGAAAGAACTTGATCCAAGAGATTTCATCATCAGATCGGAAGAATACGGTATTCCTCAGGCACGTCATAGAGTTATTATTTTAGGGGTCAGAAAAGACGAATCCACTTCAGGAGTTGGTGTTCTGACGCCATCCGCACAGTTGGTGGCAAATGAGATCCTTAAAGGCCTGCCTCGTTTGAGAAGTGGACTTTCAAAAGCAAAAGACAATTGGATTGCATGGCGGTCTGCGCTGACACAGTATCCAGTATGCGCTAAGGATTCAGTGTCGAAACTGGTTTGGGATGTAATTGGAAAACAGCCATTTGAAGAGTGTGCCCGTGGGGCGGATTTTATAGGCACTCCTGCGGGTCAGATGAGTGATGATCTGTCATCATGGTTTATTGATGATCGCATATGCGGGGTATGCAATCACAGTTCAAGAGGGCATATGATTGAGGATCTGCATCGCTACCTTTTTGCCGCATGTTATGCGCAGATTAATGGCCGATCACCTACACTCCAGGAGTTTCCAGAGGAACTGCTGCCAAATCATAAAAATGTCGGAAGGGCCATAAATGGCGGGTATTTTGAGGACCGGTTTCGCGTTCAAGTCAGCGCACGACCGTCCACTACTATTACAAGCCATATTGCCAAGGATGGTCATTATTATATCCACCCGGATCCGACTCAGTGCAGAAGCCTGACAGTTAGGGAAGCGGCCAGATTGCAGACATTTCCGGATAACTATTTTTTTGAAGGGCCCCGTACAGAGCAGTACAAGCAGGTTGGAAATGCTGTCCCGCCCTTACTTGCAAGACAGATTGCCAAAATCGTTTTTAACGTGCTCCATACGGGTTAGTGCTTGATCAAATGACCGTGAGGCTTGATCAGTAATGTCCTGAGTGACCGGGTTGAGATGTTGGTGTTCGATTCGAGAGGTTTTCCAAGCGCCGCCACATAAGCACAATTTTCCGATAATGCGGTTATTGCTGTCGGCCATTCTGAGTTAATCGAAGTTTTCTTTATATCAGGTTATCAGGATAGTAGTTATGAGCAATATCACAAATCAGATTTCAATACCTCCACGGCCATCGGTATTGATCGAGTCCCTGAGGAATATCGGCTATACAATTGAGACGGCTTTGGCTGATATAATTGATAATAGTATAACAGCTGCCTCGGGCGAAATATCAGTCAGGTTTTTTTGGGATGGCGGCAATTCATGGATTGCTATAGCCGATGATGGATGCGGAATGACCGGAGAACAACTGCAATCCGCCATGCGGTTTGGAAGTGTGTCGCCAAAATTGCCTCGAAAGCGAGATGATCTTGGCAGATTTGGGCTGGGAATGAAGACCGCATCGATATCACAATGCCGTAGGGTTACTGTCTGCTCAAAGTGCAACGGTGAGCTTAACGCCTGTGAATGGGATCTGGACCGGATTTTCAGCGATCCTTCTGATAGCTGGTCGATTAGTGTGATGGATGGGAAGGCCATCGCCTCTGATGCGCAAATGATGTCGCTGGCTGAAGAACTTCTTTTAAGTAGAGAAAGCGGAACCATTGTTCTGTGGCGAATCTTGGACACAGCCCTTGCCGGAACAGAAAACGTTGACAGTGAGCGGAAGTTCAGCGAAATGATGGCAAATGCTCGAACGCATCTCGAAATGGTCTTTCATCGGTTCCTCTCTCCTGAACCGGGAAATAAGAGCGTGAGACTGGATTTCAATAAATCACTACTAAAGGGCTTTAATCCTTTCGGCCCCGCTATACCGGCAAGGCAAGAGCTTCAAGCCGAAAAAATACATATAGACGGCGAAGTGATAAATATCCAGCCTTATGTGCTTCCGCATCGCAACAAGGTGACTCCTGATGTCTACGAGCTTTATGCCGGAGAAGGTGGGTACGTTCAGAATCAGGGATTCTATGTATACCGAACCCGCCGCCTTATTGTCAAAGGCACCTGGTTCAGACTCATCAGGAAGGAAGAACTGAATAAGCTCATCCGCGTTCGGATTGATATCCCCAACAGCCTTGACCATATCTGGGGAATAAACATCAATAAGTCTCAGGTCACTCCTCCGGAAATCGTCAGAAAACAACTCAAAAAAGTGATCCATCGTATTTCTGGACGAGGCAGGATTGTTTTCCAACGAAGAGCCCGGGTGCTGATCAATCAGAATCGGACAGGGGTCTGGAAAAGAGAGGTACGAGAGGGAAGAATCACGTATTCAATAAATCGTGAGCATCCGCTGCTTTCTGATATGATCAGTCAGGTCCCGCAGGAACTGCGGAACAGGCTGGAAGCATCATTTCAGATGATTGCCGACAGCTTCCCGTACGACATTTACTACAATGATGCAGCCAATGACGATGTTGACATTCAGCCCGAACATGATGAGGCTGTTGTCAGAAGTCTCTGTGAACAAATGATAGATGCACTGAAGCGATGCGGATTCACAGGATCAGAGCTGAAGAAAAGGCTTCTTGGTACTGAAATTCCTGGAGCAACCGAAGAATTGATTGCTCAACTTTTGAACGCAGAGGAGTGAATATGCCAAATATCGAAAAACTGATTGATGATGTCGCGCTGGTTCTGGAAAACAGTGATCCGCCGACGGAAGATGCTCTTTTTGAAATCGTAAAAGCTCAAGCGTCTGTATTGAAGATCCTAGGAAAGAAATTTTCTGATGAAGAAATCATGCAGTCCGTGAGGGTGCTTCAGTCAAGATTCGTTCACCGTATGCCCATGGGGGCAATTTTTGAGTCTGAAGAGTACAGACCCTGGCTGGCGGAAAGACAAGGAGATATAAACTGGTATTATTGGGAAAGATACAGAAAACACCTCGCGGTAACGAAAGGGTTTTCGCCACATGTCATCAGAACATTGGACGACACTACAGACAAAATCCTTGATCGTCTTGAAAACCCTCTAAAGGAAGGAAAATGGGCCAGACGAGGAATGGTTGTCGGACACGTTCAGTCGGGCAAGACGGCGAACTACACAGGCCTCGTATGCAAAGCTGCTGATGCCGGCTACCAGGTGATCATAGTTCTGGCGGGAGTACTCAGTTCTCTGCGAAATCAGACCCAGGAAAGACTCGACTCTGACTTCGCTGGTTTCTGCACAAGAATGAGAGAGTTTATCGGCGCATCAAGGTTTGGAGCAGAAATGCGAAGACCTGTCTGTCTGACATCTAGCCGCGCTGATTTTACGGTAGGGGGGGCAAATAACGTTGCTATGGGCTTGGAAGCTATCAATGAACCCATGCTCTTTGTCCTGAAGAAAAACAAGTCCATTCTTGAAAACCTCCATAACTGGCTTTCTGAACACAACCGGCACAATTTGAGGAGATTTTCCATGCTGTTGATCGACGATGAAGCTGATCATGCTTCAATCAATACGAACAACAACAGCAGCGATCCCACAGCAATCAATAAGGCTATTCGGAACCTCCTCTCACTTTTTGATCGCAGTTCATTTGTCGGTTATACGGCAACTCCGTTTGCAAATATCTTCATTGATCCCGATAGTGAGGACGAAATGCTGAACGGTGAGGTATATGGGGATCTTTTCCCTCGAGACTTTATTCTCAGCCTCGATCCTCCTGATAACTATGTTGGCCCTCACAGGCTTTTCACTGACGATGCAGATATTGACAGTATCCGAACAGTCGATGATAATGAAGATTTTCTGCCCGTTAAGCATAAGATAGATTTCAAGCCTGAAACGCTACCTGATTCACTCGTCAAAGCGATCAACTGTTTTGTATTGGCAAGAGCCATACGACTGCTGAGAGGTCAGGAAGGAAAGCACCATTCTATGATGATCAATGTGAGCCGATTCAAGAGTGTGCAAAATCTGCTCAAAGGGATTGTATCAGATCATGTCAAAATGATGAGACAGGCGCTCGGCAATTACGGAGCTTTGGATACCGAGCATGCATTTAAGAGCGGGGTAATACGGGGATTGTATCTGACTTGGGAGGAAGAATATGCAGCTGCCGGTTACACATGGGAGGAAATCCAGGCCTCCTTGAAACAATCGGTGGATCCAATTGAAGTGATCAGTGTGAATTCCGATTCCCAAGATATTCTTGATTACAACAGCCAGCAGTATCCTAACGGGCGCTCAGTCATTACTATTGGTGGAATGGGCCTTTCGCGCGGCCTTACACTGGAAGGGCTTATGGTGAGCTACTTTCTCAGAAATTCCATTATGTATGATACTCTGATGCAAATGGGGCGGTGGTTTGGGTACAGGGATGGCTATGCCGATGTCTGCAGAATATTCATGACTGATGCAGCAGCAGGATGGTATGCGCATATAGCGGAATCAACAGAAGAGCTGCGTAATGATTTTAGGTCCATGGAAAAGGCAAAACTGACTCCGAAGGAGTTTGGATTGCGGGTGAGATCACATCCGACAGCCCTGATTGTGACGGCGAGGAACAAAATGCGATCAGGCAGGAACATTCCAGTGAATATATCGCTTGAAGGTCGCCTTGCAGAAACAAGCCTAGTTTACTCCGATCCGGAATACTTGGCGTATAACATGGATGTCCTGACAGGGGCTATCAGTTCTGCAATGACCCACGTTGAAGCAGAAACAATAAAATTGGGATATCTATGGCGTGAGGTCCCCAGCACAGTTATCCAGACGGCTATCATGAACTACAGGAATCATCCTGCAAATATGCTCACTTATCCTGAGCCGCTGGTTGAACACCTGAAAAAGCTGAGCTCAGAAGGAATGGAAAAATGTGATATTCTTCTGAGATCCGTCAGTGAGGACGCTGCTGACAAAATAAGTATCTGCAATTTCGAGGTTTGGCTGCCGGAACGCAATGTGACTGTTTTTGACGATACCAAAATAGAGTTCAGTAAGAGGCGTGTGGCCTCCAAAGGCGATGAAAAGGCAGGAATCCCCGATGATGAAATAAAGCGTATCAAAGAACGGTATGGTGATAAAAATATGCCTGACCGTGAATACAGGAAATACAGGGGGGAACATGGACTCCCCCCACTGTTTATGATAAACTTCGTGAAAGCTATCGGAAAAACCAACCGAAGAAAGGCCGTAGTTCCCTGTTTCAGTCTGAGTTTTCCCGGTGACCCGGGATCTTCCAGACGGCCGGAGTGGACTGTTCAGTATAGTGTGAATGCTGTCTGGTGGCAACAGAACTACCTTATGGATCAGGATGAGGAGAATGAGGAATGAACAATCCCTGGCAGAATATAGACCAGCCGGGTATTGATTTCAATGTCAGGCTGGTATCAGAGTCACACCCTCTATTACTTTACTGGGGCCGTGACACACAAGGGCACTACCTGTTTATTTATGATCTTCAAAGTCAAGTTGCTCCCGATAAACAGTCTCTCCCAAAGCTGGCAGGGATTTCTTTCGGTCTGGCCCGTGATCATTCCGGAGCAAAGCTGGTACTGATTCTCAATGAGACAACGAACTGGGAAATATTTTTCTCGCTCTGTTCAGATCTTATCAGGGCCACATCCGTTATGGATAATCCCGAAAGTGCAAGCGGTGTTTTTTTGAGAAGGCTAATCCGGTGGTCAGAGTTTCTCCGGAGAAAGCGACCCGAAATACTCTCTCCTGAAGCCATAAAAGGACTGATCGGCGAGCTGTTATTCCTTGAAGAGAGGTTGGCACCAGCATTCTCATGGGATGATGCAGTTGCTTCATGGAAAGGGCCTGAAGATGCCCCACAGGATTTTTCAATTCATGAAATGGCTATGGAGGTTAAATGCCAAACTGGAGGGACTACTCCTTCTGTAAAAATAACCTCTGCCGATCAACTGACGCCGCAGCTGCCTGATGCCTATCTTATTGTTTATACTATAACAACTGCTGATAGGGAGGATGCTGAAGGATTCAGCCTCAACGACCTTGTAGAACAGATCCGGAGCAGGTTGGAGACGGGTTCGGAAAACACCCGGGAGCGGTTTGAGGAGTTACTGTTTCTGGCTGATTATACAATGCGGGAAGAATATGATGACTCAAAGTTCAGACGGGTAGCTGCTAAATGTTATAAGATCGGCGATGACTTTCCGAGGATTCTGCTCTCCGCTATTCCGGCCGGAATAGAACGGGTGTCCTACTCATTGAAACTTGAGCAATGCAAGCCATTTGAATCCAGCCCAAGCTGGTGGGGGGAACTGTCATGACAGAACTCGAATTCTTTACTGACTTTTCGCAGGGGATTCTGGCACGTTCTGGTGCAGAGGAGAATTTCACCAGGTCCATCTTTCTTGATTATATGTGTTCTCTTCTGGAAACGGAAGGGATTATCACGGGCTATGATCTTACCGAGCATAAGATGACTGCAGGAAGAAGGGCGCAAGCTGTGGATGCATGGTCATTTGATGATGACAGATCCTGCCTTACCCTTATTCTTGCTGATTATCGGACATCAGAATCCATGGAGTCCCTCACTAAAACAGATGTCGAAAATGGTTTTAAGCGGCTACGTAATTTTATCAGTTCTGTAACTGAGGCTGCCTTTGTGAGCTCTTTGGAAGAATCCGATCCAGTGTCTGGTTTAGCGTGGTATATAAAGGATTCTCCTGACAGCATTGAGAAGGTTCAGCTTATTTTGGTGTCCAATGCTCTGATGAGTTCTCGGATGGCCGAGCTTCCTGTTAATGCAGCAGGGAATTATCCGACCTCATATGATATCTGGGACTTTGGTCGGCTTTACAGAACCGAGATGTCGGGAAAGACGCGCGAGGATATTGAGATATCATTCGAACACCTTGATGGTGGAGGACTGCCTTGTCTTCCTGCTTATACAGGTAATGACATCATGAAGTCATATCTCATGGTTATGCCAGGTAAGATATTGGCTGAACTCTATGACAAACATGGAGAAAGACTTCTTGAGCAGAATGTCAGAACCTTTCTTCAATTCCGAGGAAAGATTAATAAGGGTATCAGGAACACGATCATCAATGAACCTAAAATGTTCTTTTCTTATAATAATGGTATATCTGCGACTGCCGAGGCCGTATCGGCGAATCACGATGATACGAGAATTCAAACAGTCAGAAACATGCAGATTGTGAACGGTGGACAGACGACAGCGTCAATTTTTTCAGCCCAAAAGAAAGAAAAGGCTGATCTGGATAAAATCTATGTCCAGATAAAGCTGTCAGTTATTTCCCCGGACATAGTTGAAGAAGTTGTCCCGAAAATTTCGGAATATTCGAATACGCAGAATAAAGTTAATGTAGCTGATTTCTTTTCTAATCACCCCTTCCATCTGCGAGTTGAGGAGCTTTCCCGTCGTATTTGGGCTCCCGCTCCTGAAGGAAGTATTCAGCAGACCCATTGGTTCTATGAACGTGCACGGGGACAGTATACCAACCAGCAGGCGAACCTTACTCAGGCAGAAAAAAAACAGTTTTTGGCGAAGAATCCCAGACATCAGATGTTTACCAAGACTGACCTCGCCAAGTTCATTCTGACTTTTGAACAGGAACCATATGTGGTCAGCCTTGGAGCCCAGAAAGCGTTTTCGGGGACACCTCAAATGCAGGGTCTAGTCGGTCGAGTTGCCACACTTTGGGATAAGCATGAAGGAAGTGATTTCAACGAAGTGTGGTTCAAGCAAGCAATATCAAAGGCAATTTTTTTCAGAGAAACCGATCGTATTGTTTTTAAAAGCTCATGGTATGCCGGTGGATATAAGGCACAAGTTGTGACCTATACTTTGGCAAAGTTTGCAAACATGATTGAGCAATCAAACCTCAACGTGGATTTTTTTAGTATCTGGAATAAACAGTGTCTGCCTGATACACTCATACATCAGCTTTCTATTATAGCTGAAAGAATCAATGATGTACTACGATATCCGCCAACAGGAATGACATCTAATGTGACAGAATGGGCTAAGAAAAAAGCTTGCTGGGATATTGTTGAGCAGCTTGACATTTGTCTGAATGAGAGTGTGGAACAACTGCTTATCGATCGGGAGCAGAGCCGTGAGCTTGAACATGACGGTAGGAAAAGTCAGGCAGTCGATGATGGAATAAATGCTGAGATTTATGTTTTCAATAACGGGGCCGAATACTGGAAAGGCCTTCGTGAGTGGAACCGTACCGCAAAAGCATTGCTTCCGAAAGAAATGAGTATCCTTAATATCGCGTGCTCCATTCCCCGTATATGGCCGACAAAAAAACAGGCAAAAGTATTGATGGATGCAGAAAAACGTGCAATAGAAGAGGGCTTTTTCATTGGCTGACAGAATAAGCAGGGAGAAACGCAGCTGGAATATGAGCAGAATCAGGTCAAAGAATACCAAACCTGAAATACTGCTTAGAAAAACCTTGCACGGGATGGGTTTGCGTTATCGGCTGCATGACAGGAAGCTGCCAGGGGCCCCCGATCTTGTTTTGCCGAAATATAGGGCTGTAATTTTTGTTCATGGTTGCTTCTGGCATCGTCATGGCTGTAAATTGACCACGACGCCGTCAACACAGGAAGATTTCTGGCAAGCTAAATTCAGGGCCAATATTGAAAGAGATAGAAAAAATGTTCGTGAACTTGAAACCCGCGGTTGGCGGGTGTTGATTGTGTGGGAGTGTGAGCTTTTGAAACCTGAGAATAACGATCTGTTTAATAAAATAAAGAATGAGCTGATAGAGATGCGGACATGAATCGGGATGATGTTGACTAACGTAAGTACAAGGGAAAAAAAGATAATGTGATGCTTTGATAAAATGACCTGCAAGAAGGCAAATTACTATACGTGCTCAAAAATATAAACTCCCAGGAAAAAGCGATGGAAAGCTTAACTGCACCATTCGCTTCTTACACTTGAGCCCAAAGGATTGCGAAACGAGCTGGATGAAGGAAAATTCCAAACTCAAGGAACGCTCACTGGTAACCTCTGGCCTGAACCATACAGACAGCATTACAACATCAGCAGCCCACCTGAAACCGGGATGTAGCAGCCGGTCAGGAATCGGCTGTGATCGGAAGCGACTGCGAACACGACTCCGGCGACGTCTTCGGGGAGGGCTATTCTCTTCAGCGGAGTCATCTCGGCCATCATCGCTTTCTGCTCCTCGGGCAGCCAGGCCGTTGCGTCGGTCAGCGTGAGGCCGGGGGCGACGACGTTGACGCGGATGCCGAAGGGGCCGACCTCTTCGGCGAGGGAGCGGACGAAGGCGTCGAGGCCCGATTTCGCGG
>Ga0326726_10005732_pt1 | contig 11227 bp, 10 predicted proteins | sample MHFenrmetagenome_2_FD_207603 | JGI IMG/M metagenome (GOLD analysis project Ga0326726, IMG submission 207603) | Lab enriched peat soil microbial communities from Michigan Hollow, Ithaca, NY, United States - MHF15MN | ecosystem: Environmental > Terrestrial > Soil > Wetlands > Peat | place: USA...
ATGCGCGCCCTCGGCGTGCCGAGCAGCGCGCGCTCGCCGCTCCTGCCCGCGGTGCCGACCTTCACCGAGGCGGGTGTGCCCGGGTTCGAGTGGCGCACCTGGGCGTCGTTCGTCGTGCCGCTCGGTACGCCTGCTCCCATCGTCGAGCGGCTGAACGCCGAGCTGGTCAAGGCGGTGAACACCCCCGAGGTGCGCGACAAGCTGATCGCTCAAGGGTTGGAGCCGATCGGCTCGAAGCCCGAGGTGGTCACGCAGTGGACGCAGGACGGCTTGAAGCGCATGCACGACATCGTGCAGCGCGCGAAGATCCAGGCGGAGTAGCGCGGCCATCGGCGAATCATGAGCCGGGCCGGTTTCCGACGCCGACGCCATGTCGCACTCGGGAATCGAATCGCTCAGCGCTCCACGTCCCTGGGCGGACTCGGATTCATGACATCGGCGCCGGTTGCCATTGGAACGCAACCCTTCAAGAGGAATAGGCACATCCCTCCCCGGACGTTCCCGCGCTCGTTCCGGAAGCTGAAAACGCGGTCATTTTCGAACGCGACAAAACTCTCGTTCATCCCGACGGGAATCATCAAGGGAATGGGAACGATCAACACGGGGACCATGCCGCGCCATGCCACGCTGTGGTTGTAAACCCAGACATCCCTGCTTCCTTCCGTGTATTCTCGTTTAGGCTTCCCTAACACGCCGAGAACCTCGGCTCTCGTCGAGGTTCCCGGGCGAACCGGAATTTCCTCAACACCTTTCTCGGGCCGGTAGTTTTCCGTCGTAGTACTGAATACCCCGAATCCGCCAACGCATGCGGATTGAAGCGCAATGAGACAAGCGAGAAGGAATTTCATCAGCATTGAATGTCCTTTCTTGCCTGACGTCTGAAGCGGTCCCAGCCCGCAAGGTACTTCCGACCGGCGAGCGGGTCAAATCGCCTCGATGGCCTGAAGTGCTATCCTCTGCGCCGATTCGAAGGGAGCAGCCATTCTCACCCGCATCGATCACGTCACCATCGGCGTTCCCGACCTCGAGGCCGGGATCGTCGCGTACCGCCGCATCGGCTTCGACGTCGACGAGCGCGGCATCGCCAGGAACGACGGCGACCACCTGGAGCTGGTGCCCGCCCCTCGCGAGGGCCTCCAGTCGATCGCGATCGCGAGCGATGACTTCGCCGCCGATTCGGCCGAAGTGCGTGCGCGCCATGGCATCGCCTACGTCACGCTGATCGCGCACAAGAGCGCCGAACCGGCGAGCCGCCATCCCAATGGCGTGCAGCGCATCGAGCGCGTCTACATCGCGGTCAAAGACGTCGCCGCGTCCGCCGCCTTATACGCCCGCGTGCTCGGCGTGCCGGCGCCGAAAATGGAGCGCGGCACCGTCATCCACGCCGACATGGCGATCTTCCAGCTCGGCGCGACCGCCCTCGGCCTCGCCCAGCCCGTGGCGCCGGGCGTCTGCGCCGACGCCCTAGAGCGCCGCGGCCCGGGACCGTTCCAGATTTTGTACCGCACCAGCAGCATGGACGCCGCCGCGAAATGGATGGCCGACCACGGCGTCCCGCCGCCGGCGCGGGGCATCCGCAACACCGGCGAGCAGGCCATGCTCGTCATGCCGGAACACGCGTGCGGGGTGTACATCGGCTTCGTTGGGCCGGCGTAGACGAGTAACTGGTGGAGGAAGGACCCTGGTGAGCTGCCAGGCAGCGCACCAAGGTTGTCACACCAAGACGACCCGGCAACGCGCGCGCTCTGATCACCTTGCTGTCTTGCGGCTAAGGCCTCCGGGCCGGGCCGCCCATTCGCGCAGGCGAACGCAGCGCGCGCTGCAGGTTGTCGATGGTGCGCAACTGCATCTTCTTCACCGGCGAAGGCGGGCTTTTCTCGTCCGGTATCTCGGTGCCGTAGCCGGGCTTGTCGATGACGACGCTGCCGAATTTGTTCTCGACGACGATGGCGTTGGCGTCCGACCCTTCCGGCTCCAGCAGCGCCACTTTGGCGGACGCATCCACCGTCCGCCCGTCCTTTTCCTGCCGCTCGGTCACTTCGCCTTCGAAATGCGTACCGCGAATGCCGATCGTGGCGACAGCTATGGTGATTCGCACGTTTTCATGCTTCCTGCGCGCAATGAGCCCGCTCACGAATCGAAACGCCCCCTTGAAGACCCTGGAGGTAAAGGCCTCCTCGCCGGAACTGCCGCCCGCCGCCTGGAAATACCGCTCCACTTCGAATTCCGCATTCGGCCCGAGGGTAAAACGGGACTTGTCTGTAAACTCGATCTCTAGGACCGTCCCGGCGCCCGTGCGAATGCGCTCTCCCGCGAAGACCGGATCGCCCTCCTTCAGTTTCCTTGCCGGGCCGCCCGGCGCCTGCGCGCTGCTCACTTGGTCGCCCGTGAGCCGCGACGCGCGCCCGACGGAAGGAGTCTGGGCCTCGGTGACCGCCGCCGCGAGCAACAGACCCAGAGCGATCAGGCTCATGCCGACAGAGTGGAGTTTCATTTCGTGTCTCCTTGACTTTCACCCGAGCGGCACCCGACACTCCGCCCATGAGCGCCCGCAGTCACAAATTCGGACTGTTGCTGTCCGTCACGCTGGCCGGCATGGCCGTCCTCATCATCGAGATCACCGCCATACGGATGCTGGCGCCTTTTTTCGGCAATTCCATTTTTACGATATCGAGCGTCATCGGCATTATCCTAGCTGCGCTGGGCCTTGGCTACTACCTCGGCGGAACGCTTGCGGACCGCAGGCCGTCGGCGGTGTGGTTTTTTTTCCTGATCGTCATCGCGGGTTTCTCGGTCCTGTTGCTGCAATTCCTGAATGCGGTGCTGTTGCCGGGCATAGCTTACAAGCTGTCCCTGATCAATGGCCCGTTGATCGTATCTTTCCTGATGTTTTTCCTGCCCGCCCTGTTTCTGGCGATGCTGTCGCCGTTCGCGATCACGCTGTTGCATGCGCGCGAGGCCGGCAAGGGCGTCGGCAATGCATCGGGGCTGGTGTTTTTCTGGTCGACGCTGGGCAGCATCGCGGGGAGCCTCGCCACGGGCTTCTTGTTGATCCCGCATTGGGGAATCGGCAGCATCATCGTCGGCACGGGGTCGGGCCTGGTGCTGCTTGGCGGCGCCGGGCTCCTGATCACGCGCACGCTGCCGAAAATCCTTCCGGTCGGCCTCGCGATTCTGGGCCTGATATCCGGCATTGCGCTGAGGCACGCCGGGATGGCGGATGGCCGAAGCGTCGTTTTCGCCGCGGACGGCCTCTATGAGAAGATCGTGATCCGCGATATTCCTCTTCGCGGCCGGACCGCGCGCATCCTGCTGCAGGACCTCAACGTCAGCGGCGGCCTGGTTCTGGACGACGGCAGCATGGCTTTCGACTACACCAAGTACTTCGACCTGTACCGGCTGTTCACTCCCGAATTGAAGACCGCCCTGGCGATCGGCGGCGGCGCCTACAGCGTGCCCAGGTCCATTCTGCACGACTCCCCGCGCGCGATCGTGGATGTGGCGGAAATCGATCCGTCGCTGCATGCGCTGGCGCTCCGCTATTTCGCGCTTCCCGACGATGCGAGACTGAGAAATCACGTGATCGACGGGCGCCGGTTCCTGCACGATACGGCGGAGCGTTACGACCTGATCTTCTCGGATGCGTACCGCTCGTTCATTTCCGCGCCCCCGCAGTTCGCCACCCTCGAGTTCTTCCGATTGGCCAGGAGCAAGCTCAAGGAGGACGGCGTGCTGATCGCCAATTTCTACGGCAGCCTGGCACCGGAGTCCCGGGCGACGATCTATTCCGTGTTCAGGACGATGCGCGCCGCCTTTCCGCAGGTCTATGTCATCGCCACGGTCAGTCCCGCAAGCGAGGAACTGCAGAATTTCATCTTTGTCGGGCACAACGCTTCGAATTCGGACAAACGAACCGATTTACGGCAGGCGGCAGCGCTGGAGTTCGCCACCCCGATGCTAAAGGGCGTTGCCGCGCTGGAACTGCGTGCGGCGGATGCCTTGCTCGATGCCTATCCCGTGCTGACCGACGATTTCGCCCCGGTCGAGTATTACGCGGCGAACGCGATCCGCCGGTACGACGCCGTTTCACGAAGAGCGCACTGACGCTCTTCTATATGTCCGCGCGAAGCACCATAGAGAAACCGTGTTCCTTGACCTGCTCCTGGGCCACGCGCCCACTGAACACGAAGCTTGCGGTCAGGCCCCTGCCGAAATAGCGCCACCCGGCGGTCAGCAAAAAGCTGGTGGGATCGTTGGCCGGCTGCTCGCCCAAGCCCGACGTGAGCTCGATCTTCTGGTAATTCCGGATGTCTTCGTACCGCGCGCCGACGAAGGTTTCCGAATTGCCGCGGCCATAGGCGACCTCCTCCAGCAGGTTCCACTGCTTGGAGGTCTGCTTTGTTCCGGCTACCGTGGTGATGCCGTCGCTTTCCGTATATCCGTCCTGGTCGCGCTTCGACCAGAGGTAACCCAGCGAGCTGGTCAGTTTCCAGTTGCCCGAGGTCGAGATGTTGGTCAGGTTCGTCGATGCGAAGGCACGTTTCGATGAAAAATTGCTGTCCACGGGTACCGCGACCAGCGCCGCCCTCGACTGATCGGTGTTGAACTTGCCGTACCCCCCGATCAAGTCCAGGCTCCACGCGTCGGACATCAGCCAGGCGAAATAGGGATTGACGTTGTACCCGCCCGTCTTTTCGTTTCCGGAATTGAATTTGGTGACGTAATTGCTGGCTTCGTAGCCGCCCGAAATGCCGAGGACGTACCTGTCCGACCGCGTGACGTCATAGCCGACAAGAACGTTCTGGGTCGCGCCATAAAAGGCGGTTCGGGAGAACGTGTTCTCGAGCGAGTCGATCATGGTGCTGATCCACAGGCTTTGGGTATTGCCACCGCCGCCACTGTTTACGCCCCACGCGCCGGATGGGTCATTGGCGGCGGCCGCAAGGTAATCGACATCGCTCCTGCTGCCCGAACGGTCGTTGGCCGCCAGCATCAGGCCGCCAAGCTGTGTCGTCTTCTGGGAGCTTCCCGCGCGCCGAAGACCGAATATCTGCGACCTGATGGTCCCCGCGATCGGCTGAACCTGCGCGTCGAGGGTGAACGAGTTGGTGATGTCGGTGCTGGGCTTAAGTTCCTCCGGAACCGTGATCAGCGTAAACGCCAGGGCCGTGCTGCCGTATGCCAACAACGCACATCCGAGAATCCTGCCGAGGGTCTTCTGGAGCACGGTGTTCTCCCTGGTGGACACAGTCCCTTATCGCGAAATCGCCGGTGCCGACCCGGCGTCGGTGCCGCGGCTCAGTCGAGTGGCTCTACCTTCACGAGCCGGTGGTCGTGGTTGCTGCCGACCCAGAACGTCACCGGCGTCGTCGAGTTGTCGACGAACACCGTGCGCATGTTGGTGTCGGACGGCATCAGGTATTGCACCGCGTTGCCGGTCTTGGGATCCAGTCGCACAACCCGGTCGGTGTGCATCGTCGACGCCCAGATTTCGCCGTTCTTGTCGAAATTGGCCCGGTACGGATAGGTGCGGGCCGGCAGCTCGTATTCGGTGAACTTTTCCGTCCTGGTGTCGAACACCGCGACCTTGTTGCCGCGATATTCAGTCACCATGATGCGGTCCTGATCGTCGATCACCATGCGGCGGGCGCGGGCGTTCGGCGTGGGGATGGGGTACCACGTCACTTTCGTCGTCTTGGCGTCGATCTTGCCGAGATGTCCCACGGTGAATTCGGCCATCCACAGATTGTTCTGCGAATCCGATATGACCTGGTAGATGCCGGCGCCTTTGACCTTGTCCGCCGGGAGGTAGTCGGTCGGGTGGAAGCGCTCCCATGTGCTGGTCTTCAGATCGAGCCGGAAGATGTGCTGGGTGCCCACGCTCTTGGTCCAGACCTTGCCATCGACGTCGTAGCGCAAGCCCGTGAAGTTGAGCTGCACGGTGTCGTCGTTGTATTCCGGCGGCACCGGGTAATAGGCGATCTTGCCCGTCTTGGGATCGAGGTTGCCGAGCGAGCCTTGATACATCGTGTCGAACCAGATCTTGCCCTCGTGATCGAACTCGATGCTCAGCAGTCCGGTCGGCGCCTTGTCCTTGAACTTCTTGATCGGGTATTCGACGAGCTTGAGCGTCTTCGGATCGAACTTGCCGATGAACATCTCGCCGAAATCCGTGTACCAGACCTTGCCCTCCTTATCGACCAGCACGTCGTGCGGCTCGGTCGTCGGCCGAACCATGTCGTACTGCGTGACGATGGCGCGGGTATCGCGGTCCTTGGGACGCGGCAGCGTCTTCAATTCATACGGCCAATGGTCGACCGCGCTCAGGTTGATGGTCGCGAGATAGTCGGCCAGCTTGCGATATTGCTCGGGCGTTCCCGCGCGCCTCCGATCCAGCATGGGCTGGGGCTTGATCGGTTGACTTACGGCGCCGTAGCCCATCATGCGGCTGATCACTCGCGTCCATTCGTCTGAATCGTGCGTCGAGCGCACGACGCGCTCCAGCGTGTGGCAGCCGACGCAATTGAGCAGCCCGGCCTTCTGGTCTTCGGTGCCGGGGATGCTCATCATCCACTCGGCGTTGGTGAGCTGGCCGGCGAGATTCCTGGTCGTCTTCAGCTTTATGTCGGCCGTCGCGGCTTTTCCATTCGCCACGGCCGCCTTGGCCGGGGAGTCGATGTCGTAGCCGACCGCGCGGATGCTGAGCGTGTATTCGCCCGGTTCCAGACAGTTCCGCGGGAAGCTGTAGCGGCCCTCCGCGTCTGTGGTCACGCTGACCTGGGTGATCGATCCTGGCCGACGCGCGGTGACGACGACGCCTTCCATCTTGCCTTCGGCCTCGGAGCTGACGAGGCCGGTGAGCGCCGCAAGACCTTCAGCCCGGACGGCGTCGATGGCCGGAGGAAGGACCATCGCGGCGGCGGTGGCGGCAAGTGTCAACATCAGTTTGGCTCGCATAGGGCTCTCCTGATGAAAACTATGCGGTATCCTGCCACACTTTGGTCCCGCGGGTGGAGAGGAGGAATCTCGTCATGCACACACGCTTCTTTTCGGCGATTTTCGGAATGGGGATCGGCCTCGCGGTCGCCATCCCGCCGGTGCATGCCGCGGATGAGATCGAGGCGAAAGCGCAGCTCTGTGCGGCATGCCATGGCGGCAAAGGCGCTCCTGCCGACCCGAAGACCACTCCGGTCATCTGGGGCCAGCAGCAGAGTTACCTCATGAAGCAAATGCGCGATTTCCGAAACGGCGAGCGCAACAGCGCGATCATGTCACCCATCGCCAAGGATCTGGCCGAGGGCGATCTGCGCAAGATCGCGGCCTATTTCGCGGCCAAGACGTGGCCGGCGCTGCGGGCATCCGCAAACCCGCCTTTGCCGCCGAAAAGCATCGCCCAGTGCCAGGCTTGTCATCAGCCGAACTTCCAGGGCGGCATGCCGGCGCCACGGCTGGCCGGGCTCAGTTATGAATACCTGGTCGCGGCAATGCGCGCCTTTGCCGCCGAGGAGCGAACCAACAACCTCGACATGCCGAAATTCATGCAAATGCTGACCGAGCGCGAACGCAACGCCATCGCGCGCTATCTCTCCGCGCTGTGACGGGATGAAGACTCAACCCCGCTTCGCCTCGAACTCCCTCATATACTCCACCAGCCGCTTCACGCCCTCGAGCGGCATGGCGTTGTAGATCGACGCGCGCATGCCGCCGACGGCGCGGTGGCCTTTGAGTTGCACCATGCCGCGCGCTTCGGCGCCTTTCAGGAATTCGCCGTCGAGCTTCGGGTCGGCGAGGGTGAAGGGGATGTTCATGCGCGAGCTAATGGTATCTGAACGAGGTCTATTGGCGTGTCGAATTCCGGAGACTATTGTCCACGGGTAATCTGATAACAGCGACCATCCGCGTGCATAGGGCGGTCCCTGACACACTTGTAGGGATTACCCCGATCGCGGCGATAGCGCGAACGGGTTAGCATTTGGTAGCATTTATTTGCGAATGCTATCGGGGGAAGTTGCAATGCGCCCTTCCGGCATATTGGTCAGGGGGTTCTTCCGCTTCTCCGTACTCGCGCTCGCTCTAGTCCTCGCTGCGTGCGGCAGGGGCGGAGGCGAGTCCGGTCCGGTGCCTTCCCTCGCGCTCTTTGCCGGAGATATGAAGACCTTCGGTGACGCCGACGGGACCGGGGCAGCCGCGCGCTTTAGCGGCCCACTTGCCGTTGCCACCGACAGCACGGGCAATGTGTATGTGGCCGACACGAATAACAACACCATCCGCAAGATCACGCCAGCGGGTGTCGTGAGCACGCTCGCCGGTACGGCGGGTGTTCCGGGAAGCACCGATGCGACCGGAGCCGCAGCGCGCTTCAACAGCCCGCGCGGCATTGCCACCGACAGCGCGGGAAATGTCTATGTGGGCGATACCCTCAACTTCACCATCCGCAAGATCACACCCAAAGGTGAGGTCACCACGCTCGCCGGCACGGCGGGCGTTTTCGGCAGCGCTGACGGTATCGGGGCCGCGGCGAGCTTCAACTTCCCGAACGGCGTTGCCACCGACGGCGATGGCAATGTCTATGTGGCCGATACCAACAGCCCAGCCATCCGCAAGATCACGCCGGCAGGCGTGGTTACCACGCTCGCTGGTACGCCTGGCGTTTGGGGCAGTACCGACGCGACCGGGGCCGCGGCGAGCTTTGAGGTCCCCATCGGTGTTGCCACCGACGGCGCGGGCAATGTTTATGTGGGCGATTTCGCCGCCATGACCATCCGCAAGATCGCCCCTGCGGGCGTCGTCACCACGCTCGCTGGTAAGGCGGGTGCTGCCGGCAGCGCCGACGGGACCGGGTCCGCGGCGCGCTTTTATGACCCTGCTGGCGTTGCCACCGACGGCTCGGGCAATGTCTATGTGGCCGATGACTTCAACAACACCGTCCGCAAGATCACGCCGGCAGGGGCCGTGAGCACGCTCGTGGGGGTGGCCGGGCAACAGACAAGCTTTGGGACCTTGGTGGCGGGGGCGTTGCCGGGCCTGCTGAATTCCCCCGTGGCGGTGGCCGTCGGCGGCACATCACTCTACGTCACGGCCTCCACCGGTGTGGCGGTGGTGCGGGACCTGCCTTAGAGTCAACCCCGCTTCGCCTCGAACTCCCTCATATACTCCACCAACCGCTTCACGCCCTCGAGCGGCATGGCGTTGTAGATCGACGCGCGCATGCCGCCGACGGCGCGGTGGCCTTTGAGTTGCACCATGCCGCGCGCTTCGGCGCCTTTCAGGAATTCGCCGTCGAGCTTCGCATCGGCGAGGGTGAACGGGATGTTCATGCGCGAGCGGTCGGATTTGCGCACCGGGTTCTTGAAGAAGGCGCTGGCGTCGAGGAAGTCGTAGAGGAGCTTGGCCTTGGCGATGTTTTTCTTTTCCATCTCCGCAAGGCCGCCCTGCTTCTTCAGCCACTGGAACACCAGGCCCGCGACGTACCAGGCGTAGGTCGCCGGGGTGTTGGACATGGAGTCGGCGTCGGCCTGCACCTTGTAGTCGAGGACGGTCGGCGTCCCCGGCATGGCGTGGCCGAGCAGGTCTTCGCGCACGACGAGGATGACGAGCCCCGCCGGGCCGATGTTTTTCTGCGCCCCGGCGTAGATCAGGCCGAATTTCGAGACGTCCAGCGGCCGCGACAGGATGTGCGAGGACGCGTCCACCACGAGCGGCACCTTGCCGGTGTCCGGGATCCATTGGAACTCCACCCCGCCGATGGTCTCGTTCGAGGTGTAGTGCACGTAGGCTGACTTCGGGTCGAGCTGCCACCGCGACTGCTCGGGCGCGTAGGTGAAGTTCTTGTCCTCGGAGCTCGCGGCGACGTTCACCTCGCAGAAGCGATTCGCCTCCTTGATCGCCTTCTTCGACCACTCGCCCGTATAAATATAGTCGGCGGCCGTCTTGCCGGCGAGGAGGTTCATGGGAATCGCGCCGAAGTGCAGCGTGGCGCCGCCCTGGAGGAAGAGCACCTTGTAGTTGGCGGGAACCTTGAGCAGCTCGCGGAAATCCTTCTCGGCTTGCGCCGCGATCTCGATGAACTCCTTGCCGCGGTGGCTCATCTCCATCACCGACATGCCCGAGCCGTGCCAGTCGAGCATCTCGGACGCGGCCTGCTTCAGCACCTCCTCGGGCAGGACCGCCGGACCGGCGCTGAAATTGAAGACCCGGTTCGCCGGCCTATTCCCCATTCGTCTCTTCCTCTTCGCGCTCGGCGACACACTCGACGCCAGCGAGCTTGGTGCCTTCGTCGAGGTCGATCAGGCGCACGCCCTGAGTCGAGCGGCCCTGCTCGCGGATCTGCTTCACGCGCGTGCGGATCAGCACCCCGCCGGTGGAGATCAGCATGATCTCGTCCTCGTCGCCCACCAGCACCGCGCCCACCAGCTTGCCGTTGCGCTCGGTGGTCTGGATCCCGATCATGCCCTGCGTGCCGCGCCCGTGGCGGGTGTACTCCGCGATCGCCGTGCGCTTGCCGAAGCCGTTCTCCGTGGCCGTCAACACCGTCTGGGTCTCGCTGTCGGCGGTGAGCATCGAGATCACCTTCTGCTCCGCCCCGAGCTTCATGCCGCGCACGCCGCGCGCCTGCCGGCCCATCGGCCGCACGTCGTCCTCCTCGAAGCGCACCGCCTTGCCGGCATCCGAAAAGAGCATCACGTCGTGCTTGCCGTCGGTGATCGCCGCGCCAATCAGGTGGTCGCCGTCGTCCAGCTCGACCGCGATGATCCCCTTCTCGCGCGGGTTGGAGAACTGCGACAGCGGCGTCTTCTTCACCGTGCCCAGCGCCGTGGCGAGGAACACGAAGTGCTTGTTGTCGTACTCCTTCACCGGCAGCACCGCGTTGATCTTCTCGCCCTCCCCGAGCGGGAACAGATTCACGATCGGCTTGCCGCGGCTGGTGCGCGTCCCTTGCGGCACGTTGTACACCTTCAGCCAGTACACCCGCCCGCGTGAGGAGAAGCACAGCATGGTGTCGTGGGTGTTGGCGATGAACAGGCGCTCGATGAAATCGTCTTCCTTGGTGGTCGCCGCCTGCTTGCCGCGGCCACCGCGGCGCTGCGCCCGGTAGTCGGTGAGCGGCTGGGACTTGATGTAGCCCGCATGCGAGAAGGTCACCACCACGTCCTCGGAGGCGATCAGGTCCTCCATCTGCAGGTCCTCGGCCTGCTCGACGATCTCGCTCTTCCGCTTGTCGCCGTAC
>Ga0326726_10005734_pt1 | contig 11225 bp, 14 predicted proteins | sample MHFenrmetagenome_2_FD_207603 | JGI IMG/M metagenome (GOLD analysis project Ga0326726, IMG submission 207603) | Lab enriched peat soil microbial communities from Michigan Hollow, Ithaca, NY, United States - MHF15MN | ecosystem: Environmental > Terrestrial > Soil > Wetlands > Peat | place: USA...
CTTGGTGTCCGGCGTGTCCGGGTGCGTGAACCTGAAGGACCTGCAGCCCAATTGCGCGATCAACTGGGCGCCGAGCCTGACCGCTCCGGTGTTCTATGGGTACAAGGACTACAGCGATTGCAGCGGCTCCTCCTGCCTGTCGGTGATACCGAAAGCCGCGCCTGGCGTGAAACCGCCGTCGATCTACGATCAAGTGCGGCCGGCGATGCGGGTCTATTACCCGAGCCTGGACGGCTCGCCGAACGCCGCGGCGATCCTCGACCAGTGCGAGCGTTTCCCGCTCGTGCTCCTGGTCCACGGCGACTGCGGCGGCAATCCTTACTATCAATGGGACCTCATGCCCGCGCAGCTCGCTCGCTGCGGCTATGTGGTTGCGGTCACGCAGTATGGCGGCGTGCTGTCGCAAGGCCAGCCGTCCCAGACGTTGAAACTGCATCAAGCCGAAACCTGGCTGCGCACCTACTGGGAGCATGCGGACCGTGTCATGGCCCCGCCCAATACGGCAGTCATCGGCCATTCCTATGGCGGGACGCTTGTGGCGCAGCTGGCGGCCGAAATGCCGCTCAAGGCGTTCGTGTCGTTGAGCGGCGTATTCGGGCAAGTCCTCTGGGAGACGCCGCAGACCATGCTGTCGCGTATCCAGGTGCCATCGCTCTTCTGCTGGAACGACAACGACGACACTGGCGTCGATGCGGACATGAGCCAGGGCCATCTGTGGGAGTCCGTGGGACTGCCGAAGCACGGCATCGTATTCATGAAAGGCCATCACGGCGACTACCTCCGGCTGAACACGGCGCCCAGATGCGGCCAAAGCACCCAACCAAGCGACTGCTATCACGTTCCGGGGCTCGCCACCGATTTCGTCACCACGTTCATGGCGAAGTACGTGCCGCCGCAGTACGACTTCTCGGCCTTTACCTGGGTGCCGGACAAGCTCTTCGTGCGGCCGCAGGATCTGCCCGCGCCGCCGGGGAATGGCTTCTATGCCGGCGGATTCCTGTCGAGCTTCGCCGGGTCCCAGCAATTTCCTGGCTCTCAGCCTCCGCCCTCGAACACGTGCGTCGAGAGAGTATTTTGGCAGACGCCTTCGATCCTGGGCTTCATGTTCGTGGCGTCGGCATAGAACGCTGCCAATTCGTCGCTACTGCGACCTTCTTAGGATTACATGAAAGTAGCCACCTGGAACGTCAACGGCTTTCGCGCGCGGGAGAAGCAGTTCGCCGAGTGGCTGGAGCGCGATCGACCCGACGTGGTCTGCCTGCAGGAGCTGAAGGCCGAGCGCGCTCAGATCCCGGAGCAGCCCGGGCTCGAGGGCTACCACAGCTACTGGCACGGCCTGCGCGCCTACTCTGGGGTCGCCCTGCACGTGAGGAAGGGCCAGTTCGATGCCGAGCCCGCGTTCAGCCACCCCGACTTCGACATGGAGTCGCGCATCGTGCAGGCGCAGCTCGGCAATCTGGTCCTCGCCTCTGTATACGTGCCCAATGGCGGCAAGGACTACGAGGCAAAGCTGCAGTTCGTGGTGCGGCTCGCGGCCTGGGCGAAGCAGATCGCCCGCGAGGGGCGCGAGCTCATCCTCTGTGGCGACCTCAACATCACCCGCAGCGACCTCGACCTCCATCCGAAGGAGGTGAAGCCCGGGATGATCGGGCAGCGCGAGGAGGAGCGCGGTCTCTTCGACAATCTCCTCGGTGATCACCTCGTCGACGTCGCCCGCGCGCTCGACCCGGAGAACCCCTATCTCTTCACCTGGTGGGCGCCCTGGCGCAACATGCGGCAGCGTAACATCGGCTGGCGCATCGACTACATCCTCGCCTCGCCCTCGATCGCCGCGCGCGCCTCGAGCTGCGCCGTGCTCGCCGACGTGGGCACCAGCGACCACGCGCCGGTGATGATGACCACGGCGTAGGCCGTCCGCCTTAGAATCATTCGATGATCGACCTCGTCATCGACAAGCGGCAGCGGGATATCGGCGCCTTCTCGGTCGGGCGCGTGCTTCCTTTCGCCAAGCGCCGCATGGTCGGGCCCTTCATCTTCCTCGATCACATGGGTCCGCTGGATCTCGCGCCGGGTCTCGCGAAAAGCGCCGACGTTCGCCCGCATCCGCACATCGGCCTGTCGACGGTCACCTACCTCTTCGACGGCGAGATCATGCACCGCGACAGCGTCGGCTCCGAGCAGGCGATCCGCCCGGGAGAGGTGAACTGGATGACCGCGGGGCGCGGCATCACGCACTCCGAGCGCTTCGAAAAGGCACGCGCCCGAGGAGACCGGGTGCACGGCATCCAGGCCTGGGTGGCGCTCCCTCGGGAAGAGGAGGAAGCCGCGCCGCGCTTCGCGCACCACGGTCCGGACGATCTTCCGGCCTACGAAGGCGGCGGCTTGCGCGCGAGGCTGCTCGCGGGCACGGCCTTCGGAGCAAAAGCCAAAATCGAAACGCACTCGCCCCTGTTCTACGTCCACTGGGCCCTGGCCGCGGGCGCAACAGCGCAGCTCCCGGCCGAATATCCCGAGCGCGCCGCCTACGTCGTCGAAGGCGAGGTCGAAGTCGAGGGGCAACGCTTCCGCGACGGCCGGATGCTGGTGTTCAAAGCCGGCCAGCCGGTGCTGTTTCGCGCCGTGACGCCGGCGACGCTGATGCTGCTCGGCGGCGAGCCGATCGGCGAGCGCTTCATCGAGTGGAATTTCGTCTCCTCCTCGAAGGAGCGCATCGAGCAGGCGAAAGCCGACTGGCGTTCCGGGCGCATGAAGCTGCCCGACGGGGATCACGACGAGTTCGTCCCGCTTCCCTGAGCCTTCAGGCCTGCAGTCCCGGTACCCTGTGCAGCAGGCAACCGTCGGTCCGCCAGCGGGCGTCGGCCTCGCGCCGCATCGGATAGACCGCGATCCACGCCCGCCCTGCGGCGTCGATCATCCTCACCGGCTGGACGACCTGGCTTTCGACGAGTTCCGGTCGCTCGAACTGCACCGACTTTGGCCGGTACACGACCGGATATTCATTGCGCACCATCTCCATGAAGACCTCGGGCGTTCCGAGCTGTGCCCGGATCCCGGCGGTCGCGAGGGCGAACGCGCGCGGCCCGTCGTCGCGCGCAAAGGCATCGAGCTGCTCGGAGATCACCGCGCGGATTGCTGCCGCATCCTCCCGGGAGATTTCCGCGGCGGAAGAAGCGGCGACCAATCCGAAAAGGAGAATTGCGGAAAGTAGCGACCGGACCAAGGCAAGCGAGGTCACTACAGCCCGATCATCGGGCCGAGAGCGGCCGAGCCGTCCCCGAGCAGGGCGAGCACGAGCAGGCCGACCGTCCAGAACGCCGGATACTCCCAGCCGCCGTCCTTGTTGGTAAACATCCACCCGTTCTTGCCGTGGACGAGAACGATGGTGCCGAGCATGAGCGGCACCAGCAGAAGCGCCACCCAGCGCGTCTCGATGCCGAGAATCAGCAGCGTGCCGCCCGCGATCTCGGCCGCCATCGTCGCATAGGCGAGCGTTCCGGGAACGCCGAGCGACTCGAAGTATTTCGCCGTTCCGGCCGGGGTGAACACCTTGATCTTCACCCAGGCGTGGGCGTAGAACATGATGCCCAGCGACAGACGCAGGAGCAGGGCTGCGACTCCGACCAGTTCCGGGTTGGTCATGCGATCCTCCTCGAGGTGTGCAGCCGAGTATGTTGCGCCGAGCGGGCCGCGCTGTCACGCGCTCGCGTTGCCGCCGATCCAGCCCGCCAGCGCATCGAGCAGCTCCACCCTCACCTCGACGTCCTTGCGCCCCGAGCGCGCCGGCACGTGGAACGAATGGTCGGCATCGGCGAAGACCTTCAGCGTCGCCCGCGCGCCAAGCCGATCGACGAGTGGCTCGAGAAGCGTGAGGTCGGCGAGCTCGTCGCGACTTCCCTGCAGGAAGAGCATCGGGATGTTGACGTTGAAGAGATGCTGTCCGCGTTCGTCCGACGGCCGTCCGGGTGGATGCAATGGAAAGCCAAGAAAGGCGATCCCGCGCACGCCCGGCAAGGCCGATTCGGCTTGAGCCTGCGAGCTCATGCGGCCGCCGAAGGACTTGCCACCTGCGAAGAGCGGCAGACCGGGGGCGAGACGCGAGGCCTCGGTGACCGCGGCGCGCACCGTGGCCTGGGCGAGGTGGGGCGCGTCCGGGTGCTTCGAGCTGCGCTCCATGTAGGGGAACTGATAGCGGAGTGTGGCGACACCGCGCTCGGCGAGCCCCTGCGCAATCGCTGCCATGAACGGATGCGCCATGCCGGCGCCCGCGCCGTGCGCGAGCACCAGGCAGGCGCGCGCATCGGCCGGGACCTGCAAGAGCCCCGAGACGTTCCGGTCACCGTCGATGCGGATCGTTACCGGCTGTGGACTGCTGGAAGTCATTTTTTTAGGCGCCTGAAACAGGGTGAAACGATAGACTACGGCGAAACTGCATTTCGAGTAGAGATGTTCGGGGTGCTAAAGTACCCTGCGGGATTCGGACTGAGATGGGGATTGCCATGAAAAACGAAAGCGGCAGGCCCGAGGAATACCGCGGCGCGAAGATCCTCGTCCGCTTCGACGGAGCGAAGTGCGTTCATTCGCGGCACTGCGTGCTGGAGCAGCCCGCCGTGTTCCAGGCAAACGTCTCCGGCCCCTGGATTCGTCCGGACGCGGGCTCGCCCGACGCTGCCATCGAGGTCGCGCACCACTGTCCCTCGGGAGCGATCACCTACGAGCGACTCGACGGCGGAGCGCAGGAATCCGCTCCTGCGGTCAACACAGCGCACGTCCGCGAGAACGGGCCGCTCGCGCTGCGCGCCGAGCTGATCGTCGGCGGCAAGCCGGCGGGATTCCGCGCGACCTTGTGCCGCTGCGGCGCATCGAAGAACAAGCCCTGGTGCGACGCGAGCCACGTCGCGGCCGGGTTCAAGGCGAGCGGCGAGCCGGCGACTCAAACCTCTCAACCGCTCGCGCGGAGGGATGGCCCGCTCGCGATCACCCCAACGAAGAACGGGCCGCTCGAGGTGAGCGGAAGCCTCGAGATCTGCAGCGGCACCGGGCGGACCGTCCTGCGCACGCAGCAGACCTGGCTGTGCCGCTGCGGCGGCTCCTCGAACAAGCCGTTCTGCGACGGCACGCACGCGAAAATCGGTTTCACCGGTTAGCCGAAGGAGAATCGGCATGGCCGCGAAATGCAGTCACCTCGATCAGGTCCGCGACGCGAAGCCCCGCACACCGAAGGGCTGCGAGGAATGCCTCAAGACAAACGGAAAATGGGTCAACCTGCGTCTGTGCCTCACCTGCGGCCACGTCGGCTGCTGCGACAGCTCCCCCGGCAAGCACGCGACCCGGCACTTCCACCAATCGCAGCACCCGATCATCCGGAGCTTCCAGCCTGGAGAGGACTGGGGCTGGTGCTACGTGGATGAAATGATGATGGAGCCCGCCCCGAAGCCCCGCTGAAACCCGCGCGCCGGCCGTCGCGGGCTAGTCGTCGAGCGAGATGTGGCGCTCGCGCGCGAGCGCGGTCCAGCGCGCGATGTCGGCCCGTATGAAGGCACCGAACTGCTCGGGCGTCATGGGCATCGGCTCGATCGCTTCGCCCGAGAGACGCTCGTGCAGCGCGGGAGAGGCGAGCGCCTTGTTGATCTCGGAATTGAGCTTTGCCGTGATCTCGGGAGGCAGCTTGGCCGGGCCCACGATGCCGTACCACTGCACACCGTCGAAGCCCTTGTACCCCGACTCCTCGAAGGTCGGCACGTCGGGCACCAGGGCATGGCGCTTCAGCCCGGTGATCGCGATGGGCTTGAGCTTCTTGGAGCGGATATGCGGCAGCGCCGCGGCGAGCCCGGGCATGAGCACGTGGATCCGTCCGCCCAGCATATCGGCGATCGCCGGGCTGATGCCGCGGTAGTGCGCGTACTGCGCGTCCAGACCCGCTGCAGCCCTAAACTGCTCGAGGGCAAGATGGTTGAGCAGGCCGATCCCGCCCGTGGCGTAGTTCAGCTTGTCCGGATTCTTCTTCGCGTAGTCGACGAAGGACTTCAGGTCGGTCGCAGGCACGGAGGGGTGGACGACCAATACGTTGGGCGTGCCGCCGACCATCGCGATCGGCGTGAAGTCGCGCACCGCGTCGTACGGGAGCTTGCGCACGGCGGGATTGGTGCCGTGCGTGCCGACATAGCCCACCATCAGGGTGTAGCCGTCGGGCGCGGCGCGCGCCGCCGCCATCGCCGCGATCGTGCCCCCGCCGCCCCCGATGTTCTCGACGACGAAAGACTGCCCCAGGGCGCGGCCGAGCTCGCCGCCGACGGTGCGGCCAATGAGATCCAGGCCGCCGCCGGGATTGGCGGAGACGATGATCTTCACCGGCCTCGCGGGGTAGCCCTGAGCCGCGGCGAGTCCGGGCAGCAGAGCCGATAGTGCGAGAAGCAGGGCGGCGCAGCGCTGAATCATGACAGTCCCTCCAGGCAAGAACGAGCGGAGTCTAACCGAAGTTGTCGGCCGGCTGCCGGCCGGAGCTCATCCGACCGCGATCGAATCGACCTTGTCCGGGTAGAACGCCAGCAGCTCCCTGATCGCCGCCATCTCGTCGTAGGGCTGCTCGTAGCTCCACACCGCGTTCACCGGCCCGTTCACGATCGAGTAGTACGAGGCCTCGCCCTTGAACGGGCAGGTGCTGCGGTGGTCGGTGCGCTCGAGGCGCTCCATCTTCACGTCCTTGCGCGGGATGTAGTACACGGCGGGGTAGCCGTCCTCGTCGAGCCGGACGGCGTCCCGCGTGTCGGCGATGACCTCGCCTTTCACGCTGACCTGCACGCGAGCGCCGGCAGGCTTCGTCGCGATGTGGTGCTTCGGGTGCGTCTTCCATCCAGGTGCGCTGTTGGCGCTCATGACATTTCTCCTCTTGTCCCCGCCGGCTCACCGTCCCACGGCGAGGGTCGCCTCGACGCTCATGCGCCTGTCCCCGCGCAGGATGTCGAGGCGAACTTTGTCGCCCGGGTTGAAATCGTCCAGGCGCGACTGGAGCTTGGCCACCGTGTCGACCGGCTTGCCGCCCACGCTGACGATCACGTCGCCGGGCACGATGACGTTGCCTTGCTCGACCCGCGCGCCCCGCAGGCCCGCCGCGGCCGCCGGCCCCCTCGGCCTCACCCTGAGCACGAAAACGCCCTCAACGTTGAGGCGCTCGCTCAGGAAATCGTTCAGATCGGGGTCGGTCTCGATGCCGAGCGAGGGCGGCGCGTACTTGCCGTTCGCGACGAGCGCGGTCGCCACACGGTTGATGGTGTCGATCGGCACCGCGAAGCCGATTCCCGCGGACGCTCCGCTCGGGCTATAGATCGCCGTGTTCATGCCGATCAGGCGGCCTGCGCTGTCGAGTAAGGGGCCGCCCGAGTTGCCAGGGTTGATCGCGGCGTCGGTCTGGATGAGGTGCTCGATAGTGGTGCCGTCGTCGTTGTCGAGCGCGCGGTCGAGCGCCGATACGATGCCGCGGGTCAGGGTCCAGTCGAGACCGAAGGGATTACCGATCGCGTAGACGCTCTGCCCCACGCGCAGGTCGTGGCTCGTGCCCAGCGGCAAGGGCGGAGGCCGGTTCGACGGCACCTTGATGCGCAGCACCGCGATATCGTGAAACTGACTCGCACCGACGAGCGCCGTGGGATAGTCGCGGCCGTCGTTCAGGCGCACCCTCGCCTCCGACGCTCCGGAGATCACGTGGTAGTTGGTGATGATGTCGCCCTGCTCGTCCCAGAAGAATCCCGAGCCCGTCCCCTTCGGTATGCTGCGGATATTGCGCGTCCAGAAGTCGCGCACGCGCTCGGAGGTCGAGATATACACCACCGAGCGCTTCGCCTTCTCGAACATGTCGATGAGAGCGCGCTCGTCCGGGCTGAGGGCCCCGCGCGGCGCGACCGAGCGCGCGTCTGCCGCGGCCGGGGCGAGGATCGCGGCGAGCAGCGCGGCGAGCAGCGCGAAACCGGAGAGCGCCCCGCAGAGCGCGCGCGATACCCGATGCACGAGACGGCGGCTCATGACGCTTCTCCTTTTTCCGCCCTCGCCTCGGCGAGAAGCCAGCGGCGGAACAGGGGCACTTTGCTCTCCCTGGACAATTTCTTCGGGTGAACGACGTAATAGCCGAAGCGCAGAGGGAAGGCCAGCTCGAAAGGCTTGAGGAGCCGCCCGGCGGCGAGGTCGTCCTCCACCAGCACGCTTCGCCCCAGCGCCACGCCCTGGCCGTCGATCGCCGCCTGGATCGCGAGCATCGACGCGTTCACGTGCAGGCCGCGCGTGGCGTCGACTCCCGGCGCCCCTGCCGCTTCGAGCCACCCCGCCCAGTTGGGGAAGGCGCTGCCGTCGGGCAGCGAGTCGTCGTGGATCAGGGTGTGCCGGGCCAGGTCCTCAACTGCGCGCAAGGACTGACCGCACCCGAGCAGCTTCGGACTGCACACCGGGTACGCCTCCTCGCTCATTAGCGGCGTCACCTCCAAGCCCGGCCAGTCGCCGCCGCCATAGCGCAACGCCACATCGACGTCCTCGCGCGCGAAGTCGACCAGGCGCGTGGTCGTGTCGATGCGGATGTCGATCTCCGGGTGCGCGGCGATGAAGCTCTCCAGGCGCGGCATCAGCCACTTTGCGGCGACCGAGGGCGTGACGCTGACGACGAGCTGGCGCCTCGCGCGCTGTGCGCGCGCTCTGGAGAAGCCCGCGGCCAGCAGGTCGAAGCCTTCGCGCACCTGCGGCAGGATCGCCTGCGCGGTGTCGGAAAGGAAAATCGCGCGCTTGGTGCGCTTGAACAGCGCCACGCCGAGGTAGTCCTCGAGCGTCTTGATCTGCTGGCTCACCGCGGCAGGCGTGACGCCCAGTTCCTCCGCGGCCTTGGCAAAGCTCATGTGCCGCGCCGCCGCTTCGAAGGCGCGGATACCGTTCAGGTGGGTGAGCCTGCGGGCCATGGCGATGGTTAAGATTTTCTAATCATACCGGAGGCGAGAACTCGTTTGTCCGGCGCCACCGCGGTCCTTAGCATGGGCTTCATTGCATCGCAACCGCCTCAGGAGAACCGCCATGCCGCTCGTTCGCATCGACCTCGCGCGGGGGAAATCCGCGCAGTACCGCAAGACGCTCGGGGAAGTCGTCTACCGCGCCATGACCGAAGTGATCAACGTGCCCAAGGACGACAAGTTCCAGGTCATCGCCGAGCACGCACCCGAGAAGCTGAACGTCACGCCCACGTACCTGGGCATCCGCTACTCCTCCGGAGTCGTGCTGATCCAGGTGACGCTCTCGCAGGGCCGCACGGTCGAGCAGAAGAAGGCCTTCTACAAGCGCGTCGCCGAGGACCTGCGGCGCGAGCTGAAGATCGACCCGCAGGACGTGTTCATCAACCTCGTCGAAGTGTCCAAGGAGAACTGGTCTTTCGGCAACGGCGAGGCGCAGTACGTGACCTGAACAGGGTAGGCGGCGCCGACAGGTGTAGAGTTTCCGGAAACACCCAACCTTAGAAGGAGACCGGCATGGGAGGCCTTTCGACGCTCGGTGCGATTCACACCGCGATCAGCCTGGTTGCCCTGGCATCCGGATTCGTTGTTCTCATCCGCGACAGGGAGATCTCGCCCAAGACCCGCCTCGGGCAGACCTATCTCGTCGCAACGCTGATCACCGCTCTGACCGCGCTGGGGATCTTCCGCCACGGCGGCTTCGGGCCGCCGCACGTGCTCGCGATCCTCACGCTCGTCGCGCTCGCGGTGGGCGCGGCGGCCTCGTACTCCGGGCTCTTCGGAGGCGCCTCACGCTACGTCCAGGCCGTCTGCTTTTCCTCGACCTTTCTGTTCCACCTGATCCCGGGCTTCACCGAGACCTTGACGCGCCTCCCCGCCGGCGCGCCGATCGCAGCTTCCCAGGACGCGCCGCTCCTGCAGGCGATCGACGCGCCGCTGCTGGGGGTGTTCCTCGCCGGGCTGGTCGCGCAGATGGTGTGGCTGCGGGCGTCCCTCCGGGCCCGCTAGGGGCGCTCTCGACGGCGCGCGCTTTTTCCAGCAGCCAGTCGCGGAACGCCACCACCGCCGGGCGGCTTGCGATGACCTCGGGGCACACGAGGAAATAGTCGGACTGCGGCTTCACTTCGATATCGAAAGGTTCGACCAGCCTGCCCGAGGCGAGGTCGGCGTCGACCATCGGGCGCAGCGCGAGCGCCACGCCGAGCTTTTGCGACGCCGCCTCGATCGACAGCATGTTAGTGGAGAAGCGCGGCCCATGGTCCCCGTCCACCTTGTCGGCGACGCCCGCCGCCTCCAGCCACTTGCGCCAAGCGTTGCCGTGCGCGACGACGTCGAGCGCGTCGTCGTGCAGCAGCACGTGCCGGGCGAGGTCCGCCGGCTCGCGCAGCGGCGGGTCGCCCGCCACCAGCTCGGGGCTCGCGACCAGCGCGATCGCGACGCTGAACAGGCGGTCAGCGCGAAAGCCGGGATAGTCGCCCGAGCCCAGGTGGATCTGCACGCCCGAACTCTCGCTGCGCAGGTCGAGGTCGCTCATCAGCGCCGCGGAATCGAGCGCGCCGGCATCGACCATCCTGCTCGATCCGACGACGCGCACCTCGATGTCGGGCGCGAGCTTCGCGAACTCGGCGAGCCGCGGCATCAGCCAGCGCGCGGCGAATACGGGCGGGGCGGTGATGACCAGCTCGGTCTCGGCGCTGCGCTCATGGATCGTTTCCACCGCGGCGGCGAGCGCGTCGAAACCCTCGCGCAACCGCGGTAGGCTGGCGCGCGCGGCCTCGGTGAGCTGCACGCCGCGCCCTTCGCGGCGGAACAGCTCGATGCCGAGGTACTCCTCGAGGCTCTTGACTTGGTGGCTCACCGCGGCCTGCGTGATATGGAGCTCGGCCGCCGCCTCCTTGAACGAGAGGTGGCGCGCGGCCGATTCGAAGACACGGAGCGCGTTGAGCGGCGGCAGACGGTAGATCACTTTTTGGCGTGAGTTTTTCTTATGGTTGACGTGAGAATACATCGTTTGTCGCTGCGCCCTCCAGACCCTATTCTACGAGGCATGAAAAACCTTTATCACTATCCGACAGCAGATGAACTGCGCGCGCTGGAACTAGCCGCTCACCGCGCACGCTCCCGTGAACTCGCGCGGCTGATCCGCACCGGCGCGGCGGGGCTGATAGCGCTCGTCGAGCGCCTCGCCCACGTCGCCCACGGCGGAGGAAGGGTTGGACATGCGTAAGCACAAGGAATTCGCAACGC
>Ga0326726_10005736_pt1 | contig 11223 bp, 9 predicted proteins | sample MHFenrmetagenome_2_FD_207603 | JGI IMG/M metagenome (GOLD analysis project Ga0326726, IMG submission 207603) | Lab enriched peat soil microbial communities from Michigan Hollow, Ithaca, NY, United States - MHF15MN | ecosystem: Environmental > Terrestrial > Soil > Wetlands > Peat | place: USA...
CCCACATGCCCACGGCACAGTTCAGCACGCCGTTCACAGCACCTGCCCCATCTGGATGAAGTAGTACTCCGCCATTCCGAGGAGTACCACGCCAGCTCCCTTCTTGATCCACACCATCCACCGGCCGGATTTCGGCAGCGCGGCAAACGTTCCCGAGAACAGGCCGACCAGCACCAGGATCGCGGTCATGCCGAGCGAGAAAACGAATAGATAGAGGAAGCCGAGCGTGCCGCTCCTCGTCGCCGCGACCCAGGTCAGCACGGCGGCGAACGCCGGCGCCCCGCAGGGCGCGGCGACGACTCCTGACGCCGCCCCCATCAGGAAGACGGCGGGATACGACCCGCCGCCGAGCCGCCCGGCCCACGCCGCGAGCCGCCCTGGCGCCGCCAGCGGGATGACGTCCAGCATCGCCAGCGCCAGGAGCAGCAGCAGGTTGCCGATGACGAAACGCGCCCACGGGTTCGACGACACCGTGCCGAAAAGGGTGCCCGAGAGTCCCGCCAGGAGCCCCAGCGTCGCGTACAGCAGGGACAGCCCCGCGGCGTACGTCAACGTGAGAGCCGCCGTCCGACCGCGCGTCGGCCGCGAGGTCGCACTCCCACCGATGACCCCGGCCGTGATCGGGATCATCGGGTAGATGCACGGCGTGAGGCTGGTGGCGAGGCCGGCGACGAACAGCGTGACCAGCGCCGCCAGTGGGTGGTCGTGGAGAGAGGCCGAGAGGCCGGCCAGCATCGGGAACACGTCAGTACCCCAGCGTGACCGTGGTGCTGAACTGAAAATGCGCGTCGGGGCTGTAGCCGATCTCGAGGCCGAAGAACGAGGCGCGCCCCAGTTGCGCGATGGCGCCGCCGCCGTAGCCGCTGTGCAGCCCGGACCACTGGAACCGCTCGTTCTCCTCCCACACCCGGCCGGCGTCCGCGTGCAGCACGAGCCAGAGCCGAATGGGCGTCAGCCCGATCGCGGCGTCCCACCACTTGTAGCGCAGGTCCACGCTGGCCAGGGCGTTGTTGGGGCCGAGCCAGCGCCCCGGCAGGTTCTGGCGCAGGGTGGATTCGCCGCCGAATCCGTCCTCCGGTCTCCAGATGGTCATGCGCTCGAACGCGATGCTGAAGGGCAGCCTGCCGTTGGCGATCTCCACATGCTGGCGAAACGAGAGGACCACGGTCGAGTCCGAGGCCAGCGGGATGAACTCGCGTGCGTCGGTGCCCCACCGCGTGTAGTCGAAGTCGCCCGGCCCCTTGAGGGCGCGCGCCACCATCACGGCGATGAAGAGGCCGCGCGACGGCGACGCCTCCTCGTCGCGGCTGTCGAAGATGAGGGCGCCGTGGATCTCGACGCTCGTGTAAAACCCGGTATCCGCGGTGACCCCGCGCGCGAGGTCGACGCCGAGCGCGGTGGGTGAGCCGCCCAGCGGCGTGAGCCGGTAGCGCCGCCATTGCACGCCGGCGTCGGCGCGCACCGGCCCGGCGATGCGCCGCTGGATGGCCACGATGCCGCTCATCCGCCTCAGCTCGTAGCGGTAGTAGTGCCGCTCTCCGTAGGCGCCTTCGAGCGAATCGCTCACGACACTCCCGTTGCCGAGGCCGAAGTACGGCGCCCGCTCGAGGTCCTCGTAGCCCGCAATGGCCAGCAGTCGCCAGCCGGGAATCCGGCCCGAGTTCTCCACGGTGAGCGAGACGCTGCGACTTCCGCTGGTCGCCAGACTCGCATTCGGCTCGATCGCGAGGCCGACGGGAATCGGACCGGCCGGCGCCGACTTGAACCACCCGCCTGTGAGGTTGATGCTCAGGCCTTCGAGCGAGTTGTACAGCGGATAGGGTATCAGATAGAACGTCCACGGCGCGTTGGGCACCTGCGCGCGGGCGAGCCGTGGAGTGAGCAGGGCCAACGCGACGAGCGCCGCCCGGGGCGACGGAAGCCGGAGCTTCAGTTGTGTGGGCCCTCGAACAGGGCGGCGCAGTCCGCCAGACGGGCCTCCCGCCCGTCGTGGACGGCAAACTGCGCCCCTGGCGTGAAGTTGGCCGCGCCCGCCTCGCCGCGCTTGTTCAAGGCGTAGTAGGTGAGGCCGTACTTCGGCCGTCCGTTCGCGTCGAGCAGCCGCCGTTCGCTCATCGCCACGGCGCGGCGCAGCGCCTCGAGGCACGCGTCGGTGGGCGACATCCCGCGGCGCATGCTCTCCACGACGAAGAACGCGCCGCACACCTTCATGTTCGCCTCGCCGAGGCCGGTGGAGCCGGCGGCGCCGATGTCGTTGTCCACGTATTCGCCCGCGCCGATGATCGGCGAGTCGCCGACCCGGCCCGGGACCTTCCACGCCAGCCCGCTCGTGGTCGTGACCGACGAGATGTCGCCGTTGGCGTTAACCGCGCTGCAGTTGCACGTCCCGTGCGGCGGCACGGGGAAGGTCTCGCCCTCGGGGACATCGAGGTAGTTGTCGTCGGGGTTGAGGTTGGCCCGCCAGCGCAGCCACGCCTGCCGGGACGCGTCGGTGAGCAGGTCCTCGATCTTGAAACCGAACTGCACGGCGAAGTCCTGAGCGCCCTTGCCCACCAGGAGGATGTGGCTGGTGTACTTCAGGACGCACTTCGCGACTTCGCTCGGCGTCTTGATGCCTTCGAGCGCGCCCACCGCGCCGGCCCGCTTCGTGGGGCCGTGCATGCACGACGCGTCGAGCTGCACCACGCCTTCGGCGTTCGGCAGCCCGCCGTACCCCACCGACTGGTCGTTGGGGTCGAGCTCCTGGAGCTTCACCGCCTCGACCACGGCGTCGAGCGTGTCGGTACCCTGGCTCAGGAGGTCCATCGCCTTCGCGACGCCGCGAATGCCGTTGGCCGACGCTACGAGGCACGGGCGCGATGGCGGACGGAGCACCACCGCCGGCGCGCCGAAGCCGCCGGCGTTCTTCACGGCCGTGCGCACGAGCGGCACGGCCGCCGCGCCGCTCAGCACGAAGTCCCGGCGGGAAAGCCTGTCGATCACGGTTTCTCCTGGGTCGAGTCGCCAGGAGGAGAAGATATCGTGCGTGGGACAAAGATGGCCACGGCGCCGAACCGGGCCCGCCCGGAGAGCGTGTACCGCGCATCCGCGAGCAGCACTTCGTAGCCCGCCGGCTGGCGCAGCACCTCGTACACCGGAAACCTGGCCCACCCGAGGAAGGTGCGTCCCCGCCAGTCGGCGGCCGCGGCGGCCCGCGCGCCCGGCGCGTCCACTCCGGTGAACCGCTGGACCAGCGGGCCCTCGCGCCGGTACGGCGGCCGGCGCAGCCAGTCGAACGACCCCAGCTCTAAGGCGGCGCCGCGGTCGATCACAACCGCACGGGTGAACGGGTCGAGGGGCTGCGGCGAGACCATCAGAGCGCCAGCGGGGGCTCCGCCCTCGGCCACGGCTGCGCGGCGCACGATGCCGCGGGCCACGAGATTCGACGCCGCCATGGCCAGCGTGTACGTCGTGGCGAGCGCGAGAGCCGCACGGGCCGGCCACTCGGGGTGGGTACGCCCGCGCCGGCGGAGTTGCATGGCGACGAACCACCCGACGCCCAGGGCGAGCCACATCCAGGGGTCCACGATGAACAGCGTGTCGCCATGGAACCAGTGGCCGCTGAACGGCATCAGCAGCCGCACGCCATAGGTGTTGCACAGATCGAGGAGCGGGTGGGTGAGCACCGCCAGCAGGCCGAGCCACACCAGAGCACGCGGGTCCGCCGGCGGACGCTCGGGGTGGCCGCGCCGCCGCACCCAGCGGTCCCACGCCAGCATCAGGCCCGCCAGCACGAAGGGCCAGACGGCATCCGCCAGCAGGCCGTGCGTCCAGCCGCGCCGGAAGCCGAGGGCCTCGACCGGCCGGTTGAGCCAGTAGAGGATCCCGTCCACGTCCGCGATGTTCGCGCCGATCAGGAGCGTCGCGGTGGCCAGCGGCGTCTTCTTCCTGAGGCCGGCCTCGGCGAGCGCCGCGCCGACCAGCGTGTGACACAGATTGTCCATGGATTGTCGGCTTGACGCCGCTCTCGCGGCGTGCATTGTAGTGACCAGCCGTTCCGCACCGTGTACCCTGCTGCGTACCCGAGGTGCCCGCCATGCTGGAGACGCTGGATCTCGACAAGAGTATCTCGAAGGAAGCCTACAGCAAGTCGTTCCCCGAGCTCCGGGACAAACTGCGCGATCTCCAGCGCCAGACGTACGACGCGAAGATCCCCGTGGCGGTCGTGTTCGAGGGCTGGGACGCGGCCGGCAAGGGCGACACGGTCGGAAAGCTGGTCGAGCGACTCGACCCGCGCGGTGTGAAGGTCCACCCCATTTCGGCGCCGCTCGAGGACGAGCGCCTGCGGCCCTTCCTCTGGCGCTTCTGGACCAAGATCCCGGGGCGCGGGGAGATGGCCGTCTTCGACCGCTCGTGGTACGGACGGGTCCTGGTCGAGCGGGTGGACAAGCTGATCAAGCCCGAGCAGTGGCGCTCCGCCTACAACGAGATCGCCCAGTTCGAGCGGATGCTCACCGACGACGGCACGGTGATCGTCAAGTTCTGGCTGCACATCAGCGAGAAGGAGCAGAAGAGGCGCTTCAAGGAGATCGAGAAGAGCAAGTACGATTCGTGGCGGGTGACCAAGGAGGACTGGGAGCACCACAAGCAGTACGACGACTACGCCCAGGCCGCCGAGGAGATGTTCGAGCGCACCAACACGGCGTATGCGCCCTGGACCATCGTGGAGGCCACCGACAAGCGCTACCGCCTCATCAAGGTGTTCAAGACGCTCGCCGACGCGATGCAGACGGCGCTCACCGCCAAGGCGGAGCATGCGCCACCCAAGCGCGCCGCACGGGCCAGCGTCTCGGTCCAGGCGTTGAAGGAGATGGAGACGGTCCTCGACAAGGTGGAGCTCGATCAGTCGCTGAAGCGGAAGGAGTACGAGGAGGCGCTCAAGGAGTACCAGGTCCGCCTGCGCGAGCTCGAGTTCCGGTGCTTCGAGGAGCGCCGGCCGGTCATCGTCGGCTACGAGGGGTGGGACGCGGCGGGGAAGGGCGGCAACATCCGCCGGGTCACCGAGGCGCTCGATCCGCGCGGCTACTCGGTGATCCCCATCGCCGCGCCCAAGGGCGACGACGCGACCCATCACTACCTGTGGCGCTTCTGGCGCCAGCTCCCCAAGGCGGGGCACCTGGCGATCTTCGACCGCACCTGGTACGGGCGCGTGATGGTCGAGCGGATCGAGGGCTTCTGCTCGGAAGCCGAGTGGCGGCGCGCCTACCAGGAGATCAACGAGTTCGAGCTGTCGCTCACCAACTTCGGGCTGATCCTCGTCAAGTTCTGGCTCCACATCTCGAAGGAAGAGCAGCTGCGCCGCTTCAAGGAACGCCAGAAGATCGAGTACAAGCAGTACAAGATCACCGACGAGGACTGGCGCAACCGCGAGAAGTGGGACGCGTACCGGCAGGCGGTCGTGGACATGATCCAGAACACCAGCACCAGCTACGCGCCCTGGACGATCGTCGAGGCGAACGACAAGCTGTTCGCCCGGATCCGCGCGCTGAGCACCATCGTCGAGGCGCTCGAGAAGGGCCTCGGCGTGAAGAGCGGCAAGTGGAAGAAGAAGGAAAGGAAGGAGAAGGGAAAGAAGAAGGAGAAGGGTGAGAAGGAGTAGCTAGGGCACCGGCGGAGCAGCCGGGGGCTGGAGCTGGGGCGGGGGCGCCAGGAGCGCCTCCACCTCCTGCCGGCCGGCCAGCACCGCGTCCACGTCGGCCCCGATCCGGCGGGCCGCGGTGAGGTCGGCGCTGATCTGGTCCACGGTCCCGGCGCCTGCCGTGAGCCGCAGCAGATCGAGCCGGATGTTCTCCAGCGCCGCGACCGCGACGGCGAGCCTTCCAGCGGCGGCGTCCCGCTGCGCCTTCAAGGCTTCGTGCGCCTCTTCCCGGGCGCCCGCGACCGTTCCCGCGACCTGAGCCGTCCCCTGCCGGAGCGAAGTGGACCGCGCAGCTGCGCTTTCCTCCCCCGCTCCCGCCATCAGCGCGTTCAGCTCGTCCACCCGCGCCCTGAGTCCCTGCGCGTCGGCCTCCAGACGCCGGATCACGGCCGGCAGGTCCTTCAGTTCCTTGCGGGTCTCTTTGGGCAGCGCCTCGAACAGCGCGTCCGCCGCCAGGCCGATGGCGATCTCGGTGGGGCGGTGAGCCGATGCCGGCGGAAGCGCGGTCGGCCTGAGGCCCATGCCGGCCAGCTTCGCCAGCCATTCGCCGGCGCGCCCTCGCCAGAGCTTCCACCTGAGTTCGCGGTTTGTCTCTTTGGGGCGCCGCCGCTCGCCGGGGAAGGCCTGCCCGAGGAGGAGTGCCCCCGCCCCGATCGCGGCCCCGGCCCCCGCGACCGTGATGAATGCCTCGACTGCAGGGAAGATCAGGGAGCCGACGGCGGCCGCGGCAGCGGTCCCCACTGCCGCCAGCGTGCCGGATCGGAGAACGCGCCCGATGGTGCTCGGCTCGCGATCGTACTCGAAGGCCAGCTCCTCCCGACGGCGCTCCAGGTGGTCGCGCAGCGCCAGGCGCAGGTCCCCGAGGCCGTAGCCGGCCGCCAACACGCGTTGCGTGTGGTAGAGGCGGTAGAGCGCGAAGAGCGACCACGGCATCGCAATCCAGAAGAGCGCGGAAGGGGCGAAGGTCCCCCGTATGACCAGCGGGACTGTGAACCCTATCGTGGCCAAGGCGGTGATGATGCGCAGCGGAGGCTTGGCGCTATCGCCCTTGGTGAGCCAGACGCGGATCGCCGGCGGGATCTCGCGCGCGACGGCGGTCGAGGCCGCCACCGCTTCCGCGAGCGCCTCTCCGGTCTGGAACCGCTGCGCCGGGTCCTTGGCGAGGCACCGGTCCACCGCCTGCGCCAGCTTGCCCGGTATCCCCGGAGTCACCGACGCCAGCTGCGGCGCGGGCTTCGCAATGTGCATCGCGAGGAGCGCCGCGACCTCGGGGGCGTCGAACGGGAGCCGGCCGGACAGCGCGTAGAACGCCACGACGCCGAGGGAATAGAGATCGCTGCGTCCGTCCACGGCCTCGCCGGTCGCCTGCTCGGGGCTCATGTACTGGGCGGTGCCGAGCACCTCGCCCACGGCGGTCCCTCCGGCGGCGTCGGTGAGCCGTGCGATCCCGAAGTCGCTCACCAGCGAGCGGCCGGTCGCCTGCTCGATCAGAATGTTGTCGGGCTTGATGTCGCGGTGCACGATCCCGCGGAGGTGCGCGTAGGCTAGAGCCCAGGCCACCTCCTGGATCAGCCGAGTGCCGTCTGACGGGCCCACGGGCCCTCGGCTCTGCAGCCGGTGCCCGAGGGTCTCGCCTTCGACGTAGGCCATCACGAAGAAGACGAAGTCTTCGACCCGATCCACCGCGAAGATCGGGATGATGTTGGGGTGCGAGAGCTTTGCCGCCATCTGCGCTTCGCGCAGGAAACGCTCGCGCAGGGAGGGCTGCGCGGCCATCGCCGGCGGCAGGAGCTTGATGGCCACCGGACGGTCGAGCGCGACGTCGCGGGCGAGAAAGACGATCCCCATCCCGCCGCGGCCGAGCTCGCGCTCGAGCGAATAGCGTCCTGCCAGCGCGCGCTGCAGCGCGATGAATTCGGGGGCGAAGGGATCGGCCATCGGGCTGATGGTACTGGAATCGCCGGGCCCCCGCCACGGACCGCCAGCCTTGCCGTTCACGGCCGGCGCCGCTTAACTAGGGCCGTGCTGAAGGAATGGTGGGAGAAGACCAGCCGGGTCGACGCCAGCTCCTCGGCGGGGTTCTTCGTGGCCGTGCTGATGGCGATGAGCTTCGTCACGGTCGTCGCGGTCGTGGTGGGGCTGCTGGGGGGTGGGTTCATTCCCCTCGTGATCGCGGCGATATTCTGGCCGGCCTTCCTGCTCGTCGCGGCGCTCCACGGGACGGTGCTGGAGCGCGGGGCGCGGATGGTCGTCGCCAAGGGCGCCTCGACGCCGTACGTCCCGCAGCACTCGGAGATCCAGGCCCTCGTGGCGCGCGGACGGTACACCGAGGCGGCGGAGGCGTACAAGGCCGTCATCGCCACCCATCCCGAGGATCTGGTCGCCTGTGAGCAGCTCGGCCTGCTGGCGCTGCGGGAGCTGAAGGACTACGAGCTGGCGATCTTCGCCGCACGCGAAGGAGAGCGGCGCGTTCCGGATACGGCCCGCCGGGCCGGCTTCGCGCTGCAGGTGGCGAACCTCTACCGCGACAACCTGAAGGACTACGGGAAGACCATCGTCGAGCTGCGGCGCATCCTGGCACGCTACCCCGACATCCCCAACGTCGCGCGGCTGCGCGCGGAAATCGACGAGCTCAAGGCTCTGCACTTCGAGGCCCGATGACGCGGCAACGGCGCCTGGACCCTGCGATATTCCACCTCCCGGTGGAGAGGATGCGGGCGGGCTACTACTCCGACAAGTACTTCGTCCGCGCCCGCGACATTCTCCTCGCCAACGGTGCCCGGCCGCACGTCACGATGCAGGTCTTCGGCAAGACGCACGCCTTCCTCGGCGGGGCCGACGAGGCGATCGCCATCCTGAAGCAGTGCGCCATCGAATGGAAGGACCTGGTGGTGCACGCGCTCTACGACGGCGACGAGATCGAGCCGTGGGAAACCGTGATGCTGATCGAGGGGCCGTACGACGCGTTCGCGCACCTCGAAACGTTGTACCTGGGCGTGCTGGCGCGGCGCACCAAGGTCGGGACCAACACCCGGCGCGTAGTGGACGCCGCGCGGCCCAAGGAAGTGATGTTCTTTCCGGCTCGGCACGACCACTGGCTGGTGCAGACGGGGGACGGCTACGCGGCGCACATCGCCGGCGCCATCGGCGTCTCCACCGACGCCCAGGCGTCGTGGTGGGGGAGCGAGGGCGTGGGGACCGTGCCCCACGCGCTGATCGCCGCGTTCGGGGGCGACACGGTGCTCGCCACGCGGAAGTTCGCGGAGCACATCCCGGAGTCCGTGCGGGTCGTCACGCTGGTGGATTTCGAGAACGACTGCGTGGGCACCAGCCTCGCCTGCGCCCGCGCCCTCGGCCCGCGGCTCTACGGAGTGCGGCTCGACACCTCGGAGACCCTGGTGGACAGATCCATCGTCCCGGAGATGGGCACGTTCAAGCCCACCGGCGTCAACCCCCAGCTGGTCTGGAACGTCCGGCGGGCGCTCGACCGGGAAGGGTTCCAGCACGTCAGGATCGTCGTCTCGGGCGGGTTCACCGTGGAGAAGATCCGGCAGTTCGAGGAGCTGGGCGTGCCGGTGGACGCCTACGGCGTGGGCTCCTCCCTCTACCAGGGGCGGTTCGATTTCACCGCGGACGTCGTGCTGGTGGACGGGAAGCCGAGCGCCAAGGTGGGGCGGCAGTTCCGGCCCAACCCCCGGCTCGAGCGGGTCGAGTAGGGAGGGGTTGCGGGGCGGGACGATAATGCATATATATTCACCCCAGCGCATAGGTATTCACCTGCCCTCTCGCTGGGAGCGTACGTGAAGGACACGAAGAAGCCGGTGCCGAAGAGTCCGCCGCCCGAGGCATTCGGGATCTAGGGCTGTCCGGCAGCCGGCGACGGGGCCCGCTCAGAACGAGCGGGCCCCGCGCTTTTGGGGTAAGTTGGCAGCCCCATGTCCGCGTCTCGCGCCGCCGCCGCGCCGGCGGCCTCCGATCACCGCGCTGCGGTCCTCGCCGGCTTCCTCGGGTGGACGCTCGACGCCTTCGACTTCTTCCTCGTCGTGATGACCCTGACGGCGATCGCGAAGGAGTTTCACCAGACGGACGTCGCCGTCGCCTTCTCGATCACGCTCACCCTCGCCTTTCGCCCGGTCGGCGCGTTCATCTTCGGGCTGTTGGCCGACCGGTACGGCCGCAGGCTTCCGCTGATGGCGGACCTGGTCTTCTACTCGATCGTCGAGGTGGCGTCGGGCCTGGCGCCCAGCTTCGCGAGCTTCCTGGTGCTGCGGGCGCTGTTCGGGATCGGGATGGGCGGGGAATGGGGCGTCGGCGCGTCGCTGGTGATGGAGAAGGTGCCGCCACGCCTCCGGGGCGTGCTGTCGGGGCTGCTGCAGCAGGGGTACGCCGTGGGCTATCTGCTGGCGGCGCTCTCCTACTTCGTGGTGTTTCCCCGCTGGGGCTGGCGCCCCCTGTTCTTCATCGGAGGGCTGCCCGCCCTGCTCGCACTGTTCGTGCGCTACCGGGTGAAGGAATCCGAGGTGTGGCGGCGATCGCGGGCGGAGACCTGGAGCGGGCTGGGGCGTGCCATCCTCAGGCACTGGCGGCTGTTCCTCTACCTCGTACTGCTGATGGCGATGATGAACTTCGTTTCCCACGGCACCCAGGACATGTACCCGACCTTCCTCCAGCGCGACTGGGGGTTCACCCCGGAGCGGCGTGCGGCCTTCACGGCCTTCTCGATGGTGGGCGCTCTGACGGGGGGCGTGCTGGTCGGCCTGGTGTCGGACCGGCTGGGCCGGCGGCGGTCCATCGTCCTCTCGCTGGTGGGCGCGCTCGCCGCGATCCCGGTGTGGGCGTTCGCACCCTCGATGGCGTTCCTGATCGCCGGCGGGTTTCTGATGCAGTTCTTCGTGCAGGGGGCGTGGGGCGTGATCCCGGCCCACATCACGGAGCTGTCGCCCGACGCGGTGCGTGGATTCCTGCCGGGGTTCGCGTACCAGTGCGGTGTGCTGATCGCCGGGACGGCGGCGTCCATCGAGGCGGAGGCTGCGAAGCACACCTCCTATGCGGTGGCGATGGCGATCACGGCGTGTATCGTGTTCGTCGGATGCGCGGTCGTGGCGGCCCTCGGCCCGGAGCGGCGGGGCATCGAGTACGGCGTGGGCGCCCGTGATTGACCGCGTTCCGGCGGGCGGTCAGCTTTCAGACCCCTGCCGGGAGGGAGTATGGGCGGCGCCATCTTCTGGGACGTGGACACGCAATACGACTTCATGCGCGCCGACGGCAAGCTGTACGTACCGGACGCCGAGCAGATCATCCCCAACCTCCGCCGTCTCACGGGCTACGCGCATGCGAAGCGGATCCGCATCATCGCCAGCGCCGACGACCACGTGCCGGGCCATCGCGAGCTGTCGCGCACGCCGGACTTCAAGCAGACGTTCCCCGAGCACTGCATGCGCGGCACGAAGGGCCAGGCCAGGATCCCGGAGACCAGGCTGTGGGACCCTCTCGTCATCGAGCCCGGCCGCGAAGACCCGGCCTCGCTCGCGGATCTGGTGCGCGCC
>Ga0326726_10005737_pt1 | contig 11223 bp, 11 predicted proteins | sample MHFenrmetagenome_2_FD_207603 | JGI IMG/M metagenome (GOLD analysis project Ga0326726, IMG submission 207603) | Lab enriched peat soil microbial communities from Michigan Hollow, Ithaca, NY, United States - MHF15MN | ecosystem: Environmental > Terrestrial > Soil > Wetlands > Peat | place: USA...
CCCCCGGATAGATCGGACAGCGCCCCAAAGAATACGGGTACTTTTGCTGCACGGCGATTAAGTTCCCGACCACCCAACCCCATTCCAAGGACACCCCATGCCTTTCCCGTCGCGATCTCTGGCCGCAGCAGACTGGATCTATCTTCACGCTTGAGGGCCACAAGGTGTCCCCCCGCATCCAAAACCGCCACTGTCAGCGGAGCAAAGCTCATCTCCCTAGCCTTTTCCAGGGATTTGTCGACAATAAGACTAGCAATAGCAAGAGTTACTGACTGCATGACAGGTACCTCCTTTCCAACTGGCTGCTCGGAGGCATCATAACATGAATCCACATCTCTTTGTCAAGAATCACAGGTTTGCCGCCCCATCGCCTCATAAAAAAATTGACAAGGCCAGATTTGGGGCGTAGAATCCTTTCTGCAATGGGCAATGAAGGGGTTCGCAGCGTCTTTGTTTTTCAAGGAAAGTGAAGAGAACAATGGTCAGTCGTATTGTGACTGGACTTGAAAGATTCAAAGGAGGTAGCAACAAGGGACACCAAGAATCTTTTGATATATGTAAAGGCCTACTGCCCGTCCAGAAAATTTGTGATGTCTTCGGGACGCCCCTGGGGAACACGGGTTGCCTTAGGGGAATCTACCGGAGATAGGCCGTGATTCTTACGGCCATCGCCGGGATTAGGGCAAATTTGAATGCAGAAAAAGGGAATGTTCTTAAAGAGTTTTAAAAAATAGGGGGGCAGGAAAAATACCGGAGATGGAAGAACAGGAGGCTACGAAAGAGGAGACTAGCGCTTTTGCAGATAAGATCTATTGCCGTTGCGACCCGGATAACTCCTTGATGCCGTCCGGCCAGATCGCTGGAATGATCGAAGAGATTTTGGACATTCCTGAAGTAGTTAATCGGTTGTTTAATGAGGCAAAGACTTTGTCGGCGAGGGTCTCCGATTTCTTCAAGGAGGATTGATAATGGAATGGGAGTTCGTGTTGCTTGCAATAGAAGACCAGGTGGCAATGATTACCTTGAACAGGCCCGATCAGTTGAATGCTCTCGGCGGGAACATGCGTCAGGAAATATTTGAAGCTCTTGATCTCGCCTGTGTGGACGAGCATGTACGCGTGATTGTGATTACAGGAGCGGGTAAAGCCTTTTGCGTTGGGGGTGATGTTAATGAGTTTATTGCTGGGACCACACAAGCGGTACCCCAAATGGCCGCAAGCGAAAGGTTAACGATGAGTAAAATTGTCCTTTTAATCAATTCAGTTGAAAAACCTGTTATCGCCTCTGTCAATGGCGTAGCTGTGGGGGGTGGGTGCAATCTTGCACTGGCATGTGATATCCGGATTGCAAGCGAAAAGGCCAAATTTGGTGAAGTGTTCACAAAACGAGGAGCCCATCCAGATTGGGGAGGGATTTATTCCTTGCCACGCCTCGTTGGTTACGCTAAGGCAGCAGAGCTGATTTTCACAGGTGAGGTAATCGATGCCTACGAAGCATTAAGGATTGGAATGATTAACAAAGTGGTGCCCCATGATGAATTGGGAATTGCGACAAAAGAGTTGGCAAATAACATTGCCAAAAATGCGCCGATACCAATTGCATTGGCAAAAAGGGGGCTACAAAATTTTCACAAGATGGATCTTGCCCAAGCTGTGGACTATGAGACTTTCGCGTTAGGGATCTGTCGGAATAGTGAGGATTATAAAGAAGGGTTCGAATCTTTTTTAGAAAAAAGGGAACCAAACTTCCTCGGCAAGTGAATAGGCATAGCAAATACTCAACACTTGTTTTCATCGGGTTATTTCTTTCCGTAGTCAACTCTTCCCTCCAAAGGAGGAAAACATTATTGCGTTATAATATCGAAATGTTCGAGATGCCGACATCTGGGAATTCCCTCATTCAAGTTTCAAAAATTGGGTCTAAGCATTTCGGATACTTAGAAAAATCTTTTTCTTCAGAATCACATAGAAACTCACAGGGCCATGCAAAACTCAGGAAACTCCAGTCACTCAACTATTGACTAGAATTCTTGGTCTGTGATAAAAGAGGAAGCACATATCGTTATCAATCCAATCACATGAGAGGAGAAGATTATGGGTGAGAAAGAGAAAAAGCCGAAAGAGAAGAAGAGTCGTATCCCGCTGAAGGTTTCTCGCCGCGACTTTCTCAAAGGGATGGGGACGACTGCAGTTGCTGCAACGCTCACCGCAGGTGCGCTTCCTTTGCCTGAAGCAGAAGCTACTTTGCCCGCAGGGGTCAAGGAGGCTTTGATCCAGCTCACGGTCAACGGACAGGTCCATCGCGTGAAGGTCAAATCGCACTGGACCCTGCTGGAGGTTTTGCGCAGAGAACTTGGATTGACCGGAGCCAAGAGATTCTGCGACCGGGGAAGCTGCGGGGCGTGCACCGTCATCATGGAAGACAAGGCGATTTATGCCTGTTCCCGACTGGCCATCGAGGCGGATGGAAAGAAGATCACCACCATCGAGGGACTGTCTGACGGAGAGAAGCTCCACCCCATTCAAGAGGCCTTTGTTGAACATGATGGATTGCAGTGCGGCTTTTGCACGTCAGGGCAAATCCTGTCTGTCAAGGCGTTTTTGGATAAGAATCCCCGGCCAAGCCGTGCTGAAATGAAAGAAGCCCTTTCCGGTAATATCTGCCGATGTTCTGCCTATCCCAAGATATTGGAATCAGCCATGGCAGCAAGTCAGAAAGGTTAAAAAGGAGGTTACTCTATGGACAAGGAATTTAAAATCATTGGGACACGCCAGCCAAAGCTCGATGCTTCCGAAAGGGTCAGCGGAAGAGCCAAGTACGCCTCGGACATTTGCCTTCCCGGAATGCTCTACGGGAAATTCTTAACAAGCCCCTATGCTCATGCCAAGGTTACGAACATCGACATAGAAAAAGCAAAAGCCGTGCCAGGGGTCAAAGCGATCCTCACCCACAAAGACATGCCTCCCTATCGGTGGCACCAGGATATGCCCATTTTAACGGACGTCGCCCGCTTCGAAGGAGACGATATCGTCGTGGTGGTCGCTGTGGACGAAGACAGAGCTCAAGAAGCCCTTGACCTGATTAAAGTCGATTATGAACCCCTTCCGTTTGTTCTCGACGCCGAGAAGGCCATGGGGCCCGATGCCCCCAAGGTTCATCCTCAAGGGAATATCATCGGAGGCAAGCCTAAACTGTCAACACGCGGGGATATCGAAAAGGGCTTCAAAGAAGCCGATCTCATCGTTGAAAACAAGTATTGGACCCCGCTCCTTCAGCATGTCACCGCTGAACCCAGGGTCTGTGTTGCTCAATGGCGGAACAGAAAGCTGACCGTTTGGGATTCTACCCAGCATACCTTTGAAGTCCAGGAAGGATTGGCCAAGGCCCTGGAGATTCCCATGAGCAAGGTGAGGGTGATTTGCGAATTCATGGGAGGAGGATTTGGCGATAAGGCATATGCCGAGAGGTATAGTGTCTTAGCCTCTCTCGTTTCCAGAAAAACCGGGCGTCCTGTAAAGATAGAATTGAGCAGGGAGGAAAACTTCCTGGCCGCTACCCACCGCTATCCCACGATCATTAATCTGAAGTACGGGGTGAAAAGGGATGGAACCCTGACGGCCATCGATGCCAGAATCATCGCTGACCTGGGGGCGTATTTCCACTTTGACGGAGTCTCGGTTTCAATGGAGACGATCAAGACCGTCTATCGGTGCCCCAACATAAGAGTCGAGGGCTATAACATGTACACCAATAAACCCGAAGGGGGGGCGATGCGATGCGTGGGGCATCCGATGCCCCAATTCGCCCAGGAAGCGCATATGGATCTCATTGCAGACAAGCTGGGGATGGATCCGGTGGATTTCAGGATAAAGAACTATGCCCGCCTTGAGGACGGTGATCAGGATCGAAAATTCCCGTTCTCGAGCAATGGGATGGAGGAATGTATCAGGAAAGGAGCGGAGGCGATCGGTTGGAAGCATAGGTGGCAAAAACCCGGCTCCACTCCGGGTCCGATCAAAAAAGGGCTGGGCATGGCCGTCCACACCTGCCGTCATGGTGCGATGAGATCACCCAGTTCAGGAATGGTGAAAATAAACCCGGACGGAACGGTGAATGTGCTGACGGGTACTGCTGATCTTGGAGGGGGGCAGAGGGGAACCATGGCTATGATCGCCGCCGAAGAACTCGGAATTCCTCTTGAGCAGGTCTATGTAACGGCGGCGGATACCGAGGTAACCACGGATACGGGAGGCACAACGGGCAGCAGGCAGACCATGACAGGAGGAACCGGGACGAGGCTGGCAGCAGCCGATGCCAAAAGGCAACTCCTGGAGTTGGCCGCTCAAGAACTAAAAACGGATAAAGGCAATCTTGAGATTAGAGAGGGGGTTATTTACCCTCTCGGTGCTAGTAAGGGGATCTCCTTCGAGGAGGCTCTCAAGAAGGCCCCTGCAGCTATTATCGGGAGAGGGATTGGTAAGCTCCCTCAAGGGAAAATCATTCACTCCTTTGCCGCTCATTTCGTAGAGGTGGAAGTCGATATCCGAACCGGGACGGTCAAGGTGATCAAATTGTTTGCCGCTCACGATGTGGGTAGGGCCATCAATCCCGTATCCGTCGAGAATCAGATTCAAGGAGGAGCCACTCAGGGAATAGCCTTCGGTCTGAGGGAAAACCAGATCACGGACAGAAATACGGGTGCCTGTGTCAATCCGGATCTTGTAAATTACAAGCTGCTTACGATCAAAGACGTTCCTGAAATTCTCCCGATCTTGGTGGAAACGAATGATCCTTACGGTCCTTTTGGGGCCAAGGGAATGGCTGAACCGCCTTACAGTGTCCCAGCGCCCGCCATCGCCAGCGCCATCTATAATGCCATCGGGGTGCGTTTCAATCAACTTCCGATTACCAACCGATCGGTCCTGGATGGACTGAAGGGATTGAAGGCATAACAACGAAAGGAGCTATCCATGAAACCTTTTGAATACATTAAAGTCACCAGCGTCGCCCAGGCAATCTCCCTTCTCTCCAAACATCAGGGAAGGGTGGCCATCCTTGCCGGCGGCAGTGATCTTTTTGGGATCATGAAGGACCGGCCCGAGGGGCTCAAGTTCAAGATGCCACAATACTTAATCGATATTAAAGGGATCAAAGATCTTACGTCTATCAAAGAACAAAAAGGCAGTCTGAAGATCGGCGCAACAGTCACCCTCAGCGAGATCGCTTCTTCCAGTCCTGTCCGCGATAAATATCCCCTCCTTGTTCAAGCAGCCAGCCAGGTGGGGGTCCCTCAGATTCGGAATGTGGGGACCTTGGCGGGTAATCTCTGTCAGAGGCCACGCTGCTGGTACTTTCGCCGTAGCGTTTTCAAAGACTGTCTCCGCAAGGGAGGGGGCAACTGCTATGCTGCTGACGGAGAAAACCAGTATCATGCCATATTCGGTATCGGTGGCGGATGTTGTATCGTTTACCCATCCGATCTGGCCCCGGCGCTGGTGGCCCTCAATGCAAAAGTAGAAATCGCCACACCCAAAGGAAACAGAATGGTCCCCATCGAACAATTTTATGTTCGACCCGAGAAAGATGTGTTAAGAGAAAATATCCTTTCTCCGGAGGAGATGGTTGTGGCCGTAGAGATTCCTTATCCTGCGGCTTCGAGCAAAGGCATCTTTCTCAAGGCTAAAGAAAGGCAGGCCTTTGACTTCGCGATTGTGAGCGTCGCCGTAAACCTTACCCTTAAGAACAATGTTGTGGCCGATTCCCGCATTGCCTTCGGCGGCATTGCGCCGTTCCCCATGAGGAGCATCAAGGCTGAAGCTGCACTGAAAGGCAAAGAGGTGAAAGAGAGCCTCCCCGCGGCCTGTAAGGCATGCGTCGATGGCGCGCAACCTCTGAAGAACAATGGCTACAAGGTGGAGGCGACGGGGGGAATTTTGGAGGAGGCGCTCAGCCTTCTAGCGTGATATTTGAGGATGCCCTTGAAAAGGCATCCTCCTTCTTTTTTTCCCTGAACCAAGTAGATCCAGAAGATTTTTCCTGTTCTGTAGAGTTTCGTCTTCTTCGAAGTTACTCAATGATAGGGGACGGAACTCCTCCAGCCGCTCATGATTGCACTGATCCATCGAGTAAAATAAGCACTCCACTCAATCCACTCTTTTTCACCATCACTCGTTCGTTCCTTTTCTTTAATTCTTCCACTTAGACGTTGAGAAATCTTTTCTTCAACCTTTGCAGGGTTTTCTGTTCTTCAGCACCGAAGACAATCTGTAAAAGAGTTCACTTTACTGGCTACAAAAAGAAACAATTGTGATTGTCCACGAAGGACTAAACATGTATGAGCGCTCCAGACCGATGACGGGCACTGTCTTTCCGCCATTTCCCTGGATGTCATTACAATAGAAAGCGTCCAAAAATTCAATCCTTATTCGTGGTCCCCCCGCAGCAAACTGTCTAGAAATGGGTATTTTAGTTTCTACCCAAAACCCATAGAATGTCAACAATTGACGAAATAGAGGACTGCTGAACGGTTCGACTTCTCCATAGATAAAACTGCAGACAGCGGGAAAAAGGAGCCTAGAGCAAGGGTTGGAAGAGCTAAGAGGAACAACGGGTTTACAGCCCATTTAAAAAGTGTTAGATAGATGGAGGAATTGATTAATATCCTTACGGGGACGGGAGTAATCAAATTGCATCTCGGAGGGAAAAGCATCATTATCGTCGGCAACGGATGCGCCGGAGCCGAATGTATTAAAGCCTTGCGAGAAAGTGGATATCACGGGGGAATTCATCTCCTTACAGACAGCCGATGGCCCGTATCGAACCCTATGTTGACCACCTATTACGCGGCGGGTAAGATTGGCTTTGACGGACTTTTCCCTTACGGGGCAGGCCAGGAATTTTACTTGAAGTATGGGGTGGATGTGCATGTTGAAACGCCTGTGGTTGCCTTGGACGCCGAACGAAAAGTAGTCTACACCAAATCCGGACTGGAACTCAAATACGATCAGTGCTTGATAGCGACCGGCGCTACTCCGGTGTTGCCTCCGGTTGAAGGTATGGACTCGGCCCGGGTCTATACCATGAGGACAGTGGAAGATGCAATTCGCTTCAAAGAGGCGATGGCTGGGAAGCCAGAGAAAGCCCTTGTTGTCGGCGCCTCGATGGTGGGGATAAAAGTGATGGAACTTTTTTACGACGCAGGGGTGGACGTATGTCTGGCCGATCTGGCCCGGCAGATCTTTCCTCTGGCCGCCCATCCTGAATGCGCCCAGGTCATTGAAGAACGTCTCAAGCAAAAGGGAATCAAGCTGAGATTGGGCGCTGGGATAGAGAGAGTGGAAGAGACTGCTGCAGGTGTAAGAGCTTACTTTGGGGGGAGCCCGGAAAGGGAAGAAGCCGATCTTGTGGTGATGTGTATCGGCGTAAAGGCAAACACCGGCTTTATGGATCGGAAGCAAGTTGCTATCGACCGAGGGATACTGGTGGATGGACACATGAGAGCTAGCGTTCCCGGACTTTATGCGGCTGGTGATGTGGCCCAGGGGGAAAATCTTCTCTCAGGGGGGCCTGAAATTATAGGCTTGTGGAACAATGCCCGTTACCAGGGGCGAACCGCGGGAAGAAACATGGCCGGGGGAAGCGAGTGTTCCCCTGGAAACATTCCCCATAACATCACCCACTTTATGAGAATGGATTTTGTCGGCCTCGGTGATGTCAACGGCTACGACAGAATGGAGAAGAAATATGATGGGAAAAGATTCATCCAGCTATTTTGGAGAGATGGCCGTCTTACCGGAGCTAATTTTGTGGACAGCTATACCGAATCAGGCGTTATCAAAAATGCGCTGATCAAAGAGGCAAGGCGTAGCGGACCTATTCTGCCGGGGTTCCTGCCCGGGATCCAAAACCAGTTAATAAAGAATATTCTATCGGAGGTGGAAAGAGCGTGAAGGAGGCTGAGAGGCTGTCGCGAGGGAAGATTCCTGGCCCTGGCACAGGAATCGAGGTAAAAAAATCCATCTGCACCATCTGCGATCCGCAGACCCAGTGCGGGCTCGATTTGTATGTAAAAGACGGAAAAATCATCAAAGTGGAGGGGAGCAAGGAAAATGCCTACAGCGTGGGTACGCTCTGTCCCAAGGGAGCGGCGAACCGCCAGTACATCTACAGCGAAGACCGCCTGAAGACGCCCTTGAAAAGGACCGGCCCCAGGGGTTCGGGGAAATTCGAATCGATATCCTGGGATGAAGCCCTGGACGCCATTGCTGCCAAATTCAATGAGATCAAGGAGCAAGACGGATCGGAGTCTGTAGTCTTCTTCTCCGGTTATACGAAATATTTCAGGCCTTACCTCAAACGCCTGGCCCACTCTTTCGGCTCACCAAATTATTTGACAGAATCGAGCACCTGCTCCAAGGCCACAGCCATGGCTCAACAACTGACCTTTGGCCGGCCGGGGGGGCCGGACGTCAAGAACACTCAATGTCTTCTTGTCTGGAGCGCCAACCCGTTCCATGCCAATCCGGGGAGTGCAAGAGGACTCTTGAAAGCAAAGGAAAGAGGAATCAAGCTAATCGTTGTAGATCCGAGAGAGACCCCAACGACATCCCTGGCCGATCTTCACCTTCAAGTCAGGCCTGGCACTGACGGAGCCCTGGCTTTAGCCATGGCGAATGTCATCATCCATGAGAAGCTTTATGATCAGGACTTCGTGGATAACTATTCATATGGTTTTGAAGATTACAAGCAGTATGTCCAGCAGTTTACGCCCGAGAAGGGAGAGGAACTAACCGGAGCGCCTGCCGATAAGATCATCAAGGCCGCCCGAATGTATGCTTCCATAAAACCGGCTGCCATCATGCCAAGCGCTTCCCCGATTGTTCACCATACCAACGGGGTGCAGAACTACCGCGCTGTTTTTGCCCTGGTCGGACTTACGGGAAATTATGATATCGCCGGCGGCAACTTCGTTGTTCCAACAAGCTTTGTCCATGTACCTGGCCTGATCCCGACGCGGGAGAATGAATTCAGGCAATCCAGACCCTGGAGCGAGATGGCCCCGAAAATCGGGGCAGACCGATTTCCCGTGTGGACCGAGATGGTTGATGGAGAGGGTCAGGCCATGCACCTGCCGGACCAGATCCGCTCCGGCGCCCCTTATCCAATAAAAGCATTGGCCGGTTTCGGCATGAATCACAGGATGTGGCCTGACCCCAAGGGCCTCTTAAAAAGCTTGGAAAAACTAGATTTCTTTGTGAGCGTGGACATTTTCATGACAGAAACCTGCAAACATGCGGACATTGTGCTGCCCGCCTGCACTTCAGTCGAACGCGGCGAACTCCGGTGTTACTCTATGGGCTATATTATCTTTACGCAGCCGGCCATTCCACCCCTTCACGACTCACGTTCCGACGTGGATATCATCTACGAATTGGCCGCGAGGCTTGGATTGGGGGATCCGCTCTTTAAGGCCGGCTATGAGGCCAGCGTAGACTGGATTCTTGAGCCCAGCGGAATCTCCGTTGCCGAGCTCAAAAAGCATCCGGGTGGCATGTTTGTGCCAAATCCGATGAAACTACCCGAGAAGAAATATCTGAAGCAGGGGTTCAAGACACCCTCCGGGAGGATGGAATTCAAATCCAAGGTTCTTGAGAAGTATGAAGGAAGGCCCGGCTTTGAAGCGCTCCCGGTCTATACGCCTCCCAAATACAGCAGGGAGTCCGCGCCGGAACTGGCGCAGGAATACCCGTTCATTCTCAACACCGGCTCCAGGCTGCCCATGTATGTCCATACCCGGACCTTCCGCCTTACCTGGACAAACAGCTTGCGGCCAAACCATCCGGCTGCAGATATTAGCCCTGTCGATGCCGCCCGCCTGGGGATCAAGCAGGACGATACGATACGCATATCTACACCCAAAGATGCCATTGTTGTAAAAGCTAATCTAACGCAGATGGTTCAACCGGGCGTAATTCACATGTTCCACGGCCATTCGGAGGCCGATGTCAACGTGCTTTTTGAAGGAGACTACCTGGATCCGCTTTCCGGCTTTCCGGGCTTCAAGTCTGCTCTTTGTAAGGTTGAAAAAGTTTGAGGAAGGGGGATGTCTGATGGACAAAGTGATTTATCTCGATGCGGAGCTTTGTGTTGGCTGTGGCGCCTGTGCCGTGGCCTGTATGGACCAAAACGATGTCTACCCTGAAAAAGGTCAGCCTGCCTTTCGAAGGGTTTACAGGATCGAAGAAGGGCAGTTCCCTGATGCGGCCATTCAGTATATCTCGGCCGCCTGTATGCATTGCGAGGACAGTCCCTGTGTGGTTGGCTGCCCGACGGGGGCGGTCACCAAGGATGATCGAACTGGGGCTGTCAGGGTGAACAGGGACCTTTGTGTCGGGTGCCACAGCTGCGCTTTGGCCTGTCCCTTCGGAGTACCGAGGTATGACCGTGACGAGAAAATGCAGAAATGTAATCTGTGCATAGACAGGGTCGAAGCGAGCCTGGAGCCTGCCTGTGTGCGCGTGTGTCCTATAAGCGCCTTAAAATTCGAGCCTGGCAACAAAGTCCAGGAAGCGAAGGAATATAAGTTTGTTAGCAATATTGTTCACGCTGTCCACAAGGCTGGAATCAGGAAGTGAAAAGACCTGGCCCGATGGCACCGCGCTGACCCATTTCTACCTATTCATTCTCATCAATCAGAAAATTTGGGGTAGCCCCTCTCGCTTTACACTCCAGCGATCCAGGCCGACAATAGGTGAGGGATCTTAGTTCCATAGTATCATTATCGACATAAAGGAAAACCGGCCTCTGAGAAGCTCCTTGAATGACCCCCATATTTCACTGCCGCTTCCGGGATAGACTCAGATGCAATATCTCCGAAAGCGAATTCAGAGTTCAGGAATCATCGAAATGGCCCCTTTGGGGCACACCGATGCGCAAATGCCGCACCCCTTGCAATAATCAAAATCGATCACGGTTTCTCCGGTCTTTTCATCCCGAGTGATACAGAGATCCGGGCAAAAAAGACCGCAGATCTCACATGAATCGCAGTCTGTTAGCCCCAGACAGCGTTGCGCTTCCCCAACGGCCTTTTCTTTTTGAAAGCCCATTTCAACGGGAAGAAACCCCTTTTTTCGATTTCCCAAGGAAGATCTGCCCCGTGTCTTCTTTTTAAAAACTCGCTTCTTGCACTCTCTCATCATAACCTTTTTAAATTACGTATTCGCA
>Ga0326726_10005738_pt1 | contig 11222 bp, 6 predicted proteins | sample MHFenrmetagenome_2_FD_207603 | JGI IMG/M metagenome (GOLD analysis project Ga0326726, IMG submission 207603) | Lab enriched peat soil microbial communities from Michigan Hollow, Ithaca, NY, United States - MHF15MN | ecosystem: Environmental > Terrestrial > Soil > Wetlands > Peat | place: USA...
CCACCCAATTGGCCGAGTGCAAGAAAACAATGTTATAGTTAATGGCCAATTATTAGAGATACTGTGGTATTCAAACACCACAGTATCTGTTAATATTAAGAAATCAAGCAAATTGTAAAATTGGAATAATGTTTTTTAAAGCAGATTATTTAAAAAAAAATTGGGAATTTTGGAATCTTGCCAATGAAATAAACAGTAATTCAAATACATAAAATAGATTTGATTTTATGTATTTGCTCACACAATGAAAAAACTTAAATAATGATAAAGAATAATATTCTGATAATAACTTTTTTAGTGTTGATACTTTTAGTATCATGTAAGACCAAAGAAATAAATGAGTTACAAAAGATAGTATTCCCAAAGACACTATCTCTAAATCTGTCGGAAGCAATTCCTGATTCTATGTGCCTATCAGATATTGCAGAAAGGATAGAATATATTCCCCTTCAGACAACCGACAGTTCCGTGCTGGACAACTTAAATTATTATGCTGTCACAAGAGATTATTTTTTCATCCGGAAGGAATTAGATATACTGATATTTGATAAGAATGGCAGGTTTTTAAATAACTTATTTGATGTTGGACGCGGTCCTGGGGAAGCATTTGCAAGATGTATAGCTGTGGATGAGTCTAAAGAGCGTGTTTATGTTTATGATCAAAGGATGGGAGATGTGAAAATCTATGATTTTAATAGGAAATATATCAGCACAATCACAAAGCCAATAGCCCCTCCAGAATACTGGATTTATTCCTTAGGTTATTTTAATAACAACCTATTTATCCATACGACTCAGAGGCCTCTTGTAAAGTATCTTTATTCATGCTTCGATTTGAGTAATGGTTCGATTAGAATTCTATGCAAAAATTATCGGGACTACGATAAGTCTCAGGAAGGGAAAAATCCTATATCACCACCTGATTACCACTATCAGATCACAGATTCAAGCATTTTATATAAAGAGCGTTTTTGTGATACTTTATTTAAAGTGAACAAGGATTTTTTACAGGAACCACGATATATTATTGATTTGGGCAGCCGGAAGTTGGACTGGCTGGGTTGGAGGGATCACGGAATGTTTGACATAAAAGGTGGTCCTCCATATGGTTACCAGGTGGAATCATTTGTAGAAACTCAAACGTATTTATTTATCGTATTAACATCTTTTAAGGAGCCTACTGTATTTGCTGTCTACAATAAAAACAAGAATTCGATTAAACTCTATAAAGATAATTATGAGGATAAAGCCTTCATGCAGGTATATCTGAAGAACGATCTGGATAATTTGATGTCTTTCCCACCAATGGACTTGAATACACATCTTTATTATCGGGATGGGTGTTTATATAGTGCTGTTTATGCAAAAGCCTTTGTTAAAGCATATCAATCGGCCTCAGAGAAAACCAGGAATTCATCAAATTACTTAAGGACCATGGCTCCCGTTTTCAACAAAATAACTGAATTCAGTAATCCAATAATGATTAAGGTATACCTTAAATGACCAACCTTTTGCATAAAGTAATAACTTTCCCTTAATGAGATCTACTTAATCAATTGTCTAGTTTTAAAAACCATGATACTATCATTTAATTTTAAAATCAAACTGTGAGCAACAATCTGGTCACGGTAACTTATGTCTGGAAGTTATTAAATCTCACATTAATGACCTTGATTATTTTAAAATATATCAAAAGGAATTGAAGTATTATTGCTGAAAGAGAAGGGCAGGGGTTTTGCCCTGTGCTATGAGCTAATAGCCCCTGCCCGGACCTTTCCACAAACAGAAAGGGGGTGTACCCATGCGAAGATAATATTTTTCCGTGACTCCGGTTGCGGCCTGTAAAAAGATAAAACAGGGAAAGTTAAAAAAATAACTGACTTTAAAATAATTAATATGAAAACACTTGGAAAGCTTAACATAAATCCTTCGAGGATAATAAAAAATGATGAATTAATGACCCTTAAAGGAGGATCTCCTACGTTATTATGTAATGGTTACGGTCCTGGTTGTGTATTATATCCGGCTTGGTGTGGAAATGGAGAAGAAGATCGCGCAGCATGTGACGTAGCTTGTCCTGGAACTACCATTGTTATCTGTTTTGCATGGTGAATCTAGAATTGATGAGGGAGTCTTTGGCTCCCTCGATTATTGAGTCAAAAACTTTTATTTTACTTTAATATAAAATTGTGGGTTGTTAAGAGGTAAATCAAATGAAGATTTCAAAAAAAATCCTTCTCCTGCAAATGTGTGTAATAATTTGGCAAAATGTATGCAGTCAGAATACTAGCAGACCAATAACTTTTAGCATAAAAGAACTGCCAAAGGTTAGTAATCTAAAGCTATCCGAATTGGGATTTACTGATATTGACTATATCCCTTTGGAAACCAATGAAAAAAGTTTGGTTAAAAGAATTACAGATATAAAAATCTGTGAGGACTTCTTCCTGATTCAATATTATACTGCAATATTGAAGTTCAAAACTGATGGGAAATTTGTCACCAAAATCGGAACAGTAGGAAGGGGGCCAAATGAGTTTACCGTAATTCATGATGTCGATATTGATGAGAAAAATAGAAGAATTTACCTTGTCTCAGGGTGGCAGAGGAAATTCTTTGTTTATTCCGAAAATGGTAAATTTATCAGAACTATTCAATGTCCCTTAAATACAACTCAGTTTAGAGTGACTGAAGATGGATTATTATGCTATAGTATAAATTCGTTTGCCAATATAGTTACCAGCTTTAATTTGATAGATTCTACAGGTCGTATTATTAAAAGGTTTCCTAACAAGTATCCATTTAAAGCCCCCAAAGGGCGTTTCCTCGTTTTCATATTTGAAAACCTTTTTTATAAACATAATAACCAGCTTTTCAAGAAGGAAATATATTCAGACACTATTTATTCCTTCGAAAAATCCTCTTTCAAACCCTACGCAGTCATTGACCAGGGGAAGAGATTAATAACGCCAAAAGTACGCTCAACCTTAATTCCTGATCAAATTGCGGAAAACTATTTTCAACAACAGAAATTGTTTGAATTTGGTGATTATATTTATTATGAGTTTCTTATTAATGGTAATCTCTTCGGCCTGATAGGATCAAAGAAGAAAAATCTAACAATGATAATTGATCCCAAAAAAGGAATTTATAATGATGTGGATAGTGGTCCAAATATTTGGCCCAGAGCAGAGAAAGGCGATGATACATTAATAAGCTGGATTGATGCCATAGAACTTAAAAATTATGTTGCCTCAGAAAAATTTAAAAAATCAGTCCCTAAATACCCTGAAAAGAAAAAGGAACTTGAAAAACTTGCAAATAATTTAAAGGAGACCGATAATCCTATTCTGATTCTGGTAAAATTGAATGAATAATAACATGCCGGATTTTCCAATCTTCAAACAGCTCGACTCTATGGATTGCGGTCCATCCTGCCTCCGTATGGTCGCAAAATATTATGGGAAATCTTACACATTACAATCGCTTCGTTCAAAATCATTCATAACAAAATCAGGTGTCTCGATGCTTGGCATCAGTGATGCTGCCGAAAGTATAGGATTTCGCACCCGGGGCTACCGTCTCACCTGGGAGCAGCTACGCGACGAAGTCCCTCTTCCCTGCATCGTGCATTGGAACCAAAGACATTTTGTTGTCGTTTACGATATTAAAAAAGGACGTTCTTCCGCCCTGCCCCCTTGGGGGATGGGCAGGGGAAGGGGGTCTGACCATAAAAAGAAAGATAAAACAATGGTTCTTGTTGCCGACCCCGCCTCCGGCCTCCTTCGCTATACCAAAGATGAATTTCTGAAATGCTGGTACAGCACAAAAAGCGATGGTGTCCAGGAAGGGACAGCCCTTTTACTCGAACCTACACCTGAGTTTTACAAACAGGAGGATGAAGAGAAAAGCAAGCTAAGCTTTTTATATCTCCTGAATTATATCCGACCATATACAAAATACATCGTCCAGCTTATGCTGGGAATGTTAACTGCCAGCATAATAAGCCTTATCTTTCCTTTCCTCACACAATCACTTGTCGATACTGGTATCGGAAACAGCAACATAGCATTTGTTGTAATGGTGCTTGTTGCCCAGCTGATTCTCACCCTCAGCCAGACTGCAAACGGACTGCTTCGCAACTGGATAAGCCTCCACGTCACAAGCAGGGTAAGTATATCGCTAATCTCCGATTTTCTGATCAAGCTTATGAAACTGCCAATATCATTTTTTGATGTAAAACTGGTCGGTGATATAATGCAGAGAATAGGCGACCATAACCGGATAAGAACCTTTCTCACGGATTCCCTTATAAGCATCATTTTTGCTGTCATCACGCTGGTTATGTACATCATAATTATGGCTACATATAACCTGGGTATTCTTGGAATCTTTCTGCTTGGAAGCGCTTTATATATCGGCTGGGTGGTGCTATTTCTTAAAAGAAGGAGAGAGCTCGATTATAAACGTTTCCAGCAAAGCGCGGCCAACCAAAGCAATATTGTGCAGCTTGTCACCGGGATGCAGGAGATAAAGCTCAACAGCTGCGAAAAGCAAAAACGATGGGAGTGGGAACGCATCCAGATCAAGCTCTTCAAGGTGAGCCTGAAAAGCATGATGCTTAACCAGAACCAGCAGCTCGGCGCTGCACTTATTAACCAGGCAAAAGATATTTTTATTTCATTTCTTTCTGCAAAAGCCGTAATTGATGGCCGGATGACCCTCGGCATGATGATGGCGATCCAATATATAATAGGTCAGCTCAATGCGCCCATCCAGCAATTCATAAGCTTCACACAGGCTGCACAGGATGCAAGGATCAGTTTAGAAAGACTGGGAGAGATACATAATAAGGAGGATGAAGAGAAACCTGAGGACAATAAGATAAGAGAAATACCTGCAGATAAGGATATCGAGATCAAAAACCTGCTTTTCCAGTACGAGGGACCTCATTCGGAAAAAGTACTGAATAATGTATCACTCACAATTCCTGCAAAAAAGGTAACAGCTATTGTCGGGATCAGCGGCAGCGGGAAGACAACCCTGATAAAGCTGATATTGGGATTTTATCCCCCGGTCAAAGGGGAGATCTCTCTAAATGGTACTCCACTTAACAGGTTCAGCCAGACGGAATGGCGAAAGAGATGCGGTGTTGTAATGCAGGAGGGATATATCTTTTCAGATTCAATAGCAGGCAATATCGGTCTTATAGATGATATTCCGGATAAAGATAAAATCGACAGGGCAACAGAGACAGCAAATATTAAAGAGTATATCGAAAGCCTTCCCCTCGGATATAATACCAGGATAGGCAATGATGGTCATGGACTAAGCACGGGTCAGAAACAGAGACTACTGATTGCCAGAGCGGTTTATAAAGAACCTGATTTTATCTTTTTCGATGAGGCTACAAATGCACTCGATGCAACGAACGAAAAAACAATTATGGATAACCTCGGTACATTTTTCAAAGGAAAAACTGTAGTAATTGTTGCACATCGGTTGAGTACGGTAAAAAATGCAGATCAGATAGTGGTACTCGAAAAAGGAGAAATAGTTGAAAAAGGAACGCATAAAGAGCTTATAGAAAGGAAAGGTGCATACTTTAATCTGGTGAAGGACCAGCTGGAACTGGGGAATTAAATGCTCAGAGCTCAGGACGAGACACCCTTCGCACTTCGCCCTGCGCCCTGAGCTTTGAGCAAAAAAATAAAGATTATGCCTGAGATAAATAAGCATGAAATAAGGAGCCCGGAACTGCAGGAAGTAATGTCCGGGATCCCGGGAAGCTTCCTTAGATGGGGATTGTTCCTGTTTTTTGCGATTATACTTGCTATTCTTGGCGTGACCTGGTTTATCAATTACCCGAATATTGTTACTGCTCCGGTAACAATCACGACGTATAATTCACCGGCATCGCTTATTGCGAAATCAGGCGGCAAAATTGAAAAACTGATTGTCAGTAACGGGGATAATGTAAGTATAAAACAACCCGTGGCATTAATTGAAAACACAGCTAGCTTTGAAGATGTCAGGTTACTTGAAACGTTTCTTGATACTCTTAAGAAGAATCCTGACTGGCAACATAATGTGCTGAAGAATGAACTACCGGCAAGCTTGTCGGTCGGAGAAATACAGACCGGTTACTCCCGCTTTGTAACAGTATTTCAACAGTTTAAAGACTACCTGAACCAGGCATATATTCCTTCAAAGCTCAGGCTTCTGGAAGAGCAGATAAGGAAACAGGAAGAATACACTGCTGAACTTCTGAACCAGAAAAGGTTGTCAGAAGAGGATCTCCGTCTGGTCACCAACAGTTTTGAGCGCGATTCCATGCTGTATGTTAGCAATCTTCATTCTGTAACTCTGAGTGAATTTGAAAGATCAAAGCAGGCATTGATCCAGAAACAATCATCACACAGTTCGCTTAAAGCTTCAATAAAGAACAATGAATCTTCAACATTAAGAATGAAGGAGACACGTCTCGATCTAAAGGTTCAACTTGAGAAAGAGCTTCAACAGTACAGGCTGGATATTGATGAGGCTTTTCAGCTCCTTCATTCAGCAGTGGATCAATGGAAGGAAAAATATCTCATTGAAAGTCCTGTCAAAGGAAAAATCACTTTCACGAGTTTCTGGAATGAGAACCAGGTAATTAAGGCTGGTGAAATACTGGCGACAGTGATCCCTGAAGACAAGAGCAGGATCATTGTAAGAGCAAATGTTCCGGCATCAGGGCTTGGAAGAGTAAGAATTGGTCAGGAAGTAAATATAAAGCTTTCAGGATTTCCTTATATGGAATTCGGGGTTATAAAAGGAAGGATCAAATCCCTGTCGCTTGTCCCTGCCAACGATGTTTATATTGCAGAGATTGATCTTGTCAATGGCATGAGATCGACCTACAAAATCGAGTTAAATTTTATCAGCGAAATGACCGGAACAGCAGATATTATAACAGATAACAGCAGGTTGATATTCAGGTTGATAAAACCGTTGAAAGCGATTATGGGTAATTAATCCTCAAAAGAGCGATGCCCTCAAATCCCCCCAAGAGGGTGTCACCCCCAAACTCCCCAAGGAGGGCTTTAAAATATTGAAGTTAAAAGTATCTCCTGAGGGATTTAGGGGGTTAAAATACTATGAATTGAGGTGTGAGATATTTTCTTAACGAAATTTATAGTTATTTTTCTTCTTCTTTTTCAAAATAGTTTCCTAAATTTAAGAAGTCTTTAATACAAACCTTGTTATAAGCCCTTATAACGATGAAAGCCAAACCTCAAATTACTCTGCTGATCATCATTTCATTAATTGTTTCCTGCAAACCTAAGACCGCCGAAAACCTGGAAGAGATGGCCCGCCGCTCTTCACGTCCCGAAGCGGTGCTTGTAAAGACTGTCAAGCTGGAACCTTCAATATTCTACCACGAGCTTGTAAGCAACGGGAAAGCTTACTCTTCTGAAAAAGCCGCAATTCCCTTCAAGGTGAACGGAATAATAAAGGAACTTACAATCCGCAATGGGCAGAAAGTAAATGCTGGCGAACTACTGGCCGTTATTGAGGACTTTGAATACAGATCTCAGCTCGAAACCGCCAGACAGAATCTTGAAAAAGCCAAGATCAACTTTAAGGACGATATTTTCAGTAAATACCTGACCTTCGATACAACAGGCCTGTCTCCCGATAAGATCAAAACATCCCGCACCCGCAGTGGACTCGATGATGCCATAACAGCTCTGAACCTGGCTGAATATAATTACAGCAATACACGTATTTATTCGCCTATCAGCGGAGTGGTTGCAAATCTCGAAGCTCTTCAATGGAATCCAAGCCAGAACTACAAAAGCCTCTGCACTATTATTCAGGACCAGACTATGGAAGTTGAGTTTCCTGTTATCGAATCTGAATTTGGCTTCATAAACAAAGGGATGCCCGTAGGAATAATCCCTTTCATAAACGACAGCACCCTGATTACCGGAAGAATTTCACAGATAAATCCCCAGGTCGACGAAACAGGCATGGTAAAAGTCAGAGCAGAATTCCGGAATAACGGAAGGTTGATCGACGGTATGAACGTTAAGGTTGTAATAAAGAAACCTGTTACGAACCGCCTTGTAGTCCCCAAGGAAGCCCTTGTTATAAGGCAGGGCAAGGATGTTATCTTTGTCCGACAGGACTCGCTGGCGATCTGGAAATACGTAACTGTTGAGTTTGAGAACAGCACCTCGGTATCAATAAAGGAGGGACTTGAGCCCGGCGACCTTGTCATCGTCAGCGGGAACGTGAACCTTGCACATGAAACAATTGTGAAGGAAGAATGAATAAGAACCCTCATTATAGTTCGTTCTTATCCACATTTACAGTCAACATAATTTTCGTTATGCTGATCATTGTCGGTGCGGCAATGATCCCTTTGCTCTCTCTTCAGCTGAATCCGACAAGGTACCTTCCTTCGCTGACTATCTCCTGGACCTGGCCTGAGGCACCTGTGCGTGTTGTGGAACAGGAGGTTACAACGACACTTGAAGGTGTCCTTACAACAGTCACAGGCATAAAGAAAATTTCATCGTACACTTACGCCGAAGGAGGCAACATCACAGTCGAGTTTGATAAAAATGTCAACCTGAGAGCTAAACGATTTGAGGTCGCATCACTCCTGAGGGAATCACGGAAGAGGCTTCCGGAAAGGGTTTCTTACCCTGAGATCAGCATGAATATGCCGTCGAACCAGTCGGGTTCAACGATACTGAGCTTCCAGCTTAACGGCAATGCCAGCCCTTCATACATCTATACTCTTGCTGAGGAGGTTATAAAACCGGCAATTTCCGTTGTGGAGGGTGTTTACAGCGTCAATATCTATGGCGCCACTCCTCAGGAATGGGAACTCACATACGACCAACAGAAACTCTCGGCAATGGGAATAAGCTCATCTGTCATAAGTACTTCAATCAATAATTATCTTCTGGAAAAAGAACTTGGTGGAGCATCTGAAACCATGGCAGGAGGACCTGAAAAAAGAACATATCTTACTCTTGAAGGTAACAATAAAGGGAATTTCAGATGGGACGATATTCCTGTCGCCAAAGCCTCGGGTCGTATAATCCACCTTACAGATGTTGCACAGGTTAAGCTGAAGGATCAGCGTCCGCAAAGCTATTTCAGGATAAACGGCCTTAATACGATAAACATCAATGTGAGCGCCGGCAAAAATGTGAACAATATAAAAGTTGCGGAAGGTGTAAAAAAGGTGATTGAGAAGCTTAAGAGCGAGCTTCCTGCCGGGTATAGCATCAGGACATCAGTCGACAGTACAATTTACCTGAAAGAGGAGATATCAAAAAATATTTTCCGTACTATCCTTTCCGTCATCCTTCTACTTCTTTTTGTGCTTGCAATCAGCCGCGAGTTCAAATATCTTCTTATAATAACAATAAGCCTTGTTGCCAATATATTGATCGCCTTTATCTTCTATTATCTTTTTAAGCTTGAGATACATCTATATTCCCTGGCAGGGATAACTGTCTCGTTCGGCATCATCATCAACAACACAATCGTGATGACCGATCACATAAGGTTCCAGAAGAACCGGAAAGTCGGAATTTCGCTTCTGGCAGCGACCCTGACAACCATCGGGGCGCTGTCCGTTATCTTTTTCCTCGATGAAGCATCAAAAGTCACACTCGCCGATTTTGCCTCAGTTGTTATAATAAACCTCTCCGTTTCCCTTGCGGTTGCACTCTTTTTTATTCCTTCACTTATTGAAAAGATTAAGCTTGCTCCGAAGTTCAATGCTCTTGTAATAAGAAGAAAAAGAAGAGTGGCAATGTTCTCTGAAAGATACCTCAGGAGCATAAATTTCATAATAAAACATCGTGTCGTATTCATTATTGCTGCCATCCTGGTCTTCGGACTACCGGTCTTCTATCTGCCCGATTCCCTTCCGAAAGATCCTCGCGGCCAGGTAAAAGATGAGGATCGTACGAAATTCCAGAAGATTTACAACAAAACTCTTGGTAATAAAAAATATGTTCAGGATATTAAACCTGTTGTAAACAAGGCACTTGGCGGTACATTCAGGCTTTTTAACGAAAAGGCAAAGAACAGCAGGTTCTATTATTACGGCGGATCGGATGAGGTTCAGCGCACCCGGCTCAGTGTTGAAATAGGCCTCAGCGAAGAGGGTCTTACAATCGAGGATATGAATACCACGTGTGCCGGACTGGAAAATATGCTTGCTGCATACAGCGAGATCGATATGTTCACAACCCGGATACAGAGCAAGGAAGATGCCAGTGTTTCAATTACTTTTAAACCGGAACATGATTTTACAATCTTCCCTTTTATTCTGAAGATCAGAATCGAGGATTATATGAACGGAATCGGAAGCTATCATGCTTCGGTTTATGGTGTGGGAAAGGCCTTCAGCAACCAGGTTTACAGCGATTATATCCAGACCACCTACAGGGTAATAATGAAAGGTTACAATTATGACCAGCTTTATGCATACTGCGAAGCCCTGAGGGAAAGACTCATTGCAAGTGGCAAAGGAAGGATAAAGGAGGTGTATCTTCTTGGTGAAGATTACGGCGGTTACATTATAGGCCGGGGCAACAGAAAGGTCTACAGAAACAGGCTGGGTATGGATAAGTACTTCCTTGCGGAAAACGGTTCGAATGTTGCATTTGCATACAATGAGGCAAAGAGATATTCAAGGGCGGCAACACCGCTGCAATCGGCATATATAGGTGGTGTGAATGCCCCGGTGAGCATAAGGTCGCTTCAATCGGAGGAGTATGATCTGTGGAACCTCAATAATACTCCGCTAAAGACTTCATCTGGACAGTTTGTAAAGCTTAAGGACTTTTCATCGGTATCCCGTGAAGTATCGGACAATACAATCAGGCGCGAGGACCAGCAATATGTTATTACTGTAGGTTACGATTTTATTGGCAATTATGAGCTTGGGAGGCTTATCCAGGACCGGAACATTGACGAAACAAGCGCCATGCTGCCTCTTGGCTTTACTGCCCAGAGCGGTTCATACAGCTTTTCGTGGGATCAGAAGAAGACAAATTACTACCTGATCTTCCTCGTGATACTGATAATATATTTTATCTGTGCCATATTGCTCGAATCGTTCAAACAGCCCTTTGTGGTGATAAGCCTGATCCCGTTCTCATTTATTGGTGTTTTTCTTACATTTCATCTTTTCAACATAACCGCTG
>Ga0326726_10005739_pt1 | contig 11222 bp, 12 predicted proteins | sample MHFenrmetagenome_2_FD_207603 | JGI IMG/M metagenome (GOLD analysis project Ga0326726, IMG submission 207603) | Lab enriched peat soil microbial communities from Michigan Hollow, Ithaca, NY, United States - MHF15MN | ecosystem: Environmental > Terrestrial > Soil > Wetlands > Peat | place: USA...
AAACATGAAAATTTTAACATCAATTGCTGGCTTGGTAAATCTGGGCAAATCTTATGAATTCAAAACCGACCTTTATCATACCGGTATTATAGAAGGGGATACACTTTACGGTGATCTTTACGTTGTAGGAGGTTTTGATCCCGATTTTACAACGAGTGATCTTGATTCTCTTGTCGGGATAGTAAAATCTTTGGGAATAAAGGAAATAAAAGGTGGGATATTTGCCGATGTTTCAAAGAAAGATTCTCTCTACTGGGGAAAAGGCTGGATGTGGGATGACGATCCCGATCCTACTTCTCCTTATCTGAGTGCTCTGAACATTAATGGTAATTCTATAAAAGTTTTTGTCGAAGGTGATGAAATTGGTTCTCCTGCTAAAGTTTCTCTTATTCCTCAGACTGAATATTTTAAAGTTGTAAATAACAGTGTTACCATCTCACCAAATTCTGCTGATAATTTTAAAATCACTCGCGACTGGGTTAATAGAAATAATAAAATTATAGTTGTTGGTGATGTAAGAAAAGTTTCACTAGTAGATTCTTCTGCTAACACTGAAAAGTTAAATCTTCTTTATCCGGAAAAATATTTTCTAACTTTGTTCAAAGAACATCTTGAAAAAAAAGGAATTAAAGTTGAAAAAGAGATTGACCTGAAGAAGGTAACTGAAAACTCGGTTTGCTTAACTTCTATCCAAAGAGATATAGATACAGTTCTTTCAAATGTGAATAAAGAAAGTGATAATCTTAATGCCGAGATGATGATTTATGCTATTGCTTTTAATGATTCGGGTGCGCCGGCAAGTGCTGATAACGGACTTGCAGCAGTGAAAAGACTGATTGATTCAGTCGGTTTAAATCCTGATGATTACTCGATTGCTGATGGATCGGGGGCATCACATTATAATCTTATCTCTGCCAAACTTCTGCTGGAAACATTGAAGTATATATATTATGAAAAAAAAGATCTGTTTGATCTTTTTTATAACTCACTTTCCATAGCAGGAGTTGATGGAACATTGAAGCACCGAATGAAAAAAAGTCCGGTTTATGGAAATGTTCATGCGAAAACTGGCACAATTAAGGGAGTTAGCAATCTTTCCGGTTATGTGACTTCGAAGAGTGGTCATTTAATAGCATTTTCAATTCTCATTCAAAACTTTGTGGGGGATTATTCTAAAGCCAGAAGCTTCCAGGATAATATTTGTGAATTGCTTGCAGAGTATAAATAAAAACATGGTGCAACCTTCGAGGTTGCTATACTGTTTCTGGGTATTAACCTCGAAGGTTACTTCTGAAATTAAATAAAATTAAGATTTCATCATCGTGAAAAACTTTATTGTTTATAAAATTGTCTCTCAGCCATTTAATGCCGAACTTCTTTCCGGAATTTTCTGGGAATTAGATATTGCAGGATTAATTGAAGAGGATGATTACATAAAATTATTTACATCCGAGGATTCAAATATTTCTTTGGAAGTGATTGAGGATTCTATAAAGAAGTTACAAGTCGAAAATCTCATTAATTCATTCAGAATTAAAAAAGAAATACTTGAGGATAAAAACTGGAATGAGCTATGGGAAAAGAGCAGGGAGATAATAAGAGTTTCTAAAAGAATAGTTATAAAACCATCATTTAAAGATTATTCAGCAAAAGAAAATGAAATCGTACTTACCATAGATCCAAAAATGTCATTCGGAACTGGTGAGCACCAATCAACTAAATTAGTTTTGAAATTGCTGGAGAAATACATCGATAAAGGAATGAAAATCCTCGATGTCGGTTCTGGAACAGGAATACTTTCGATTGCTTCTGTTAAACTTGGAGCTGAAAGAGCTGTTGCATTAGATTTTGATGAAATTTGCTTTGATAATTGTAAAGAAAATTGTTTCTTAAATGGAGTTGAAAATTCAATTGAAATTTTAACTGGTGAGATTGATACTGTTAAAGAGAAAGATTTTGATTTAATACTTGCAAACATTCACAAAAATGTTCTAATTGAAATTTCTGAAAAAATAAAAACCAGACTCCGGGAAAACGGTAAAGTTATTCTTGCTGGATTATTAGAATCGGATAAAAAAGATATTGAAGCTAAGTATCACTCACTTGGATTCAGAACAACACAAATTGAGCAAATGGATGAGTGGATTGCAATTGTGTTTAGTTAATTAATAAATTATATCTAATCTAAAGTCTCCTTTCTAAAAAATATTAAATAATCAGTTCGGGGTTTTAGAATGAAGTTTAACTATTTATACTTTGTCATTCAAACTCAATGGTTACTTTGCCTGAAGTCAGTTCATATTCATAACAATCATCAACGTAAAATGTATATCTTCCACTTTTATAGAAATTGATTTTTTTCCAGAACCATGTCCAGTCTTTTTCAGTGTCCAAGCTGATTGTATTATCATATTCGCCATTTCTATAAATCTCAAAGTCAATGGAAGTGCAGTCAATTGCATAAGGTAATCTGACCAGAACATATAAGTAACCTCCGTCATCAGGTATTGTAAAAGTTGATGATTCCTTAATAGGTTGTCCATCATCGTCAACACCTTCGCAAAAGTAAATCGTCTGTGCATTTACTTTGGAACACGTTATTAAAAGCAGGAAGGTTATAAGAAACGATAGAACCGATTTAGTTCTCATTTAGTGACTCCTTCAAAGTTAATTTTGAATAACGATAAATATCAACTTAAATGCCACGAATGGTTCTTAAAACAGCAATAATATTCAGATTGAACTCGACATTTATAGTTGTTATTGTTCTGGCGATTTGTAAATAATTTCTCCATTGAAAACTGTTAGTGTAACTTTTACATCCTTTATTTTAACGGGATCAATTGAAAGAATATCATCGCTTAAAACTACTAAGTCTGCAAGCTTTCCAACTTCAATACTGCCTTTTAATTTTTCTTCGAAAGAAGCATAGGCTGCATTCAGTGTATAACATTTAATTGCATCTTCAACAGAAATTTTTTCTTTGGGAATCCAGCCATCAGGATTTTTACCATCAACAGTTCTTCTGGTAACTGCTGCATAAATTCCTAATAAAGGATTTAATGGAGCAACAGGCCAGTCAGTTCCAAATGCAACGACAGCACCACTATTTAATAAGGATCGGTAAGCATGTGTTGTTTGAATTCGCTCTGGTCCAATTCTTTTCTCCGCCCACACTCCGTCATCAATACAATGATACGGCTGCACAGATGCTATAACTCCGATTTCTGCAAAGCGATAAATATCATTTCTTCTTAAGTGCTGAGCATGTTCAATCCTGAATCTTCTATCCCAGGGTGCATTTTCTTTTTTAATTTTTTCGTACAGGTCGAGCATAAATGCATTAGCTTTGTCGCCGATTGCATGAACACAAATTTGCAAACGATTCCTATCGACATCAAAAGCCCACTTTTCCAGGTTTCCATTTGTAACAACATCCATTGGCAAACCGGAATTTGATGGGTCCTGAACATAAGGTTCAAAGAACCAAGCGGTACTTGCACCGAGAGAACCGTCTGCATATCCTTTCACTGCACCGCGTTTAATCAATCCTTCTTCGTTGCCAACTGTAACTCCGGCACGAACAATGGTTTCATAATTATCGATAGGCCAGATTGAATATATCCTGCAGGTCAGCTTTCCTTCCTCCATTATATTTTTATAAGCTTCAAATTCATCCGGCTGTGTCATATCCTGAACACTTGTAATTCCCAGACTTCTTGCTTCTTCAATTGCACGCAACGCCGCTTCAATATTTTCCTCGAGTGATGGAAGTGGAATTATTTTGAAAACCAGATCCATAGCATTGTCTTTTAATATTCCTGTTGGCTCACCGGTTTCAGGATCGTGTTCAATTAATCCACCATCCGGGTTTTTTGTATATTTTGTTATTCCGGCAAGTTCAAGCGCTTTAGAATTTGCAAGACCAACGTGACCGTCAATCCTGCTGACAAAAACCGGTGTATTTTCACTAACGCTGTCAATCAATTCTTTTGTAGGAAGAGTTTTATTAGGCCAGAGTTCGTGGTCCCACCTGCCTCCTGTTATCCATACTGAATCCGAAAGCCTTCTGTTTTTAATATATTCTTCAATAATTTTTACTAACTCTTCTTTTGAAAGAGCCGGACGAAGATTTATTCCAAGCAGATAATTACCCCCGGAAATAAAATGAAGATGGCTGTCGTTAAACCCCGGCAGCATAAGTTTACTTTCAAGATTAATCACTTCGGTCTTAGCATTAATATATTTTTGTGCACCTGACTCTGAACCGACATAAATAATTTTATTCCCTTCAACAACCACTGCTTCTGCGTAAGGTTGCTTTTCGTTTACCGTATATATTTTTCCGTTGATGAAGGCTTTGCTCATTGTTTGTGCTTGGATTGAAATATTGAAAGATTGCAAAATTGCAAGACTACAAACCAATATTATGAAGAAATGTCTTAAAGAATATTTCATTGTATACTCTCATAGTTTGTTGCAGTGCAAATATAAAAAATTATTGTTTGTCTGAAGTTTATTGTTTGGTACTGAAACCGTTTAAACTTACCATAATTATTTTAATTAAATATAATATAGTCTAATTTTGTGGTGTAGATTAAAAAAAGCAGGAATTGTAGAAGACTCCGACTATAGACGAGTCTAAAAACCAGTGAAGGCATTTCCTGATAAGTAATAGTTATATGCTTAATATGTTAATGCAAACCGATTCAATAAATATTTCTGATTTTTCTTCTTGGTTAAATAATTGGTTTTCTCCTGCTGTAATAATCGCATTTTTTATTCTCCTGTTTTATTTATTCAAATACAAAATCTTTCGTGATGAAACTAAACCTCGCTTTAATGATGCTTGGTTAAACGAAAGCTCAACAAGCACATTAAGTTTTATTATCGCAAATAATCGCCCATATTCTATAACATTGCTCAAACTATATTATCGTAAATTCTATTTTAGGACTTTCGCTTCAAGAAAATACCAATTCATAAACGGCTGGGAATATCCTGTCAACTCAGATAATCCATTATTTAAGAAAACAGTTATCGAAAAAGAACAGAGTTTTATCATTCCTTGGTAAACGGCGAACTAACTTCAAATAAAAAATATAAAATTTACGCAAAAACTTCGGGCGGACTTTGTAAAGCCACTGTGCGCCCCATTGTTCATAATCTTCTTCAAGATTTAGTAAAAAACTAAAATCCAAAAAATGATTAGCGCTATAATTTCTATTGTGTCCAAATGTTATTCAAAACGCATATAACCCGTGCCTCAAGCTGACTGCGTTATCGCATTCGGCTTTTTTGGTTTTCGGCTTTGTCGTTCTGTTTTTAGTTTCTTGTTCATCGTGTTCTTTTAATTAAATGTTCTAAATATTTTTAGTTAATCAATTTTATAAATCATTGTTGTACTGGGCAGCAGCTTAGGCACAATGCTGTTATGTGCTAAAATATATTTAACTATTGTTGGAATATGACTTCAATTGAAGCACAAAAAATAATATTGGATTATCATAAATCTTTTAAGGATTTACGACCCGATTGCATTGTACAATCACAAAGTATTCTTCCTTATGTAAAAGGATGGATTAGATATGCTCATTTTGTTTATGGAGAAGAATTAATTAATCAAAATAAATTATCAAAAGATATTGCAGAAATATTAATAGAATCATATAGCTTAATAGACGAATATTTTGTTGAGGAACCCGAACCAATTAATGAAGAATATAGAAAATTTATTTCCAATCTCAAAAGTGGATTAGTAATTGATTTCTATATGCCAAACCCTTTTGGGAACTACATTCAAGCATTAGAATATTTTAATTTTTTGGGAGAACGTTTATTCAAATTAGGCAAAGCCAATATTCTAAAAGATGATAAAGGCGAGGATGTTTTATTACCCGTTTACGTGTATAAAGGTTTATATCAAAAAGCACTTGAAGAAAAAGATAAAAATCTTTGTATCGAAATAGTTAATACTCGTCTTACGAGAGCAGTTCATTTCCCTGGAGAAAAAAGTGATACAGAATCAGTTTTTATTAAAGTAAAATAAAAAAAGCACATAACAATCGCCTAAACTCGACTGCTCCGCTTGAGGCAGACAGGTTATTTTGGTTCAGCGAATTTGTGATTTTTGAAATTGTGTTTTAGTTATAGATATTGTTCTAAGTGTTCATACTTAATTAATTAACCTGCTGGCCGGCAGGCGGGTCATTGGCAGTTCTGCTTCTGTTCTGCATTGCTGTCATGGGCAGCAACTTAGGCACAAAGTCGTTAGGTTGCACACAAGATTACTACAAAGGAGGAAACCTTGGCTAAACTTGTTGTTCGAGCTTTCACAATGTCATTAGACGGATTTACTTCGGCCCCTAATCAAAGTCGTGAGAATCCCTTTGGTGAGGGAGGTATAGCAATCATGGATTGGGCACTTGCAACTCGAACATTTAAAACAATGTTCGGCAACGAAGGTGGAACCACTGGCATCGATGATACTTTTGCTGCCAAAGCAGATGAAGGGGTGGGTGCGACCATAATGGGGCGCAATATGTTTGGTCCAATTCGCGGACCATGGCTCAATGAGGATTGGAAAGGATGGTGGGGGGTTAATCCACCATATCACCATCCTGTTTTCGTGCTCACGAAATATCCGAGACAATCAATTCCAATGGAAGGTGGAACAACCTTCCATTTTGTAACAGAGGGTATTGAGATTGCATTAGAGAAAGCATTTGATGCTGCAAAGGGAAAGGACGTGCGGATTGGTGGTGGTGCAACCGTCGTGAGGCAATACTTGCGAGCTGGACTCATTGACGAACTACACCTTGTCATAACGCCAAAGTTGCTTGGAGCTGGCGAACGCCTTTTTGACGGAACTGACGAAGTGGCCAAAAGATATGAATATGTAGAGTTCATAGCATCTGAAGCGGCAGCACATGTCCGATTGGTCAAGCGCAAATAGAGTTCAGCTTCACAAGTGTGCAACCTAGCCAGTCGCTCAACCTGACGAAATGAGCGTTGGTGGTTTACGCATGACTGATAGAGGTTCAGATGTTTAATAAAATACTTTTCAGAATGAACTCGGTTCGTTCTGTGCAATTTGAACGTTCACATTGTCGCAGCTTAGCTGCCATCCGTTATACGTCATGCTTGGCAACTGTGCTAACCTGAAACTTTTTGCAAGAAACGAGCAGAAAAAAAATAATTACTATTAAAGGCAAAATTTGAGAAAACTAATTGCAGCAATAAATATAACACTTGACGGGTTTTGCGACCATACAGCAATAATTCCAGATGATGAACTACATCAACATTACGCTGATCTGTTAAGTAAGGGAGACACAGTTCTATACGGGAGAATTACATTTCAACTTATGGAATATTGGCAAACTGTGGTAGAAAATCCTACCGGCAACAAAGCAATGGACGAATTTGCCTTAATAATGGACAACATTCCAAAAATTGTTTTTTCCCACACTCTGAAAAATATAGAATGGGAAAGTGCAAAGTTGGCAAACCGAGCCATTGAAGAAGAAGTTTTAGAACTCAAACAACAATCGGGTAAAGACATTTTAGTTGGCAGCCGGAGTTTAATTATACAGTTAATGAAACTTAATTTGATTGATGAATACCAATTTTGTGTTCACCCTGTTGTTGCAGGAGGTGGTTTGCCATTATTTGAAAACTTAAACGACAGAACTATTCTTAAACTCATAAAGACTAAAACCTTTAGTAGTGGTGCGGTAACTCTTTACTATGAGCCAACAAAAAAATATGTGTATAGTTAGAACAACAGATCTTTGTTATGAGAGTAGCACGAACGGATAACCCGCAACTCAACTTGACCGCTTCATTTGGATTGGCTTTGTTGTTGTTTTCGGCTTTACGTTTTTCGTTTAACATTGTTATTTAAGTTTATTTAGTTAAAAAGTATTTTCTTAATTATTGGCGTTGTCCTTCTAACATAGCCGTTTGTTCTGGGCGGAAGTTAGTTGCAACGATGTTAGACCACAAACAAAAGATAAATATGGATATTTGATATGATCGAAACGATAAAAATAATTCCAATCTTTCTTTACATGATTGTCGGTATCATTTCCTTGACGATGGCATATAAGAATATCTTATCCAACAAACTCATTCCTTTTCAAGAGCAAACTGCAGGCAAATCGCTTAAGGACATGGAAAAAGGAATTCAATTAGTTATACTAACCTTGATGAAAGTTTCGGGACTTGAATTCTTGGTTATTGCTTTGTTACTAATACTATTTCCTATTGTTAATTATTTTGTGAATAATTCTTTTGTAAAGTATGCAATTCCAGCAATTTCTCTTTTATATTGCCTTGGGCTCTTTCTATTTAACTATCGTTTATATCTTCAAACCAAGATAGAAACACCATGGAAGCGCTCTCTTTACGTAGCAATAATCATCGGGATGGGATTAATATTATCTCTATTATAGAATGTACGTGGCCTAATCAGCGGCTCAAGCTGATCGGATGAGCGTGGGAGCAATCAACATTGCGAATAGAGGTTTTGTGCTTAATAATTTAGTTGGTCGTGTGAACCTGCCTCCTTGGGTGCATTACGAAACTATTCAACTCGGCAGCTTAGCCGCAGTCCGTTAGCTGAATGAAATTATGTTCTATATAAAATAATGAAAGGGAAAAGTGTGTCATCGATTAATTTTCTTTTTGTAAATGATGAAAAACTGTTCGTTGAGACTATCGCTGAGAGCGTCATCGTAAAAGGGGATTTACTGTAGACTATGCTTTTTCTGGATTGGAAGCGCTAACCCAGTTGGAAGAGAAAAATATAATTGATGTCGTTATTTTAGATGTAAAAATGCCCGACTTTAATGGTATTAGCACTTTGAAAAAAATCAAGACAAAGAATCCTCTTGTTGAATTCATTATGCTTACGGGATACGCCACAATTCATTCTGCCGTCGAAGCATTGAAATCCGGAGCTTTCGATTATTTAACGAAACCGTTTGAGTTAAATGGTCTAATTGCTAAGGCAAAACAAGCTGCCACCAAGAAAAAGATGCGTGAGGCCAAAATCCTCGACGTCAGGATGAAACCGTACATTTCGAATGTGAACGCAATGAATTGATATCTAAAATATTGAAAAATAAAGATGTTTTAAATCTTATAATTTTATATTTTGTCGCACTAGATCTTCGTGACTTTAAAAAAATGTTATTATCAATTAATCCAATTGTATATGGAAAAGCACAATGAAGAAGTCCATTTGTATAGTCGGAATAATCGCAGTTGTTTTTTTAGCATCGGTTATTATTTATTTAGTTATCACTAAGTGCTATAGAGGTGGAGATTCTGCAAGTTCCAAAGTACCAGTTGTTTTCAGAATCTATGCCCCGGATGCGAAGTCTGTTTTTGTGACTGGCAGCTTCAATTCATGGAAGACGGTTGAATTCCTTCTGGAAAAGAAATCAGATGGCATTTGGGAATCTACAATTCCTATTGCCCCGGGACGATACGAATACAAGTTCGTTGTTGATTCAACATGGGTACATGATCCAAATAACCCGATAAAAGTTCCAGTAACGCTTCCTTATGTTGGTTACAATTCTGTACTTGAAGTAAAAAGTAAAAACAAAGATAGTCTCACAATCGATAGATAGTTATTACTGAATGATTAAGCTATAATAGTAAGGTCAATAATAATAATTAGCTTAGCCAGTATAAATTCCGCGGTAAGTAAGCTCAGGACCTATAACCTTTTTTTGTGACGGCGGGTTAATTGCAACATCAGTAAGTAAATGGAGAAAATATTATGGAAATGAGAGAGATACCTTTCGGAATAACTGATTGGGAAAAAATAGAGAAAGTAGAACACAAAGGGGAACAAGGAACTTCATTCTGGAGAGCACGTGAGTTTGGAAATATCAGGGTTCGCATAGTGGATTATTCGCGTGGATATGAAGCAGATCATTGGTGTTCAAAAGGTCATATTTTACTTTGTCTGGAAGGTGAACTAAACACTGAGACCAAAGACGGACAAAAACATACATTAAAACCCGGAATGAGCTACCAGGTTGCAGATAATGATATGCCACATCGTTCATCCACTAAAAATGGTGCAAAGCTGTTTATAGTTGATTAAATTAGATTTTTGGAAGAAAGATTAATATGAAATCATTTCTATACTGTTTTATTTGTTTTGTTTCATTTTGCTTTTCATCTTATGCACAGGATGAAACCGGAACGAAACCAAAATACGATGTCTTCTCATTCGACAAGAAAGTGACGCTCCCGGGAACTCCTGAAATTATTTTTGATGCAGTGACAGGAGATATCAGCGGTTGGTGGGATCATCATATGTCAGAACATCCGAAGAAATTATTTATTGAACCTGTACCTGGAGGAGGTTTCTGGGAAATTTTTGATGATGAAGGAAACGGCGTTCTTCATGCGAGGGTAATTTATGCAGACAGGGGAAAATTACTCAGGTTCGATGGTCCACTCGGACTATCGGGCAAAGCGATTCAAATGGTAACAACATATCAATTTGAACCTGTTGGGAGCGATTCAACTTTGTTCAAAGTGTCGGTGCACGCTGCAGGAGAAGTTGATGAAGGTGTTCCCACAATTGTGGAACGAGTATGGCAACATTTTATATTTGATCAGTTAAAACCTTATATTGAAGCAGGGAAGCATTTAAGAAATAAATAATTACTATTCTACTTAAGAAATTATTATTTAAGCAACATCATTTTCTTTACCACTTTTAAAGAATTTGTTTCCAAGCTGTAAAAATAAATGCCACTTGTTAATCCGTTTGCTGAAAACTCAACTTCATATTCACCTGCAGATTTTTCTTCATTAACTAAAGTTGCAACTTCATTTCCAAGTACATCGTAGACTTTTAATGTCACATTTGACATTTCATGTTTGACATTTGACGGGAGAGTGAATTTAATTTTTGTTGTTGGATTAAACGGATTCGGATAGTTTTGATAAAGAACAAATCCCTCCGGCAGCGGATTTTCTTTTATTACATTTACTGGTACATCAAGAACCTGAATAATAAAGTTATCTCCAAAATTCCATTGATCGAGATTGGACGGAATGCCGTCCAGATTTACGCTGTTACCTACTAAGTATAATGTATCTGTTACTGCACTATCTGGTGCAGTGTATAAAAAATCCCAGGAAACTGTATCATTGGTGAATGGGTTTGGGTGTGTGTGAGTTAATTCTCC
>Ga0326726_10005740_pt1 | contig 11221 bp, 9 predicted proteins | sample MHFenrmetagenome_2_FD_207603 | JGI IMG/M metagenome (GOLD analysis project Ga0326726, IMG submission 207603) | Lab enriched peat soil microbial communities from Michigan Hollow, Ithaca, NY, United States - MHF15MN | ecosystem: Environmental > Terrestrial > Soil > Wetlands > Peat | place: USA...
AAGTCCGAGCGCCGGACCGCCTTCCCCGTGAAGGTCGTCCCGAGGATGCTCTCGATGATGAAGGGCTGCCCGAGGCCGATCTCGCCTTTGGCCGCGTGAAGTGCGGCCCGGGCGCTGACCCCGGTCCCGGTCGGGCTCCGGTCGACTTCGCCCTCGGCAAAGACACAGACGTTCCGGCCGAAATGGCCCGGGTCTTGGGGCGGCCCGGTGATGATCGTCCCATAGAGAAAACCGAGGTCGGCCTCGAACGGATGGCGGATCGGCAGGGTCTCCATGACCGCCCGCTTGACCCTCATGCCCCTATCGATGATCTTCCGAAAGTCCTCGGGGACGAGCCGGACGCCGAGATCCTCGGCCCGGCAGAACGCGTAGAACGCCCCGCCGAAAGCGACATCGCAGGCGAGCCGGCCCGTTTCCGGAACGTCGACCTCGTGGCCGAGGGCATAAACGAAGGACGGCACGTTCTCGAAGGAGACGCCCTCGACCCGCCCGCCCCGCCAATGGGGGGTCGCTTTGACGAGGCCGGCCGGCGTGTCGATCCGGAGGGTCTCCGTCCCCGCGGGAAAGGGAACCAGGCCGCATTCGTGGACGGCCGTGGTCAGCGCGATGATGCCGTGGCCGCACATCGAGCTGTAGCCTTCGTTGTGCAGGAAGAGGGCGCCCAACTGGCTGCCGGGCGAGACCGGCTCGGTGATGAGGCAGCCGTACATGTCGGCATGGCCGCGGGGCTCCCACATCAGGACGGTCCGGAGATGGTCCAGGTTCGTCCGGACGAAGCGACGCTTCTCGAGCATCGTCCCGCCAGGGATGTCGGGGAATCCGCCGGTGACGATGCGCAATGGCTCGCCGGCCGCATGGGCGTCGAGGGTCGTGAGCTTGAGCCAGCCGGAAGGGGGTTGCCATGCGGAGCGGGTCGGCGGGCCGGTCATGATTCGGCCCATCATAGCATTGGTCCCGCCGCGATTCAATCATATCGGCGGCCTCCGGAGTTGATTGCGGCGGACTTATCTGTTATACAAATCTTTTAGGACGACGAGGAGGACATGATGTTCAAAGCTGCCACCTATATCGAACGACGCAGGCTTCTGAGAAAGTCGGTGGGTTCCGGCCTGATGCTCTTCCTGGCGAACGAAGAGAGCCCGATGAACTATGCGGCCAACCCATACCACTACCGGCAGGACAGCTCGTTCTTGTACTTCTTCGGCCTCTCATCGCCCGGGTTGGCCGCGATCGTCGACGCCGACGCGGGCACCGACATCCTGTATGGCGACGATATCGGCATCGAGGACATCATCTGGATGGGGAACCTGCCCAAGTTCAAGGACCGGGCCCACGAGGTCGGCGTCCGCCGGACCGCGCCCCGGTCCGCTTTCGACGAAGCCGTGCGCCAGGCCGTGGCCGCCGGCCGGACCGTCCACTATCTCCCGCCTTACCGGGCCGACAACGCCATCGTGCTGAGCGATCTGCTCGGCCTCCCCGTCAAGGACCTCAAGGGCAAAGCCTCGGCCGGGTTCATCAAGGCCGCCGTCGACCAGAGGATCCTCAAAACCAAGGAAGAGATCCGCGAGATCGAGTGCGCCGTGGCGGTCAGCCAGGAAATGTACTTGTCGGCGATGAAGCTGGCCAAACCGGGGCGCTACGAATACCAGATCTCCGGGGCCATGGAAGGGATCGCCCTCGCCTACGGCATGCACCTGGCCTTCCCGCCCATCGTCACGATCAACGGGCAAACGCTCCACATGCATTCCCACGACAACCTTCTCGCCAAGGGCCGTCTCCTGGTCATGGACTGCGGCGCCGAGGCCGCCAGCGGATACGCCGCCGACATCACCCGCACTGTGCCCGTCGGCGGCCGGTTCAGCCAGAGGCAGAAGGACGTCTATGGGATCGTCCTGGCCGGCCAGGAATCGGCCATCAAGGCGGTCAAGCCCGGCGTCAATTTCAAGGAGATCCATCTCCAGACCGCCCGGGTCATGGCCGACGGCTTGAAGAACCTCGGCCTGATGAAGGGCGATACCGGAGAGGCCGTCGCCGCGGGCGCCCACGCCCTCTTCTTCCCGCACGGCCTGGGCCACAATCTCGGCCTCGACGTCCACGACATGGAGGACTACGGCGAGAACAACGTCGGCTACGGCGAGAAGGTCGCGCGGAGCTCCCAATTCGGGCTGGCTTACCTTCGCATGGCCCGGGAGCTTCGGCCCGGTCACGTCCTGACCGTCGAGCCGGGGCTCTATTTCATCCCGGCCCTGTGCGCCCTGTGGCGGAAGGAAAAAAAGCACCGCGACTTCATCGTCTACGACGCCGTCGAGAAGTTCCTCGACTTCGGCGGGGCCCGGATCGAGGACGACGTCCTGGTCACGGAGAAGGGCCACAGGGTCCTCGGGCCGCCCATTCCGAAGACCGTCGCCGACGTCGAAAGAGCCTGCCGCGCTTGAGGATCGCCCTCGTCCAGCAGCACGCGACCGGCGACCCGAATGAGAACCGGGACCGAGGCCGGGCGGCTTTCCTCGATGCCGCGCGGTCCGGCGCCCGGCTGGTCGCTTTCGCCGAGCTGGCCTTCTCCCGTTTCTATCCGCAGGCGCCCGCTTCGAAGGACAGCCCGGCCCTGGCCGAGACGATCCCCGGCCCGACGACCGATCTCTTCTGCGGCCTGGCCCGACAAACGGGTTCCGTCGCCGTTCTGAACCTCTTCGAGCGCGACGGGGACCGGACCTACGACTCGTCGCCCGTGATCGACGCCGACGGCCGCATCCGGGGCGTGACCCGCATGGTCCACATCATGGAAGGCCCCGGATTCCACGAGCGGGGATACTACGTGCCCGGCGACAGGGAGAGCTTCGTCCATCCGACCGCGGCCGGCCGCGTCGGCATTGCCATCTGCTACGATCGCCACTTCCCCGAGTACATGCGGGGCCTTCGCTTGGCCGGAGCCGAGCTCGTGGTCGTGCCCCAGGCCGGCGCGGTGGGGGAATGGACCGAGGGCATCTTCGAGGCCGAGCTCCAAGTGGCCGCCTTCCAGAACGGCTACTTCGCCGCCCTGGTCAACCGCGTCGGGCGCGAAGAGGGGCTCGAATTCGCCGGCGAGTCGTTCGTGGCGGACCCGGACGGCCGGGTCATCGCCCGGGCCCCCCGCGGGAGCGACCACATCCTCTATGCCGAATGCGATCTCGCCAAGAACGCCGCTTCCCACGCCGCGCGGCATTTTCTCGAGGACCGGCGGCCTTCCGTCTATGGCTCCATGGGCCTTGCGGACGCCGGCCGGAAGGGACGCTGATGCCGCGCTGGTATGTCGTCAATACCAAGCCCAAGAAGGAGAGCCAGGTCGAGCGCCTCTTCATCGAGGGCGGATTCACCATCTATTGTCCGAAATATGTCCACGAAAAGCGGATCGGGCCGTTCTTCCCGGGCTACGCTTTTCTTCGCTTCGAATTCCCCGAACAGTTCCAAATGGTCAAATATACGCGGGGCGTCAAGCGCGTCGTCGGCAATGACGCCGGACCGACGCCCATCCCCGAGGAGATCGTCGAGGGCATCAAGGCGCGGGAGAAGGAAGGGCTCATCGTTTTCGAAAGGTACGGCGAGGAGCCGGCCGTCGGGGACGAGATCGAGGTCGTCGAGGGCCCGCTCAAGGGCCTGAAAGGCATCTTCCGCAAGGGGATCGGCGACAGCGAACGGGTGATGATCCTCCTGAACTACGTCTCCTACCAGGGCATGCTGCTCATCGAGAAAGACAAGCTCAAGAAGATCTAGCGCGGCGGGGCCCTTATTTCAGACCCTTCAGAGCGTCGAGGAACGGCTGCTTCAAACTGCTTGACGAGAAATAGACGACGCCGTCGGCTTTGAGGGCCTTGCTGATCCGCATCTCTTCGATCATCCCCTCGGGCGTGATCTGGTTGTGCGACGTGCCGATGCCGATCCCGGGGCACACGAGGGTCCGGCCCGTCCGATAGGATACGGCCTCCGCGGCCAGTTTCTCGAAGAGCTTGGTGTCGTTCGAGTAGAGCATCGGATTGAGCATGTCCACGAGCCCCTCGCGGCCCCAGGCGGCCCAATCCTGCCCGATCATGACCCGGGCGTTCACGGCGTCGGGAAAGACCGCGGCGCTGATCTTGACCTTCCGGCCCGTCGCCTTGAGGGCGCCCTTGAGCTCCCGGACGAAGACCGTCACCCTGTCCGTGTTCCAGCGGAGCCAGACGTTCCAGGCCGGGTTGCCGGTATCGCGGGCCTTGACCGCGGCCATGTCGATCCCGGTGTCCTCCTTGAAGAGACGCAGTGTCTCCGGGTCGAAGCTGAAGAACGGCTCCGCCGGCTCGCAGGGATAGCGGATATAATCCAGATGGATCCAGCCGACGCCGTACTTCCGGACGACCTCGAGCATCAGGCTGATCTCGTAGGCGCGAACGGCCGGGAGCGCGGGGTTGACGGCGCCGACCATCTCCCGTTTCGGGCTTGAGATGAGCCACTCGGGGTGCTGGCGGACCTGGCCGAGGATGGCCGATTCAGGGAAGACACAGAACCAGGGATGGACCTCCATCTTCCGCTTCTTGGCCTCGTCCAGGAAGACCTTGAAAAAATCCCAGTTATAGGCCCCGTCGGGAACGCCGATCTCGCTCGCGTAATAGACATGACCGGAGGTGTTCTTGACCAGCATGACAAGGGTATTGATGCCGGCCTTGGCGTATTCATCGAGGGTCGCCCTTATCTTCTCAATGGCCGCCGTCTTGTCCGGGCCGAAGAAGCCGGGATGCATCCAAACGCCGCGGACGGGCATCGACAGCGACGCTTCGGCCGCGCCGCTCGAGCAGGCAGGGGTTACGGCGAAGACCAGACTGATGAAGAGGAACGAAATGACCGCGAGCGCTCGGGATTTCATCGCAGGCCTCCTTGGACCGATCTCAAATAACTCAGCCGCGCGGGCGGCCGTATCCGCCGCCCCCCGGGGTTTCGACCCGAAGAACGTCGCCGCGGCCGAGCTTGACGTTATCCTTGCCGCCGAGTGTCCTCGTCCGACCCCGGGAATCGACGGAATTCCGGCCGGCCGCGCCCTCTCCGCCGCCCTGCGCGCCGTAGGGGGCGAAGCGCCGCCGCTCCGAGATGACGGTCAGGTCGACCGGGACGCAGAATTCGTATTCCCGGACGATCCCGTCGCCACCGGCGTTCGCCCCGCGGCCGCCCGAACCTCTGCGGAGCCCATAGGACCGGATCCTTAGCGGCAGATAGTTCTCCAGGGCCTCGATGGGCGTATTGAGGGAATTGGTCATGTGGGTGTGGACGCCGCTCAGACCGGGGGCCGTCGAGCCGCCGCCCATGCCGCCGCCGATCGTCTCGTAATAGGCGAAATGACGCTTCCGCGCCGGGTCGTAGCCGCCGAAAGCGACGTTGTTCATCGTGCCCTGGCTGGCCGCCGGGATGCGCTCCGGAATGGCCTTGGCCAGGGCGCCGAGCAAGACGTCGACGATGCGCTGCGAGGTCTCGACGTTGCCGCCGGCGCACGCGGCCGGGAATTCGGCGTTGACGATGGACCCCTTGGGCGCCAGGATCGTGAGCGGACGCATCAGCCCCGTGTTGAAGGGAATGTCCTCTTCGACAAGACAGCGGAAGACGTAGAGCGCGGCCGAGCAGGTGATCGCGAAATTGGCGTTGACCCCGCCCTCCGTCTGCGGGGCGGAGCCGGCGAAGTCGATGACGGCGCGGTCGCCGCGGACCTTGATCCGGACGGCGATGCGGATGGGCCGGTCCGAGATGCCGTCGTCGTCGAGCCGGTCCTCGAACGCGTAGTCCCCGTCGGGGATGCCGCGGAGGGTTTGGCGCAGGAACTTCTCCGAATAGTCCTGGATGAGCCCCGAATAGCGGCGGACCTTTTGCGCGCCGAACCGGGTGACGGCCTCCCGGAGCCTCGCCCGGCCGATCTCGTTCGCCGCCACCTGGGCCAGCAGGTCGCCCCGGCGCTCATCGGGCGTCCTGACGTTGGCGAGAAGCAGGTCGAAGACGTCTTCGTTGAGCCGGCCGCGCGCATAAAGCTTCAGAGGCGGGATGATCAGGCCTTCTTGGAAAAGCTCGGTCGCCAGGGGCATGGATCCCGGCGTCATGCCGCCGACGTCGGAGTGATGGGCCCGGTTGGCGACGAAGAACTCGAGCTTGCCGCCGAGAAAGACGGGGGAGATGCAGGTGATGTCGGGCAGGTGGGTGCCGCCGCGATAGGGGTCGTTCAGGATGACAAGGTCGCCCGGTTCGAAGGTCATGGCGTGGAGCGCCGCCTGGACAGAGAGGGGCATGGCCCCGAGATGGACGGGGATGTGCGAGCCCTGGGCCAGCGTCTCGCCAGCGCGATTGAAGAGGGCGCAGGAGAAGTCCTTCCGCTCCTTGATATTGGGCGAGAGCGCCGTGCGGCCGAGGACGGCGGCCATCTCTTCCGAGATCTCCACGAAGACGTTCTTGAAGAGCTCGAGCTCGATCGGATCGACCTTGGTCTTCACGGACGCCGCGCTTTCCGGATGACGAGATTGAGAAAGCTGTCCACGCGGACGACGTAGCCCGGGGGAAGGAACGTCGTCGATTCCGGGTCGATGATGAGGGCCGGACCGGCAAGGGCATTGCCGTTCCTGAGCTTCGTACGATCATAGACGCAGCCGTCCCGGAAGGCCCGGCCGGAGTGGATCTTCTGTTTCTTGATCACAGCCCCGGGATCGAGGGATCTCGAAAGGGGGGAACGCGCGAGCGGGATCTTCGGGGTGACGGCCAGGGCCTTGATCCTCAGGTTGACGATCTCGACCGGCCGGTGGTCGTGCCGATAGGAATAGAGCCGCTGGTGCCGGCGATGGAAGCTTTCGAGATAAGCCTGGCCGGCCGTGCGCGCTTTCCGATAGGGGACGTCGATCTCATAAGACTGGCCAAGGTAACGGCAATCGAGCGACCGTTCGAGAACGACGTCCTTGAGGGCAAAGCCGTCCTCGAGCATGTCGCGGCGGCTCTTGTCCTCCAGGCCCCGGTATTCCGCTTCGAGGCGGGCCGGAGTGACCTGGGCGTCCGTCTTCATGAGCGACTTCGTATAGTCCTTGACCGGATCGGACATCAGCAGGCCGAAGGCCGAAAGGACGCCGGCGTTTCGCGGCACCAGGACCGTGGATATGGCTAGATGGGCGGCCATTTCGACGGCGTGCATGCCGCCCGCCCCGCCGAAGGAGAGCAGGGCAAAGGCGCGCGGGTCGATGCCCCGTTCGACGGAGATGACCCGGATGGCCTTCTCCATATTCGCGTTGGCGACGGCCACGATGCCGAGCGCGGTCTCGACCGCCGTCTTGCCGATCGCCCGGGCCAGCCGTCCGACGGCGTCCAGGCTCCGCGCCGGCTCGATCCTCATGCGCCCGCCCAGGAAGAACTCCGGGTCGAGGCGGCCCAGGCAGAGGTTGGCGTCGGTCACGGCCGGCAGGTCGCCCTTGCCATAACAGGCCGGGCCGGGATCGGCGCCGGCGCTCTGCGGACCGACCCGGAGCGAGCCGCCCCGGTCGGTGGTGGCGATCGAGCCGCCTCCCGCCCCGACCGAATGGATGTCGATGATGGGCAGGCGGATGGGGAAGTCGCCGACGCGGCTCTCGTGGGTCCGCCGGATGCCGCCCTCGATCAGGGAGACGTCGGTCGAGGTGCCGCCCATATCGAAGCTGATAACGTTGGGGAAGCCGGCCGCCTCGGCCAGCACGCGGGCCCCCACGACTCCGCCGGCGGGTCCGGACAGGGCCGTCCGGATCGGCTCGACCCGGGCCCGGGATGGCGAGAGGTAACCCTCGTTCGATTGCATGATGCGCAGGTCGGCCCCGCCGATGCGGCGGTCGAGCTCGCCGAGATAGCGGTCCATGACCGGCATGAGGTAGGCGTTGACGGCCGTGGTCGCCGTCCGCTCGAACTCGCGGTGTTCGGGGAGCAGTCGGCTGGAGACGGTGAAGAGCAGGCCGGAGCGTTCGAGCTCGCGGGCCACGATCTCTTCGTTCGCCGGATTGGCGTAGGAATGGAGGAGACAGACGGCGACGGCCTCCGCGCCGGACTGCTTGACCTTCTTGATGACCTGGCGGACCTCGACCAGCCGGGCGGCCCTCTCGATCTCGCCCGAGGCCAGGGTCCTCTCGTGGAGACCGAAGCGGCGCTCCGCGGGGATCAGCTCGAACCGGTCCTCGGGCTGGAGGGCGTAGAGGTTGCGCCGGGTCTGCCGTCCGATGGCCAGGACGTCCTCGAATCCCGCCGTCGTGATGAGGGCGACGCGGCCGCCCTTCCTTTGGAGGAGGGCGTTCGTCGCGACCGTCGTGCCATGGACGATGAAAACGGCCTGCGGGTCCCCGAGGATATCGCCGACGCCCTCGAAGATGGCCAGCGAGGGGTCGTTCGGGGTTGAAAGGACTTTGCGATTGGAAAGCCGGCCGTCCCGCCAGATGACGAAGTCGGTGAACGTGCCGCCGGTATCCACCCCGACGCGGATCGTGGCAGGCTTCTGACGGCGTTCCATGGGCGATGGCTATTAGATAGTCAACACCGGAGGGAAGTCAAGGCCGCCGGAGGAGGGACATGTCCCTAGGGTACGTGTCCCCGGTCTTCAATGGCAGGTGCTGCAGGATTTTGTTGAGCAGCTCGTGCAGCTCGAGGAAGAGGCCTTGATGCGGCTGGAGCCGCCGCCGATGCCGAAGCCGGAGATCAACTTCTTGACGTCCGCCGAGCCGCACTCGCAGACGACGTCCTTCTCTTGGCCCGCGGAAACGAGGCACTCGAACCTCTTTCCGCATTTCTTGCAAGAGTACTCATAGAGTGGCATATCAATGCTATCTTACCTGAAGCTATCGGCCTGGTCTACAGGCCTGAGAATCTGCGAAGAACATGCGGGACACGGACCTGAGATACGTATCCCCATGCCTGCCTGCCGTTCATATCGGGAGAGGCGGCAGGGACAGCGACACAGCGGCGTGGGGGCCCCCCACCCGCGCGGAGCCGCTGTTGCCGATGAGCGCTTTAGAGCGGCGAGCACGGATGGGGGAAACGGCGCGAGAGGAACGTCCGTGTCGCGACCCCATAGGGACAGTCCCCTCCGGGGACAGTCCCTATTTAACTAGGGCGATGGCTTCGATCTCCACCTTGACGTCCCGCGGCAGACGGGCGACCTGGACGGCGGCCCGGGCCGGATTCGGGGCCTTGAAGAACTCGGCGTAGACCGCGTTCATCTTGGCGAAATCGTTCATGTCCTGGAGGAAGACGGTGCACTTGACGGCCTCGTCGAGGGACGAGCCGGCCGCTTCGAGGACGGCCCCGACGTTCTTCAGGACCTGCCGGGTTTGGTCCTCGATCGAGCCGGTGTTGAGCTCGCCGGTCGCCGGGTCGATCGGGATCTGGCCCGAGCAGAAAACGAATCCGTTGGCGATGATGCCCTGGGAATAGGGGCCGATGGCCTTGGGCGCTTTGTCCGTCAGGACTTGTTTCTTCATGGTCTTGCTCCTTCCGATGCCGGCGAAGGCCCGGGACGCCAAGGCACCCACGAGACCGGCGACGGCGAGGAATTTTCGTCTGTTCATGATGGTCACTCCGATCGAAAAATGGGGACGTTTCTGTTTTCCCCGGTGAAAAGCAGAAACGTCCCCATTTCCTCAGGTCGACAGGCCGTCGATGGCCGCCGTGAGGAACTTCCAGAATTTCTCGACCGAGCCGATGTGGACGTGCTCTTCCGGCGAATGGGGGTTCTTCATGGTCGGCCCGAACGAGATCATGTCCATGCCCGGGAATTTCTCGCCGATAATGCCGCATTCGAGGCCGGCGTGGACGGCCACGACCTCGGCCTCCTTGCCGAAGGTTTTGACGTAAAGCTCCTTCAGCTTCTTGAGGAGAGGGGAGTCGAGGTTGGGCATCCAGCCGGGATACCCGTCGGCCAGCTCGGCCCTCGCCCCGGCCAGGGCGCAGACGGACGTGATGACCTCCCGTGTGGCGTCGAGCGCCGAGGCGACCGAGCTCCGCGAGCTGCAAAGGACCGTGAAATCCTTCTTGCCGGTCTTGACGATGGCCAGGTTGGTCGAGGTTTCGGTCAGCCCGGCGATCTCCGGATGCATGGCGATGACGCCGTGAGGCAGGGCGATCAGGAAGTCGATGAGCGTCCGCTGCGAGCCCTGGGTCATGGCGAAGTCCTTGCCGGGCGCCGCCTCGAGCGTATAGGCCGCGCCGGGCTCGACGGCCTTGAACTCGACCTTGATCTTGTCGAAGGCCTTCTTGAAGCCCGTCGTCATCGAGCGCACCTGGATGGGCGGGCAGGCCAGGAGGGCGACCGCTTCGCGCGGGATGGCGTTGTGCTTGCTGCCGCCCTCGACGCCGATGACCTCGAACTTGGCCGCCGCCTGGGCCTCGGAGAGCATCCGGGCCAAAAGCTTGATGGCGTTGCCCCGGCCCTGGTTGATGTCCAATCCGGAATGGCCGCCGCGGAAGCCGTGGAGGTGGAGCCTGTAGAGGTTCTTCGAGGCCGCCTTCTTCCTCTCGATGGGCAGGACGAGCGTCGAATCCGCCCCGCCGGCGCAGCCGATGGTGAAGGTGCCCTCGTCCTCGCTGTCGAGGTTGAGGAGCATCTTGCCGGAGAGGAAGCCCTTCTGGATCTTGTTGGCCCCGGTCAATCCGGTCTCTTCGTCGACCGTGAAGAGGAATTCCAGGGGGCCGTGGACAAGCGTCTTGTCCTCCATGACGGCCAGGGCCGAGGCCAGGCCGATGCCGTTGTCGGCCCCGAGAGTCGTGCCCTGGGCGTAGACCCACTCGCCCTTGATCTCGGCTTGGATCGGATCCTTGCAAAAATCGTGGACCTTGTCCGAATTCTTCTCACAGACCATATCGAGGTGACCTTGGAGGATCGCTCCGACAGCGCCCTCGCGGCCGGCCGTCGCGGGCTTGCTGACGACGACGTTGCCGACCTTGTCGCGCTTGCCGGGGAGGCCGAGCGAGGCCGCCACGGAAAGGACGTAATCCCCGAGGGCCTTTTCGCTGCCCGAACAGTGGGGGATCGTCAGGATCTTGGCGAAATGCTTCCAGAGAAGCCGGGGATTGAGCTCGTTGAGAGATGAAGCCATGGGGTACTCCTTTTGTCGAGTTGTCGAGAGCCGCATGATGACATAAAAATCCGGTGGATTCAAGCCGGGCTCGCGGGTATAATCGGGTGAGATCCCGATGATGAAAGCCCTTGCCCGTCTCCTATCGGCGACCCTCCTGGCCGCTG
>Ga0326726_10005741_pt1 | contig 11219 bp, 9 predicted proteins | sample MHFenrmetagenome_2_FD_207603 | JGI IMG/M metagenome (GOLD analysis project Ga0326726, IMG submission 207603) | Lab enriched peat soil microbial communities from Michigan Hollow, Ithaca, NY, United States - MHF15MN | ecosystem: Environmental > Terrestrial > Soil > Wetlands > Peat | place: USA...
GATGCGGTCGTCGCGACCTGTCTCGTGAAGGATCCGGACGAGCGCTGGCAATCGGCGGGCGACGTCGCGCGCCAGTTGCGGCTGATGCAGGGCAGCGCGCCGAGCGGCGCGTCGTTGCCGAAGGGCACGGTCGCCGCACCGCAGCCCGCGCGCGGGCGGCCGAGTCTTATGCTCGCCGTCGCTGCGCTCGCGGCCGTCGCCGCGCTCGCGGCGGCTGCTGTCTGGCTCTTCATGCCGCGGCCGCACGAGGAGCCGCGGCAGCTCGCGCGGTTTACGATCACTCCGCCGCCGAGCACGCCGCTGTCGAGACTCGGCGGCTACGACGTCATCATCTCGCCGGACGGCAAGCGGATCGCCTATTTCGTAGACACGGACAACAGCGGCGGGATCCAGCTCTACGTGCGCGATTTCGCGGACCTCGAAGCTCGCATCGTTCCCGGCGCGGCGACCTCGCAATCGACGTTGGGCAACATGAATCCGTTCTTCTCGCCCGACGGCCGCTCCATCGGGCTGCTGCTGTCCGGCCAGGGAGTCGTCCGGATCGGGCTCGACGGCGGGCCGGCGTTGAAGATTCTCCCCGACGAAGGCATTTTCCTCGGGGCCATTTGGGCGCCCGACGACACGTTGATCTATTCGTCCGGCGACGCGTTGCAGCGCGTGTCCGCGAGCGGCGGTGGGACGCCGGCACGGCTCACGCCGATGCCCGCAGGTGACGCGGCTGTCCCGTTCCACGTGGCGCCGGTGCTCCTGCCGGGCGGGCGCGCCGTGCTGTTCGCGCTGGTCGCCCAGATGGAGCGCGTCGTCGCCCTCGATCTGAAGACGCACGAGGAACGCGTCATCGTCGAAGGCGGATCGAATCCTTGGTATGTCGCCCCGGGCCGCTTGGTCTTCGCGCGCGGCACGACGCTGATGGCCGCGCCGTTCGACGCGGACAAGCTCGTCGTCACCGGCGACCCCGTCGTGGTCCTGCAAGGCGTGCGCCATCCCGACCTGAACTCGGCAGCGGACTACGCGGTGTCGGACAACGGGACGCTCGTCTACGTGCCCGACGATGGGCAGGGCGCCTCGACGCGCTCGCTCGTGTGGGTGGACCGGAGTGGCCACGTCACGGCGCCCGCTGTGAATGGCGCCCTGGAGTGGGCGCGCGATCCGCGCTTGTCACCCGACGGTCGCCGACTCTTGGTGACCAAGGGTCCGACCACCAATGGCGGCCTCTGGATTTACGACCTCGGCGGCCGGCCGCCGCTGCCGTTGATCGTGCAAGGAGACAATGCCCAAGGTGTCTGGAGCCCGGACGGAACCCAGGTCGCCTTCGCCGGCTCGGGCGGTCTCGGCTTCGGGGGCTACGACCTGCTGACCCTGCCCGCGGACGGCAGCGTCCGTGTGCCGCGCGCCGTCCGCGCCGCTGGGCTCGGAGTGAACCCGGTCGCGTGGTCCGCGTCCGGCGAGTTGCTCGTGAATCGCGCGGACAGGGGGGGTGTGCTCGCCGTGCCGATCGATGGCGGTGAAGTGCGCGAGGTGGTGTCCGGCGCCGACCTGACCTCCTATCCTTCTCTGTCCCCGGACGGCCGCTGGCTCGCGTATGCCTCCACACGAACGGGTGTGCTCGAGATCTGGGTCAAGCGCTACCCGGACGGGGCAGAAATCCGCATTTCCCAGAACGGCGGGAGGGAGCCCGTCTGGTCGAAGGACGGTCGCGAGCTCTTCTACCGCCTGCGCAACCAAGTGCTGGCCGTCGCCGTGGACACGACGGGCGACTTCTCCTTTGCACCCGCCAAGCAGCTGTTCGACGAGCCGTTCTTCTCGAGCACCGATTTCTCGGTCCGGACTTACGACGTCGCGGCCGACGGCCGGTTCCTGATGATTCAGCCGGTCGACGGGTCGGACGCGAAACGCGCGCCGGCGAGCATCGTCGTAGTCCAGAACTGGACCGATGAGCTCAAGCGCCGGGTGCCGGCGCGCTGACCCCTTCCGCTCGCGATCGGCCAGCCCGGCGCCGGGCCGCGGGTTGAGCGGGCCGGGCCGAGCGAGTAAGATGCGCCACCCCCGGAACCTGACAATCGGGGCTTTGCTCCTTGCCTCACCGCGCGTCGGGAGGCTTTTAACCCAAGGGGAGTTGCTTTGAGACACTACGAAGTCGTGTTTCTGGTCCACCCTGACCAGAGTGAACAAGTGCCCGCGATGCTGGAGCGGTATCGCACCCTCATCGAGGGGGCCCAGGGCAAGATCCATCGCCAAGAAGATTGGGGGCGCCGCCAGCTCGCGCACTCGATCGCCAAGGTTCACAAAGCCCACTACCTGCTGCTCAACATCGAGGTCGACAAGCCGACGCTCGACGAGCTCGTCGGCGCATTCCGCTTCAGCGACGCCGTGCTCCGCTACCTCGTGATCGCGCGCGACGAGGCGATCACCGAGCCGTCGCTGATGGCGAAGGCGCGCGAGGAAGAAGAGGCGCGCGAAGCGCAAGGCGGTTCGCGGCCTCCGCGTGAGCGGCCTCCGCGTCCGCTCGACGGCGGCGATGCGCCTGAGGGCGACGACGACGCGCCGGCCGAGCGTCCACGCCGGGACCGCGGCGAGCGCGACTGGGAGCCCGCGCGCTGAGGCGCGCGTTAGAGACAGCACGGAGACACGACGATGGCCCGCTATTTCCGCCGCAAGAAGTTCTGCCGCTTCACCGCCGAAGGCGTGAAGGAGATCGACTACAAGGATCTCGCCACGCTCAAGGCTTACGTCACCGAGACTGGCAAGATCGTGCCGAGCCGCATCACCGGCACGCGTGCGCCGTATCAGCGCCAGCTCGCGACGGCGATCAAGCGCGCGCGCTTCCTCGCGCTGCTGCCGTATACCGACCAGCACTGAGCGGACGTTTGGCTTCCTGCGCGCTGCGCAGGCTCGAGGCTCGGGCGCGTGAAGGCGTTCATCGATTGGGTCTTCGCGCAGCGACTGCGGCCCATCGTTCTCGCCGTCGTCGCTGCGCCGCTTCTGCAGCCCGTCGCGGCGGCGCTGATCGCGGTCGAGACGGCGCGGCGCGATTTCGCGGGCGGCGTGATTTGCGGGCTCGGCGCGCTCGCAGGGTTGCTCACGATCGCGTGGCTCTCCGGTGCGGACATGGACCTGTTCGCCGCGATCGGCGTCGTGTGCGCGCTCTCGGGAGTCGGGATCGGCTTGTTGATTCGACGCGCGGGCAACCTGGTGCTCGCGTATCAGGCGGCGGTGCTCGTCGCGATGGTCTTGATCGCGGCGATCTGGATACTGGGTGTCGACGTGCGCTCGTTCTTCGCGCCGGCAGTGCAAGAGCTCGTCGCGCTGCTGGAGTCGAACGAGATGCCGCCCGCGGACGTCGCGCTGATCGAAGAGCGCGGCGCAGCGGTCGTTCTGGCAGCGGCCGTGTTCTGGCAGCTTGTCGGGACGTTGCTGCTCGGCTACTGGTGGTTCTTGCTCGCGGCGCGGCAGCGGCGTTTCGGGCAGGAGTTTCGGAGGCTTGCGCTCGGGCACGTGCTCGGCGCGATCGCGACTGCGCTGGTCGTGCTCGCGCTAGCGTTCGACTTCGAGCTGGTTCAAAATCTTGCGCCTTTGGCGCTGCTCGGATTCGTGCTGCAAGGGCTCGCGGTCGTGCACGCGTGGGCACACGCGAAGCGCTGGCCGCCGGCGCTCGTGGCGCCGTTATACGTGCTGCTGCTGGTGCCCGCGCTGAACGTGCTCGTAGTGTTGCCGCTCAGCCTCGTCGGTGTCGTTGACAATTGGTTCGATCTGCGAGCGTTGATCCGTCCGCAGACATGAAATGAGAGTACGAAGATGGAAGTGATACTGCTCGAAAAGGTCAATAATGTCGGTGCCATCGGCGATCGCGTGAAGGTGAAGTCGGGCTTTGCGAGGAACTATTTGATCCCGCAGGGCAAGGCGACGCTCGCGACGGCGGCGAACATCGCGAAGTTCGAAGCGCGCCGCGCGGAGCTCGAGGCGAAAGCGGCCACCGAGCTCTCGGCGGCGCAGCAGCGCGCGAAGAAGCTCGAGGGCCAGGTTCTCAAGATCAAGGCGCAGAGCGGCTCGGAAGGCAAGCTGTTCGGCTCCATCGGCACGGTCGATATCGCCGAGGCAGCCAGCAAGATCGTTCCGGTCGAGCGCAGTGAAGTGCGGCTTCACGAGGGGCCGTTGCGCGTCGTGGGCGAGCACAAGGTCGAGTTGCACCTGCACGCGGACGTGAACGTGGAAATTACGGTCATCGTCGAGTCCGACGAGCAAGAAGCGGCCCGGTAGGGCCGGTCGGTCTCGACCTCGGCCGAGCGAGAAGCCAATGGCCGAACCAGCGTCAACGTCGAGACCCTCGCTCGCGGCCGCCGACAAGCTGCGCCTGCCGCCGCACTCGGTCGAGGCCGAGCAGTCGCTGCTCGGCGGGCTGATGCTGGACCAGCGCGCCTGGGACCAGATCGCGGACGTCGTCCACGTCGAGGATCTCTACCGCGCCGATCATCGTCTGATCTTCGGCACGATCGCGGAGCTCGTCGAACGCAACCAGCCGCCCGATGCCGTCACCGTCGCGGAGCACTTGCAACGCGGGGGGCAGCTCGAAGCCGCCGGCGGCGTGGCGTATCTCGCACGGCTCGTCGAGGACACGCCGAGCGCAGCGAACATCCGCGCCTATGGGCGCATCGTGCGCGAGCGCGCGGTGCTGCGGCAGCTCATCGAGATCGGCGGCGACATCGCGGCGAGCGCGCACTCGACGCAGGGCCTCACGGTCGACGAGATCGTCGATCTCGCCGAGCAGAAGGTGTTTGAGATCGCGGAAGGAGGGCGCCGCGGCCCCGGGTTCATCTCGCTGAAGGACATCCTGCCGAAGACGATCGATCGGCTCGACACGTTGAGCCACTCGCAGAGCGAGATCACGGGTGTGTCGACCGGCTTTACCGAGATGGACAAGCTGACGGCCGGGCTCCAGCGCGGCGAGCTCATCATCATCGCGGGGAGACCATCCATGGGCAAAACGACCCTCGCCATCAACATCGCCGAGAACGCCGCGATCGGCAGCCAGATTCCGGCCGGCATCTTCAGCATGGAGATGTCCGCGGAGCAGCTGAGCTTCAGGATGCTGAGCTCCGTCGGTCGAGTGAGCCAGACGCGGCTGCGCAACGGCAAGCTCGCCGAAGAGGACTGGCCGCGCGTGCACTCCGCCGTGTCGATGATGTCGGGTGCGCCGATCTTCATCGACGACGGCGGCTCGCTGACGCCGACCGAGGTCCGTTCGCGCGCACGGCGCCTGAAGCGCGAGCACGGGCTCGGTTTGATCGTCGTCGACTATCTTCAGCTCATGCAGGTGTCGGGCAACACCGAGAACCGCGCGACCGAGCTCTCGGAGATCTCGCGCTCGCTCAAGGCGCTCGCGAAAGAGCTCGACGTGCCGGTGATCGCGCTGTCGCAGCTCAACCGCAGCGTCGAGCAACGCAACGACAAGAAGCCCGTGATGTCGGACCTGCGCGAGTCGGGAGCGCTCGAGCAGGACGCGGACCTGATCGTGTTCATCTACCGCGAGGAAGTCTACGACCGCGACACGCCGCGCAAGGGCATCGCGGACATCATCATCGGTAAGCAGCGCAACGGCCCGGTCGGGGAGTTCCGGCTCACGTTCCTCGGCGAGTTCACGAAGTTCGAGAACCTCGTGGACGAAGCGTACGGCGAAGGCGTTTTTTGACTTGACGCACGGCTCGGCACGCCGCGTCGGCGAGCCGGCTTAGGTAGTACGTTCGGCCGAGTCCGAGAGCGGCGCGTTCAGGTAACGAAGAACCCCATCTTCACCCCCGCTAGCTGGATCACGTCGTTGTCTTGCAGCTTGCGCGCCTGTGGACCAATCGCCATGCCGTTCACGAGCGGGAACCCTTCGGTCTTGCCGCTCTCGACGTGCACGATGTAGTAGCCCTCGGCGCGCCGCGTGATCGCCGCGACCTGCACACCCGGGCGGCCGAGCGTGGTAAGCGCTTTGTTGAGCTCGAGCTCGCGGCCCGCGAACGTGCCGGACAAGACCTGCAGCTTCGCGTGCGGGAGCACCGGCGTCGCATCCGCGTCGACGTCCTGCGTTTCGGTTGGGGCGAACGATCGGCGCAGTTTCGGCGGCGCCGCGCTCGCGGTTGCGCGCTTTGGCGCCGGAGGTTCCGCGGTGGCGGCGGCTTCGGCGCGCGCGGCCTGCGCCACATGTTTCTCGACGTGCTTCTCGACCTGCGCGCTCGGCTGGATCACCATCGTCTTTTCGAACTCGTCCTCGGGCGCCTGTTGCGCCTGATCGTCGACGTAGCGGAGCTGGTGGTGGCCGACCGTGATCACGTCGGCGTGCTGAAGCGCGTGCTTCTTGATCAGCTTGCCGTTGACGTACGTGCCGTTCGTGCTGTTCAAGTCCTCGAGAAACGAATCGTTGAGGATGTTGATGATCAGCGAGTGATGACCACTGACCGCCGCGTTGTCGATGCGGATGTCGTTGTCCGGTAACCGCCCGACGGTATACCGCTCCTTGGTCATGTTGTATTCAGCCAAGGTCTGACCGTCCAAGCTGAGAATCAAACGTGCCATGGTTGGTGTCCCGATTGCGGAACTTGCCGCTTATTTGTTGGATCGTCCGACGAACGCTTTCGACTCATTGAGAAGACTGCGGAACTTCCCGAGCAAGCCGGCGTCGGCCGGGAACGCGTCCGCTATACGAACCAAGATCACCGAGACGTTGTCGCGCCCACCGTTGTCGTTGGTGAGCTTGATCAGCTGCTCGCCGATCGTCTTCACGTCGTTGTTGAATGTGCTGATCGTGAGATGAATGTCCTCGTCCTCGACCATGTCGGGGAGGCCGTCCGAGCACATCAGGAAATAGTCGCCTTTCTGGACCTCGATCTCCTGAACCTCGACGTCGACGTTTGCCTCGACGCCGAGCGCGCGCGTGACGTAGTTGCGGTTCGTCGAGCGCTGGGCTTCCTCCTGCGAGTAGAAGCCGCGATCGACGAGCTCTTGGAGCAGCGAGTGGTCCATCGTGATTTGCTCGAACCGGTTGCCGCGCAGCCGATACACGCGCGAGTCGCCGACGTGCGCGATCGAAACGCGATCGTCGTAGAACAGACTCGCGACGAGCGTCGTGCCCATGCCTTCGCACTGAGGTTGCGTCTGCGCCGTCTGGTTGATCACTTTGTTCGCGCGGTGGATCGCATCGCGCAGCACGATCGTTTGCCGCATGTAGCCGGTGGTCGACTCGATCTCGTTGCGCTTCTCGGGGCGTTTGCACGCCTCCGTCACGAGATCGATGATCGTCTTGACCGCGATGCCGCTCGCGACCTCGCCGGCGTTGTAACCGCCCATGCCGTCCGCGAGCACCCAGAGGCCGATTTCCGGTTGCGTGCCGATCGCGTCCTCGTTGTGATCTCGGACCTTGCCGACGTCGGTGACCTCGACGTGGACGAATTTACCTTTGAGGCTCATGCGCGCGTGATCGCCGGCACACCGTTGGCTTAGGCCGCTTGCGCCGCGCTGCGCATCGCCGAAGCCATCTCGGCGCCGGACTGAAAGCGCGCCCTCGGGTCCTTCGCAAGCGCCCGGTCGACGACTGCGTTGAGGTGCTCGGGCAGGTCCGGACGTAGCTCGGTGACAGACTGATGCGGTTCGTTTGCGATCACGAACATGAGCTTGGTCATCGATGCTCCGCGGAAGGGCAGGTGGCCGGTCAGTAGTTGGTACAGGCTAACACCCAGCGCGAATAAGTCAGTGTGGCCGTTCACGTTTTTCCCTTCGAGCTGTTCCGGCGACATGAAGGCCGGAGTCCCCAACACGATCCCGGTTCGCGTGCGGCCGACGTCGATTAGGCGTGCGATACCGAAGTCCGTGATCTTCAGCCCGTCCGACACGGAATCATACATAATATTGGCGGGCTTGATATCCCTATGCACGATGTTTCGAGAGTGCGCGTAATCGAGCGCGTCGGCCGTTCGGCTCAGCAGCTCGAGCACCACCCGCACCGACAACAGACGTTCTGGCGTCGAGAACTCGCTCAAATGGCGCCCGCGTAGGTATTCCATCGCGATGTACGCGAGCCCATCGGTCTCGCCGACGTCGTAGATCGTGACGATGTTCGGATGGCTGAGCTGGCCCGCGATTTCCGCTTCGCGGAGAAAGTTCTTGCGCGCCTCGTCGAGGTCGTCCGGGTCGACTTCGGCTGCAAGGTCGACGGCTTTCAGCGCGACGATTCGGTTGATCTTCGGATCGCGCCCCAAGTAAACGAACCCCATCGCGCCGCGGCCGATTGGCTCGAGCAATTCGTATCGGCCCATCGTCGAGGGCATCGATTCTCGCTCGAGCGCGGGTGCCGAGTGGGCGCTGCGCACGAGCCGTTTCGCGACGTCGCGAAAGCGGCCGTCGACGAGCGCGATCCGGTGGAACAACTCCGCCGCGTACTGATCTTTACCGCCCGAGTCGAGCTCGCATGCGAGATCGTAGAGCTCCGGCAGCAGCGCGGAGGTCGCGGAGATCTGCCGATACCGAGTCCACGCTTCGAGGAGCTCGCCGCTCGCGACTGCGCGTCGCGCGTTCACGAGCTCATGGTCGGCGAGGGGCGCCGCCGCCATCGGCGCGCGGAGCGAGAGCACTCCGCCGACGATCGCGAGCCATGCGATCGGCCCCACGACGGGCGTCCACAGTCCGGCGCGGAACGCCAACGTCCCGAGCGCGAGCATACCGAGCGTCGCGGTGACGGGAGCGGCGAGCATGAGCGCGCGCGAGCGTGAGGCCGGCAGCGCGAGCAGCGCGAGGAGCATCGCGGCCGCGCCCCATGCGACGGCGGTGCCGCGCCAATCCGCCGCGATACCGACGGCGTGGACGTAGCCCGCGACGGCGTTCGCGAGCAGCACGTAAGTCGGTTGCGGACCGAACGGCGTGATCTCAGCCTGCTCCGAGCCGCCGACGATCACGACCTTGTCGCGCAGGCGCGCGGGATCGTCACCGAGCTCCGCCGCGCCGACGGCTGCGAAGCTCTGCGGCGAGAAGAAGCGTAGCCAATGCGGCGCGTCGTCGGTGGCGCGCGCCGCCGTTGGCCGCACCGGGGCGTTCTGAAGGAGCGCGCTCGCCGCGCGTTGTGCGAGCGACTTGGCAACGATTCCATCTTCAACGATCGCCCGATCCGTGCGCACGACGCCATCGATGTCGGGCTGGAACAGCAGATGGCCGCCCTCGTTCCAGTCGGTGGGCTCGAGACGCGATTCGCCGCGCGGCAGCTCCGTCGGTCCGAGCACGAACGCGTCTTCTTGCGAGGCGGGCGCAAGCGACTGCGTTGCGACGACGAGCTTGGCGCGCTCCTCCCGGGCGAGCGCCACGACCCGATCGAGGCCGGTGGGGTCGTCGAGGTGAACGAGCAGCAGATCCGCCGGAGCGGCCGGCGGAGCGAGGTGGGTCCAGGCGTCGAACAGCCAACCGTCGAGCCGTTTCGCGATCTGCAAAGGCGCTACGTAAAGCGTTGCGGTCGCCAGCAGGCCGAGCGCGGCAGCTTCTAGAAAACTCTCGCGAAACTTGCGCACGCTATCCATCGTGGGAGCCCGCCCCGGCGGCCAAGGAGTATGCCACGCGGGTCATCCCCGACCGTGTGATGCAAGCCCGCTTTCGGCGGGCGTCCGAGCCCGGAAAGCCGCGCTTTGGGCTCGATTTCGATAGCGGTCCGCGCGCGGCAATTCGGCTATCCTCCGCCGATGCCTAATCGTAAGGTCGTGTTCGTTTGCGATGCCTGCGGCGCGCAGCAGCCGAAATGGCAAGGGCAATGCCCGGATTGCGGCGCGTGGAATACGCTGAGCGAGGCACGGGCGCCCGCGCGCCAGGCGAGGCGCGAGGCCGGCGCAGCGGGAGAAATCGCGCTCACGCGGCTCGACGGGCTCGACGCGACTCGCGTCAGTCGCGTCTCGACCGGGCTCGGCGAGTTCGACCGGGTGCTCGGCGGCGGGCTCGTCCCGGGCGGCGTCGTGTTGCTCGGCGGCGATCCGGGCATCGGCAAGTCGACGCTGCTACTGCGTGCGCTCGCGAACCTCGCCGCGCGCACGCCCGCGTGCTACGTGACGGGCGAGGAGTCGCTCGATCAGATCGCTCTACGCGCGAGCCGCCTCGGCGTCGGCGACGCGCAGCTCGACATGCTTGCCGAGACGAACGTCGAGCGCGTGCTCGCGGGTGTCGGAGCGAATCGCGGGCTCGGCGTGCTCGCGATCGATTCGATCCAAACGTTGTACAGCGACGACCTGCAATCCGCGCCCGGGTCCGTGAGCCAGGTGCGCGAATGCGCCGGGCAGCTCGTGCGCTTCGCGAAGGAGCGCGACGTCGCGACGCTGCTGATCGGTCATGTGACGAAGGAGGGCACGCTCGCGGGCCCGCGCGTGCTCGAGCACATGGTCGACACCGTGCTCTACTTCGAGAGCGACGTCGGCAGCCGTTTTCGGATCGTGCGCGCGGCGAAGAATCGCTTCGGCGCCGCGAACGAGCTCGGCTTCTTCGTGATGGCGGAGGACGGCTTCCGCGAGGTCAAGAATCCTTCCGCGATTTTTCTCGCGCGGCATGGCGCGCCGGTGCCGGGTAGCGTGACGCTCGTGACCCGGGAAGGCACGCGACCCGTGCTCGTCGAGGTGCAGGCGCTCGTCGATCCGAGCGCCACGCAGCCTCCGCGACGGCTCGCGCAGGGCTTCGACGCGCAGCGAATGGGCTTGCTGCTCGCGGTTCTGCACCGGCACTGCGGAGTCGCGCTCGGCCAGTGCGACGTGTTCGCGAACATCGTCGGCGGCTTGCGCATCGGGGAGACGGCGGCCGACCTTGCGCTCGCGCTCGCGGTCGTCTCGAGCCTGCGCGAGCAGGCGGTGCCGCACGACCTCGCGGTGTTCGGCGAGATCGGGCTCACGGGCGAGATCCGCCCCGTCCCGTTCGGCGAGGAACGGCTCGTCGAGGCGCAGAAACACGGCTTCAAGCGCGCGCTCGTGCCGCGCGCGAACGTCCCCCGGCGCGCGCTCGATATCGACGTTGTGCCCGTCGATCGCGTGAGCGACGCGCTCGCGGCGGCGGGCGGCTGAGGGGCGAGCCGCTGGCGGTGACGAAGGACGCCACGCGTCGCCGGCGCCACGCGGCGGCGAGCGGCGGCCCGCTCTTAGCTACGCGGCGACTTTCGGCGGCGACTGCGAGCCCGGAGGGAACACGCGCACGGTCTTGATGCCGTGCTCGCTCGCGTCGAGGATCTC
>Ga0326726_10005742_pt1 | contig 11219 bp, 10 predicted proteins | sample MHFenrmetagenome_2_FD_207603 | JGI IMG/M metagenome (GOLD analysis project Ga0326726, IMG submission 207603) | Lab enriched peat soil microbial communities from Michigan Hollow, Ithaca, NY, United States - MHF15MN | ecosystem: Environmental > Terrestrial > Soil > Wetlands > Peat | place: USA...
GGAGAAACTTTCGGAGGATACGATCTTATAAGTTCTTATGTAAGTAATGGTCAGCTTAGTGCACAATTTAATTTTAATCTTTACGACACCGCTATTCCTGTTTTTTTGCAAAAAGAAAATTCATTTGAGCTGCTTGATCTGCAAATGCAAAAAACTTTTGAGGTTTACGGTGTTAATCATCTGATGGGAAACCTTGCAGACAGTCATGATAAAATCAGATATATGGCTATGGCAGATGGTGACCTACAAATTAACGATGGAAGAGCAAGTGATTTTGCATGGAATAACCCTCCGCAAGTTGATAATCCTTCCAGCTACGATAAGCTTAAGTTGTATCTTGCTTATATTTTAACGATACCTGGTGTTCCGGTAATTTATTACGGCGACGAGATAGGAATGACCGGAGCTTCCGATCCCGACAACAGAAGAATGATGACGTTCAACACCGAGTTGAACCAGTATGAAAAGAAAACATTGAAAGATGTCAGCAGGTTAGTTCATATAAGAGACGATCATCCGGCGCTCAGGTACGGAGACTTTTTAACTTTGCAAGCAGATAAAAATATTTATTCTTATTTGAGATCTGATATGAATGAGAGAGTACTTGTCGTTCTTAACAAGAGTGAACAAGAACAGAAAGTCAGTCTTAACTTGCCAGCATTTTACAAAATTAAGTCAGCCAAAAATCTTATTAAAGATGAAGGTCTGCAGGTTAAAGACAATGAAATTAGCCTGAATATTAGTGGAATCAGTTACCAGATAATAAAATTGAACTGATGAGAAAATTTATTGCCTTACTACGAGGTATTAACGTAAGTGGTCAGAAAAAAATTAAAATGTCTGACCTGAAAATTCTCTTCGAAGATTTATCGTTCACAAACGTTCAGACCTACATTCAAAGCGGCAACGTTTTATTTTTCAACGATACAACCAATAAAAAAAGTCTTCGCGAAAAAATTGAAAAGCAAATTAAAGAACAATTTGGCTACACTGTCCAGGTAATTATAAAAACACCGGGTGAACTTGGCCACGCGTTAAGAAATAGTCCCTTCCTAAAAGATAAAAAGAAAAATGTCGAGAGGATTTATTTTACTTTTCTCTCTGAGAAGCCAATAGTAGCTAACATTATTAAGCTGAAGGAGGTCGATTATTTGCCCGAAGAATATAATCTGGATGGGGATACTGTTTGCCTGTTTTTCCCAAATGGTTATGGAAAAGCAAAGATGAATAATAATTTTTTTGAAAAGAAACTGAATGTTTTCGCAACAACAAGAAACTTTAAAACAGTAAAGACTCTTTTTACTCTATCGAAAATTATATAGTTTATAATAACTTGAAAGCAACCAGCAAATGAAGCTAAACAATAAAAAAAATATAATATTCTTATTAACAACCTTTATTTTGCTTTTAATATCTTGCAGTGAAAGAAAAGAACACGAACAACTAAGTGATCTGGAATTAAAAATGAATAGCATCGCAGAAGGATATGTCAAGCTTGTTTTAGAAGTCGGTAAGTATGATCCATTATATGTTGATGCTTACTATGGACCAAAGGAATGGATACCATCAGAAAAAAATCTTCCATTCGATTCAACTGTTTATAATGAATTGAATTATACAGCAGATTCTCTTTTCAATAAGCTTGACTTGTTAAGCGAGTACAAAGCTACTGAGCTCGAAACTCTCCGGTTCCGTTATATTTATAAGCAGCTCCTGGCTGTAAAAACTAAAATAGCCGTTTTAAATGGAACTGAACTCCCCTTTGATCTTGAATCCAAAGCTTTTTATGATGCAACAGATACGGTTCAAACAGAAGAAGATTTCCAAAAGGTAATTGATGAGCTGGATAATATTTTACCGGGCAAGGGAAATATTGAAGAACGTATAGTCAATTTCAAGAAGCAGTTTCAAATTCCTGAAGAAAAAATCAAAGCAGTGTTTGATGCCGCGATAAAAGAGTGTAGAAACAGAACAAGTAAATACATTCATCTTCCTGCTGGTGAAAACTTTAAAGTAGAATACGTTGAGAATAAACCATGGGGTGCATATAACTGGTATAAAGGAAATTTTTTCAGCGTGATACAAATTGCTACGGATTTTCCCGTTTATATTGATGGTCCGGTTGGTCTTGCTTCACACGAAGGTTATCCGGGACATCACGTTTACAATCTTCTCCTCGAACAAAAACTGGTAAAGGACAAAGGATGGATTGAGTACATGATTTATCCGCTTTACTCTCCTCAATCACTTATTGCAGAAGGAACAGCAAATTACGGGGTTGAGATCCTGTTTCCGGGGGATGAAAAAATGAAATTTGAAAAGGAAGTTTTGTTCCCACTTGCCGGACTTAATACGAAGCAAGCCGATCTTTACTACAAAGTTACTTCTCTTCTGGATAAATTAGATGGTACAGGGGTGTTTGCAGCCAGAAACTATCTTGACGGCAAATGGACAAAAGAAGAGACCGTAAAGTGGCTGCAAAAATATCAACTAGAAACAAAAGAAAGATCGGAAAAATTTCTTTCGTTTATTGAAACATACCGGAGCTACTTAATGACTTATGATATAGGGAAGAAAATAATCAGTGAATACATAGAAAGAAATGGTGGCACAGAAAATAATCTTGCAAAAAGTTGGGAAATATTTACGAGGCTGATTTCAACTCCGCAAACACCTTCGGGTTTGCAGGATTAGTTAAACCCATCTTTAAGTTTTTCAGCTAATATTGAAAAGGCTTTTTTATCGAATGAGACTTCGTCAAAAATATTCCAGACAAGATCTTCGTCCATCTTAGCATAATCTTCTTCTCTCGGTGTTACCAACACACCCCCCAAGTCAATTGCAGCTGGGCTTACTAAAACCATTTCAGGTTCTTTTCTAAAAAAACATTCAGGACGATGTTTAATTCTCAAAAAAATTATCACGTTCCAGCCAAATTCTAAATCATAGCTGCAAATAATGTTCATCATTGGTTCCACAGTGTTTGCCGAAAAGTCTTTATATACACTGAGTATTTTCTTAAACGCACTGGTGATTTTTGACTGCTCGTTTGATTCAATAAAAATCAATCTTCTAATTCTATCATTAATAAAAGAAATACTTACTTCGTCATCCTCATTAACAACAATTCCATAATCATTTTTCAACTGTTGAATGTCACCCTCTATCGGCATAAAGTGTTTTGTGCCCACCTGAAAATGGAGATGATCAGGAGCTGATGCACCACAAGCCGGACCATTATAAACCAATGTATAACGGGGAGCCAGAAGTTTTGTTAATTCAAGCAATTCTTCGAAATTATCATTTATTCTTTGGGGTTCATGCTTTAGTAAGCTGATAGTAAAATGCTTAGGAAATATAGGGTAAGGATTACAGAGTAAAAGAAATTTATCCCGGAGTAAAATTCCTTTTTGCTCAGCAGGAAGATTATCAATGCAAAGAAAACACTTTCGGTTTGCAACAGATTCCTCATCCACTCCTGCAGAGGTTGATTTCATTCTTTCCGGGTTGAACTGAACTTTGATTTTAAACCCATCAAACCAAAATGATTTTGTCTGAACATTTTTTAGTGCGTCATAGTTCTTTTTTAGTAGTTCCCAGCTATTCATTTGAGAATGAAAAAGATATTCTGACGCTGCGGAATAATTATTCTGTCTGATTAAGTTTTCAATCTTTGAATCATTAAAAATTTTTTGCTTAGGTAAACCCATTACTGCTAATAAGTTTTATTTAGTTCCTGACGAGCAATTATTTCTTTTGTTCGGAGAGAGTCTTTGTAATAGTTGTTAGCATTCTGCTTTTCAACAGAAAGTGCAGCATCAGTGTTGCCCTGCCATCTCCTGCAAAGATAAACCGACTCAAAAATTCTCCCAACTTTGTATTGACGGGAAACTGCCAGCCCCATTGCATAATCTTCACCATAACTAACATTTGGAAATTTGGTTTCTCTCGCAATTGGTGTGAAATATGCTCTCGGTGCTCCAAGTCCATTTACTCTTAACGCATTATTGTGTCCATTATCATCTGTCCATTCACGATGATCGACAATGCCTGGAGGAATTTCATTCAGATCATAATCAGTTAATTTGTAGCTTCCGATGACCATTGCGTAATTCTCTTCATAAAATTTACTAATAATTTTCTGCAATGAATTTTCATCAGAATACAAATCATCACTATCAAGCTGAACAACAAACTTACCGGACTCGGGATGAAAGATTGCTTCATTCCAGCAACCGCCAATTTCTAAATCATCTCTTTTGGGAATTATGTGAATAACTTTTTTATTGTTCTCAGATATTCTTTTGACAACCTCAGTTGTACCGTCGGAAGAGTGATTATCAACAACGATGATATTAAAATTAAATTCTGTTCTCTGTTTTAAAGCTGAATTGATTGAATCTTGTATGGTATTAACTCTGTTTTTGACTGGAATGATCACAGAGGCTTCGTAATCAAAATTATTCTCAAACCTCGACGATTTTTTAAACTCTGGATTCAAATACGCGCCAATCTCTTTCAAATGATGAGTTACAACTTTTTCCATTTCAATCTGCATGTCCCGGTTTTTCGGATCCAAATATTCAAACATTTTTTTTGAAGTATCTATTTCAGAAGTGCTTACTACAGTATAAAAAGGTTCGGAAATTCTGATCACAGAATGCTTCCGCGAAATAGCTAATCTTAAATCATACAATCCAGAATAGAGGAAGTTGTTTTTAATGGTGTATAAATCTTTTTTAATCTCTTTAGCAAAATCTGCATTAACTAAAAAGCACGAACCAAAATCAAAATCATCTCTTACGCTGCCGGTTTGATAATCAATAAGCGGGTGCAGTTGTAATTGATTTTCCTGTCTGTCAAAATAATCAGAATACACCCAGCCTGCGTTTGTTTTTTCAGATTGTGAAATAAGAGTTTCAATTGAGTCTGCTGATAGTTCAACATCACTGCTGGCATTTATTAACAATAAATATGGTGTTTCTGCCCGATTTACAATTTCGCTGATTGCTTCGCCGCTGAAAAGATAATCTAATTTAATTAAATTTATGTCATTTGTGTTACCTACTTCAATTCTTGAAATAACAAATATTTTGTTAATTAGATCCACATTTTTTATTCTTGAAACTATTCGGTTAGTAATATCATTTTTGAATGAAAAGATTACCGCGATGATTTTTTTATTGTTAACCATTCTCCTTTAATACTTTGTTCATTTCTTCCTGATAAATCTTTAAAACATTCTCAGTAACAATTTCAATATCAAAGTTCGCTACCACCCTTCTTCTTGCATTTTCACCAAACTTACATCGGGTTTCTTTTGAATCTATTAAAAGTTTTAGTTTAGCTTTTAAGTCTTCAGCATTCTTATTTTCAAACAAGAAGGAAGTTTCACCATCAACTGCGATATCAAGAACTCCTTCGGCATTTGAGCATACTGAAGGTTTCTTCATTGCCATCGCTTCAACAAGAGCTATTCCAAAAGCTTCCGAATGGGATGGAAACACAAAAATATCCATTGCGGAAAGAACTTCGGGTATATCTTCTCTATAACCTGTGAAAACTAAATTTCTCAATTCATAATTTTTAGCAAGCTGCTTTATTTTATCCGCGTAATCGCTTTCTCCCCGGCTTGGTTCACCAACTATCATATAGCGAAGGTTTTTATATTCTTTATTTAATTCTTTTGCCGCCCACAAAAACTCCTCATGTCCTTTACCGGGAGTAAAACGCCCAAGCATACCTAATACAATTTCTTCGGAACCAATACTATATTCTTTTCTAATTTTCATCCGGTCAACACTGTCAGGATTGAATCTGCTTGTGTCTGTTCCATTAGGCAGAATTACTACCTTCTCGGGTTTTACAGGTGTCGTATCAATAAGGTTTTTTTTAATTACTGTGCTGATAGCAAATAGTATGGTCACCCGACGGTATAAAAGTTTATGGAAAAAATCCTTTTTTTCAATAAAAGATCCTACCTGTTTGGTAAGAAACAATGGAATCTTACTGTTCGCTAAAAATAATGCCGGGACAAGCAGCCATAAATCTTTTGAAGCTTGTGTATGAACGAGTGAGTATTCATTTTCCCGGATAATTAGTGAAATCCGCAAGGTCTTAAAAGGATGAAAATAATTGCCGGCTTTAACAGGATGAAGCATAATTCCCATATTATTTGCTTCAATATGAATTCTGGAATCGGCTGAACAGATCAGTTCTACTTTTATTTCCCTCTTTAAAAGCTGGTTTATCGAAGCAAGCGTAAACATTTCCATCCCACCCCAGCTTTTTGACAGACAAGAATATAATATCTTCATCTAAACTGATCAGTAGATTTTTTTTAACTCGGAGTTTTTAAAGTAATGCAAGAGTATCTCATCAAAATGATAACCTTTTTCAGCCATAACAGCAGCACCAATCTGGCACAAACCAACACCATGTCCCCAGCCAGCACCATAAAGGACAAACTTATCGGGAATATTTTTACCAACTTTTTTAATGACAAATGCAGAACTATAAAGATGAGTTTTAGATAATACTCTTCTAATCTCCAGTTCCTTGCCTATGGTTAAAGTTTTGTTAGTGCCGACTATTTTAATTTTTACAAGTCTTGCCGAATCACCACGTTCAACAGGGATAAGATCAACTATGTTTCCAAAATCGATTCCGGTTTTCTCTTTAATAATTTCTGCTAGCTCATCTTGTATATATTCAATCTTCCATCTGAAAAAATCTTTTGTCTCTCTATCGTAATCTACAAGTATGTGTGAAAGTATTTTAGCATCGGAAGTATTGCAGTATGCCGAAGGATGTTCGGTTATCCACCTGGCTGAATTTTCCTCATCAGAAAAGTCAAGCTTATAGTTTTCAGGTTCGAATTTATAATCGATAACCGAAGTTAAATAAGGATGTTTTACAGATTCCCATACATTTTCAAATGATTCAGTAATTCCTCCGCAGCATTTTGAGTATCTCGCATCACAGACCTTACCCCCACTAAGAAGGATTATACCTTTTGTTCTCTCTATGGCAGTAAAGGATGCTTCTGATATTATTTTAGTTACTCCCTGAAATCTCTGGCAATGATCGTCGGCACAAACATCGAAGAATTCATGCTCTTCCCTATCATACCACTTAATTAATTCATCCTTAAACTCTAATGCTGTTTCATGAATTTCTCTTTTCTCTTTTAACTCTCTCGATCTGGAAATCTGCGCCAGAACCCAGCTTCTTGCTATTACTGCTTGTGCTTCCAGTAACTCAATCGAACTTTTTGCACTCATTTCAGATGAGATAACACTGGTTAAATATCTTTCAAGCGGGATGCGATTAATAGCAATAATTTCTTCCCCTACTCTTTTCAAAAGGAGTGAAAAAATGAATCTTTGTTTTTCTTTACGTTCCCAATGGAATTTGTTCCCGATAATTACATCTCTTAAAAGAAAAGATTCAGAGACAGGATCGGAAGGAATAAATTCTATTTCATTCGTAACCTCTAGTTTGTGTTTGTTGCTCTTGCATAATATCATATCGTTTTTCCATTCTGCAGTGAAGATACCACTGAATGTGTCCTTGAATCCAAAAACGCTGAAATCTCCGTACAGTTCAAACCTTATTTTTTTATCGGTAAGAATGCCGACATTTATTAAAGGCTCTTCTCTTGGTAACATAACATTAATTACGAATACTCTGAATGAAATTTATTATTATTCGGGACAAAATATACTGAATAGTTTTATTTGATGTTGAGAGATTTTAGATTAGGACTTTCTTTATAATTATTTTGAACAAGCTTTCTTGTAATCGATTAAATAAAAGAAAATGAAAAGCGTACGAAAAGAAAATGTTGTCATTATAGGCTTTCCAATGGATCTGGGTGCTGATCGCCGAGGTGTAGATATGGGTCCTTCTGCTTTGAGAATAGCCGGTTTGCAGGGAAAGCTTGAGAGCCTTGGATATAAAGTTGAGGATACCGGCGATATAAAAATAGAAATAATGGAAAAACAAAAAATCAAAAATCCTAAGCTGAAATATCTTGATGAAATAATAAAAACCTCGAAGAAGTTAGCGGAGAGAGTTGAAAAGGTTTTGGATAACGGCGACTTCCCGCTTTGCATCGGTGGAGATCATTCAATAGCATTGGGAACGATTTCTGGTATAGCCACTTTTTGCAAAAAGAAAAAGCTAAAGCTCGGTGTTATTTGGATAGATGCGCATAGTGATATGAATACTGATGAAACCAGTCCATCAGGAAATATTCATGGAATGCCACTTGCCGCTTTAATGGGTTTAGGATATGCTGATTTAGTAAGCTTCCAGGGTTTCTCACCTAAACTGCAACCGGAAAATTGTGCAATTTTAGGTGTTAGAAGTGTTGATGAAGCGGAAAAGATGAATATAAAAAAACTAAAAGTTCCCATTTATACTATGAATGACATTGACAAACTTGGTATACACAGGATAATTACTAAAGTATTGAAGCAGTTCCGTGAGAAAGTAGATCACATTCACATAAGCTTTGATCTGGATAGTGTTGATCCTTCAGTTGCACCTGGCGTCGGTACGCCGGTGGCAGGCGGCTTAAGTTATAGGGAGGCTCATCTTCTTATGGAAATTATTGCTGAGTGCGGATGTATGTCTTCTCTGGAGGTTGCTGAAATTAATCCTATCCTAGATCAAAGAAACCAGAGTGCGGTTTTCACAGCTGAATTAATTGCATCTAGCATGGGGCAAAGAATACTATGATGAAATTAAACGACATTGCAGTAGTTATTGTAGTATTCATAATTATATTTCTTATACTTTCATTTTTAAATATAGTTTCAATAAGCTATTCAGATATTTTATCCTATTCGCTGATAACAATAGGTATAGCTCTTGTTTACAGCGAAGTCATTAGACAAAACAGATTATTAATCTTTCTTGGTTCAGTAATTTTTCTCACGGGGATTTTCTTTTTGATTACTGAAAACTTTAATGTGCATGCAACCAAAGAAATGAGATTTCCGATCATCCTGATTTTCTCCGGATCTGGTTTACTAATGGTTCATATATGTACCGCAACAAAAAAGATTTTTTTATTAGCATCTGTAATTCTTTTATCGGCAGGCTTAACACTATTGCTGGTCAGCAGCCATTGGAAGCTTGGATCATTTATTCAATCGGTTTTATCAGTTGTAAATTTTCTCTGGCCTGTAGTTATTATAATTATTATTCTTGTTCTCCTATTACGCATTAAGTAAAAGAATAAATTTAGTTTGGAAGGAAGATGAAATTATAATAAGCAAATTAAAATAAATTTAATGTCTGTCTGAGAAAGTACAAAACTACTATTAAAATTAAAGTGAGCACAAATAAACCTAAATTTAACAACCTGTTTTTCTTCATACCTTGTTTTAACGCTTCAAGTTCCTTTTCAAAATATGATTTGAAATAATCCCTCGTAATCTTTTCTATAAGTTCTCTGTCCGGGATCGATTTAGTCGTTACTGTTTCTCTGCTTTCAATATTAAATTTTGGACCATCTGATACGGTTTTTTCCTGAACAGGGGTCTTAATTAGAGGTGACACTTTTTCATCTAAGTGAAGCTCCTGATCTTTAAACTGAACTCCTTCTTCAACCTCTCCTAATACCATTTCTTTTATTACAGGTGTTTCATCTAAAACCGGTTCGACAGATACTTCTTTCGGTTTTTTTGCATCTAACTTAGCCTTTATTTCGTCTCTAATTTTATAAAGTTTGGTTGCGGTTTTATCTTTTAAATCGCTATCAGGATAAATTAAAGTTAAAGTTAATGGTAGTAATGCAATCAGGTTCTGATATTCTGCAAGTGCCTTCCAGGGAAAGTTCTCATCGGTTTCTTTCATCTTTAGCAGACTTTCTCTGTCTTTTTCATTTATGCATCCCAGAACTTCCAGCTTAATTAGTTCTATACCTTTTTTATTTTCCATACCTATTTTTTGCCCTCTGAAAGTTTCTGCATTAGATTTCCGATAGCTACTTGCAACTTAGATTTTACTGTCATTGCAGGTATCTTTAATTTTCCTGCTATCTCAGCTTCGTTCATACCTCCAAAGTAGCTTAGCTCCATAACATATCTCTGTGCATCTGTCAGACTCCCTAACGCCCCTTCTATTTTTTCTTTCTTTTCCAAAACTTTATTTAACTCTGTAGCTTCTATTTCCGGTGAAAGTTTAGGAATGATCTTTTCTTTTTCATATTCATCGGTGTATTCTTCTGTAACTTTACCTCCTTTCCTATTCAATACATCTATTGCCTTGTTTCTTGCAAGAATTATTAACCACGTATATACACTGTTGGTTTTGAAATCAAATAGATCTATATGCCTCCAAATTATTACAAATACATCCGAAAGAATTTCTTCTGCGGTTTCTTTATCAGTAACTATCTTTTTAATTAGTGTGTATAAAATAGGAGCATATCGATCATATAGCTGCTCTAATGCTTTGGAATCATATCCTGCAATCTTGAGCATTATTTCAGCACCTGTCAGCGCATTACTTTCAGCCAATTCAGTATTTCCTTCAATTTTTTAATGTTTTAAGGTTAAAATTAAAATTATTGAAAAAATAAGCAATTTAAGTACCACTGATGCAATGCATCATTTGGGTACAAAACCATAGAAAAGATTGGATTATTTCCAAATAGGAACTGGTAGGACGTAAAAAAGACCACCCGTAAAATTTCAGAGCACTTCCAGATTCAGCTTAAAGCTTAAATAGAATTGGTACCGTGACTTGTACTTTAATAGGTTTCCCTCGTTGTTTGCCAGGATTAAACTTGGTTTTTAAGACAGCATCTAATGCCGCCTCATCACAACCTGCTCCGATACCTTTAACAACTTCTGCATTCGTCACCGTACCTGTTTCATCAACGAATGCCCGCACAAAAACTTTTCCTTCAATACCTATTCGCTTTGCTATTTCAGGATATTCTATTCTGCTTTGAATTTTCTGAAGACCACCAATCGGCTCAGGCATCTCTTCGACTGCAACAAAATAAGTTGGTTCTTCATTAATATCTAAATCTTCCTTTGGGGGAGGTAGAGAAATCTCCTCTTTCACTTTAGAATCTTCTACCGGCGAATCGTTTGTCAATTCAACCAGCGGTGCATAAATTGGTTCAGGCAGTGTGGGCGGTGCTGTAGGAAGCATATTTTGCTCATCCTTCGAAGCAACCTTTGTTTTTTTATTCTGAA
>Ga0326726_10005743_pt1 | contig 11218 bp, 11 predicted proteins | sample MHFenrmetagenome_2_FD_207603 | JGI IMG/M metagenome (GOLD analysis project Ga0326726, IMG submission 207603) | Lab enriched peat soil microbial communities from Michigan Hollow, Ithaca, NY, United States - MHF15MN | ecosystem: Environmental > Terrestrial > Soil > Wetlands > Peat | place: USA...
ATGAGGACAAAATTCGCAAAGAAGTGGCTGACGAACGTCGCTATAACGATGCTGTGATGGCGGAGCGGAAGGAGAGTTATAGTGATGCCGCGTCGCTTTATGAACAAGTGCTTACGGCTGATCCCCGCAACATCCAGGCACGATTCAATGTTGCACGGCTCTATCATAAGAAATTGAATAAAGTCCACAACGCACGGAAACATTATCGCTTGCTCAAAGAATATTTAACCGAACAGCACCCGTTTTATCATGACGCGGAAATATCGCTGCAGGAACTTTCTAAATCCTAGAACGAAATAAGCATCATCAGGCTTTGGCTTTGAGGTCAGGAGACTCGTTGAGTCTCTGGAAGAAGCGCCCAAACGGATTCTTGAGTGAGGCGTAGAAAAATGACTTCACAGAATGGGTCACAATCAACGCTCCTATACTTGCGAAGGGTCAAGTGACCCTCGGAAACATCGTTCTCACTGGGCAAAAGGACTTCTCCTGCAGGCTCGTTAGGCCTATCAAGTTTCCCTCTCCCTTCTTCGGAAAAGCCTTGACATGTATATTCCAGTCATATACAATCATTGATCATGGAAAATGGTTTCGGCAGTTTTGCGGGCTTTCAGTGGGACCGAGGTAATAGTAATAAAAACCTCCTCAAACACAATGTTCAGAACTGGGAGTGTGAGCAGGTATTCTTTAACAAGCCGCTTCTTGTTCTCGAGGACCCGGGGCACTCGGTCGCTGAAAAGCGATGGGCAGGATTTGGGATGACAGATTCAGGTCGTCTCCTTGTGGTTATATTCACGAAGAGAGGCAACCTCCTTAGGGTCATCTCTGCACGAGACATGAACACGAAGGAGAGAAAATTCTATGAAGAAAATGAAAAGAAAAATTCCGAATTTCAAGAATGAAGACGAAGAACGAGAATTTTGGGCTACCCATTCCCCTCTGGATTATTTTGATTCGAAGAAGTTCAAAAAGGGGTCATTTCCCAATCTGAAGCCCTCACTCAAATCCATCTCTATTCGCCTCCCAGAAGATTTGCTGATTGAGCTCAAAACCCTTGCAAATAAGAAGGATGTGCCTTATCAAAGTCTTGCAAAAATGTTTCTCGCAAAACAAATTGTCCTGGAGCGGGAATCCTTGAGTAGCGCTTCCGGAAGACGCAAAGAAAAAGTCGCAGCCTAGAAAACCATCATGAAGAAGTTACTTATCTTTGCGGGGCTCGGCCTACTGTATTTGCTCGGATGCAGCGACTCCCTTGCGGAGCAGCTTCGAGACGAAGATATCATCTTCCAAACCTCGCGGTCAGAACAGAGCATCCCGATTCAGAAGGCGACCCGCTCGAATGGGTCAAAGATGAAAGGCCATGACAGGACTTTGGCAGAGAGGATGGAAATCAGACATGGTTGATACGAAGACGAGGCTCTATGAAGAGCGAGAAAAGCGCGTTATGGACGCGGTACAATTGAAGGTACCGGACAGGGTCCCCATTGCCGGCAAGTATGGCTTCTTCCCTGCCAAACATGCAGGTATCACAATCCAGGAGTTCATCTACGAACCGGAGAAGATGTGGGAGGCATCCTGGAAAACGATCGCGGATTTCCCTGCTGATATCGTCCAGAACCCGTACCCTACCCGGCTCCTGGGCCCGCTTTTTGACATCCTCGATGCGAAGCAAGTCATGTGGCCCGGCCGGCAGCTCAACCCAAACGTCTCGTATCAGTTTGTGGAAGGCGAATACATGAAGGCTGAGGAGTACCCCCATTTCATTTCAGACCCTTCCGACTTCATCGTAAGGCGTTACTGGCCGAGGATCTTCGGTGCCTTAAAAGGTCTCGGGAAGCTTTTGCCTCTGCACACGATGACCGGGTATTCATCGGGGGTCGTGGGGACGCTTGCGGGGTTCGGGCTTCCCGAAGTGGTGGAGACCCTCGACACGCTCAAGAAAGCGGGAGAGGAGGCATTGAAGGTCCGCTCCTACCAGCGAAGGTTTGCGGAGGGGGCAAAAAATGAGGGGTTTCCCCTTGATTTCGGAGCCACCTCGTATGCGCCCTTCGACAAGCTCGGGGACTACTTCAGAGGCACAAGGGGTATCATGCTCGACATGTACCGCAGGCCGGAGATGGTCATCAATGCCTGCGAGACCCTGCTGCCGTTTATGATCGAGCTGGCGGTCACCGGGGCGGAAACATCGGGTAATCCTCGCGTCTTCATCCCACTTCATAAAGGCGCAGACGGATGGATGTCGCGGGAGCAGTTCCTCAAATTCTACTGGCCCACCCTCCATGAATTGATGCTGGCCCTGATAGACAAGGGATTGATTCCGTGTCCCTTTTTCGAGGGGGTCTATACATCGAGGCTCGACATCATCCGGGACATACCCCCGGGCAAGGCATGCTACAGCTTCGAAACCACTGACATGGAGGTGGCCAAGAGGATGCTTGGAGACCGGGCTTGCATCAGGGGTAACGTGCCCGGCTCGCTCATGACGACGGGCACAGCCGATGACGTGAAACGATATTGCAGGAAGCTCATTGAGACGGTGGGGCGTGACGGAGGGTTCATCCTCGACCTGGCAACCAGCATGGATGACGCGAAACCCGATAATGTTCGTGCCATGTTCGACGCTGCGGGGGTTTACGGCTCTTGATCGTTTTGAAAAATCCAGTCAATCTTGCACATTGACGGATAGGACAGATTGCGGTGTTGGCTCTATTCGCTGAAAAACAACGGTTCCTTAATGGCGGCTGCAGCAGATCGGGTTCCGCCCGGGTGGTGGAACCCGATCCCGCGGCTTCGCCTATTTCTGGTTCTTCTTGAGGTAGTCCAAGGCAAACTTCAATACTTCGTCTCCCGGTAGGCCTTTCTCTTTTGCCATCTTAACGTAGTCGGCAAGAACAGGTTGAACAGCTTTCACCCAGTCCTCCCCCTCCTGTTTCGACAGGGTCAGGACCTTGCCTCCCTGTTTCAGCGCAAATGCCTTTCCAGACGCGTCGATTTCGTCCCAGGCCTTCCCCGTCTTCTCTATCCATTCCGCATTCAGCTTCTCTATGGCCTTCTGCCAATCAGGAGGTATGGAATCCCATTTTTTCTTGTTCATGATGACGTACCAGGCACTCGTGAAACCGACAGGCCACGACTCCGTGCTATACTTCACGACCTCACCTAATTTCCACCCTTCGAGGGATTCATAGGGGAAGAAGCCGCCATCCACCACGTTTTTCGACAGGGCGTCGTACGCGTCCCCCATAGGCATTGCCACCGGAACGGCACCCAGGGCCTTGGCGATTGGGGTTCCGAGCGGAGTCACCCTCATCTTCAGGCCCTTGAGGTCCTCCAGCTTTGAAACAGGATTCTTAACGGTATGGACGACGGAGGGCGGATTCCCGTGGAGATACATAACCTTCACATCATCCATTTCTTTGGGTTTGAACTTCACATAGTATTCAGTGAACAGCTTCGCCGCCGTGACACAGCTCTTGACCCCGATGGGCAAGTCCGAGAACTCGGTCAGCGGGAATCTCCCCCGGTGGTAACTGAATACGCTCACGGCCACATCGGACACGCCTTTCACTACCCCGTCATAAGCCTGTGTTGCAGGGGTAAGGGTGCCTCCGTGAAACATGGTGATCTTCACCCCGCCATTGGTTCTTTTCTCGATTTGGTCGCACCACTCTTGAGCCACCAAACTTATTTTGTGAGTGGCAGGCAGCAAATTGGAATAATTGAGGGAAATGGTTTTCTGCTGCGCCTCGACGTTGGACAAAAGAAGGATGGGAAGAAACATCACCAGAGCGACCCCAAAACACTTAACCCACATAGACCGTTTCATAGAAAACCTCCTTTCCTTGTATTTCTTGAAGCTATTGTATTGCAGGACACGTTTCGCATGCTCCATTACTTATACAATATGCTGGGAAGAAACAATGCAAGCTTCGGAAAGATAAACAGTAATATGGCGCAGCCTACCATACCGATGAGAAACGGGTATACACCTGTGTAAATATCGGAAAAGGAGGTCTTTGTAATGTTCTTGACCACGAAAACGCAGATGGCCACCGGCGGGATGACGATTCCGATCATAACCGTAAGGGTGATCATGATCCCGAACCAGATGGGGTCAAAGCCAAGTTTGACAACAGCCGGGAAGAAGATAGGGGTGGCCAGGATCATAAAGGCCAGATCATCAATAAAAGAACCGCCGAGGAGATAAATCAAGCATATCAGTATCATAATCACCGTGGAAGGAAGAGGTAGGTTGACGACCCACTCCGATGCGATCATGGGTATTTTTGTAACGGCCAGGAAGTGTCCAAGCACGATCGAGCCAGCAAGAAGGAAGAGAACCATCGCAGCTGTGAGCAGACTCTCGGTAATCGATGTGATGAAGGCCTTCATGTTGAGGTCTCTCCTGGCCAAGGACAAAAGGAGGATGGCGAATGTGCCAACACTACCCGCCTCGGTAGGCGTGAAGAACCCTTTCAAAAGACCCCCGATCACAACCACGAAAATGGTGAGGGGCCATATCACCCCCCAAAGGGATTGAAACCGTGCCTTCCATGCGAATCGTTCTGCCTTGGGTGCGATGAGGGGATTGATCTTGCACCTGCCCAGAATGATAAAGATGAACAAGAGGGCAATAACGACACCGGGAAGGATGCCGGCGACAAAGAGCTTGCCGATGGATTGCTGGGTAAGAATTCCGAAGATGATCATGGGGACGCTCGGTGGGATCATGATGCCGAGCGTTCCGGCGATGGCGACCAGCCCCGCGGAAAACTTCCGACTGTACCCAAACCGGTCCATCTCGGGGATGGAGACCGCGGCGAAGGTGGCTGCTGTCGCCGTGGCAGAGCCGCAGATGGCCCCGAATACCGTGCATCCCGCAACCGTGGCTATCGCAAGACCGCCTGAGATATGCCCAACGAACTTGTTAGCGGTGTCATACAGCCTCTTCGCGATCCCCGCATGGAAGGCCAGCTGACCCATTAAAATGAAGAGCGGCACAACCGTGAGGCTGTACGACTCAAACGAATCGAAGATATCTTTAGCCACCAGGTTCAACGCCGCCTCCGGCGAAACAATATAGGCAAACCCAAAAAAACCTACCACGAGCATCGCGAAAGAAAGTTCGAGACCGGTGACGAACAGCGCTATCAGGACACCCAAACCTATCAACCCGATCGATATTTCACTCATCCCTTCCTCCGGAAAAAACCTGCAAGATTTGGACAGCCAAGACTAACATCTGTATGAAAAAACAGGCTCCCAATCCAATGGCTATGGGATAATAGACGATCTTGATCGTAAGAGAAACTTCGCCTGTGTGGCGAAAATCGATGCCCAGCTGGACGAGGTTCCATGCCACGAGAAAGCTTATGCCGAAGACGATCAGGCGGGTGAGAAGATTAAGGATCTGCTTTACGGTCCGACTGTGCCCCTGGAAGGCCATCTCCATGTAGACGTGGATTCTTTTCTCCGCAGCCAAGGGCATGGTGAAACCAATCACGATGGCACCCCCAAGGGCAACAAGGTCATAGACACCGGTGATCGGGTAACCGAAATACCGGAGGATGACATCGAGGACCGTGAGAAGCATCACGAAAACGAGAGTGATGCCTGCGATCACAGCCAGGAACCTACTCAATTTGGAAACAAGCTTTTGAAACCCCTTCATGAAAACCCCCTGTGTCAGCAAAACGTGTCAGTTTCCCTTGCCGTACTTTTCCCGGAGCTTGGGCTTCTCTATTTTGCCGGTGGAGCCGCGCGGGACTTGGGCAAAGATGATTTGGCGAGGGCGTTTGTAGCGCGGAAGGTTCTGCTCACAGAAGGAGCCCATTTCCTGCTCCGTGAGCTTCTCGCCCGATGTCACCTGGACGACCGCACACGCCACTTCCCCGAGTCTGGGATCGGGCATTCCAATAACCGCAACGTCGTGGACTTTCGGGTGGCGTCGAATCACGTTTTCGATCTCAACGGGGTAAATATTTTCGCCGCCCGAAATGATCAGATCCTTCTTTCGGTCCACGATATAGATAAATCCTTCGTCATCCCACTTGCCGAGGTCTCCCGTGTAGAGCCATCCCTCCCGGACCGCTTCCGCGGTGGCACTGGGGTTCTTATAGTACTCCTTCATGACCCCGCTTCCCTTGATGATCAGCTCACCCACTTCCCCGGTCTTCACGTCCTTTCCCTTCTCGTCGACGATGCGCACGTCCCAGATTAGACCTGCCTTTCCTATGGCGCCCAATTTATGCTCGTTCTCCATCCCGAGGCGGACGACACCGGGACCGCCTCCCTCGCTTAAACCGTACGTTGTATCATGCTGCATTTCCGGGAAGTAGGTTTTCCATCTCCTGACCAGAATGGGCGGGATGGGCTGAGCGCCCATGTACATTAGTTTCCAGCTCGAGAGATCATAGTCGCCCAGCCTCAGCTCTCCTCGATCCAATGCCTGAAGAATATCGGAAGCCCACGGGACAAGCAGGAATGCCATGGTTACCCGTTCCCGGGCAACGGTTTCCATGACTACCTGAGGGTTGATCTGCTCTACAAGCAAGACGTTCTGTGCACCAACGATCAGGCCACCGAGGAGGTGGCCTATGGCCAGATGGTAGAGGGGCGCCATCATCAAATTGATGTCCTGATTTGTCCACCGATGGTTCGTCGATTCCGTAATCGCCGCAACCATCAGGCTTCGATGGGCATGGAGAACCGCCTTAGGGGCCCCTGTCGTTCCTGACGTGAAGTAGAGGGCACAATCATCCTCATCGCCAATATCCACAAACGTGGGAGAGGAAGCTGATCCCTGAATCAAGCTCTCCAGGGTCATCATCTGGTCCAGTGGGCCATCGCCGATCCCAAAGAAATCGGTCACGGTCTTGAGCGCCGGCCTCATCGCGTTGATCCGCTCGAAGTATTCTTTGTCGAGGACAAACGCCTTCGGTTCGGAAATCTTCGCGCAGTACTGGATGTCTTCGTCCGTAAAGCGGAAGTTTAAGGGGATGGCGCAGGCGCCGGTCTTCATGATTCCAAAAAACGCCTCCAGCCAGTGGATGGAATTCCTGCCCAACAAGGCAACTTTCTGGCCCTTCCCTATTCCTCTTTCGAGCAGGGCTTGGGCCAGCCTGTTCGTTCTTTCTTCAAACAGGGCCCAGCTGATCATTTTCCGAGCCTTGCTAAGAGGCCGCACCTCGACAAAGGCGGTTTGATCGGGATACTGTCGCGCATTCCGCGAGACAAGGTCCGTAATATTCATCATGCCTCTTTTCCTTGAGATCAATCAGTATCTGAAAGAAGCAGTGGTATGAGCGTTCTGATGTCCTCAAGGGCCTCGATGCCGTCGACCCCAGAAACTATTTTCCCTGCACTCTCCCTGGCTATTCGTTTTTCAGCAAAATTGATACAATCCCAGAACCGCTCCTCGTGGTCTTCTCGTGTCAACTCGTTCCCCGGAAAGCCGGGGGCGATATCCATCGTCCTGAGATATTCCTTCCCTGAACGGGTCACCACCCTCATGTCGAGAGGTGTGTGACCCCGCGCCTCCAGAGCTCTGTCCTCTATGACGTTGATTTTTTTTGTCAGTGCAGCGATGCGCGGGTCTTTGATGGAATCGTCCTCGAAGTTGGAGAGCCTGGAACCCTTCCTCAGGAGGGCGTTGGCGACACAATACTGAATGCTGAACTGGGCGTTCACCTTGGGATTATCCCCGATCTCAAAGGGGTGGCCCACAAGCTTGTGCGTGTAAGGAGGAACCGTGACATCGATCCGCTCGATGCCGTCGGCGTGGAGGCCCTCCTCCGCAATCAGCCTCAGCATCACATCGGTGCTCCCGGCCGTCAGTGCGCAGCTTGGATACTTTTTGAACACAAGCTTGAGAAGATGATATCTGCTTCCCAGATCGGACAGGGCCGTCTCTCCGGTGAACATATCCTTGCCGTACAGATGGTAATACCCATAGACCCCATCCAGGAAATTCCGCGGTCCTGTTATGCCTTTCGAGGCCAGCCGCGCACTCATGACGCCGCTTTGCGCAACCCGGCCTTGGACAAACCTGACGCCCAGCGATCCATCGATATGGCTCTGGAAGCTCCCGCCGCAGGAGTTGAAGGCCAGGGCGAGGGTGTTCCACATTTCCTTCGGACTGAGGCCCAGTATCCTTGCGGCCGCTGCGGCTGCACCAAAGGGAACACAGATTCCGGTGGGATCGAAGCCATCGTATGCCGCTTCCGACAGGTTGAGCCTCGCCGCCACCTCCGTTCCTACGGCAACTGCGGTAATAAAATCCTGCCCGCTGCATTGCCCTGCCAACTCCGACGCGGCCAGCGCGGCCGGAATCACCGCTGAGCCGGGGTGGGGACCCGGAGCCAAAGCGTCACAGAAATCGAGAGCCCGGGCCATAACCCCATTGACGAATGCTGCATCCTGGGCCGGAATCCTGCCGCCATGGACGAGGATCGTCGCCTCCTGTTTCCCCCCAAGCTCCCTGTACAGTTGAACAGCAGACTCACACCCGTCGGCAGTCGCTCCCGCGATCGTGGTCCCGATCACAGCAAGAACCTGGTGCTTCACCGTCTTGAGGGCGGCGGGAGAAATGTCCGCAAAGCGCGTGTCATGAATAAAAGTTACCAGCTTCTCCTCAGCCTTCATCAACAATCCCCGCGTCTCTCAAGCACACCTTCGATCGTTTGCAGAATAACGTCACGCCTCGTTCCGGGTGTGAACACGGCGGCCACCCCCATTCCCTTCATTTTCTCAACATCCTTGGGGGGTATCACGCCCCCGGCAAAAAGGGCAACATCCATCACTCCGTTTTCTTTCATGAGCCGCAGAAGCTTGTCCGCATAAAAGAGATGGCCGCCACCCAGAAAACTAACGCCGATGGCATGGACGTGCTCTTGAACGGCCGTTTTCACCACGCCCTCGGGGGAATTGTAGACGCCTGCGTAAATGACTTCATATCCCCTGTCCATCAGCCATCTGGCGATGATCCTAAGACCGTTATCATGGGAATCCAGGCCCACCTTGGCGAGAATAATCCTCTTCTTCGACATCCTTAACCCCTCTCTACGCTGGAATCTTAAAATTGCAAGCCGCCCGCATAGCGTCGCAGATCTCCTGAAGCGTCGCCCTGGCAATGACCGCGTCCATCACAGGCTCCATCAAGCTCGCCTCCTGCCGGTGCCGGACGGTCTCGTACAGGACGTCCAGTGCTTTTCGTACGGGTTCCTGGTTCCGGTTCATCTTATACTTCCTCACATACTCGATCCGTTTGGCTTGCATGTCCGGCGCCTGCTGGAAGATATCGATTTCCGTATCCTGCCCTTCCTGTCTGAAGACGTTGACGCCCACGATCGATTGCTCGCCCGTTTCGATGGCATCCGCCATCCGGTATCTTGCCTCATTGAGCTGTTCCTCAACCCATCCGTCTTTGAAACACCGAATGAACCCGCCCTTCCCCTCAATCACCTTCATCAGTTCCCATATCCGCTCCTCAACCTCGTTGGTCAGCGTCTCAACGAGATAGGAACCGCCCAGCGGGTCAACCGATTTCATCACGCCCGTCTCATAGGCGATGATCTGTTGCGTACGGATGGCCAGTTTCTGGGCCTCCTCGGTGGGCAGACAATAGGCCTCGTCATAGGCAGTGGTGTGTATGGATTGTGTGCCTGCCAGCACCGCCGCGAGAGTCTGGATGCACGAGCGAACAATATTATTCATCGGCTCCTGGGCCGACAGCGGCAGTGCCGAGGTCTGGACCGCTACCCGACACCACATGCTCTTCGGATTCTTTGCCCCAAACCTTTCCTTCAGGATCCGGGCCCATATCCGACGCATCGCCCTGAATTTCGCCACTTCCTCGAATAAATCGATGTGGACCGCCGAGAAAAAGGCCATCCGGGGAGCAAAAACATCGATCGCAAGCCCGCGGTCGAGTAGCCCCTGGATATAGTCGCAGGCAAGGGAAAGGACAAAGGCCACCTCCTGAACCGCATCGACCCCCGTCTCCCTGATATTTCTCGAGTTGACGTTGATAATGTTCCACCGGGGGACACGGGGCAACAGGAATTCCATTACGTCGAGGGCGATCTTTACCTGGAGATCGATCGGAAAAAACGCAGTATTTGCCTGAAAGGTTGGGCCGACGAGTTGAGTAAAGGCGCAGTTCATGATGGTCCCGATCAGTTTTTCCCAGGGGATGCCCTGCTCCTTGGCCATGAGCAGATAGTGGACCATGATGATCGCAGAACAGGGAGGCTGGATGATCAAGGTGGAGCTTACCTTGTCAAGGGGAATATCCTTGAAGAGTGCCTTCATGTCTTCGTAGGTGCAGAGGGATGTGCCTTGAAGCCCCACGTCGCCCTGGGCAAGAGGGTAATCAGGATCGAGGCCCAGCTTGGTGCCGACATCGGCGTCCATGTTGATCCCCGTCTGGCCGATCCTCAAAAGGTATTTGATGAGCTCATTGCTCTCTTCCGGGGACCCAAACCCGCTTTGCTGCCTCCGGGTCCAGAGGCGGCCACGGTACATGTCCTTATGGACACCCCTGATGAAAGGGTACTCGCCAGCATCGGAAAGCGTTTCGGACCAATCCTTCTGATCATAGATCCGCTTGTACTCCAGACCGGAGAGCGATTTGAAATGGCTGATTTTTTCTCCCTCAAGATGATTGATTTTTATCTTAGAATCGTCACTCATGCTGTTCCCCTTCCAAAAAATCCCTTTGATTAAGAACCCTATGAACTTCTGTGCCGTACCCTCTGGGGCCATGCCACAACTTGACTTCTGACGGATCGTGCCGGAGGGTGAGGACAGGTCATTCGGTTTTCCGATCGCCTTCCGTTAAAGGACAGCCCCATTTACCCCGTTAGTAAAGATCTCAAAGATGAGGTTGGACAATTCCTCCGGTTTCAGCGATTTTCTCGGGTCGTACCACGAGTAAATCCAGTTCATCATTCCGAACAGGCTAAATGCGAGTGCCGTGACAAGATCCTTTTTGCCCCTTGGGCCGAAGTATTCAGATAAGACTCGTGTGACTATCTGGAGGTACTGCCTTTCCCTTTCCTTCACCTGTTTGTAATACTTGGAAGGCAGGCAGTAGGCCTCATTAAGCAGGGTTTTGGCTCCATATTCGTATGTCGCGTAATGCCTGATGTGGCGAAAGATGATAAATCTAATCTTCTCAACAGGATCCTCGATCCCGGCCAAAGATTCTTCCAGGTTCTCC
>Ga0326726_10005744_pt1 | contig 11217 bp, 15 predicted proteins | sample MHFenrmetagenome_2_FD_207603 | JGI IMG/M metagenome (GOLD analysis project Ga0326726, IMG submission 207603) | Lab enriched peat soil microbial communities from Michigan Hollow, Ithaca, NY, United States - MHF15MN | ecosystem: Environmental > Terrestrial > Soil > Wetlands > Peat | place: USA...
GCAGCGGGCGCAAAGTACCTCCGTCCGTGTCATCCCTCCTGAAGTATCGGTATGGGTCCGGACATTGAGTGGTGAGACAGGCGCATTGAAACTGGGCCAGCCGGTACCGGAATCAAATTTGGTCTCTGATAAAAAGAGGTCAGTACGGCAGCAGACGCAGGCATAGATGCCATGCTCCTTCCAGTTGTGGTATTTGCCGGTAAAGGGATATTCAGTGCCCTGTTTCCGGGCTACATTGAACTGTTCAGCGGTCAGTTGAGTCCTCCATTCGGCATCGGTTTTTACAACCGGGGCGACATCATCTGTCTTGCCGGTACTGGCGTTGAAAATCGGGATCGTGCCACCCGCTTTCCCTGGCTGGCCCTGTTTCATCAACATACACCGCCAAGAGTAGTGCAGAGAAGATACATAGACCTTACGTTAAGGGCAAGCAGAGGAACAAATAAAAAAAGGTTTTATAACCCGAAAAATCCCAATATCTTGCTCTTTGTATCCTTGTGGAAGATCTTTGCACCCTCCTTGATGGTGCGCACATCTTCTACCGTGTAGAGAATGTCAGGATGGCGGCTGGACAATACGCCCAGAAGCTGTCCGAGTGCTGTGCGAGGTACAATCATGAAAATGATGGCTACCGTCTGCGAGAAACTCCCGGATCCCTCTATTCTAGTCATGCCGTACCCGAGAGTGGAGAGTTCGGTGATGAGTGGCTGGGGATCGGCCGGGGTGATGAGCCGGACGATCACATACCCAAGGGAAATCATGATCTCGATCTGCATGCCAATCAGGGTTCCAATGCCGTACCCGGCAAGATAGGCAAACAGGTTCCAGTAATTCCCAAGGTTGGTAATGACTATCCCCGTCGAGAGCAGCCAGATACCGGTCTTTGCAATACCGATCCAGCCGGCAAGGTTTGCATGCCCCCGGTTGATGTAGATTGTCCTTACTGTTTCGAGGCTGGTCTCCACGATCCGTGCGATCAGGATAAGGAGAGGTAATGCTGCTGCTTCCAGAATTCCCGGCCCGATTTTGTCATCACACTCCTGATCTTACTAGTCTTTATCTGGTTCTTGAATACCTTGTGGATTGATACAGGCCAGGGCCAGTGGGAATTGTTGTTGTCCTCCAGTCTGGTGTCCAATACTGGTCAACCGAGAGCGGCTTGTAACCTGATAACCTGGCGATCTTGCGGTTCGGGTACTATTGGTGAACACTATAACCGACGCTATTTTTTAAAATGCTTTGTGAAAAATGAGGTATGTGAAAAATGAACCGTCATTTTGCGGCACCCTCTGATGTCAAATCCTGTTTTCCCCTCCAAATCCTGCAAAAAACTGTTATTTAATCCCGACCGCGCCGCGCCCGTTTGATGTCAGACAAACAAACCGTTTTGCATGCTCCGTTTCCGTTGAAATTCCCAGAATATCCGCAATTATTCAAATCGACCAATCTGCTTAATATATCAGGAATCATTGATTGGATCATTACAATGATCCGGGAATTCATCGCACGACTGAGATCAAGGGCAAAGGAGATGGCAGAAGCCCTGGTTGGAAAAATCGGATCTGCCATCCGCCAGTGTGCACCATCATGCCCGCCCGCTGCCGGAATCCACCCGCTCGTTGTACCAGCTGAATCAGGAAATGCACTGGATGCAGGAAAGCGCTACCGGTTAACGAGCGGCCACGCCCCTGTCTTCTCGCTCTTTACTTTTTTTGGTAGTCGTCAGTAGACCCCGGTCAAGGTATTCACGATACCCTTTGCGCTCATGAGTCTGAGAGGTCACCTGTTACATCTATCCGCCAGGACTTTCCCGACTATTCGTGAACACCCCGGAACCTGCCGTTCGAATAGCATCATGACAGAGCCTGCGCTCCTGGTTATCGCTAAAACAAAAACTTCGGAGAAAAAGAAATGAGAAAGAACACAACAAAAACAACAGAGTCTGGGAGATCTTCGGATATCCCGACAGAGGTACCGGAACCGGACCAGATTGCGCCAGGTAAGGCCGGGACCGGAGAGGAGAACACCAGCTATTCCAGGATGAGGGGAAACATGATCCTCTTCCTTGCCGACCGGCAGGACCGGGTTGCGGAGCGACTGAACAAGAAGATCGAACGCCTCGATCAGCGGCTCAAAATCCTCGAAGAGCGGGAGCACGCGAAATGACGGCACGCCGATCCGCAACCGATACCGGGATCCCGCTTTGTCTTATTCCGCAGGTGGTGATGCGGGAAGTCCGCACCCACGGGGAGGAGCTGGAGAGGGCGATCGTGCGGAAGAGAGGGAACCATTTCTACAAGATCAGCATACGGACCCGACCGATCAAGGGGGAACTCCAGAAAGTAGAGACCACTGCCCGATCCCGATTACCTGACGGAAGCAAAGAAGGTGGTGAAGAGGTATGACCCGGGGAAGGCCACCCCGGCAGGCTATCCGGGAGGCGATTGCAATTGCAGGAAAAATTGGAGCCGTGATCGATGGTTCCGGCCTGAGAGGATCTTCTGCAGATCTCACGATATTCTGCGCACACGTGACGATATTTGTCGGGATACGGCGGACCCGCATACATATCAACAGTATCCTTGATATTATAGACAAATACCGGGATGATCTCGTAAGGCTCCGGGCAATCCCGCTCACCGGTGTTGTGCTCCGCGAGCTTTGGGTGCGATCCCCCAATGGCAACTGGCAGTACTTCCGGATTCTCGAAGATGGGATCATAGAGATCAGGAACAACGGGAATTTCGACCGATCCGCTGCCGACTTAAGTCAGCCCGCCACGTCACCGGATACGGAAACGGTATTTACCCATGATCCGGGAAATGGCCAGGTTTCACCATTTGGGACAGGATTTATTTGTCCATTTTTTGAGTACATGAAGGGGAGACTCTCCCCTTAACTATTATCTCCTCATTTTGGGCTTCTTTTGGCAAACGGAGCGAATCTGGATCCAGGTAGGTCGCAGGAAATCGCGAATTGCAGATCACTTTTTTTGAAATGGCCAATTTTCAAGGTTTTTATCAGAAAATCTCTCATATACAGGCCCGGAAAATTGTCCTAATAGACCCTATCCAGTGGCAAAACGATGTTCTGATGGCCTTTTGAATACCACCTCCCTAAGAAAGCCTGTTTTCAGGATACTAATCCTGGCTTTTTTACCTGACAGAGAGGTATAATGGGATCAGGTAATCGGGACCTGATTCGGGCTCCAATCACGTGATTTGGTGTGATCAGGTCGCACGAAATTGCGAATTACAAGTTACTTTTTTTGAGATATCGAATAATCAGGGTTTCCTGACAAAAATAAGTTGATTACGAGCCTGAAAAATGTCCCTAATAGACCCTATTGGGAGGCAAAACTCCTTTTTTATGACCCATAGGGTGCGGAGCGGGAAGAGGGGGGTGTTTTGGGAATTGGAATTTTTGGGATCGAAGCAGGGAGATCCATTCCGGTAGCGGTTAAATTTCCTCAATTCAGGCTTATTTTGCCAAAAGGAGGAGATCAGGATCGCAGCAGGTCGCACGAAATTGCGAGTTACAAATTACTTTTTTTGAGATATCGAATAATAATGGTTTTTATTCGAAAATAACCTGATTAAGAGCCCGGAAAATTACCCTAATAAACCCTTTCCAATGGCAAAACAATGAAATTGTGGGGTCGGGGACCATATTGTCAAAAAAAAGCTTGTTTTCCGAACCTTACCGCCATGTGACCTGGAGAGGGTTTCGCCGGGGTATTCCATGAATCTTATACAGCGGGTGACCGAACATCAGCCCGTAAGCATATTTCCGCCCGGCCGGCAGATCCAGTGCTTTCTGCAAGGGTTCGTACGACGCAGCAGCAATAGAGAGGAACCCGGCCCAGCAGGTACCGATATCAAACGAAGGAGCCGCGATATCGAAATGCGTAAGAGCAATGATCGCATCTATCGTAGCACCAGGATTTCCCTCTGGGATGTGGGCGATCACGAGATGCGGGGCATTGCGGCAGATCGGATCGTACCCGTGTTCCCAGGCAGCAATCAGGGAAGGGACATACCCGCTCATCGGGTGTCTGCTGTTCGTTATCGTCTTCATCCAGTCAACCGTCAGTCCAGCCAGCCGGTGCACTTCCATGGGATCCTGGACGACCAGCCACCGCACCGGCTGGGCGTTGCCTCCCGATGCAGCGTAGCGTGCGATATCGAGTATCGCCTCAATCGTCTCTTTTAGCACAGGTTCTTTCGTGTAATGACGGACCGAGCGTCGTTTCTTCAGGTATATCCCGAGATCGTCCGGAGACAGAATGCCAGCCCCGGCCGGGAGGGACACCCTTTCTTCCGGGCGAACATTCAGGAGAAGCGCTTGTGTCGGGCAGCACACCTCGCAATGCCCGCAGGCAATACACATGCCGGCTTTCTCATCCTTTACCCAAGGCGGGGTTTTCTCATCAGCCGGTTCAATAATCCGTATCGGGCATACGACCGAGCATATCCCGCACCGGGTGCAGGTAGTATCGTCAACGAATATGGTCATGGGGTTCCTCTTGCATTTTATCGGATGTTGTGTATATCGGTTGAGGTTATGGAAAAAGATTAAGGTTGACTCGGGGATTTTGAAAAGCGGTTTGCAATTTTAAGGGGATTAGCACCTATCGGATTATCTTTTCTTGTCCAATAATGCACCCCCACTATTTATTACCAATGCCGGTTATCCAGAGTGTAGAGTCAACATGGTGAATAAAGGACATCAACTGAGAACGAAACGGAAAACCGAGCGGCTTATTACGGGCAGCTGCAATCTCCCCCTCTACCGCATCGAAAAAGACCTCGGCGATATCGGATTTACCCAGTTAGGTGCAGATCAGGTTGCCATCGCGATGGAACACCGACCTCACGAACTCTATCTGGAAATCCTGTTGGATGAAGGCCGCTGCATTCACAGCTACCTGCTCGTAACCTTCGAGGAGAAGAATAAGAAACAGCGGAAATTCCGCTGGTAAGAACGGAGTGGACTGATACTACCGTCAGGATCTCAGTACACTTGTTGAATACAGCATGGTGGCTGACAAAGACTTTTTATCAGCCGGCTCCAGGCGCAGCAAAGGTACCAGAATCACTTTTTTTATCTCTCGGCAAGATGTTTGATACCTTCCATGATTTTCATAGTCCTTTTTCTCATCAGCGAACGCAGGAATAAGACATTGAGTATTGTGTTCTTGATTCCAACAGGATTGTAGTATGTCTCAAACAGGAGAATCGTGGAGTTTTCACTTTGAGGTAGTACCGTGGTATCAACGATAAAATCAGTAAACATCCGGTTCATACCCCATGAATCCTCACCCATGGTTGTCGACATTTTTTGATTCGGAATATATTCAACCACTTCTTCGATGCAATTCCCCTTTCTGCCTTCCGGGATAGTACACTGGTATTTAACCCCGACTGCACGTTTTTTCTGTCCGGAAAGGAGATCGACCTTCTTCACTTCCGGGTGATACCGGGGGATCAGTGAGATGTCATCGATAATCTCCCAGACCCGACAGTAGCTGGCCTTGATCTGAATCGTTGCCTTCCACTGAAATCGACCTCTCATCTTTCCACCGTACTCATACATGGTTCATGGATACGTACCATGCATCGTGTCCATCATATACTCGGACGAACGACAAAATAGTTTTTCGTTCGGAACTACTTTTTGCGTCACGTTTTGCCTGTCAGTGCGACTGGTATGCAGCGGCTGGCTCTCGCTGCCCGGTATTCAATCCGAAGGGCCAGTTGCAGGTGGGGATGATAGTTCAACAGGTAGAGGGGCAGATACCGGGATCACTCCTTTGAAAGAAAGGGGTTGTCACTTTCGTCTTCCCAACTCTCAGCCTTATTAACGGGACAGGGTAAATGAAGACCAGCGATGAGATCCCGGACCCATATCATGATAGGTTTTCTTGCATTCTTAGCCTATACATATCTCATCTCCATCGTTCACACAACAGCCGGTGTTCCCTGGATATACGGACTGGCAGCAATTATCATCGGATCAATTACGCCGGATATCCTTGAGCCTGCCACGAGCAGGAATCACAGGGGTCTCTGCCACAGTAAAGGTGCCTTGACAATGATGGCATTTTTATTCGGGGTAACAGCCCTGTCTTCCGGAGTAATCCTGTTTTTTTCCCATTTCCCCGTCCTCTATCCTGCCTCGTACTTCTTCCTCGGGTACGTATTCCACCTGCTGGCGGACTCGCTTACCCCGGCAGGACTTCCCCATTAATCCCGTTCAGTCACCTTTACCCTTGCGACAGGGGGCCGGTTTCTCCTGGTAATCCGAGGGTCGATCCACACCCTGACACCGGAAACGGGGGCCGGACTGCCCACCCCTCCCAACAACAGCCTGATCCCGTATTCAGGATCATCTTCTGACTGAATTTCTGTCCTTGTTTCTCTTTTCTGACGTGCAAAATTGAAATTACACAAAGGGTTTAAAGGATACGTTCTCATTAAAGTTTTACTGAGTAGTGCACTTTAATCCGCCAAATTTCCTTTACTGGCGATCAGGAGTTTTTTCGCATTACTCGGGCACATGTCCACTAAAACGGGCAGAGCACAACGTAAAAAACCGGGGTGTATGTATGATGAATCAGAAATACCTGAGTACGATATCCGAGCTTGACAACCTTGTCGGGCTCACATCAAAAGAACGTGACGCAATGGAGACCGTGAGTGACACATTCCCGTTCCGCTCCAATGAATATTACCTGTCGCTGATTGACTGGAAAGACGGACACGATCCTCTTCGCAGGATTGTCATCCCTGATACTTCTGAACTCAGCGGGGGGGGATGTCTCGACCCTTCATGTGAAAAAGATTTTACCCGTAAACCCGGGCTGCAGCATAAATACAGCCAGACCGGGCTCCTGCTCCTGACTGATGTCTGCGGGGGGATATGCCGGTTCTGTTTCCGGAAACGATTGTTCATGGGTAGCGAACGCGAGACCATAAAGGATGTTTCTGAAGGGATTGAATACATCCGCGAGCATACCGAGATCACGGATGTCCTGTTAACCGGTGGAGATCCCCTGACCCTTGAAACCAGCAAGCTCGAATCGATCCTGCGCCAGCTCCGTGAGATTGACCATGTTAATATCATCCGGATCGGCAGCAAGATGCTTGCCTATAACCCGCACCGGATCCTCGATGACCCTGACCTCTGCAATGTTCTCTCGCGGTACAGTATACCGGAAAAACGCATCTACCTGATGGCGCATTTCAACCACTCGCGGGAACTTACTGACGAGTCAATCCGTGCAGCACACGAACTGCAGAAGGCCGGAGTGCTGGTAGTCAGCCAGACGCCTATCTTAAACGGCATCAACAGTGAGCCGGAAATATTCACCGATCTATTCCGGAAACTTTCATTTGCGGGAATCTCACCCTATTACATCTTCCAGTGCCGGCCATCAATCGGAAACCGGATCTTCCAGGTCCCGGTCGAACAATCATATGAAATTATCCAGAAATCCTGGCAGGCGTGTTCAGGGCTTGCGAAACGGGCCCGGTTCGTCATGTCGCATGCAACCGGCAAGATTGAAGTTGTCGGAAAGACTGCAGGTCAGGTTTTCATGCGATACCACCAATCCGCCGATCCCGCTAACATCGGAAAATTCATGGTGTTCCGCAGCAATCCGGTGGCACGATGGTTTGATGATTACCGTCATATTCTGACGGATTTCGAGCCGAAAAAAGCCTGGTTGTTCTAAAAGGAGACACGGTCGAGAGTGGGAAGACCTCTTCCCGGGGAGAGCAATCAACGTCTGTACCGAATAGCCTGTGCCAGGTATTTTAATGAAAAAAATTTTTAGTGATCCGCGAACTTCATGCCCCAGAAGATGTTCTTGCCCGACGCCTTGAGCGGGATGCCGTATGCAACACTGCACCCCTTGAGCATCCCAAGCTGGAGGGCAATGGCACCGGCGCTGAACATGACCCGGTTGTCCACATTGTGGATGCCAGCGGTCTTGACCGCTGATCCGACAGCTATGCCGAGATCAGTTATCTTGAGTACACAGTTCGGACCCGGGTAGAGTGCTTTTGTATTCTTCTGCGCTTTTACTGCTTTTGTCATCTCTGCGCAGGTGGCGTAACCGCACCCGCCGCAGTCGGCACCAACGGGTTTTCGCCCCTCAACCCCGATTAAGAGCGTGGCATCGCTTGCCTTCACCTGATCACCGTTGATCCGGATAAAGTCAATCTTCAACTCTTTCCCCGTTTTTATCATCCGTTCTGCGAGTTTGTCCTGATCCTTTCCTTTCAGCACCTCGATGTGGATCGAGTCCAGCCCGACCGCTTTTGGGGCTGTCCGTGACGAGAGTGCCATGAGACCGGCAACCGATTTCACCGCTTCAGATTCAACCGTCATGGTGGAGTGTTGTACGGTTGAGACAAAAAAAGGTTTATGAGATTTTTTTAAGCAGATACTTTTTACGAGCGAAAAAATGCATTGTACATGTAGGAAATTCCTGGATATATTTGAGCCGCTGGATAATCCGTAATACCGCTATTCCTGGAGATAATCTTCCCGTACCGGGGAGAATATTTCGACTGCCACCGAATCGGCAAGGATCGTTGCTTGGTGAGGTACATTCCCCGGAATCATCCAGCTGTCCCCTTTCTGCATCTCGTCTACCTCATTCCCGATTGTCAGGATCATCCGCCCTGAGACAAGGTAGCCGGTCTGCTCGTGGGGATGGGAGTGGAGCGGCAGGTCCGCTCCTTTTTTTAACCGGAACTCCGTCAGGAGAGTACGTTTCCCTGATACGAGCGTCTTCCTGAAGATTCCCGGGGATACCTGGATATACCCCTCTTCAGTACCCTTTGTAAACATATGTTATTCCTTCTGTAAAAGTGCCCGGAGTACCGCTTCCCCGAATTCCCGGGTCCCTGCCGATCCCCCAAGGTCCCGGGTACGGATTCCCTGTGCAAGCACAGCCTGCACCGCCACTTCAATGCGTTCAGAACCTCTGTGATCCCCGCAATAGGTAAGGAGCATTGCCGCACTCCGCAGTGCAGCGATCGGGTTGGCGATATTTTTCCCGGCAATATCCGGGGCACTCCCGTGTACCGGCTCAAACAGGGCATACTGGTCACCGATATTGGCACTTGGCACCAGTCCAAGCCCCCCGACAAGATAGGAAGCCATGTCTGACAAAATATCCCCGAAGATGTTTGTCGTGACGACGACATCGTACGCAGCGGGATGCTGGAGTATATCCAGCGCAAGTGCATCGATATACCTGTCGGTGCAGGGTATTCCTGCGGCTTGTGCCTCGGCAAGGCAGATATCACGGAACAGTACATCGGACTTGAGCACATTTGCCTTGTGCCCGACAGTAAGTTTTCCCTTCCGCTGGTGAGCAAGACGTAGTGCACAGCGGACGACCCGCTCGGTTCCTTTCCGGGTCACGACCCGGAGCGTGGTCGCCCGGTCAGCACCGATCTCTTCGATTCCCGAGTAGAGGCCTTCGGTATTCTCCCGCACGATCATGATATCAAACCCGTTGCCCTTCACCGGCCGCAGGTTCGCATAGAGATCGAGAGATTTTCTCAGCCGCAGAACCACGCTCTGGTAATCCTTCATGGGGGGTGTCGTAATTGCCCCGAACAGGATTGCATCGGCAGTTTTCAGTGCCGCTATGTCACGGTCTGCACAGGGGCAACCGGTCTGTTCCCAGCGGTGGTAGCCGACATCAACAGAGAAGTACTCATATTCGGGATGAAGCAGTTCAAGAACAGTATAGGCAACCGGGATGACCTCATGGCCGATCCCGTCCCCTTCAACAATCCCAATCCGCATCACGGTGCCCTCCACTGTGCAGCCAGTTCGTGCACTGCCCGGGCAATGCGGGTCGGGCTGGCACCCCAGTGGACCACGGCGCCATATCTGCCCTTGTACACACCGGTACCCTCACGTTCGGAGCGGCAGCAGCGGGCAATGAACGGTTCCTCCCGCACGGATTCCAGCGGGCAGATATTCTCCAGCACAAAGTCCTTGCCGTAACACTCGGTATAGAGCTGCGAGCCGGTCAGGCAGCCGGCCACCCGTTCACCTCCCTGCATCGGGTCTGCATCGAGAGTACGGGAATACCCTCCGGCACGGCAGGGATAGACATCCGCATGTACCTGCGTGATGTCGCGGGTATGATGGCAGAATATAACTGAAAGCTCTCCGAAGAGCCCGGCGGTTTCCAGTTCACGTATACAGGCAGAGAGACTCGGGCGGGGAGGCGTTACATCGTAGATATGGACTTTGAGCAACCCGGACAGATCGGGATCGAGCACAAATATCATATGTTCATCAAGGCCGGTAAATATCGTACAGCGGTATCCCGTATCAAGCGCAAGCTCGATCAGCCGGGTCCGGTCATGGATCTGTACTTTCTCGGGGTACCAGCAGGTTTCCCGGGCGGTCGCGATCACATTAGACGCAACAATCCTGCGCATCATGCCGCTCCCTTCAGGATCCGGAACGACTTCGAGCAACTCGGGCCCGGAAACGGTATCCCTCACGAGGTAGCGGCTCAGGAAATATACCAGATCCCCACAGGGCCGTGTCGAAGCATACCCCACCATCTTGCACTGCCCGGGAAAGATCATTTGCGGGCCCTCACGTAGCTAACAAGGCCACCTGATGCAAGGATCTCCTGCATCCTGGGGGATAAGGGTCTGACGGGATATTTCTTATCCTGTGTCTCGACCCATCCTTCAGCAAGGTCAAATTTCACGATATCTCCCTCAGTGCAGGTGAGGTCACATTCGATGAGAGGGAGTCCGACATTGATCGCGTTCCGGAAAAATATCCGTGCGAAGGATGGCGCTGCAACCGCAACTACCCCGGATTCCCTGATTGCGATAGCCGCCTGTTCCCGCGATGAGCCGCAGCCGAAATTTTTTCCTGCGATAATTACAGCACCATTCATCCGCCGGGCAAGTGACGGATCGAGATCTTCGAAAATATGCTCAACCCAGATAGTATGGTCCTTTGTCCTCAGGTAGCGCCCGGCGATCACCAAGTCCGTGTCAATATCCGCACCAACACAGACTGCCCGCCCTTTTCCTTGCATCAGGATACCTCCGGCTGGGTTATTTCTCCTTCCAGTGCGCTGGATGCTGCCGTAGCAACCGAGGACAGGTAAATTTTCCCGCCTATACCCATCCGGTTCTTGAAATTGCGGTTTGCCGTTGA
>Ga0326726_10005745_pt1 | contig 11215 bp, 8 predicted proteins | sample MHFenrmetagenome_2_FD_207603 | JGI IMG/M metagenome (GOLD analysis project Ga0326726, IMG submission 207603) | Lab enriched peat soil microbial communities from Michigan Hollow, Ithaca, NY, United States - MHF15MN | ecosystem: Environmental > Terrestrial > Soil > Wetlands > Peat | place: USA...
TGATCCTGATGCACTCCTCCATCGGGGTGATGAAGATCTTTCCGTCACCGATCTCGCCCAGGCCGTGCTTGGCGGACTTGATGATGGTATCCACCGTGACATCGACGAACTCGTTGTTCACGGCGATGTCGAGACGGATCTTCGGAATCAGGTTCGGTGCGATCTTCTGGCCCCGATAGAACTCGATATCCTCCTGGCGACCATGACCGGTCACCCTGCTGACGGTAATCCTCGTTATATCAGCCTGAATCAGTGCCTCACGGACATGGTCCAGCCGGTCCGGAGGAATAATTGCCGTAATCAGTTTCATGGTTCGTGATTAGTTAAGATTGATAAGGCCATATCCCTGCTCGCCGTGCATGCTGTGGTCGAGACCCGACATCTCATCGTCCTCGCTGATGCGGAGCCCGATGGTCTTCTCGACGATGAAGAGCAGAATGAGCGAAATGGTGGCCGCGTAGGCAATCGTAACCCCTACTGCAGTGGCCTGAACGCCAAGCTGCTGCCAGAGACTCCAGCTTCCGCCTGCTTTCTGCGCTGCCTCGACCATCCATGAGGGACGGATGAAGAAGGTGAGGGCAAGAGCGCCGACGATCCCTCCGACACCATGCACGCCGAAGGCATCGAGGCTGTCATCGTAACCGAGCTTGTTCTTCACCATGATGGCAGCGTAGCAGAAAATGGCCGCGATGGCTCCGAGAGCGAAAGCGCCGGATGGCTGGACGACACCTGCGGCAGGCGTGATCGCCACGAGCCCTGCCAGAATGCCTGAGGCGACACCGAGACTGGTCGCTTTCTTGTGCAGGGCCATCTCGATTATCATCCAGGTGAAGGCGCCTGCTGCTGCTGCCAGCTGCGTGACCGTCAGCGCACGGGCTGTGGCCAGGTTGCTCGCGATCGCGCTGCCGGCGTTGAAGCCGAACCAGCCCACCCAGAGCAGGCCAGCCCCCATGAGGGTCATGACCAGATTGTTCGGATGCATGACGTTTCGCGGATAACCACGACGAGCACCGAGAAAGAGCGCGGCAACCAGGGCGGTCACACCCGAAGAGATATGCACTACCGTTCCTCCAGCGAAGTCGATCGCGCCCATCGGGCCGAGATTGAACAGGAAGCCGTCGGAAGCCCATACCCAGTGACAGATCGGGCTGTAGACCAGGATGCTCCAGAGGGCAATGAACACCGCGTAGCCCTTGAAGTTGACCCGCTCGGCAAAAGCACCGGCGATCAGTGCCGGGGTGATGATCGCGAACTTGCCCTGGAACATGGCGAAAACGTATTCGGGAATCTGCGTCGACATGATCGTATCGTCAATCCCCTGAAGCATGAAGTATTTGCTGTCCCAGCCGACCAGGCCGCCAAGGATTCCAGGACCGAAGCTCAACGAATAGCCGATCGCCGGCCAGATCACGCCGATGATCACCATGGCGCCAAAACTGTGCATCATCGTGCCGATGACGTTCTTGGTTCGAACCAGTCCTCCATAGAACATGGCCAGCCCCGGAATCATGAGCAGGACAAGCGCCGTCGACGTCAGCATCCAGGCGGTCGTGCCGGTGTCGGTCGTAACCGCATCTGCGGCCCATCCCGTACTGTGGACCATCATCGCCGCCATGATCAGCAGGAGCGATGCACTTGATTTTTTTAACATAACCCTCGGTTTTTTGTGGTTGAATACCCTTAATAATTAATGATCATAGGTGAATTATAATTAATTTATTAAGCACAACCAAGAAATATCGCCGATTTATTACAAATAAGTAGAATGCACCCATATCACGTAAGGCGTATTCGTCCGAGGTGAATGGCCGCGACCGGTCAAACGAACCACAGCACCGCAACAAACAACCCGGTGATGAGGGGTCGGAAACGAGGCCTCACCTCATCTGGACAGGCAATTTTTCTTCCGGAAAATCTTCTGAAAAAGCTGGATGGAGGGGAAAAAAGAGTGGATTCCAGTGGTTATTTCGGCATAATTACATCGGTAGACAAGTTTTTCATTTTGAAAAGCGTTGCATAATAAGGTAAATTCATAGTTAAATTAGCCAGTGGTTGGCTAATCGCTCACGAGTAATTGGTGCCTTTGGTTATTCGGTCGCGTCTCTTTCTGTCAAGGCACAAGTTTCTACTGTCCTACAATGAATATTTACATTGGCAATCTGCCGTACAACGTTTCGGAAGAAGACTTACGCGATGCTTTCTCTCAGTTCGGGCAGGTGCAAAGCGCCAACATCATCACTGACAAATTTTCAGGCCGCTCGAAAGGGTTCGGATTTGTCGACATGCCGAACGACAGCGAAGCCCGTGAGGCCATCGAATCCATGAACGACAAGGATTTCAAGGGCCGCACCATAAAAGTCAACGAGGCCCGTCCTCGTGAAGAGCGTCCGATGAGAAGGGAGCGCTACTGATAGCGTCCCTCATCGAAAGCACTCCACGGGCGATCCGCAAGGTATCGCCCGTTTTTTTTGCCTGAAACGGCATCGGTCGGGACCGTCACTTCCCCTTGCCGACAAGATCGGCCAGGGCATCATGGAGTTGTGGCCAGGCAAACGCGAAACCATGCTGCTGGAGAACCCCTGGTAGCACCTTCTGCCCCTTTACGGCATACTCGGCCCCCTCACCCATCAGCAACTGCACCGCGATTTTCGGAACCTGAAAGAACGACGGCCGACTCATCACCGCCCCGAGCTCGTCCGCAAACCCCTTCATGGTGACCGGCTTTGGCGCAACGGCATTGACCGGCCCACGATATGCCGGATTGTCGAGAGCCGCGAGAATCACCGCGACCTCGTCATCGATATGTATCCAGGAGATGCACTGGTTGCCGGAACCCACGGGACCACCGACAAAAAAGCTGAAAGGCGTCATCATCTTCTGCAGCATGCCGCTTCGCGTAGACAGTACGATACCTGTCCTGAGCAGCACCACCCTGACTCCGAGCTTTTCCGCCGGCAGGGCCTCCTGCTCCCAGTCATGGCATATTTTGGCAAGGAAATCCGTTCCGGCCGCAGCCGACTCCAGCAGATCTCCGGTGTCGTCACAGCGCTCGTACGCCCCGTAATATCCGATCGCCGAAGAGGAGATGAAGACTTCCGGCTTTTTCGACAGGCCATTCATCGCAGAAACCAGGGCCCGGGTTCCCTTGATCCGGGAGTCGTAGCAGGCCGCCTTGTGCTCTTCGGTCCAGCGGGCGTCGAGCAGCGGCTTTCCGGCAAGATGAATGACGGCGTGGGCTCCCTCCAGGGCGCTGGTCCAGTCACCGGACTCCATATCGGCATCCCAGCGAACATACCCGGCCGCACCGGGGATCTTTGCAGCCGCGGCCTGTGGCGACCTGGCGAAAACGACCACGCTTTTTCCGGCCCCGACCAGCCTGATGGCGAGTTCGGTGCCGATGATCCCGGTAGCTCCGGTAATGACGATGTGACCTTCCATGGGGCTGACTGGTTGAATGGTTGAACTGATGATCTGATGATACCTTATCGAACAATCAACCGGCCCCGTTTATGAAATAATTCCCGACGGTTACGGAGGAGCGGCCAATCTTGCCAAAAGGCAAAAAAAAGGCGCGTCAGAACGACGCGCCAAGAATCATGATCCCCCCGTTGACATCACTCCACGGTCACCGACTTGGCGAGGTTCCGGGGACGATCGACGTTGCATCCGCGAAGCGTGGCGATGTGGTAGGCGAGCAGCTGCATCGGAATGACCGTCAGGAGCGGCATGACCGGACTGGAGGCCTGCGGAATGTAGATGACGTGCTCCGCGAGGCGGCTGATCTCGCGATCACCTTCGCTGGCGATGGCGATCACGCGACCCTTCCGGCTGCGGACCTCCTCGATGTTGCTCAGGATCTTCGTGTAGGTGTTGTCCCTGGTGGCGATGAAGAAAACCGGCATATCCTCGTCGATGAGGGCGATCGGACCATGCTTCATCTCTGCAGCGGGATACCCCTCGGCATGGATGTAGGAGATCTCCTTCAGCTTGAGGGCGCCTTCGAGCGCAACGGGGAAATTGAAGCCCCGGCCCAGATACAAGGCGTTCTTGGCATCCTTGAACTCTCTGGCGATCGCCTTGATCTCTTCATTCTGATCGAGAATTCGTGACACCTTGTCAGGCACCGCGACCAGTTCACGCAGGTTCAGCCGGATCTCGTCATGGGAGATCGTGCGACCCTTGCTCAGGGCCATGGCCAGCATGTACAGCACGATCACCTGGGCCGTGAAGGCTTTCGTCGACGCCACGCCGACCTCGGGCCCGGCATGCGTGTACATACCGCAGAGCGTCTCCCTGGCGATAGTCGAGCCAACCACGTTGCAGATACCCATCACCATGGCGCCCTTCTCCTTGGCGAGCCTCAGCGCTGCCAGCGTGTCTGCCGTCTCGCCCGACTGGGAGATCACGATCACGACATCATCGGAGCCAACGATCGGATTTCGATACCTGAATTCGGAGGCGTAATCGACTTCAACGGGGATGCGGGCAAACTCCTCGATCAGGTACTCTCCGATAAGGCCAGCATGCCAACTGGTGCCGCAGGCACAGATCACGACGCGTTTGGCCTGCTTGAGCCGGTCGAGGTAATCCTCGATTCCACCAAGCTGCACCCGGCCTTCATCGAGGCGGACGCGGCCACGCATCACATCGCGCATCACCTCCGGCTGCTCGAAGATCTCCTTGAGCATGAAGTGCTCGTATCCGCCCTTTTCGATCTTTTCGAGGGAGAAATCGAGCTCGGTCACCACCTTCTCCTGCTCGACGTTCTCGATGGTCTTGACCGTGTAGTTATCCCGCGTCACAATGGCCATCTCGCCGTCGGAGAGGTACACGACCTTGTTGGTGTGCTCGACGATCGGAGCCGCGTCGGAAGCGATGAAATACTCGCCGTCACCGATGCCGATCACCAGCGGACTGCCCTTCCGGGCCACCACGATCTTGTCCGGCTCGCGAGAGGAGACGACGCATATCCCGTAAGCACCCTCGACGTGCCTGAGCGCCTGCCTGACGGCGGCCTCCAGCTCGAGCGAGGGATCCGCCTTCCAGATCCGGTCGATCAGATGCACGAGCACCTCGGAGTCGGTGTCGCTGCTGAAGATGTATCCCTGGGCGATCAGGTCCTGCTTCAGGCTCGAGTAGTTCTCGACGATACCGTTGTGGATGAGGGCGATGTCGCCCGATACGTTCATGTGGGGATGGGCGTTGCGATCACTCGGGTCGCCATGGGTAGCCCAGCGCGTATGAGCGATGCCGGCCGTTGCCCCGAGCATCACCGTGCCCGAGACGTTCAGCATCTCCTCGAGATTCCCTACACTGCCCTTTTTCTTGAATACCTGCATATCTCCGTTCAGCACGGCGATGCCGGCTGAATCATATCCGCGATACTCAAGCCGTTTCAGTCCATTCAAGAGCAGCGGCGCAGCATCGCGCCTGCCGATATAACCGACGATTCCACACATTGACCCCGTCCCCCGTTAAGCATTTATTATGCGTACGCCGGCCCCGAAACATCTGGAACACGACCCGTGTAAATTTTCTTTCCCCAATGACACGGATTATACGAAATCTTACAGCATTCCGTTCATGGCATCATGAAGGATTTTTGCTTCACGGCCGACTGCGGACTCGAACTCCTCGACAGACCTGAACTCCCCTTCGGGAAAAATGAGCGCACGGCTGACGTTGACTACAGCACTCCGGCCCGCCGCGTCCGCCCCTTGCGTCACGGCGTCGTGCATCGACCCTCCCTGGGCGCCCACTCCGGGAATCAGAAAAAAGAGGTCCGGAGCTTCGACGCGAAGCTCCTCGAGCAATCCTGCCTTGGTAGCGCCGACGACGATGCCGGCGTTGCCGTTGCGCTGCCATCCGCGTACCCGGTCAAGCACGGTCCGGTACAGCGGCCGGCCATCCTGCATGACCTGCTCCTCGAAATCCCCCGAACCGGGATTCGAGGTAAGGCACAAGACAAAGACAAGTTTGTCGTCATACTCGAAGAAAGGTTCGAGGGAATCGAACCCCATATACGGAGCCACGGTGATCGAGTCGAACGGCCATGCCTCGAAAAAGGCCTTCGCATACTGCCTGCTGGTGTTGCCGATGTCGGCCCGCTTGGCGTCGGCGATGCTCAGGCACTCGGGAGGCAGCGCTTCGAGGGTCCCTTCGAGATCACGCATACCGGCCATGCCCCGCGATTCATAGAACGCGGTATTGACTTTATAGGCCGCCGCGTGTTCACGGGTGGCCCTGATGACCGCGCGGTTGAACTCAAGAACCGGGCGGTCCATGACGCCGAACACCGCCGGAATTTTGGAAGGGTCGCTGTCGAGCCCGACGCAGAGCATCGATCCGATGGCGGCGATCCGTTCGTTGGTCTTGATCCTTGCTGAACTCATATTGATAACGGCATTTGAAATTCTACTGAAGATACCGGATGCCCGGAGTGATACGCTGTAGACATGAATATACAATGGCTTGAGTGACTCTTCCCGACAAATTCGTGCTCATCCTGACAGCTGGAGAGATGCCTCCAGCACCTCGTAGCACAGGCCGATATGAAACTATTAGGAGGAAGAATACATTTATCGATTGCTGTTGCGTATCTTGTGAATTGGCCCGAAACTTTGCATATTTTTTTTCACTCCGCACATTCGGAGCAGGAACATGGTGTGCCTTGAGTTATTCAATCTCGGGAACGATGCCCAACGTTGATGAATTTTTTAATTATGAGTGCTTTCGATGCCTAAAAACCCATTCAAGCCGAACAATCCCTATAAAAGTGAGCCTGACAGCGGGGAACGTCGCCCCCGCTTTTCGATAGTCTACTATATCGTTGTCATTCTGCTGATCATCGGCTTTCAGCTCGCGTTCTTCTGGTCTGGATCCACCCAGGAAATAGCTTACAGTGAATTCAGGCGACTCATTTCCGAAAACAAGATCGAGTCGGTGCGCATATCGCCGGAGCGCATCTACGTGCAGCTCAAGGCTGACTCCCTGTCGACGGCGGCACAGAAACCCCAGGTCCAGGCGCCTCCGCCCGGCCTGCGCATGCCTGGTGTCACACCGCAGCCGAAAGAGGTGTTCGTCAATCCGGTGCGGGACGACAGCCTCGTCACCCTGCTCGAGTCGAAAGGCATCCGCTATCAGGCGACCCCCGGCAACAGCTGGATAGGGGAGCTCCTGCAGTGGATACTGCCTTTTGCCCTGCTCATCGGCATCTACTTCTTCCTGTTCCGCCGAATGGGCGGCCCGGGCTCGCAGTTCATGAACATCAGCAAGAACAAGTCCACCCTCTACGAGAACCTCGACGAGCATACCCGCATCACGTTCAAGGATGTCGCAGGTCTCGACGAAGCCAAAGCAGAGGTCATGGAGGTGGTCGACTTCCTGAAAGACCCGAAAAAGTATACCAAGCTCGGCGGCAAACTGCCGAAGGGTGTGCTCCTGGTAGGCCCTCCCGGAACCGGCAAGACCCTGCTTGCCAAGGCCGTGGCCGGTGAAGCCGACGTTCCGTTCTTCAGCATCAGTGGCTCCGATTTCGTCGAGATGTTCGTCGGCGTCGGCGCAGCCAGGGTGCGTGACCTGTTCAAGCAGGCAAAGGAGAAGGCCCCCTGCATCATCTTCATCGACGAGATCGACGCCGTCGGCCGCAGCCGCGGCAAAGGGTTCATGATGGGAGCGAACGACGAGCGTGAAAACACCCTGAACCAGCTCCTCGTCGAGATGGACGGCTTCGCCACCGACAAGGGCGTGATCCTGATGGCGGCCACCAACCGGGCAGACGTGCTCGACACGGCACTGCTCAGGCCAGGCCGTTTCGACCGCCAGATCGTCGTCGACAAACCGGACCTCAAGGGGCGTATCGACATCTTCAAGGTACACACCAAGAACCTGTCACTCTCCACCGACGTCAACCTGAAGGCGCTGGCATCGCAGACACCCGGATTCGCCGGCGCCGAGATCGCCAACGCGGCCAACGAAGCTGCCCTGCTGGCTTCCCGCCGAGGCAAACAGTCGATCGAGATGAAAGACTTCGAGGACGCCATCGAACGGGTTATCGCCGGCCTGGAGAAAAAGAACAAGGTGATCAACCCTCGCGAAAAGAAGATCGTGGCCTACCATGAGGCCGGCCACGCGATCGTCAGCTGGATGATGCCTGAAAACGACCCGGTGCAGAAGATCTCCATCGTGCCGAGGGGCGTCAGCGCGCTCGGTTACACGCTGAACATCCCGCTCGAGGACCGTTACCTCATGACCAGGAATGAACTCGTGGCCAGGATCTGCGGCCTGCTGGGCGGTCGCATCGCCGAAGAGATCATCTTCGGAGAGATCTCGACCGGAGCCCAGAACGACCTTGAGCGCGTGACTGAAATCGCCTATAACATGGTGGTTGTCTACGGCATGAGCGAAAAGGTGGGCTACCTCTCGTTCCTCGAGAGCAACAACCCCTACTACGGAGGCCCCGGCATCGACAGGAAGTACGGCGACGAGACCGCCCGCCTCATCGACAATGAGGTCAAGGCGATCGTGGACTCCGCCCGCAAACGCGTGTTCGAGATGCTCTCGGAACACCGAGACAAGCTCGAAACGATCGCCAGGGAGCTGTTGTCGAAAGAGATCCTGCAGTACTGCCAGATCGAGGAGATCCTCGGCAAGCGCACCGCAGGAAAGTTCTCCGAGCACCTCTCCCACAACTGCGTCAACGGAACCGACCTGAACAGCCCGACACAAACAGCTGTGACTGAAGAGCCGGCTGAAGAAAAACCAGAGGAAGACAACGTCGCCGACGAGGAGCGCCGGGAGCTCGAAGCGGCCGTCGAACGTCTTCGCCAGTCAAGGGATGTGTCCTCAAACTGAACTGCACCATGCAAAAACGGGTTCACGTCAAGGTACAGGGGCTGGTGCAGGGGGTAAGCTTTCGGATGTTCGTCGTAAGGGAGGCAGCGTCCCGGAACATTTCAGGATGGACCCGCAACCATCCTGACGGTTCGGTTGAAATAGAGGCGCAGGGGGGCGCAGGCATGGTGGACGAGCTGATCCGAATGGCGAAGATCGGCCCGTCGAGGTCCCACATCACTTCGGTGACGGTAAGGGAGACACCGCTGGAACCCACGGACGAAGGCTTCAGGATCATCTACTAGTATACTGTCAAAGAATAACGTACGGAAGAGTCTGTCACGATCGGGTTGCCACGTCGCTTCGCTCCTCGCGATGACGATGGCGATTTCGATCTGGAGAGGGGAAGGAAGGAGTGGGTCCCGAGGGATTCGAACCCCCGACCTACTGGGTGTAAACCAGTCGCTCTAACCAGCTGAGCTAGAGACCCATTGAAAAGGGCACTATTATAACACATTTTCGAAAGATAACCAACGAAGAGGCGCATTTCCCGATATGCATGGTGGGCAACGGTTTGTAAGCCGCACGTAAAAAGCATAAATTCAGGCCGGCAATACCCAGGCAACTTCGTCCCAACCACCATGAAATCTATCGCTATCCTCGGCAGCACCGGTTCGATCGGTGTGAGCACCCTCGATGTCGTCAGGCAGCATCCGGACCGTTTTTCGGTCGCCGCTCTCGCCGCCGGCAGCAACATCGATCTTCTCGCGGATCAGATCAGGGAGTTCAGGCCCCGCCTGGTCTCGGTCAGGGACGAGTCGTCAGCCGTCGCCCTGCGCTCGAAACTCGGGGAGATCCGTCCGGAGATCATGCACGGCACCGAAGGCGCGTGCGCAGTCGCCGCGGCCGATGAGGCGGAAATGGTCGTCTCGGCCATTGTCGGCGCGGCAGGCCTCGTGCCGACCGTCACGGCGATAAGAGCCGGCAAGCATATCGGCCTTGCCAACAAAGAGACCATGGTGGTCGCCGGCCGACTCGTCTCGGACCTTGCCCGCAAGCACGGCATCGAGATACTGCCAGTGGACAGCGAGCATTCGGCCATCTACCAGTCCCTCACCGGCCATCGTCACGAGGATGTGCTGCGCGTCATCCTCACCGCTTCAGGAGGCCCGTTCCTGAACACCCCGGCCGAAGGGATCCTCAAGGTCACCCCGGCGCAGGCGCTGAAGCACCCGAAATGGAACATGGGCTCCAAGATCTCCATCGACTCGGCAACCCTCATGAACAAGGGACTCGAAGTGATCGAAGCCCACTGGCTGTTCGACATGCCTGCCGAGAAAATCGGCGTTGTGGTCCATCCCCAGAGCATTATCCACTCGATGGTCGAATATATCGACGGCTGCGTCATGGCCCAGCTCGGCGTGCCTGACATGCGCGCCCCGATCGCCTATGCCATGGCCTGGCCGGAGCGCTGCCCGAGCGGCATCGAGCGTCTCGACCTGACTAAGTCGGGAACGCTGACCTTCCAGGAACCAGACACCGCGAGGTTCCCGAGCCTATCCCTCGCCTATGAGGCGCTCAAGGCCGCCAGGACCTACCCGGCGGTGCTCAACGCGGCAAACGAGATCGCCGTCGCAGCCTTCCTCGATGAGAGGATCGGCTTCACGGGCATCCCGGAACTTGTCGACAAAACCATGCAGGCCCACGAGGCATGGGAACCTGTGGAGCTCGAAGAGTACCTGCAGGCCGACCAATGGGCGCGCCGTACAGCCGAACAGCTTATCGCCTGACCCGAGAACGACCCTAACGCCACCACCGAACAGAAGCAACATGGAACTGCTCAGCACGCTTTTTTATTTCATCGTCGCCATCTTCATCCTCGTCACTGCGCACGAATTCGGCCACTTCATCACGGCCAGGATCTTCGGCATGAGGGTCGACCGCTTCTTCATCGGCTTTGACTTCTTCGGCATCAAGCTCTGGCAGAAGAAGATCGGGGAGACCGAATACGGCATCGGAGCCTTCCCGATCGGCGGCTATGTCAAGATCGCCGGCATGATCGACGAAAGCCTCGATACCAATTACGTGAACACCACCCCCCAGCCATGGGAGTTCAGGGCAAAACCGGTATGGCAACGCCTTGTCGTGCTCGCCGGCGGCGTCGTCATGAACCTGGTGCTCGCAATGATAGTATTCACCTCCATCACGGCCATCTTCGGCGAATCGCGCACGCCGATCTCCGCCCCCGCCTTCGTCGAGCACGGCTCTGTCTTCGAGTCGATGGGCGTCAGAACCGGAGACCGGCTGCTCTCGGTCAACGGCCACCGGCTTGAGTACTGGGAAGAGGCGATCGACCCTGAACGACTCGCATCTAAAGGGCTGC
>Ga0326726_10005746_pt1 | contig 11215 bp, 15 predicted proteins | sample MHFenrmetagenome_2_FD_207603 | JGI IMG/M metagenome (GOLD analysis project Ga0326726, IMG submission 207603) | Lab enriched peat soil microbial communities from Michigan Hollow, Ithaca, NY, United States - MHF15MN | ecosystem: Environmental > Terrestrial > Soil > Wetlands > Peat | place: USA...
TCAGGGGCGTATGGAGATTGTGAGGTAATGATGAGGTATGTGTTATATCTGCGGCTGCTCTAACTTTACCATCGATGAACTTGTCTGGTACAAGTACCGCTGCACCCAGTGTGGCCATGTCTACGAGAGCACGGGAAAAGTCTCCATCTGTCCCACATGCAGGTCTCATGATGTAGAAAACGTGTTGGAAGGATCAGGAAAGGTCCGTGAAACAGGATCAACAAAAAAGAGAAAAAAACGATAAGAACCTTACCGCAGGTTCAGAATATGGTACGGCCGGTTCCTGAAATCAAGACTATTGAGCATCGTCTTTACAGAAGATAAAAAAGTCAGCAGATAACCGGATCTTTTCCCCGGATTTTTCGGGCACCGATATTCGTTGCTTATTTTAAGAACCACACCATCGTCGTGGCAATTTCTAAAAGAAGCCCGGAATAAAATCATGGCGTCCTGAATTCAGGTCAGAAGCTGTTTTTTTTTCGTAAAAGAAGGTTTTTCTCACGCGGACAGAGGGAATGTTTGACATTCTGCAATGAAGCGAAAGCAAAAAATATGCAAACAGGTGATGCACTGTGATCCAGGTTTTCTGGTATAAAAAAGGAGGAAAATATTATGCAGAAGATTTCACCATTCCTGTGGTTCGACCACCAGGCCGAAGAAGCGGCGAACTTTTATATCTCTGTCTTCAGGAGATCAAAGAGCGTGAGCATCAACCGTTATGGAGATGCCGGACCCGGACCGGAAGGATCGGTCATGATAGTAAAATTTCTGATCGAAGGGCAGGAATTTATCGCCATCAATGGCGGCCCGCAATTCCAGTTCTCACCGGCCATATCGTTTGTCGTGAACTGCAAAACCCAGGATGAAATCGACATGTTCTGGGAGAAGCTCTCAGAAGGCGGGGAAAAACAACAATGCGGATGGCTGAAAGACAAGTACGGGGTTTCATGGCAGATCGTACCGGTAATACTCGGCGAAATGATGAATGACCCGGACCCGGTAAAATCCCGGCGGGTGATGCAGGCGCTGCTCCCGATGGGCAAGATTGATATAAAGCTCCTGAAGCAGGCATATAACGGATGAATCTTATCTCACGGGAAAGGTAACGGAACGGTTTAAACCTGTATTCTTTTTTTAAAGTCTCATATATCAGAAGGGTGACCTGAGGTACGTACCAGAGATTCATGCCTTTTAATCCTTCAGGCCTAATATACGTATAGACCGGTGAACTAAAAACCATGACAGATACATCCGGACAACAGTTCGGTAAAGAACTCACGAGCTTCTTTATGCTCGTTATCCTGAACCTCGTATTAGGCAGTCTTGCGATGGCATTCGGGTTGCAGACTATCATGCTGACGATAATGTCCTATCCGGGTGGAGGAAACCCCTTCTTCCTCACCTCTGCTGCCCTTATCCTTATTGGAATGGCGGGGATGGGTATCGGCATCTTCTGGATAAAGACGAGTGCAAAGATATTCCGCGGGATCAAAAAGATCCGGGAAGAGTACCGGAACCACACCGGGCCTGTCCCGGCCGAGACCCTCACCGGCTGGATCGTAGCGATGCTCGCCCACTACCGGGAAAACCGGACGGTGATTCGGCAGATGGCCCTGATCGGCACTGTCGGTGGCGCAGTCTTCCTTGCGTTCGGCATTACCAATCTCATGCAGGGTATTCAGGCGGTTACCGCAGACACAGACCAGATCCCCGGTTACCTTGCCTTCTCCGCCGCTGCTGTCAACCTGGTGATCGGGCTGGTGACCATCCACTTTGCACGGGGCTTCCGCAACTATGCTGACATCTGGGATATCCGGCTGGGCCAGGCAGATCAGGGAGAGGAATCCTTAAAGCAGGCGCTGGAGAACGGATGAGCAATGGGCGGGCGCAGGACATCCTACGAGATCTACTGGGAGATCCTTGTCTATTGCAGGACCCCGAGGACGTTTACCGCGATCATCGGCCGCTGCGACCTCAACTCGAAGACAGGCCAGGAACACCTTCGCTTCCTTGTCGACCGCAGCTACCTCGCGATGGAAAAGGATGGCGAACGGTCACGGTATGTAGCGACAGAACGGGCCGCAGAATATATTGCACTCTTCAGCCGGTTGTACCAGGGACTCTTTGATGCCGTTCCGGGATTCCGTCTCTGAATTAGCGGCGGGATCAGAAAGCGGGAAAGGAGAGGAGATATATCAGCCTCTGGTCTGCAATAATGTCCGGTTTGTTCCTGCCCGTCATTCCGGGCTCTCAAACGCTTTTGCAATCCGATCGAAATCCTTCCGGTGGATTTCGAGCATGCCGAAGCGGAAGGCGCCTCCCCATGACTTTTTGTTCCGGATGAACTCCAGATCACTGATAAGTGGTTCGATCTTCACCTCACCGCTCTTTGCGTAGTTCACCTTTCTCCGGAAGGGTCTGAAATCCGGTGACATTTCAACCTGAACAATCTCATCATCTGCCACTTCGCCAAGTGCGGTGAAAGCATGGAGCGGTTCAGTGCCGCCGAATGTTACTTTCGGGGAATAGTAAAGGATCTGATCGCCGGCACGCATCCTGGCAAGACCGGACCGCTTCCCATGTCCGGCCTGTGCAAATCCGCCAGCAATACCAAGTTTCACGTGTTCGAGAGATGCGACGAGAATCCAGTACCGCGGTAATGACATGATAACCCCTTTTTCTCCGGAATGAAATATCTTGGGATTGCGCCAAAATTGCGGTGGAGACCTCGCGATCAGGATACAAAACCGGAAGTCGGGGATCTTTTTAACTGCACCTGATGATCTATCGCTCAATCTGATCAAACGATTTCTGCACCCCAGGATAGGGAATCAGGAAACGGGAAGATCTACAATGACAGCCGGTTTGGTGAATAATAAAAAACAGTCCCCCCGACCAGGGACGAATTGAATTATTGGGGTTTGATTCCGGGATAAAACACTAACTACAGGTCATATAGTACTGCGGAATCAGTGGATTGGTGAGGTGCGGTTCCCCAGCACCTGCAGCAGCAGTGTCTGGGTGACGATCATCCGCTCCAGTTCATCGATCGCAACACTCTCGTCCGGCCCGTGGATCCGGGATCGTTCATTGTCCTCGCATCCCCAGAGAATAAACTCGGCTTCCGGGACGGCATGTTTCAGAACGTTCATGAGAGGAATTGATCCGCCACCCCCGGTCTCTCTGACCGGATGCCGGTATACTGCCTCCATCACCGTCATTGCTGCCGTATAACCGGGTCCGGCGGTGGGGCAGATGAAACCGGACGAACAATGAATATCGCTGATCTCCACCTGCACGTGCCAGGGGGCGGCAGCCCTGAGGTGATCTGCCAGGAGCCCGATCTCCTTCTCCGGGTCTGCCCCCGGTGCAATACGCATGCTGATCCTGGCACGTGCCTGTGGTATGAGGATGTTTGCTGCATCCCGGACCGCAGGGGCATCGATCCCGATGACCGTGACAGAGGGTTTCGACCAGAGCCGGGAACTGATAGTCCCGCTGCCGATTGCATCAACACCCTCAAGCAGGCCGGAAAGCCGCCGGTAGAGGTCTTCAGGGTACTCCCTGCCGGACCAGGTGTATGAAGAAAGGCCGGCAACAGCCACATCGCCCTGCCTGTCATGGAGCGTGTCGAGAATCCGGATAAGTGCGACCAGAGCATCGGGAGCAGGACCACCGAATATACCGGAGTGGACTGCCTGTTCAAGTGTCCTTACGGCGACGCAACAGGAAACCTCACCCCGCAGGGTCGTACTCAGCACCGGCTCACCTGCCACCATCTTTCCCATGTCCGTAATGATGAAAACGTCGCACCACAACAGTTCCGGGTGGGTTTTGACAAACGCTTCAAGATGACTTGCGGTCTCTTCTTCACCTTCAATGATCACCCTGATACCAACCGGATACTTTCCGGCAAGTGCCCGGATGGTTGCAGCGATGGTGACAATTCCGGATTTGTTGTCAGCACTGCCCCTTCCGTAGAGCCGGCCGTCTTTTATAACCGCTTTCCATGGATCAGTTTTCCAGCCGTCTTTCCGGTGTGCAGGCTGGACATCATAATGGGCATAGAAGAGAACCGTAGGTGCCCCGGGCGGGGCCGGGATTGAGCCGGTCACGGAAGGGTAGCCCCCGGGAATTTCGAGCAGCCGGGCATCTGGCAGCCCGTAACGCCGCAGAAGATCTGCAGTTGCTTCGGCCATCTTCAGGACCGGTTCCGGGGGATAACCCGGAAACGCCACAGATGGCACCATGATGAGTTCGGTGAGATCTTGGATGACCCCGGGCAGGAATGTGCGGACGTTCGTACGTATCGCATCGACATCAACGGGATCCGGATTGTCACGTACCATACTTCACAGGTTATGATCTTTTTGCAGATGAACTCTCCTTGTAAATGTATTATAAGATACCTTAACCAGCTGAAATGCCACTACGTTCCTGTCGTAAAAGATCTTGGTACTATGATAGATTTTTGTTTTGCTCTGGCAAAACCATAAATATCCGGACAGGTATTTTTGTTTCATATCCACGAACGGAGAAACTCTGATGAAAAAACTCTTACTCCTGTTAACGATCTGCATAGCCGTACTCACCGTCTTGGTTGCAGGATGCACCTCTCCCCAGAATGATGATCTGGTCCCTCCGGTGTTTCCGGTAGTGACGACGGTCACGCCATCGTCGACATGCGGGTTTACCAGCTGTCATGGCCTTAACCTTGCCTGTGGGCCAAATCCCCCGGAGATCTGCACTGCGGTCTACCAGGTTGGCGACAAGTGCCGTCAGTATGCTTATTGCAGTAATACCGGTGGCACCTGCAGTCTGGTCACGACCCCCCGGTTCAGCAGTTGCAGGAGCTGCATCGAGAAATGCGGAGGGGGCGATCCGGCCGAGATACTCTCCTGCGAAGAGAAGTGCTGAAAAAATTTACGAATTTCCGGATTCCGGTCCGGAGATATCGGGAAAAATTTACCGGATATACTATTTTTTTTGCTATGCCATCAGGTCAATCTGTAATTGAAAAACATAAGACCCGGACGTGGAATCAAAGGGACCTTCCCAACCGTCCCTGACATCTCTTCCGGAAGAGAAGTCCGGCCATTATTATCATCAGATATTTATAGTCCATCGGCTTATATGGAGCCGGTGAATGATTTGACCAGCGAAGAAATGCTGAAGCTTACCGCTTCCGAGCTCGAGAAGTTGTTTGCAAATAAGAATGTCATAGGAACTCCGGTAGATCTCGGTGACAAGACCGTGATCACGTTAAGCCGGTACGGTTTCGGCTTCGGGGCCGGTGGAGCCCATATGAATAAGGCCGGCGGGGAAGGGGGCGGTGCAGGAGGAGGCATCGAACCCATCGCCCTGATAATCATCCACAAGGACATCAGCGGGCCGGAGGGGATCAAGGTCCTTTCACTCCGGTGGAATCCATTTGCCCAGGTCTTCGAGACCCTCTCCGAATCACTCGCACCTCAGGTCATCGAGGCGATCAAGGTCATAACAGGCCATCCAAACGAGGAGAAAGGCGAAGGATAAGCGCCGGTCCGTTCCCATGGTCCCCATCTTCCTCCTGGTCGTGGGGATCCTCCTCCTCCTCCTACTTACGTTATATTTTATCCCGGTCATTGCACAAATCGCCATTGGAAAGACCCCGGAATCCGGGTATTTCCTCGTTCAGGCATCATGGGGAGTGATCGGTGGAAGAACGAGGGTGGAGGGGGGTGAGTCCCGCCAGGAATTCCTCGTCGGTGAGCATCCGCTTTATACCCGGACTATGAAGGACCAGAAGGCCCGTGAGGGCAAGGCGGGGGAAGAAATCCGGAAGATCCCCGCTCTCATCCGCAGAGCACCTCACCTTATACAGCTGATTGGACCCTTTTCGCGTCTCGGGGGAAAGTTCCTTCGCAGCGTAACCCTCCAGGAGATCCGGGGTAATCTGACGGTCGGTTTCCGGAACCCGGCAGACACCGGGATCTTTTATGGCTGGTACTGTGCCATCTGTCCGACCCTCATGGTTTCACCGGTATGCCTCGACATAACACCCGTTTTCGACCGCCAGGTTCTGGAGGGGGAGATCATGGCAAAGGTCAGGATCGATCGTCCGCTTCTCCTCCTCATCGCGATGACCCGCCTCTTCTTCGACCGCGACGTAAGAAATGCATTATCAGGGCTCCGGGAGGGCTGATCGGTGATACATGTTCCGGTACGTCCCAGCCTCCGTCCCGGTGCCCCGGTCGAGTGCGGAGGGCGGCTCTTTGTCCCCCTCTTACGGATGTTCTCAGTATCGCAGGAAAGGGGCGGGATCTGTTTGTGCACCCCGGTGGCTCTTCTTATCGGGGAAGCAGGTGCATGGTCTTTTGTTTCCCTTGACCCCGATACTACCCGGGAGTGCCTGGGGGAGCTGGAACTGCCTCCTCCCGCGGGCACCTGATGCGTGCCAGGTATCTTGCGGGTCTGGTTTTGCTATTCTTCTGATGAGGAGTTTGTCTGGTCCTAGTACCCGTAAAACCGGGTTTACTGTTCACGGGATAATAATTGGACTCCGGCCGCTGCCGCCCAATTCCATGTCCCCCCAGGTAGGGAACAGCACAGGTTTATAATCGGGTGATAAAAAAGATCAGGATTTTTTACCAGGAGGTAACGAAAAAGAAGAAGTTCTCTGGACAGGAACTGGAGAGATATCCGTCATTTCTTTTTTTCGATATGTTCAAGATCACTCCTTAAGTTCACAACGGCAGCATCCACACTTTTCTCAGGTTTCCCGGTCCTGGATAACCCCTGAATATCTTTCTGAGTCTCTGCAACAGTCTGATCCACTTTCTGAGAAAGTTTATCTATTTTTGTCGTGGGTTTTTCCTTTTTTTTCCAAAATTTCCACATATGCTTCACTTCTCTTCCGACAAAGATAAAATTAACTCTTCCCATTATGACGAAGACGTGGGGGAATGTTTGACAACTGCATCAATCATGCGATGCGTTCGGATCAAACATTTCTGGTCATTCGCCATTCTGAATTACAGTTATTCATCCACGATAGCCTGATCGTTATCGGCTACCGGAAGCAATGGCAGTCACTACCCGCGATGCTGAATTATCCTTGATAAACTTTTTTTATACCATGAAGGCAGGCAGGTCTGGTGACCACTCATTTCCTCCTTTTCGGCAGCACATCAGATTTCAGACGGATTCACGTTAATGTTAAAACGAACAGTAAATCACTTTGTCTTTCCCGATTCTCTTTGCTCATCCGGTTTTCCGGAATGATGAAAACAGAACTTCATAAAGTATTATCTTCAAGTGTTGCTGATCACACGTAATTTTTAGAGGAAGAATGAAAAAAAGTTTAAAGATTGTCCTCATCATCACGGGTCTTGTCCTCCTCCTCGGTATTACCGGGTTTATCATCTGGGGACTGACTCCCCTCGGACCCGCCAGTGAAGCCCTGGCTGCGATGGATTCGAATGCAAACGTCACCGTTTTGGACAAGGGGGATTTTATTGTGTTCACCCCGGCATCCGGCTCACCCATTACCGGTCTCATTTTTTATCCCGGGGGTCATGTGGATTATCGATCCTACGCCCCAATCGCGCAGGAGATCGCGAGCCGGGGATATATGGTTTCAGTTGTCAGGATGCCACTTTCACTGGCAATCTTTGGTCCCAACAAAGCGGATGAAGTGATCACCGCTTATCCGGATATACGTTATTGGGTCATAGGCGGTCACTCGCTGGGAGGATCGATGGCGGCGTCTTATGCCGGAAAACATACCGATACCGTACAGGGTGTGGCATTCTGGGCATCCTATCCCGCGACCAGCGACGACCTGTCCTCCTCCGGCCTGAAAGGTCTTTCAACCTATGGGACGAACGATCAGGTTTTGAACAGGAATACTTTCAATGCAACTTCGGGTCTGCTCCCGCCGGGAACGATTATGCAGGTGATTCAGGGGGGCAACCATGCCCAGTTTGGCAACTATGGCCCCCAGCCCGGAGACGGGATGGCCACAATTTCAGCAGTCGATCAACAGAGACAAGCCGCCGACCTGACTCTACGATTACTGCGGGCCGTGGAAGGTGAATAACGTGAAACGTGTCTGGCAGTCTGGAGCGGTATTCAGCGATTTTGTATTTTTTCTGGATTTGCACCGTTGCGATAGCAGACAATTCGCAAAGGTGATGAAAAACGAGGATAAATAATTACGAAAACGTGAAAATCGAGGGGTATTGGATTACCCCGCGATTATTTCAGTTTGATTTTTTCTGCGGCTTTTGCCCCTTCTGCCAGGTGTGCACCCATAGCCACGAGTGAATCCATGGTTATGAAACCATTCGCGAGTAGAACAGCATGTTTTTTCAGTGCAATCTCCTTGAATTTCTTGGCCCACAGGTGCTCGATGAGCAACATGCCGGCTGCAGTGCCATTGGGAATGTTCTTTGCAATGTCCTTGATCTGTTTCTGGCTCAGTCCGAATTCCTTATAGTAAGCCGCCTCAGCAGCAGCATTTGACAGGGCTTTGGCACCCTCTTCGCCGGCTGCACCAAAACCGATGAGCGCACCGACCCCGGCAGCTAATTTTATTCTGTCATCTTCTGATAGTTCAGTAATCTGGGCAGATGCAATCTTGCCTTTCTCATCCTTCACAATTGCAAGGAGCCCTACAACCCGGATGATCTTATGTTCACTCAACTTGAATATCTCCCTGAGTAATTCACCATGCAGATTTCCCAGTTCGGGGAATCCCATCGCTATCAGCTGTATTGGTCCAAATTCAACCATTTTTTTCCTCCTTTTATAACACCACATACAGTATTTTTTATTATATATATTATCGGGAACTTTATAAAAAAAAGAACGAACGGGTTTTTCAGGTTTCGGCGAAAACCCGTTCCATCTCACTAACCCCTTCCGGGGCCGTTTTTCCCATCAAACTGTATGAGAAATCCTGAATACAGAAAAAAAGTGAATCTGGAAAATTTATGCTTCCGTCTGTTGTCCCCGTATCATGATGGAGACAGCAATGGCTGCAATCCCTCCAACCAGCGCAAATCCACCGAAGATATAGGGAATAAGAGCGGCTGCGACATAGGGATAGACGAGCAGAAGAATACCGAAGATTACGCTGATGACACCAAGCACACCGGCCCCGAGATCTTTTCCGGCAAATCCCTGGTAGAGCTTGACACCCCCCACAATCAAAGCCCAGAATCCGACCATCAATGATGCGAAAGCCTGGTGCCGATGAAAAAATCTTTATCCTTTCTTTGCAAGCATCGCGAGTGCCTCGCGGACAAATGCCGGGATGTCATCCGGCTTCCGGCTGGAGATAAGGTTTTTATCAACGACAACTTCCGTATCCACGTATTCTGCACCGGCATTCCTGATGTCCTGCTCTATTGACTTCCAGCCTGTGACACGCCGCCCCTTCAGCACCTGTGCAGTGATAAGGAGCTGGGGTGCATGGCAGATTGCAAAGACCGGTTTATTGTCATTGATGAACTCTTTTGCAAACCGGACCGCGTCGGGGTCAATCCGGAGTTTGTCCGGGGAGTAGCCGCCAGGGATGAATACGGCATCAAAATCATCCGCTGATACGTCTCGGGCTGCACGGTCAATCTTCACGGTGGCTCCGTACTCCCCTTTAACCTGCACTCCCGCCCTGAGTCCTACGTGCACGAGTTCGTGACCCGCGTTCCGGAATGCATCCGCGGGTTTCTGGTATTCCACATCCTGGAACATATCGGTAATCATCACAGCAATCCTGCTCAATTCCTTCACCAGCCTCCGGCCCGATCGGGAGCCGGATTATTGACCTCATCTCCTTTCCGGCAGATAAAGGGATCTATAAAGAGCTCCCTCCACCGTTATTTGTCCACAATATACTGTAGCTTCACGATCCCGGAGCGGCAGGACACGGCTTTTATAAGGTATAAGGAGATCTCATGCTTAAGGCCGGTATAGAGCGGGATCCCTTCTTTGAGGATCACCGGAACAATGAACTGGCAGATCTCATCGATCAGCCCCTCATCAAGAAACCGGGAGATTACCTGGCCGCCACCGACATTATAGATATCGCCTTTTGATTCAAGCCGGATCTTTTTTACCAGTTCAGGAAGCGGCCCGTGCCAGAGCTCCGTATCAATGCCGGGTGCTGGCGGCAGGGGCCTGCTGGTGAGGATATAGGTTTTTATACCGGCGAGAAGTCGCTCCGGATGGGCAAGCGACTGCTCCCAGGTACGGGCACCCATAACGGCAGTGCCAATTGTTTTCATAAAATCCGCAAACCCGTAGTCTTCACCCGCGGCATGAAAGGGATCAAGCCAGGAAATGTCATCATCCGGCCGGGCAATGAAACCGTCGAGACTTGTGGCAATATACACGATGACCCTGCTCATGGAACCGGGGATATGCAATACGAGGGCTTAATAGTAGTGTCCCCGGAGATCCTTCGGGACGTAATCACCAATGAAAAACATTCCTATCCCCCTGGATTCTGGCGGCCATGCAGGCAGATGGATTTCGGATCCTGTTTACAAAGATTAACCGGCCGGATTGGCTGAAGGCCTGCCGGCACGCTCCCGAAGCATTGATCCTTTCGGGTGGATCGGGGTCCGGTCCGGCGATCCCTCATGAGACCGCGGACGGATAATCGTGGCTCCCCTTATGTGCAGGATTTTTAAAAATTCAAGTTTACTTTTTTTAAAGAATTTTGTTCTTCGCTATAGTACTTTCATCCTTGCAATTCAGCACAAGGTTTTTTGAGATTTTCTGCGATCTCATTGCAATGAACCTGCCGGGGACACCTGAAACATTTTTTTCCGAAAACCTGACAGAGGTGAAGCAGACAACATCTGAACTGTCATTTTGCTGCCGTGATATTGGTCCGGACTGCCCGTTTGAATCAACGGGAACGACGGAACAAAGATTCCTGAAAAAATTTGTTAATCATGCGGAATTCTCCCATGATCTGCCTTTTTTATCTGCCGATATTTTCCTGAAAATAAGAAAAGCACTAAAAATAATAACTGTTTTGCTGTTTCTTTCGCTGATGCTTATCGTCGGTTTACCTGCCGAATGGTGAATTGCCAAAAATCAGGAGGTGGAAAGGATCCCGATATGAAACGGGTGCAGTTCAGGATACCCGATATCTTCGAGAACTGCGGGGTCATTATCAAAAAGGTGCATGGCTTCTTCTTCGGAATTCACCCGATATATGAGT
>Ga0326726_10005747_pt1 | contig 11214 bp, 8 predicted proteins | sample MHFenrmetagenome_2_FD_207603 | JGI IMG/M metagenome (GOLD analysis project Ga0326726, IMG submission 207603) | Lab enriched peat soil microbial communities from Michigan Hollow, Ithaca, NY, United States - MHF15MN | ecosystem: Environmental > Terrestrial > Soil > Wetlands > Peat | place: USA...
CGACCTCTGGACTCTCCGCTGCTTCGTTCGCGAGAAGTTGATCGGTTTCCTCCGCCTCATCGCCACGGAGAGCCCGGCAGACGACGCAGGGGACTCCGGCCCGGACGAATTTTCGGTGCACTGACTAAGGGCGCCGTGCTGAAGGCCTTACAAATTCATGGAGCGCACGACGCGGCTGCTTGAACCGTGACCAATCATGTGTTTGTCACGGACCCCTTTATGCTGGAATATCAGTGCGATTTGCCGGCCTGGCGGCGCAAGCCAGAAGTGATTAAAACGGATGGTTCCGATTGCGGTCAAAACAGCAACCTGATTTCAGCTTCCGGAAAAGCGCCCTTGAGCGTCTGGATCAGCGAGTCCTCTTCGAGAGGTCCGAAATCATCGACATCGACCGGAAAGTCGGGGCTTTCGCTGCCAAAAGTACATTCGTAATGCCCCTCCCTGACCTCCCGCAAAACGTCAACGTGCCACTTTTCCGGTTCGGATTTGTCATCCCACCAGACGTTGATTCTGTTCTCTGACATTTTGCCTCCGATTTTCGGCGTCATGCAACGCCCTTAATTGAATGTTTTTCGGGCAACTATTTCTTTCTCTGCCCTGAAATCCAGTGTCGGAGAATCTGCATGACCTCGACTTCCGATCCTGCCTGACGCATGGCAGCGCGCCACTGGCTGTCACCAGCCATCTTGCTGATCATGCCGAGCAGCTTGACGTGGCTGTCAGGTTGGCTTACGGGAGAAAGCATGAGAAACATGATTGTTGCCACATTGTTCGAATCGGGATCGTAAATCCCGAGCTTGCTGACCCCGATGGCAAGCACCGTGGTCTCGATTCCCTCTATGCGGGCATGAGGTATGGCGATCTCTTCGCCGATGAACGTCGCTCCCTGCTTTTCACGTTCGAGTATCGCTCTCCAGGCATAATCGAACGGAATGGCGGAATGTGTCCGGCAAATCCTGTCGAGCAATTGACGAATTGCCGTATCCTTTTCGGCCACGTTGTTCCAGAGCAGGACATCGGCATGAAAGACAGGAGCTTCGCGGTCATCAGGCCCCTGTTGCCTGCCCATGAGGTTCGCGCGGATACCCGAAAGATACTCCGAGGCACGAAGCGGTTTTCGTGGTTCAATCGAACGGCGGATGTCGGGCACGACAATGGTGATGCCGTGGCTCTCCTGCAACAGTCGATCGATCATCGTGCGTTTCCCGGTCAGACGGTGCAACAGGGAAAGCCGTTCTCCCGTATTGCCGACGACGATATGTCCGACCCGGTATTCCCTGGCGAATTGAAGGACGGTTGTAACGATATCGTTGCCCTTGTAAATAAAAACAGTCGCACCGAGCTGCTGGGCAAGAGCAAGCGAGTTCGACAGCCGGCGCTGGATGCCGGCATCGATCATTTCAGGGCTTTCTGATAGACTCTGGACGTAGACGGCATACCAGTTCCGGTTCAGTCGTCCGGCAATTCGGGACGCATACCGCAGCAGCGCCTCGCTGTTTTCCGCCTTTGAACTCAGGCAGACCATGACCTGGTCCGGACTGGTTGCCTGTTCATCCTGGAGCGGGCTTCTCCGGCTGGAGTCGATCTGGGCGGCTACTTCGCGAAGGGTGAGCTCCCTGAGCTGCTCAAGGTTCTCCTGCCGGAAAAAATTCGACAGAGCCGATTCCGCCTTGCCGGCCAGGTAGACTTTGCCCTCCCTGAGACGCAGCAGCAGGTCGTCAGTAGTGACATCGACATTGACCAGCTGATCGGCCTGCAGGACGATCCGGTCGGGAAGACGTTCCTTGACCTTGACGCCTGTCGCCTGCTCGACGGTTTCATAAAGGCTTTCGAGATGCTGGATGTTGAGCGTCGAAACCACATGAATGCCGGCGTCGAGAATCTCCTCGACATCCTGATACCGCTTTGCATTCCTGGAACCCGGAACGTTGGTATGGGCGAGCTCGTCGACCAGTACCACGGCAGGATGACGCCTGATGACCGCATCGATATCCATTTCGGTGATTTCGATGCCCCGGTACGACAAGGCTTTTCTTGGAATGATCTCAAGGTTATCAAGCAAGGCGCCGGTCTCTTTTCGCCCATGCGTTTCGACAATTCCGACGACGACATCGATCCCCTGTTCCCGGAGGCGCTTCGCCTCGAGCAGCATCTGGTATGTTTTTCCAACGCCCGCGCAGTACCCGAGATATATCCTCAGGCGACCACGCTGTGAACTTTTTATCAGGCGGAGGAAGCTGTCTGCCCTGTTTTCTTCCATCGCATATGCCTCCGGGTTTTAGTCAGGGAACGATCTCTTTTTTTTCATCGCATCGAGTTCCATGTTCACCGCCAGCACATTGACCAGGCCTTCGCCGGACCAGAAGTTCTGTTGGCCGGCCGCCTGGCGACGAACGATCATTTCGACTTCGGAAAGGGTCATTCCTCTTGCACGGGCAACCCTTGGAGCCTCGAAAAGCGCTGCCCGGAGCGTGATGAACGGATCGAGACCGCTGCCGGACGCCGATGCAAGATCCGCCGGTAAAGGTGTTTGCCGATTTGCGCCAAAATCCCTGACCAGTTGCGCTGTCCTATCCCGGACTTCAGGGCCGGCCGGCGAGAGATTGCTGCCCCCTGCTGCGCCAGCGTTGTACTTCACGGCCGAAGGCCTCGGCCAGAAATAGTCCGGACGGGTGAAGCCCTGGGCGATCAGCCGGCTCCCTGCGACGCGTCCGGACTGGTCCCGAAGCAGCGATCCGGAAGCGCTCTCCGGAGCCATCAGGCGGGCAAAGCCGAAAATGAGCAGAGGATAGAGCCCGCCGCACAACAGGATGGTCGCCAGGGCGATTCTGATCGACGCGGCAACGTTTGCTCCTGCATCTTTCATGATAGTGGTTTTCATCTGAATGTCCTCCTTCAGAACAGGCCGGTGATTGAGAGCAGCATGTCGATCAGCTTGATGCCGGCGAATGGCACCAGGACGCCGCCGACACCATAAACGAGAAGATTTTTCCTTAACAGCACTTCGGCTCCGAGCGGACGGTACTTGACCCCTCTGATGGCGATCGGGATGAGCATCGGAATGATGATGGCGTTGAAGATCAATGCCGAAAGGATGGCGCTTTCAGGCGTTCCGAGGCCCATGATGTTCAGCACGCGAAGCCCAGGGATAGCCAGCAGGAACATGGCCGGAATGATGGCGAAATACTTTGCGACGTCATTGGCGATGGAGAAGGTGGTCAGCGCTCCCCGGGTCATCAGGAGCTGCTTGCCGATCTCGATGATCTCGATCAGCTTGGTCGGATCGCTGTCGAGATCAACCATGTTACCCGCCTCCTTGGCCGCCTGCGTGCCGGAATTCATGGCCACCCCGATATCCGCCTGGGCAAGGGCCGGCGCATCGTTCGTGCCATCGCCCATCATGGCGACGAGCCGTCCCGACTGTTGTTCCTTCCGGATGTACTGCAGCTTGTCCTCGGGCTTCGCTTCGGCGATATAGTCGTCCACGCCCGACTGTCGTGCGATTTCAGCCGCCGTCAGCGGGTTGTCGCCGGTCACCATCACCACCCGCAGTCCCATGGATCGCAGCCGCCTGAACCGGTCGGTGATCCCCGGCTTGAGCACATCGGACAACTCGACGACGCCGAGCGCCCGGTTGTTTTCGGCGACGACGAGCGGCGTCATCCCTTTGCGGGCAACGGCATCGACAATAGCCTGAAGCTCTTCCGGAATGACGCCTCCCTGATCCGCGATGTATTTGCGAACTGCATCGCCGGCGCCCTTCCGCAAATGCCTTCCGTCGGGCATGTCAAGGCCGCTCAGCCGGGTCTGGGCCGAAAAGGCGATGACCTCCGCTCCTGCCGACTCTGCGGGAGCCTCTTCAGCGAGGATGTTTTCGCCGAGGGTGACGATGGAGCGCCCTTCGGGAGTCTGGTCGCCGAACGAGGCTTCCATGGCGACCCGGGCAAGATGCTTCGAATCAGTTTCGGAGAGCGGGATGAAGCTGGTTGCCTGCCGGTTTCCCATCGTAATGGTGCCGGTCTTGTCAAGAAGCAGCGTATCGATGTCGCCGGCCAGTTCGACCGCCTTGCCGCTTTTTGCAAGTACATTGGCCGAGAGGGCCCGGTCCATGCCCGCAAGCCCTATGGCGGAAAGCAGTGCGCCGATGGTTGTCGGGATGAGGCAAACCAGCAGGGCGACCAGGGTCGGAACCGGAATGGCGATGCCGAAATACCTGCCGATCGGCCAGAGCGTTCCGGTAACCATCAGGAAGGCGAGGGTCAATCCTGCGAGCGTGACCGTCAGGGCCAGCTCATTCGGCGTTTTCTGACGGACGGCGCCTTCGACGAGGGCGATCATGCGATCGAGGAACGAGTTTCCGGCAGAGACGGTGATTTTCACCACGATCCGGTCGGAGATGACCCTGGTTCCGCCCACGACCCCGGACCGGTCACCGCCGGCCTCCCTCACAACCGGTGCGGATTCGCCCGTAATGGCCGACTCATCGACCATCGCCACCCCTTCGGCCACTTCACCATCGCCAGGAATAAGTTCGCCGACAGATACCACGACCAGGTCGCCTTCCTGAAGGTCGTCTGAATTGACTTGCGTCACCTTACCGTCATGCAGCCGGTTCGCGGCCGTGTTCTGCCGCGTTCTTTTGAGGCTGTCGGCCTGCGCTTTTCCGCGTGCCTCGGCGAGTGATTCGGCAAAATTGGAAAATAGCACCGTCAGCCAGAGCACCAAGAGGACCGCAAGGTTATAGATAAGTCCAGGTATTCCGTTCGCGGCGTCATACACGGTAATCGCCGTCGTCATCACCGCTCCGATTTCGGTGATGAACATGACCGGATTTTTCGCCATGACCATCGGATTGAGCATTCTCAGCGACTGCACGGTCGCAGCTCTGACCAGCGATGCCTCGAATATGGAGGCATTGCGCGCCCGCCTCCGTTCCACTTTGCCAGGCAGGCTTTCCGGCCTCAGGTTGCCAGGGTTTCCGCTGTCGGGGTTGTTCATCATGTTGCAGGTATTCTTTATTGAATGGATGTCGTAAGGTAGTCGGCCACCGGACCAAGCACGGCGACAGGCATGAAGAGCAGTGCGCCGATCAGGAGCACGCTGCCGAGAATGACGATGGCGAACAGCGGCGTATCGATGCGCAGCGTCCCGGTGGTTTCCGGCACGGGCTTCTTGGCCGCCATGGACCCGGCGATCGCCAGCGGAAGAATGATGGGAATGTAACGGCCCAGCAGCATGACGAGACCGGTCGCGACATTCCATGGTACCGTGTTGTCGCCGAGGCCTTCGAAGCCGGAGCCGTTGTTGGCAGCAGCCGAACTGAACTCGTAGAGGATCTCTGTAAAACCGTGAGCTCCCTTGTTGAGCACGGTGCCCGCGCCCCATGAGGTGGATGCGAAAACAGCCGTTCCGACAAGGATCAGAAGGGGATGGACCAGCAGCGCGAGCAGCGCGAGCTTCATCTCATGGGTTTCAACCTTTCGTGCGCAGTATTCCGGAGTCCGGCCGACCATCATGCCGCAGATGAAGACCCCGACGATGATGAAGATGAACATGTTGATGAACCCGACTCCCACACCCCCGAAAACAACATTCAGCCACATGCCCGCGAGCGGCACCAGGCCGGTGAGCGGGTTCAGGCTGTCATGCATGCAGTTGACCGAACCGTTGCTGGTCGCTGTCGTGACGGCAGCCCATAACGCTGCGGTACCGGGCCCGAAACGAAGCTCCTTGCCTTCGAGATTCGAGATCGCCTCGACAGGCAGACCCCTGAAGGCCATGGCGGGAGCGCTTTCGAGATAGAGTGCGAAAGCCGACTTCAGGACGAGCATCAGCAGCATGACGGCAAAGATCACTGCGGCATGGCGCATCCGCCCGGTAACGCGTCCGAACATCCATACCGATGCCATTGCGATCAGCGGGATGCTCACGCATTCGATATAGTTGGTCAGGAACGTTGGATTTTCGAAAGGATGCGTCGAGTTCGGACCGAAAAACCCTCCGCCGTTCGTGCCGAGCTGCTTGATGGCCACCATGGCCGCCACCGGTCCCCGGGCGATGGTCTGCGTTGCCCCTTCGAGCGTCCGGGCTACGGCAGCCCCCTCGAAGGTCATTGGTACCCCGCCAGCCACGAGCAGCAGGGCGAGCAGGATGGAGAGCGGCATGAGAATGAACAGCAAGGAGCGGAGCAGGTCGCGGTGGAAGTTGCCGACGAGGGTGTTGCCTGCCAGCGCCCTGGCAAGGGCTGCAAGGCAGGCGATACCGGTCGCCGCCGAAACGAACTGAAGCCACGTCAGGGCGAAAAGCTGGGAAAAATAGCTCATCGAGACTTCACCGGCGTAGTGCTGGAGGTTGGTGTTGGTTACAAAAGAAACCGCCGTATTGAAAATCAGACTGGGTTCGAGGGGGCCCTTGCCGTCAGGATTGAGCGGCAGCGACTGCTGCAATGACAGCATCAGGACAACGGCAGCGAGCATGACGGCGTTGAAAATCAGCATTGAGACCAGGTACTCCTTCCAGTTTTGTTCCCTGTCGACCGTCCGACCGCCGGTTTTTCCCGGAAAGGTCGCCATCCAGCCGTTACCGGGCTTCGCCGATGGATTCATGACTTTCGTCATATACAGGCCCAACGGCCATGAAAGCAGAACCGGCACGCCAAGCAAGAGCAACAGCAACAGCATCAGCATCAGTATCGACATAACAGACTCCTTTAGAATTTTTCGGGAGAAACCACGGCGACCATGAGATAGATCGCACAGGCGACCAGAACAGGCAAGACGAAATATTCCATTTCAACCTCCGGGCTATTGGTGAATCAAAGCAGCAAGTCCCATTAAAAGCAGGAAAAAAAACAGTCCCAGATACATTGCCAGATAGGCGTTCATCTTCATACCACATCTCCTCCGATGAGATTGATCTTTTTTGAAGAGGTATCGTCATGAACAGGCAATGTGAAGCTGAAGCAGGACCCTTTGCCTGGATGGCTTTGTGAAGAGACCACACCTCCCTGTGCTTCGACGAGCTCCTTGACGATGGAGAGCCCCAGGCCTATGCCTGAACGTACATCCTGCCCGGGAGCCCTGAAGAACTGCTCGAACAGATGTGCCATATGTTCGGAAGCGATGCCCGATCCGGTATCCTCGACGAAAAACCGGACAAACGCTCCCTCCATTTCAGCTCCAGCCCTCACGGTTCCGCCCGGCATGGTAAACCGCAGGGCATTGGAAAACAGGTTGGCGAACACATGCCGGATCCCCTGGGGATCGGCAAACACATCAGGCAATTCACCGGCAATGGCATCAGTCATGGTGACGTTCCGGTCCTTTGCTTCATTCAGAAAGGGGGCCAGGCCATCCCGGACAAGCACCGAAGGCTGTATCCGGCGGGGCTCCAGGTAAGCCTTGCCCGATTCGATCCGGTTCAGGTCGAGCAGGTCGTCGAGCATTTCGACGAGTCGCTCGCAATCATCCCTCGCTCCGACCAGCAAATCGGTCTGCTGCACGTTCAGGGCGCCCAGCGCTTCATCGAGCAGCAGGTGGATCGACATGCGCAGCGAGGTCATCGGGGTCTTGAGCTGATGAGAAACTGTGGAAACGAGGCCATGTTTCATCTCCTGCTGATCGTGAAGCTGTGTCACGTCGGTCATAACCAGAATTGAATCGGCCACATCGTTCGATTCCGGTTCCGACACGATCGGCACGGCGACAGGGCGAAAGAAAAACTCCCGGTTGCCGACGAACTGCTGTACATACCGTTTTTCCTCGAGTTCTGCCGGCCGAAGCGTGGTGAAAGACTTGTCGATGAGGCCAGGCATCCACGAAAATGGCAGATCCCTGACCGACACTCCCGGTTTCAGGCCAAACATCCGTCCGGCTGTTTCTGTAGAAACCTTCACCTCGCCCTGCAGGTCGATGACAGCGACCGGAACCGGCAACGCCCTGAAAACATCCTCGGTAAGCTTGCGAATCCGGATCAGGTTGGCCATGTCGCTGTTTCGGTTCTGACGAAGGGCGATCAACATCGAGTTGAACGATCGGGACAACTGCCCGACTTCGTCCTGAGCCTCGGTTTTGAGGACGACTTCAAGATTGCCTCGCCTGATCTCTTCGGTCGTATCGATCAGGCTGTGCAGGGGATTGAGCACCCAGCGGTGAATCTGGTAGCCCAGCAGCAGGGCGACCAGGATGCTTGCAATACAGATGGCCAGCACTCGCCAGCGTGCTGAGATCGCAAGGTTGTGCGCGGCATTCTTTTCCGAGATCATGTTCGCCTGATTCATCTCCAGAATTTCGCGTGACACCACCTTGATTTCATTGAATACCGGAACCAGGTTGCTGTAATAGAGCTCCCGGCGAACCGTCTCGGGGTTCGAACCGTCCATGATCCGTGAAAGAGTGCCGAAATATTTTTTCGAAAGCCGGCGAACCTGTTCGGCACGCTCCTGCTCTCCCGGCAAGGTGATATTGTGCAGTTCACGGTCGAGAGCGTCGTTGAACTTCGCCTGATGCTCATTCACCTTAACCACTCCGTTCTCCTGATGGATGAGAAACGAGTTCAGCACCAGGGTATCGATGCTGTCCAGCTCGTCTTTCATATCCCGGCATGCCACCACGCTCAGGTAATTCTGCTTCAGCACTATGGCCAGCGACGTGCCGAGCTCGTCGATTTGCCTGATGGTCATGAGGCTGATGGTCGTCACGATCACCAGCATGCCGCTCAGGCCAAGCAACAGTTTTTTTCTGATTCCGATATTCATGATCCGTACTTTATCTGACAGCATACAATTCGTGTGCCAGACGCAGGAACAGGGGAAACCGGGGAGTTTTGGCAGGCAAGTCAGGCTTTTCGGTTTTATAATGCACGGTCGATGAGTGGGGGGCAGTGCAAAATTCAACGTCTACGAGCATTCGGCTGGTGGCCAAAGTTGCCGGTGCGGAAAAGGAGGGTGATCAATAGGCGGAATGCCGCAGGAGGCGGGGGGCGGCGAAAGGGAAGAAACAGGGGAAAGGGCTGGAGGCGCCCGGTCAGAGTCCGAACTGCTTGCGTTTTCTCCAGAGCGTCGCCTTGTCAATGCCCAGTATCTCAGCAGCTTCATGCACTGAGGCGGCCGAAGCGAGCACCCTGCGTATATGTTGCTCCTCAACGGTTTCCAGCTTCAGTCTGTCCCCGATCATGATCTGCGGTTGCCGTGTGGATGCCATGGATTCAGGAAGGAGCTCCTCGCCGATCATCGAAGAGGTGCACAGGATCACAGCCCGTTCGACCACGTTACGAAGCTCCCGGATGTTCCCGGGCCAGCTATAGGTACGAAAGAAGTTCAGGACTCCGGGCGTGAATCCCTCAATGAGTTTATGGTTCTGTGCATTGAAAAAAGCAAGCATGTTTCCGGCGATAGCTTCAATGTCCCCGGATCGTTCGGCAAGGGAGGGGAGCGTTATCTGTATGACATTCAGGCGGTAATAGAGATCCTCACGGAACAGGCCGGACGCGACCGCAGACTCGAGATCGGCATTGGTGGCGGCAATGACCCGCACATTTGCTCTCTTAGTGCGATGATCGCCCACGCGTTCATACTCCCTCTCCTGGATGAAACGCAGCAGTTTCGGCTGTATCGGCTGCGGGAGATCACCGATCTCGTCAAGAAACAGGGTTCCTCCTTCACAACTCGCGACACGTCCGGGATTGTCCCTGAGCGCTCCGGTAAAAGCCCCCTTCACGTGACCGAACAGTTCGCTTTCCAGAAGTTCCTGATTCAGGGAGGGGCAGGATACGACGCCGAATGGCTTTTCGGATCGATGGCTCCACCGGTGAATGAGACGGGCAAGCAGGGTTTTGCCTGTGCCGCTCGGTCCCCGGAGCAGGACAACCGCATCCGAGGTTGAAACCTGTCGGGCAAGTTCGAGAACCCGTTGCATGGGCGGATGACTGGAGCTCAGTGATAAATCCGGATCGTTGCGGCTCAGATCCTCCTGGAGGAGACTGATGCGGTGTTCCAGAGCCCGTATGGCGGCCAGTCTTTCAAGAACGATCTTGAGCTGGCCTGGCAGGAACGGTTTGGGCAGATAGTCTACAGCCCCGCGTCTGATGGCTTCGACGGCCGTATCTACTGACGCGAATGCCGTGATGACGACGATCTTCAACCAGGGAGAGACGGCAAGCAATGAAGAGACCAGGTCAAGGCCGCTCTCCAGGCCCAACCGGAGATCCACGAATGCAAGGTCGAAGATATGCAGACCTGCTTCCGTCAAGGCATCCTGGGCGTTCGAGACCGCAGTGACCTGATGTTGCTGCGTTTCGAAGAACACCATCATGGTCTTCCTGATATTGCTCTCGTCATCCACGACAAGTACGTTCATCGGGGAGGACGGCCCTGCCTGTTCAACCTGGTCCATGCTCTGTTATCCGGGATTTAATGAAACGTCATCCTCGCCGTCGCTGTCGTCAAGGGGGGCGTACCGAGCATCAGGTTGTCAGCCCGGCAATCGACCAGTTCCCTTTTCATCACAACCCAATATAAATTGAATTATGCCGGCCAGGCAAAATGGGGGAGCAATCGGATTTGTCATTCATGCCTCGTCCGGTGTTTTCATATCCGGGATCTTTTTTTGTGGCTGGCTATCCATGAAAAGATGCTATTTTGCCGGCGAATTTCTTGGGCGGGCGAGCGTGACGTCCCTTCGTGAAAGCTGCCGGGGAAATGATCGTACGACATTTATAAAGAAGAAGGAGAATGACTTATGGCACAGGCTAAAAGTGGAGATACGGTCCGGGTGCACTATACCGGGACTTTCGATGACGGAACGGTATTCGACTCATCGACAGAGCGCGAACCCCTGCAGTTCACCATCGGCGGCGGCCAGGTGATCGCCGGATTCGATGCTGCGGTCACCGGCATGGAGCCGGGAGAGAAGAAAACGGTCAATATTCCCGCCGAAGAGGCCTACGGCCCGCGCAGCGAAGAGCTCGTCGCCGAGATCGGCCGCGACCGGCTTCCGGCTGACATCGAACTCGAGATCGGCCAGCAGCTGCAGGTCGGGCTCGCCGACGGCGACCAGGCCGTGGTGTTGATCGTCGACCTGAGCGAGACCACGGTCACGCTCGACGCCAACCACCCGATGTCCGGCATGGACCTGAACTTCGAACTCGAACTCGTCGAGATCCTCTGATGTCCAGACCACAGCTTCGTCAGCAAAAAAGCGCCCTTCCGGCGCTTTT
>Ga0326726_10005748_pt1 | contig 11213 bp, 10 predicted proteins | sample MHFenrmetagenome_2_FD_207603 | JGI IMG/M metagenome (GOLD analysis project Ga0326726, IMG submission 207603) | Lab enriched peat soil microbial communities from Michigan Hollow, Ithaca, NY, United States - MHF15MN | ecosystem: Environmental > Terrestrial > Soil > Wetlands > Peat | place: USA...
GGCCCGCGCGACTGCCCCGTCGCGGTCCTCGTACAGGAGAATGTTCAACCCGGCGCGTCCCGCGCCCACGTCGTCCGCGCGCGCGAACGCGGCTTGCACCGCCTCGGCCGGCGACGTCACGACGATTCCGCGTCTTCGTGGGTCGAGAGGCGCGGCACGAGAAAGAAACCGTCCGCCATGCGCGGGGCGAACGCGTCCCGCGGCCGCGCGAGCGGAATCGGCGGACCGGCGTCCGCGCGCAGCGGCGCGCCTCGATCGACGCGCTCAGGAGTCTCGACGCCCGCCGTCTCCACGCTCGACAGCACGTCCATGTGCGCGAGAATCGTATTCAGCTCGGCGACGAGCGCCTGCGCGCGCTCGTCGGTCACGGACAGCCGCGCCAATGCGGCGATGTGCCGGACATCCTCGAGCGTCACCGCCATCAGTCGTCCCCGCGCTCGAGGTTCGCCTGCGCGATGACCAGCGTCTTTCGCCCGATCGACGCATCATCGAAGTCGACCTTGACCTTCGCGTCGCGACCGGAGCCCGCGAGCTCGGCGATCGTGCCGCTGCCGAACTTGCGATGTTTCACCCGCACGCCGCGCGCGTACACCGGCGTGTCCTGCGATTCGTCTTCGACCGAGATGGCCGGCGCATATCCGGTGACCGGCATACCAGGACGCCGGGTCGCGGGAGACGGCCGCGGCGCGACGTCGTCGAACTCTCCACCCGTCCGGCCCGCGCGACCGTAGCTTCGACCGAAGGGAGAGAACCCACCACCGGCGCGCATCACGGAGCGCCCAGAGCTGCGCACCTTGATCGTGCCGCGCTTCTCGATCATCGCGTCCGGAATGTCGTCGAGAAAGCTCGACTGCCGCGACGCCATCAACTCGCCGTTTCGCCGGCGCTCTTCGGCGTGGCTCAGGAAGAGCTTGCGCTCGGCGCGCGTGATGCCGACGTAGAACAGTCGGCGCTCCTCCTCGAGCATCGGCGGATCGTCGAACGCCTTCGCGAGCGGAAAGAGTCCGTCCTCGAGCCCAGTGATGAACACGACGGGATACTCGAGTCCCTTGGCGTTGTGTAGCGTCATCAGCGTGATGGCGTCGGCGTCCTCGCCCAACCCGTCGATGTCCGACACGAGAGTGGCGCGCTGCAGAAAATGATCGAGTGGACGCAAACCGACTTCGCCCAATTCGTCCGCGACCTGTTCGGCCGCGCTCGTTATCAGCTCGCGGACGTTGTCGAGCCGCTCCGCCGACTCCGGCCCTTCGGCCTTGAGATAGTCGCCGTAGCGAATCGCCTCGACGAGCTCCTTGAGGAGCTCGTCGACCGCGTCCTCCGTGGCGCGCTCGCGCAGCGATGAGATGAGTCGCACGAACTCCGCGAGCGCCAGGCGCGCCGCGGGACGAAGCGTCGAAACGACGTCTGCCATCCCGGCGCCCTCGAACATCGAGACTCCGCGCGACCGCGACGCCTCGGCGAGCAGGTCGATCGTGGTCTCCCCCAGGCCGCGCTTCGGCACGGCGACGGCGCGCCGGAACGCTTCGTCGTCGGCGGGGTTGGCGATCAGCTTGAGATACCCCATCAGATCGCGGATCTCGCGCCGATCGTAGAAGCGCACCGAGCCGACGAGCCGGTACGGAATGGCGTGCCGGCGAAGCGACTCCTCGAGCGCGCGGCTCTGCGCGTTCGTGCGATAGAGCACGGCAACGTCGCCCAGCGGCCGTGAGAGCGCGCGGTGCTTCGACGTCTCCTCGACGACGAACTCCGCCTCGTCGCGTTCGTCGAGCGTGCGGACGAGCGTCACGCGATCGCCGCCGCGGCGCGTCGCGCGCAACGTCTTCCCCATGCGTGACGTGTTGGCGCTGATGACGACGTTGGCCAGCTCGAGGATCTGCGGCGTCGACCGGTAGTTCTCCTCCAGTCGAACCACCGCCGCGCCGGGAAAGTCCTTCTGGAAATCGAGGATGTTCCGGATGTCCGCGCCGCGCCAGCCATAGATCGACTGATCGTCGTCGCCCACGACGCAGACGTTCCCATGCTCTCCGCCGAGCAGCTTCACGAGCTCGTATTGCGCGCGGTTCGTGTCCTGGTACTCGTCGACGAGGATGTAGCGAAACCGCCGCCGGTACTGCTCGAGCTTGTCGGGGTGCTGCTGGAGCATGCGCACCGGGAGCAGCAGCAGATCGTCGAAATCGGCCGCGTTCGCGAGCTGCAGAGCGTCGCCGAGCGAGCGGTAGATCGGCGCGGTGGCCTTCGCGAGGGGATCCATCGCCAGCCGCTCGAACTCCGCCGGCGGCACGAGCGCGTTCTTGGCGTCCGAGATGACGGCCTGGATCGCCCGCGGCGCGAACTGTTTGGGCGACACGTCATGCCGCTCCATCAGTCGCTTGACGACGTTGAGCGAATCGTCCGAATCGTAGATCGTGAACGCGGGCGTGCGGCCGACGAGCGCCGCCGCGGCGCGCAGCATGCGCGCGCCGATGGCGTGGAACGTTCCCGCCCACATGCCCGCCGGCTCGCTGCCGAGCAGCCGGCCGATGCGCTCGCGCATCTCGCCGGCTGCCTTGTTCGTGAACGTGACGGCGAGAATCTGCCGCGGATCCACGCCCTCGACGTCGATGAGGCGCGCGATGCGCGACGTCAGCACGCGCGTCTTTCCGGAACCGGCCCCGGCGAGGACGAGAATCGGGCCGTTGACGTGCAGCACAGCCTCGCGCTGCGCCGGATTCAGCCCGGCGGTGAAGCGTTCATCGACCAACGTCATGAGGATGCGAGCGGAGCGACGGGGAAAGCTGCGACGGCGTCATCCGACGGCGAGCGCCAAGGGCGGCGGACTAATGAAGAATAATCTCGAACGTCGCGCCCTGCTCCGCATTCGCGAGCACGAGCTTGCCGCCGTGGTTCTCTTCGACGATCCGCTTGGCGAGCGACAGTCCAATGCCCCATCCGCTCTGCTTCGTCGAGAAGCCCGGATCGAACACGCGTGACCGAAGCTCCGGCGGAACACCCGGTCCGTCGTCCGACACGGCGACCGTGATTCCCGTCTCGGGGCGTCGCGCGGCGGAGAGCCGAATGTGTCCGCCGCGACCGGCGAGCGCGTCGACGGCGTTCTTGGCAAGGACCTCCACCGCCCACTCCAGCAGCACCGGGTCGCCCTGCACCGGCGGCAGATCGGGCGCGATGCTCGATTCGACGACGATCGTGTTGGCCAGCGTCGGAACGCGCGCCCGGAAGTACCGCGCGACGTGCTCGACGATCGCCGCGACATCCAGCGGCTCGAGCTTGGGTTCGCGGCCGATTCGCTCGAACCGATGCGCCACACGGTCGAGGCGTTCCAGGTCGCCCCGCATGTGCGCGACCGCGGCCTGGGACGGCGCGTCCTGCGCGCGCTCCTCGAGCAGCTCGACCCATCCGGCGAGACTCGATAGCGGCGTGCCGAGCTGGTGAGCCGACTCGCGCGCCATCCCGGCCCAGAGCCGCTCGCGCGCGGCATCGTGCCGCGTGCGAATGATGAAGAGACCGGCGAAGACCAAGATCGCGGCCGTCAACGCCTGGAGCAGCGGGATCACTTCCAGGCCTCGAACCAGCGGCGGGTCGCCGAAGTACACCTTGCCGATCAACGAGTCGACGATCGGCGGATGCTGCTTGGCCAGCACGCGCACGTAGTCGCGGACACGAGGGTCGTCGTCGGGCACCCGGGTCGGGCCGTCGAACGGCAGGTTCGCGTGCGCCGAGGGCACGTCGTGCGCATCCGTCAGGATGAGCGGAACGCCCTGGTCGGTGATGCTCTTCGAGAGGTCGAGCAGCGCTTCCGTCGTCGCGCCGGACGTCGTGTCCGCGAACGCGTGGTAGACCCGCGCGTACATGTTCGTCGACCGCACCGCGTCGGCGCGCAAGTTGACGATGACGCTGTGGGTGTACCAGATGTACCACCCGATCAGGACGAGGATGAGCGTGGCGACCAGCAGCTCGGGCGTGCCGCGTCGTCGCATGCCGAATCAGGAAAAGACGTCGAACCCGAGATACGGCCGCAGCACCTCGGGTACGGTCACCGTCCCGTCCGGCCGCTGATAGTGCTCGAGGATGCAGGCGATGGTGCGCGGAAAGGCGAGCCCCGACCCGTTCAACGTGTGGACCAGGCGCGGCTTCTCACCCTTCGCGGGCCGATACCGGATGTTCGCGCGGCGCGCCTGATAGTCGGTGAAGTTGCTGCACGACGACACCTCGAGCCACGCGCCGACGCCGGGCGCCCACGCCTCGAGGTCGTACGTCATCGCGGAGCTGAAACCGGTGTCGCCCGCCGCGAGCAGTTTGCGGCGGTACGGAATGCCAAGCCGCTCGAGGATCGTCTCGGCGTGGCGCGTGAGCAGCTCGAGCTGGTCGCCCGACGTCTCCGGCGCCGCGTAGCGCACGAGCTCCACCTTGTCGAATTCGTGCGTGCGCAGAATCCCGCGCGTATCCTTGCCCGCCGACCCCGCCTCGCGGCGGAAGCATTTGCTGTACGCGACGAAGGCCATCGGCACCACGTCCGGCTCGAGGATCTCGTCGCGGTAGAGGTTCGTGACGGGCACCTCGGCGGTTGGAATCAGGAACAGCTCGTCGGTGCGCGTGGCGTACGCGTCGTCCTCGAACTTCGGGAGCTGGCCCGTCCCGGTCATCGTGGCGCGGTTCACGAGCAGCGGTGGCCACACCTCCTCGTAGCCGTGCTCCTCGCGGTGCACGTCCATGAAGTAGCTGATGAGCGCGCGGATCAGCCTCGCACCGTTCTTCCGGTAAAAGACGAACCCCGACCCCGACACCTTGGACGCGCGATCGAGATCGATCATGCCGAGCGCCGACGCGATCTCCCAGTGTGGCTTGACGCCGTCCGGAGGCCGAGGCGTGCCCCACTCGCGGACGATCACGTTGTTGTCTTCGCCGCCGGCCGGCACTGCGGGCAGCGTGACGTTCGGGATCTCGAGCAGCACGCCCCGCAGCTGTTCTTCGACGGTCGCGAGCTCGCGCTCGAGCCGCGTGATCTCGTCGCCCAGCGCCCTGCCCTGCGTGATCAGCTCGTCGGCGTTCTCCCCGGCGCGCTTGCGCTTCGCCACGTCCTGCGCGTTGGCGTTCCGCCGCGCTTTTCGTTCATCCGCCGCGGCGATCAGCGTCCGGCGGTCGACCTCGAGCGACTGGCCGCGCTCCAGAACGCCGGCGAGTCCGTCGAGCGCGCCACGACGGCGCAGCCCGTCGCGCAGCTGGTCGACCTGCTCGCGGAGGACTCGAAGGTCGTGCACGCGTCAGTTCTTGGGGATGCCCGGCTCGAACGACAGGAATCCGCAGTTGGGATCCGCGACGTACTGAATCTGGAGCGTCCGCGCGGCCTTATCGACCGACAGAACGATGAGCTTTCCGTAGATCGACGTCCCGCTGATCGACACGGCGCACGCCGGATCCTGCACCTGCACGAGCACCACCTGGTTCGGCAGGACCACCATCGCCGTGTCCGCGCGATATCCCGACTTGAGCGCCGACGTCACGGACGCGTAGGCCTGGGTGCTCTTCTGCAGGCCGACGGTGTGCGTCGACGTCAACCCGCTGGCCACCGCGCGCTGCGGCAGGAGCACGATGTTGCCGGTCGCGTCGATGTCGAACGCGACGTCGAAGAAGAAGCTGGCGTCGGCGGCGGTGCGCGCGCCGGTGAACATGTGCACCGCGGTCGGCGCGCCCGAGGGCGCGCCGTTGATCGCGTACACGATGCCGCTGTCCGCGACGGTCGACAGACCCGCGGGCACACCGGTCAGGCTCTTGCAGGCGACGCCGGCGATGGCCACGACGCCGGCGGCGAGCACCACGACGGTGCGCTTCTTGGCGGAGAATCGATCAGGCATGTTTTCGGGACTCAAGCGCGAAGGATATGAGGAGCTGTGACATTCTTCAAGCGATTGCGATCGCTTGACTTCGACTATGTTGATCTCTAGCTTCGCCACCACTTTGCGGGAGCACTGAAACCCGGACATGCCGAGCATTCGTGATCTGGTCGCCGCCATCCGGCAGCGAGAGGGTGTCGACGCCGCGATCGTGCTCGGTCGAGACGGGCTCCTCATCGACAGTCATACCAGTCCCGGCCTGGACGCCGAGGATGTGGCGGCGCGCATCCCAGCCATCATTGGACCGGCCGACGACTTCGGTGCGGCGACGGCGCGCGGCGAGCTGCTGACCGCCGTCCTCGAGCATCGAAACGGGCTCGCCATCATCTCGGTGCTGTCGACGGAAGCCATATTGCTCGTGCTGGTCAGCCCCCGCGCGAACATCGGCCAACTCCTCTATGAGTTGCGCCGCAACCGGGAACACATCGCCGCCCTCGTCTGAGACCACGTGTCCAGTGTCGCCCCGGCGTGCCATGTGCTCGTCGCCGATGATGAGCCGCACATCGGCCGCATCATCAAGATGAAGCTCGAGCAGGGACCGTTTCGGGTCACGTTGGCGTACGACGGCCGCGAAGCGCTGCAGGTGCTCGAACGCGAGCCAGACATCCGCCTCGTTCTGCTCGACCTGATGATGCCGCACGTCAGCGGCCTCGACGTGCTGGCGGCGATGCGCGGCGATCCCCGCTGGCGAGATCTGCCGTGCATCATCCTCACCGCCGCCGGACAGGAGCAGCAGCACACCAGCGCGGTCGAGCTCGGCGCTAACGACTTTCTCACGAAACCGTTCAGCCCCAAGAAGCTCTACTCGCGCGCGGCCGAGCTCGTCGGGCTCTCCGCCGACGACGCGGCCGCCGAGGCCACATGAGCCGCTGGGCCGTGGTCCTCGCAGGCGGCATCGGCTCGCGTTTCTGGCCTCTGAGCACACCGTCGCGTCCAAAACAACTCCTTCCATTGGTGACGAGCGAGCCGCTGCTCGCCGAGACCGTGGCGCGGATCACGCCGATCACGCCGCCCGACCGTGTGTTGATACTCACCAACGAGTCGTTGGTGCCCGCGATCGCCAAACTCCTGCCGGCCATTCCGCGCGCGAATCTCATCGCCGAACCGCGGGCGGGCGGGACCGCCGCCGCGCTCGCATGGGCAGCCCACGAGATCGCGCGCCGCGACGGACCGGACGCCGTGATGATCTCCGTCCACGCCGATTGGGCGGTCGGGGATCCGGACGGCTTTCGCGCCGCGCTCACCCGGGGCGCCGAGGTCGCCGAGCAGCACGGGGTCCTCGTCACCGTCGGAGTCGTGCCCACGCGCGCCGACCCAGGATTCGGCTACATCCAGCCCGGCCGCGAGCTCGAGCCGGGCGTTCGGCGCGTCGCCCGCTTCGTCGAAAAGCCCGACGCCGCGCGCGCCAGCGAGATGGTGCGCGACGGGTACCTCTGGAATTCCGGCATCTTCGTCTGGCGCGTCGGCGACTTTCTCGACGACGTGCGACGCCACGCCGTGGAGGTCGCGCCGGCGCTGCACGCGCATTCCGGCGACATTCGCGCCTTCTTCAGCGCCGTCACCCCCGTCTCCGTCGACGTCGGCGTGCTCGAACGCAGCGACCGCGTCGTCGTGCTTCCCGGCGACTTCGCGTGGGACGACGTCGGCACGTGGGGGGCGCTCAAGCGCGTCCGCGCCGGCGACGCGGCAGGCAACGTCGCCCGCGGCAGCCTCCACGCCGTGGACGCGCGCAACAACGTCGTGCACGCGCCGGGCGGCTCGGTCGTGCTCTACGGCGTCTCGAACCTGGTGGTCGTCGTCGAGAACGGGCTCACGCTCGTCACGACGGTGGACCGGGCGACCGATTTGAAAACACTCATGGACGCGCTGCCTGCCGGCGTGCGGGATCGGCCATGACCACCCTCGTGCTCTACGACGACGCGCGCGCGCGCACCTTCGAGCCCTTCGCGTCCACGCGCCCGCTGGGCGAGATGCGCGCCGGCACGTCGCTCATCCGCGAGCGGTGGCGCGCGATCTTCCCGCCCACCGACGTCGTCCAATTTCTCGCCGGCGACCGTCTCGCGAACTTCGACGAGCCCGGGGCGGCGCATGCGGCGTCCGGCACGCTGCCCTCGGGGACGATCGTCGCCAACGCCCGCTTCGCGCCCGCGCTGTCGGCCGATACGCCGAAGGCGATGCACCGCGCCGCGACGACCAGTCTCTGGCGCGCCGGCGATCGCCTCGCCGCCGTGCGCCTCCGCGCGCCCGTCGACGTCGCCGCGTTCGCCGACGGCACGCTCGTCCTCGACGAGCTGTTCGCGGGCACCGGGGCCATCTCGGATCTCGAGGGCTGGTGGATCGAGGAGGTGTGGGACTTCATCCGGCACCTCACCGATCAACTCGCGAGCGACATCCCGCGACTCGCCGCGGCCGGTGCGGGGCGCGGCTCGCCGCCCGCGCACGCCACGGTGATCGGGACTCATCCCGTGTTCGTCGACGGCGATCCGGCCACCATCGTCGAACCGCACGTCGTGTTCGATGCCGGCGCCGGCCCGATCCTCGTCGAGCGTGGTGCGCACATTCGCGCCTTCTCGCGCATCACCGGCCCGTGCTACCTCGGCCGCGACGTGAACGTCTTGGGGGGCGACGTCAGCGCGTGCTCCATCGGCGACGTGTCGAAGGTGCGCGGGGAGCTGGCCAACACGGTGGTCGTCGGACACTCCAACAAGGGACACGACGGGTTCGTCGGCCACTCGTACCTGGGCCGCTGGGTCAACCTCGGCGCCGGGACCATCACGAGCAATTTGAAGAACACGTATGGCACAGTGACGCTGTGGACGCCCGGCGGCGTTCGCGACAGCGGTCTCCAGTTCCTTGGCACGATGTTCGGCGATCACGTCAAGACGGGCATCGGGCTCCGGCTCACGACGGGCACCGTGCTCGGCGCCGGCGCGAACGTCTATGGCGCGATGCCTCCGAAGACCGTGGCGCCGTTCGCCTGGGGCGACGGCGAGCCGTACGCCGTCTATCGTTCGGACAAGTTCTGTGAGACGGCGTCGCGCATGATGTCGCGGCGGCATGTCGAGCTGTCGCAGCGCGCACGCACGCATCTCATGGCGGTGCACGCCGCGCGGTGGACCGTGGAGGGGAGTTCGTGAAGCTCTGGATGCTTGGCAGCGGGAGTCGCGGCAATGCCGTCCTGGTCGAGTGCGACGGCGCTCGACTGCTCATCGACTGTGGATTTGGCACTCGGACGCTCGCGGGCCGCCTCAAGGCGATCGGCGTGAAGCCCGAATCGATCGACGGCTGTCTCATCACGCACGAGCATACCGATCACGTGAGCGGGGCCGCGTCGGCGGCGAAGCGATGGGGCTGGACGCTCTACGCCACGGACGGCACCGCGATGGCGGGCGAGCTGCGCGGCAGGCACGTGCATCTGTTCGCGCCTGGCGTCACGCTCGATTTCCCGCAGATGACCGTGACGAGCACGCGCATTCCGCACGACGCCACGGAGCCGGTCGGGTTCGTCGTCGAGAGCCGCTCCACCGGCGCGCGCGCTGGCGTGTTCTACGACATCGGATACGTCACGCGGCGGATCGCCAAAGCCTGTGAGTCGCTCGACATCCTCGTGATCGAGTCGAACCACGACGAGCACATGCTGCACAACGGGTCGTACCCGATGTCACTCAAGCGCCGGATCGCGTCGCGGCTCGGACACCTGAGCAATCCCGAGGCAGGCCGCTTCGCGCGAGAGATGGTGACGCGCGATCTCAAGCACGTCGTGCTCGCGCATTTGAGCGAAGAGAACAACACACCCACGCTGGCCATGACGTCGATGCGCGGCGCGATGGCGAGAACGCGGTTCAAGGGAGCGATCACGGCCGCCAAGCAGGACGACGTGGTCGGGCCCTTCACGCCGTCGGGCTCGCGTGCTGACAAGCCGGTTCAGTACAGCTTGTTCTGAGGGCAAGGCCGCATGCCGCTCCCCTCGCGCAAGCCGAAATGAAACGGGCCGCCTCTCGGCGGCCCGTTTCGCTTCGGTTTGCCTGGCTTAGTACATCCCGCCCATGCCGCCGCCCGGCGGACCACCGGCGTGCGGAGCTTCCTTCTCCTTCTTCTCGACCACCAGCGCTTCGGTGGTGAGGAGCAGGCCCGCGATCGACGCCGCGTTCTGCAGCGCCGTGCGCGTGACTTTCGTCGGGTCGATGACGCCCGCCTGCACGAGGTTCTCGTACGTGTCGGTCAGCGCGTTGTAGCCGAACGCGTCGTCCTTCGACGCGCGCACCTTCTCGACCACGATCGAGCCTTCGCCGCCCGCGTTCTGCACGATCATGCGGATCGGCTCCTCGATGGCGCGCTTGATGATCTCGACGCCGATCTGCTCGTCGGGCTCGGAGCCCCTGAGGCCCTTGAGCGCGCGCTGGGCGCGAATGAGCGCCACGCCGCCGCCCGGGACGATGCCTTCTTCCACCGCCGCGCGGGTCGCGTGCAGCGCGTCTTCCACGCGCGCCTTCTTCTCCTTCATTTCGGCTTCCGTCGCGGCGCCCACGTTGATCACCGCCACGCCGCCGGCGAGCTTCGCCAGACGCTCCTGGAGCTTCTCCTTGTCGTAATCCGACGTGCTGGCGTCGATCGCGACCCGGATCTCCTTGATGCGGCCCTGGATCTTGTCCTCGCCACCGGCGCCGTCGATCAGTGTCGTGTTGTCCTTGTCGACGACGATGCGCTTGGCACGACCGAGGTCCGTGATGACCGCGTTCTCGAGCTTGAAGCCGACTTCCTCGCTGATCACCTGGCCGTTCGTCAGCGTCGCGATGTCCTGCAGCATCGCCTTGCGGCGATCGCCGAACCCGGGCGCCTTGACCGCGCACACCTTGAGGGTGCCGCGCAGCTTGTTCACGACCAACGTGGCGAGCGCCTCACCCTCGACGTCCTCGGCGATGATGAGCAGCGGGCGACCCTGCTGCGCGACCTTCTCGAGCACCGGGAGCAGATCCTTCATCGACGACACCTTCTTGTCGTGGATGAGGATGAGCGCGTCCTCGAGCACCGCTTCCATCTTCTCGGGATCGGTGACGAAGTAGGGCGAGACGTAGCCGCGATCGAACTGCATGCCCTCGACGGTGTCGAGGTTGGTCTCGAGGCCCTTCGCCTCCTCGACCGTGATCACGCCGTCCTTGCCGACCTTCTCCATCGCCTCGGCGATGAGGTCGCCGATTTCCTTGTCGTTGTTGGCCGAGATCGAGCCGACCTGGGCGATTTCCTTCTTGCCGGACGTCGGCACGCTCATCTTCTTGAGCTCGGCGACGACGGCGGAGACCGCGAGGTCGATGCCGCGCTTGATCG
>Ga0326726_10005749_pt1 | contig 11211 bp, 10 predicted proteins | sample MHFenrmetagenome_2_FD_207603 | JGI IMG/M metagenome (GOLD analysis project Ga0326726, IMG submission 207603) | Lab enriched peat soil microbial communities from Michigan Hollow, Ithaca, NY, United States - MHF15MN | ecosystem: Environmental > Terrestrial > Soil > Wetlands > Peat | place: USA...
CGTCATTGATCGCCAGCACGCACCCGCCCACCGGGCAGCCACTCGCGTCGCCCGGAATTCCGTTGTGATGATTGAACACGCCCGGCGAAACGGCCGTTACAACACTCGTCGTCCCATCGAAGGTAACGCTCATGCCCTGATGGTTGTTCTGGTTCGATGGATTCGCGAGCAGAGCAAACCCCGACTGATCGCTCTGGCAGCCTTGCCAGGAATTCGCGAAGTAGTTGCCCTCGATCAGTGCGTAGGTTCCGTTCTTGAACTCTCCCAGGTTCTTGGGAATCACGTTGTTATAGGTCGTACAAGACTCGATCGGGACCATCCACAGCAGGGGTTTGAACTCGTAGTTGCCGCGCTCCTCGATGTCACTGGTTACCGCTACTCCAGCGCCGGCATTTCCGCCGCCCCCGCCGAACACCTGCTCGCCCGCGGTGGCCAAAACGTTGTTGTAGATTTTGTGCGGTCCGTCCTGAAAGGAACCGGTCCCAAAGCTGTAACTGTGGGAATCGCTGCACGATGAGATGCAGTACGTGTCGATATTCCAGGAATTGGTTGCGATCCACTGCGAGTTTTTGGCCGACATGCCGCCAGAGGTTTCTGTGGTCTTGGCGCTACTGAGCGTCCAAGGCTCGCCATGAATGAAGCCGCGATCGAAGATGAAGTGATTGATGCCCAGCGTCACGTTGTCCACGGCGAGTTGGACCATGGCATCCATGACCACGCCCGGGACCTTCGTGACCTCGATGCCGATAAAGCGATAGTGATCGGCGCCGCTCGTGAACGTGAACCCGGGCTGATTGGACGTTCCGCTCACAAGCTTTGCAGTGAGGACGGCCGGCCATACAGTGCAGGGATAGTCCGGATAACCAGGCAACTGACGCCCGTGACTGGCATCGTTCGAGATACCCGAGATGCACGGCGTTGCCCGGACGCCCTCGGCGGGAAAATTAGGATCCGCCGTGCCCGAGGTGCGAACGATGGTCCAGTGTCCGCCGCTGCACCCCAGGGCCGGGAAGGTGAAGGGGCCGGTATAACTCGAGCCGGCATTCAGAACGATCGTGTCGCCGCACTGGAAATGCAGCGTTCCACCGGTAGCTCCGGAGAGCAAAACCCCGGCTCCGCCATTCGCTGAACTCAGGACGTTCTGTAGGAAGGCCGTGGTCGCTGGTGTGAACGTGTTGGCAGTTGACTGATCCAGATGCGTTCCGCTCGGCGTCGAGGACATCGCGGTATTCATGCACCGCGTCGGAAGTTGTGCGATGCCGTCGCTTGCGCCCCAGGTCGGAGTGCCTTCAACCAGATCGCCCGTGCCCGCCTGACAATAAAAATTCTCTCCCGCCCCCGACGCGCCCTGCCCCTGCACCCCATAGTTGGCAGCCCCCGAATACCTCCCACCTTTATATGTCGCCTGTCCCAACGCCGGCAGGCACAACACCACGATTGCCAGGAACCTGATCATCCCGAACCTCATCCTTTTAGCGTTCTCCGCAAGTTCAAGCCTTTCCTCCGCGCCCTCCGCGAAGCCCTCTGCGATTCTCCACAGTGCAAGCCCTTCTCTGCGACCTCCGCGAACCCTCTGCGCCCTCTGCGGTTTAAGGTTTGGCCCTGTCTGCGCCCAACCACGCTCCCTGCGGCGCGCCACCCTTCGCTATAATGTTTGTTTGCTCACGCCCCGCCGTTCGCGCAGGGGTTTCACGGGAAGGAAACTATGCCGACAGACGTAGTCATGCCCCAAATGGGCGAATCGATTTTCGAAGGCACCATCACCAAGTGGCTGAAGAAGACCGGCGACAAGGTCCAGCGCGACGAGCCTCTCTTCGAAATCTCCACCGACAAGGTGGACGCCGAAATCCCCGCCCCCGCCAGCGGTGTCTTACAGGAAATCAAGGTTGCCGAAGGCAACACCGTCCAGGTCAATACCGTCGTCGGCGTAATCGGCGATGGCGCCTCCGCGCCCTCTCCCGCCAAAGCTGCAGTTCCCGCGCCCAGCGTTCCTGCGCCCACAAAAAAAGAAGCGCCCGCGCCGCCCGTAGCCGCCCCCGCGGTTCATGCCGACCAGGAAGACTCCGACGTCCGCTCCTCGCCCCTCGTCCGCAAGCTCGCTCGCGAGCACAACGTGGATCTCAACCAGGTCTCCGGCACCGGCACCGGCGGACGCGTCACCAAGCAGGACGTTCTCGATTACGTTGAGCATCGCTCCGCCGCTCCGGCAGCTGCACCCGCGTCCCGCCCGGCTCCGCCGCCGGCACCCGCTGCTATCCCTGGCGACCTCGTCCCCATGACCCAGATGCGCAAGATCATCGCGCAGCGTATGATCGAGTCCCGCCGCACCAGCGCTCACGTCCACTGCATGTTCGAAGTGGACATGACCCGAATCGTCAACCTGCGTAACAAGCTGAAGAACTCGTTCGAACAGCGCCACGGCGCCCGCCTGACCTTGATGCCGTTCTTCGTGCGCGCTGCCATCATCGCTCTGCAGCAGTACCCGATCGTGAACGCCTCGCTGGAAGGCGATAACATCCGTTATCACCGCCACGTGAACGCCGGCATCGCCGTGGCCCTCGACTGGGGACTGATCGTGCCTGTCCTCAAAAACGCCGACGAACTCAACTTCCTGGGCCTGCAGCGCGGCATTACCGATTTAGGCGAACGCGCCCGCACCAAGAAACTCATGCCCGCCGACGTCGAAGGCGCGACCTTCACCATTACCAACCCCGGACAATTTGGCGCCGTCTTCGGTCTCCCCATCATCAATCAGCCGAATGTCGCGATCATGGGCGTGGGCGGCATCACCAAACAACCCCTCGTCGTCACCGACAAAGACGGCGCCGATTCGATCGCCATCCGCTCCGTCGTCCACCTCACGCTCGGTTATGACCACCGCCTGGTCGACGGCGCCGTCGCCGACCAGTTCATGGCATCAGTAAAGAAGACGCTGGAAAACTGGAGCGAAGAAGTCGGCTAAGACCGTAGCGCCGGCGCTCCGCCGGCAGTCGCGCGGGCACCTTGCCCGCGCGGCCGATGGCCGAGCCCCTGCTACCACTTCGTCGTAACCCGTAGCCCTTCCAACTGCGCAAAGGTGACCGGCGTGCCCTGCACCGCCAGTAGGCTCGTCACCGCCGCTTCGATGTTGGCAATTACATCCGGAGCCAGTCCACCGACCTTGGCGGAAGCGAGAACTGCCTGCAGCAGGGTGAGGACGAGGCTAATCAGAGTTCCTGCGCCCATTAGAGAGCTCCTTTGATCTGAAGTGTTAGATCTGTGGCATTGGCAATCGCTGCCTGCAAAACTGCTTGAGCCGATTTCACCGCAACACACTTTGCGTTTGGATCGGGAGGCGCCGGCGTCACTGCCCATCCACAGTACGTTTCCACGGCAGTAACAAGAGCGTTCTCTCCCGAAACTCCCCGGTTGATCGCCTGGCAGATTGGTTGTGACGGGTTCGCCGTGCAGCTTCCCTGGTACTTGGTCTGAGCGGCAATAATCGATCCCGAAAGTGCCGCCGCGGCATCCCGAGCCTGATTCTCCAGAGAAGAGCACGCGAGCATGGGCAGCACGCCGAGAGCAAGCGCAATGGTGAGAAGTTTCCTCATCAAAACACCTCTGTGATCAGTTTCCACACGCCGTGCGAAGTTTTCTTAGGGTGCCGCACGGGATAGACAACACTCTTGCCGACGTGCAGCAGCAGATGTGCCGGCTTGGCAAACGCTGTTGCGCTCAGGGCTAGCAAGACAACCAATAGCACTTTCCTTTTGAAACAGAATGGCATCGACTTTCCTCTCATATGGTTTCAGTCCTTCAACCTATTGCTTGTTCGTCCGTGACCAACTGGACGCGTTCAGACACTCCACCGTGCCGTCAATCACCTTTGACAGCCCTTCTTTGAACTTCTCTTCATCCACGATGTCGCGGCTCGACACTGCCTCGCTCAATTGAAGCGCTGTCGTCACGAAAGATATTGCGGAGTCTTTCTTTTCCCGTCCCGAACGGTTCCCAAACAACCCCTCGATCCCACTCACCACCGCCGGGATAAACGCGATCCCCTGCAGCAGCTTCTGCAAGAAGCTCATGATTGCTCTCCTCTTTTATTGATTGCCGATATTGATGGCCGACCCGAACGTGCAGTCCGAGAATCGTCGACACACACGTTCATTGATTGCCGGCCCGAACATGCAGCCCGAGAATCCTCGACACGCACCAGCCCCGGAGGGGCGCACCAGCGCTTCAGCGCTGGGACAAAGCAGTCCGAGAATCTTCGAACACCCCTCTATTGATTGCCGACCCGAACATGCAGCCCGAGAATCCTCGACGCGCACCAGCCCCGGAGGGGCGTACCAACTTAGCCCAGCGCTTCAGCGCTGGGACAAAGCAGTCCGAGAATCTTCGACCCCTTTATTGATTGCCGACCCGAACGAGCCCGAGAATCCTCGACACGCACCAGCCCCGGAGGGGCGTACCAACTTAGCCCAGCGCTTCAGCGCTGGGACAAAACGGAACAACGACCAAGTCCCGGAGGGACGACCCAGTTCCCCGCTGCAAAGCCTCGGCTCCGCTCGTCCGACGTCTCCCTACAACGGATAATCCACATGCAACCCCGCCGAATACCGCGAATACTTCGGCGGCGAACTTCCGTCGAATCTCCGCAGAAAGAAATCCTGCACCCGCCCATACCGCGTCACCGTGAAGCTCTGCGAAGTAAACCGCCCCACCAGGTTGCGATCGTTGTCCGGCCCCCATCCCGCATCCGTCCGCCGCACTTCAATTCCTTCGCCCGTGCCCGGACTGAAACCCGCATCCATACTCACGCTGGTCGAGGTCACGTTCGTGACCACCACCCCCGCGAGATCCGCCAGATACGCTGTCTCGATCGCGTCCACATCAATCGCGGTCAGCGTGCTTACCGGTTGCGCGGTCGCGCGATCAAATGCAAAGTCCAGCGACGGATCCCCCGCATCCGCGAACCGCAGCGTGTACCGGCTGTTCTCTCCCGCGATGTCCGCGATCTCGACCTCCACCTCCCGCACCACTCCCGCGAACACCGCCGACCGTGACGGCACATTCACCGCCAGTCCATCTCCCGGGAAAATATCCACCGCTCCGCCGGGCAGGAATGGGCTCCACGCCCGGTACTCTCCCGTCCACCCCTGCCCGGAATCGTCCAGCAGCGCCAGCGCCGCGGTCTCGCAATCCGCCGAGGTGCGCGGCGCCGGCATCCCAATCTGCCGCATGCCGCCGCGCACTCCGTCATCGCTGCCCAGCCGGTGAGCCGCGATGCTCACCAGGTCCGTCACCCGCGCCCTCGCACGGCCGCGGCTGCGATAGCTCACCTCGATCGTCTCGTTCGCCAGCGGCGCATACTGCGGATAAAACTGCAGCGCCGGCTCCTCCGACACGCGGCAGTCCGCGCCGTCCAGCAGGGCTCCTGCCCGCCGCGTCCGCGCACTCTGCTGTGGCGGCGTGCTGCGCACGAGCGCATCCACCGCCAGCGATATGCGCGTGAAAGCCACCGAGCACTGCATGCTTCCCGCATTGATCAGCGCATAAGTCGCGAATCCCGGCGCGTCAGTAAGCAGACTGTCATACAGCACGATCGCCGGAGCTACTTGCGATGCCGGATTTGCCGGATCAATGTCGTGCACCTCCAGCACCACCCGCACATCACTTCCGACCGCGGCCCCGCCACGTCCCGCCTCTGCAGGATGCGCTCCCGAATGAAACACCTGCCCCATCCGATACACTTCGCTCGCGTACACGCGCGTCGTGAACACGTACCGATGCCCCGCCTGCGTGGTCAGTGCCGTGCCGGTCACGATCCCCTGCACCAGCGCTTGGATCCGGCTGCTCGCGCCCGCCGCCGTTACCCGAAATCCCGCGACACACGCCGTCACCGACACGGCTCCCGCATACAGCCCGCCAATTACCCCACTCGACGCTGTCGCGAACTCGACATCTCCGTGTTGCAGCACCACTGCCCCACCCAGCTCAATCTTCTCGACAAACTCCAGACGCGTCTCGCCGTCGACACCCGTTCCGCCTGCCACCTGCAATTTGCCGCCGCTCACGCTGATCACACTTTGCGGATCGATCTCGTTCCAGACCGCCGGATCCAGCGTCGCGTACTCTTCATCCACAATCGTTCGATTTCCCCGCGTGAACGGAATCTGCGACAGGTAGAACTTGGTCGTGAATCCGTCCCCCACGAAGTAATCCCGCAAGTGCGCGCTCGGCTCAACCTGCCCGAACACCGCTACATCGTTGAGCAGTCGATCTTCGCTTTTCATCACGAGATCACCCGGAGCAAACTCCGCCGCCTGCTCGTCGAGCGCATACGTGTGTTCTGCCAGCCCCGCTAGAAGCAAACTCCCGCCGTCGGTCCGATACCCGCACCGCGCCAGCAGCGCAATCTCCGCCGCCGACTCGCTCCACTTCTTCGCCGAGCTCACCCGGTAATAAGGAATGACATCGCCCGCTTCGACCCCGCTGAAGTCTCCCCAACCCTCCATCGTGTCGTGGCTTAGTTGCCGGAGCGCCTCACCCGCGCCCCGGGCCACGAAAGGGGAGCGCGGGGGAGGTGCCTTTTTGTCCAGCAGCATCTCGTCGCTCAGCGCCACGATCTCATACCGGTACAACGGCCCTCGCTCCCCCCATCCCATGTACTGATAGCTCGGGCTGCCGGCCACGTAACCGGCAAACACGTCGCCGCCATTGCTCCGCCCCAGCGTGATCCGCGCCCCCGCCACGGGCACCACAAAACTTCCCTCCGCAGTCACCAGGCTCAGCCGCAGTTCCGCCGGCTGGTTCAGCTTGCGCAGCACTCGCGGACTCTTCGCCGCATCCAGAAACGAGGTGTAGTCCTGCGCCCCCCGCCCATCGAGGTTGTCAATCATCAATTTCATAGGTGATTAAGAATGACGCCGGTCTTCCCCCGTGTTCCCCCGTGACCTCTGTGGTTAAGGGTTTTGATCTTGAGCGTCGGTCAGAAGAAAGCTGGAATTAGTACACCGCCGCCCCGCCAGCCGGGAAATAACTCCGATAGCACAACACGACCGCGCCATCGTTCTCATCCACGCTGGGCAGCGCTGTAAACGCCGCCCGCAGCGCCAGCAGCCCAATCGGCTTCTCGATCGGCACCCGCAGCTCCCGTTCCCACGCCTTTGCCACCGTACACGGACTCAACCGCGGATAGTAAAAGCACACTCGCCCGCCCGACTCTTCTTGTTCGGCAAACAATCCCGACCACTGCTGCAGGAACGCGCCACCTTCTCGATCCACAAACGCGGGGACCTTCTGCACCGCCGCATTGGTAGCCGGAGTCCCGCCCGGCAAAGCCTGCGCCAGCAGCAGCGAAATCGCCGTCTTCGCCGCCACCCGAGCTACATTGAACGTCACTCGCCGCACGTAGTTTGCATCCTGCCGCACATCCAGCGGATCCTTCACATACGCCGCTGCGATCCCCGTCCCGACATAGCCCGTCTGCTGCGCATAGTCCACGTCGCACGCCACCAGATCGCCCACCTCAAATCCGTCCACCGCCCCCGCGCCCAGAACGAGTTCTCCGCTCGAAGACCCCGCCAGCAACGGCACCGCCCCCACCGGAATCCCGCCCGATCCCGACCGCGACGCGCTCGGATCGCTCGCCAGCACATTCATGTGCTCCGCGCCTCCAGCGAGCGCCATTTGCAGCTTTCCCCAGTCGCGAAACTCGAACTCGATCCTCGCCCCCAGCCCGTTGCGCGCCTGCCCTGCCACCACACCCGCCGTCCCGCTCGTCAATGCCTCGATCTGGGACGTGCTCGTCCGCTTGAAATCCTCGATCCAGCCCAGGTCAATCCAGGGCGCCGGCGGAGCATCCAGCTCAAACCCCGCGTCCTTCGACGGATCAAAAATTGCCGGCGTCCCGCTCACCCGATCCACTGCCGCAAAGTACGCTCGGGTCTGCCGCGTCACCGGACGCAACCCTGCCCGCGTCATGCCGCAACCTCCGGCAAAAAGAAATACACCCTCAGCACCGCCCACCGCTCCAATCGCCCCGCCCCCGCACTTCGGTCTTGCCGCTGGATTCCCTTCTCTCCCGGCGCGGTCTTCAACTCCGGCATCGTCCAGAAAACCGCGCACCCGAGATCCACGCTCGGTGACTGCTGATAGTCCCTCATTCCGGTGCGTGGCGGAGCGCAGATCTGCAACAACTCGTCATCCATCTGCGCCAGCATCCGCCCGCGATCCACTCCCGAGCCCGTGCTTCCCACGGTCGCATACCAGATGTGGCACTCCAACCCCAGGATCGGCCGCGTGCTCTCCGCCATCCGCACTTCGCCCCAATCCACGTAGTAAGCGTCCGCCTGCGTCACTCCGAACTGCGGTTCCATGTTTTCGCGGACCACAATCGCCGGCCGCTCTACTCCATCGATCACGATCACCCGCGCCGGATTCAGCGCCGCCAGCCGTTCCCGCAGCGCCATGTAGAAACTATCCTTCGCCGCCTGCATATTTTTCTGCCTGGGTTTCCCCTGTGCCCCCTGTGTCCTCTGTGGTGATGGTTTTTGATTTTGCTAGGTCAAACGAAGGTAGCTAGGTGCCAAGTGCTAACTGCTAAGTGCTCCCCTCACGCCACCGCCAGCACCCGATACAGATACGCCACCCCCGCAAACCACTCGCTCGCAAATTTTTCGATGTGAAACATTTCTGCCTGATAGACCACACCCAGCGCCATCTGGAACAGCACATCCGCCGAAGCCACGTTCCTCTGGCTCATTACTTCCGCCATTGCCGACCGCCCCGCCAGAAGTTCAATCCGGCGGCGAGGCCCGCTGCTCTCCGTCGTCAGCTCCCGCACAATTACTGGCGAGATCGCCACCTGCTCCACTCCCGGGTCCACCAGCCCCAACTCCGCTGCGTGATCCGCCGGCAACCCCGCCGCCGCGAACAACAGGATCACCTCCGTCCCTCCCAGCGTCTGCAACATGGCTTCCGCTGCCCGAACCGCCGCCACTCCCGAAATCCCCGTCATTCCTCATCCCACTTTCTGCGCAACATATGGCGCCAGCAGGGCCCGCACGCTTTGATCCAGCAGCGCGTCCGCAAAATACTCCAGCCGCATTCGGTCCAGAAATCCTTGGCGCACATTCAGCGCCGGCATGGCCTGCGCATTCTTCACCAGCTGCGCGCACGCCACCTTGACCGCAGCCGGGATCGGATCAAGGCCCGCTGTGTACGTCACTTCAATTTCGCTGAATCCCCACCCCAGTGCGTTCAACGGCAACGTGATTTCCCCTGTTCCGCTTCCTGCTTCCAGGTCCGCGGGATTCAAATCCGTCCACGTGCCCGGAAGCCGGAACGCCGCTGCCGCTTCCCGCGCATACACGTCCTTCGTTCCCAGATCCATCGTGAACGCCCCGCGTGCCCCCACATATCCCGCTGCCGCCGCGTATCCTTGCGTACTTGTATCCTCTACTCCCCCCGGATACACATACACCCGTGTGCTCGGCAGCCCCGTCAGGTTCGCATTCATCCACGCCTTGGAAGTCTGCATCTCGTCCGGTATCAGCCGGCTCTCCTGCAGCAGGACGGTGTAAGTCGCTCCTTTGATGTCTTGCGCGCTCACGTCCGCCAGCCCGATGCTGTGCGCCGCCCCCTTGCAGTTCGCGTCCTCCACCGCCACGTATCCGCTCCGCCCATTGATGGTCGCCACCAATTCCGACATCGCGTCGTACGCTGGATTCGTCAGATCGAGGTTGATGTTTTCCCCACCTGGCCCGCCCGTCACCGTGGTCATGAGATGGTTCCCCGAAATCGAGGCGGTCGCCGCCGTCCCCGTCCCCGTGTAGTGGAGCGTGAACGCGTTGGGAAACGTGAAGTACTGGTGCGACCATGAGTGCGACACCACGTCTCGCCCTGCGGTGATCCACGACTGAAACTTAGACACCAGCTGATTCGCTATGTCGTATCCCGTCACCACCGCGATCGACAGTTGAATCCCCCGCGCATCGAACACCGGCAGGATGCTGTCCACGTATCCATCCGCTCCCACGATCAGCCCCGGATCATCCACCGTCAGCGTGATGCGCGCCGGATACTTCTGCCATCCCGTCGTTTGTGGCGCCGTGTATGCCGGCAGGTTCCCGCCGCCATCCACCCCGCCCGTCGTGTCGGTCGAGATCACCACCCCCAGTCCGTTGGCATAGAAGTGGCAGTAGGAATAATTCACGCCTCCGCCGGTGTTGTCCTCCCGCCCGTGATTGCGATTTCCATAAGCCCGGCAGTTCTTCACCACGATCCCGCTGGCCGACCCATCAAAGCGAAACCCGTTGTAATTCCGGTGTGCGTCCACGTTGTAGAACTTGATGTCCGTTGGCGCCGGACTCGCGCTCACAAAGAATCCATGCGGCGTCGTCCCCGCCGGAATCACTCCGTCCGAATAAACATTCGCGATCGTAATATGGTCCGATGCCCCGCCAATCCTCACCCCATAGGTGTCGAAGTAAGTCAGCTTGAAATGCTGGATCGTCAGCCAACTCTTGCCATTGATGTAGACGATCTGCCCATTAGTCATCAGCATCGCCGCCATGCTGCCGTAGTAAGTCGCCGGGTTCCCGGCTGAATACACATAAAGGACGTTGCTTGCAAAGTAGAACTGATAAGGTGCCACCAGCGCCGACTTCCCCGAAGTAAACTTCGTCCCCCAGACGCTCCCCACTGTCCCGTCGCTGCCAATCCACCCAAACAAAACGTAGTTGAACGAATTGGAAGTGATCGAAGCCTTCCAGATATTCCCCGAGTCCAGCGACCAGCTCGCAGCCGGCAATCCCACATACCCCGTCAAGGTCGGCGCCTCACCGGTTCCATACGCATCAAACACGATCGGATTTCCTGACGCCCCACTTGACGGCGGCACCAGGCTCTCATTCCAGACCTGCCCCCGCTTAAACAAAATCTGATCCCCCGCCGCGAACGTGCTCCCATTCACCTTCGCCACCGTCTTGGCCGCAGCCGGCGACAGCCCGTCATTCGCGTCGTTCCCGCCCGTCGCGTCCACATAAAACGTCCCCGCCCACGACGACACCGCAACCGCGCACACGCTCACGACCACCCGGCACACTCGTGCGCCCGCGCCGAACCCTCTCTCCATGCGCCACTCCTGCACAATTTGTTTGCGGAATTACCTCAGATCCGAATTCCTGTCGTCAGACTCACTCGACTTCCTGTCATCCTGAGCGG
>Ga0326726_10005750_pt1 | contig 11211 bp, 8 predicted proteins | sample MHFenrmetagenome_2_FD_207603 | JGI IMG/M metagenome (GOLD analysis project Ga0326726, IMG submission 207603) | Lab enriched peat soil microbial communities from Michigan Hollow, Ithaca, NY, United States - MHF15MN | ecosystem: Environmental > Terrestrial > Soil > Wetlands > Peat | place: USA...
CGGCGATGGATGTCGCCACGAAGCCCCCGTGAGGGAAGGGGGACCCGCCGGAGGCGGGGGAAACCGTTTACGGAGGTTTCCGGGGCGCGGGGAAGCGAGGGGCGATATCCTGAGCAAAGCCGGAGAGAAAGATATCCCGGAATCTGGCTAAGAACCAATAAAGAGGCCGGTTTCAGCGATAGTCCTTGAGCGCGACGAGCACGGCCGACCAGGGGCAGCCACGCGGAACTCTGTCGTGCCCACCCCTTCTTTCAGGCCTTGGCTTTTAGCGCCTCTTTGATGCGCGTTGCGGACATCGGCAGCATGAACAGCCGCGCGCCGATCGCGTCATAGATCGCGTTGGCGATGACCGCCCCCATCACCGTGATGGCCGGCTCGCCGCATCCCTGCGGGGCCAGCTCGGGGTTATCGACCAGGACGACCTCGATCTTGGGCAGCCACGACATACGCGGCAGCTCATAGGTGTCGTAGTTCTCATCGAGGACGCGCCCGTCCTTGAACCGGAGCTCCTCGGTCAAGCAGTAGCCGAGGCCCATGGTGATGCAGCCCTCGATCTGCATCCGGACGCCTTCGGGATTGATGACCTCGCCCGTGTCTTGGGCGCAGACGACGCGCAGGACGCGGACATGTCCGCTCGTTTTATCGACGGCCACTTCGGCCATCGTGGCGAGATAGGTCCCGAGGTAGTCCGTGATTGCGATTCCGTAGCCGCGTCCGGAGGGTGCATTAGAAAAAGCACGGCCGAACTTGTCGGCTCCCGCCTGGACAACCTTCTTCATCCGCGCGTCGGCCAGGTTGGCGAGCCGGAAGGAAAGCGGGTCCATCCCGGCAGCTTCGGCCATAACGTCGATGTGGGATTCGGTGGCGAAGATGTTGGTGTTGCTGCCGGGCCCGCGCCAGGCTCCGGTGCCGAACGGATGGACGCCCTCCGCCCCGCCAAACCCGCCCCCATACCCGGTGACGCGCTTGTGGGGGATGTCGTAGACGGGCTGGGAGCTGCGGCTCCCGGCGTGATAATTCTTGTAATCCCAGAGGACGATCCGGTTTTGCGCGTCGAGGCCCGAACGGATGTCGTAGGTCGCGGCCGGCCGGAACGTATCGTAGAAGAACTCCTCCTTGCGCGACCAGGCGACCTGCACGGGTTTGCCGGTGATCTTGGCCAGGCGCGCGGCCTCGATGACCTGGGCGCCCGCGTTCTTGCCGCCGAATCCGCCGCCGACAAAGGGAGCGCGGACGCGGACGTTCGGTACGTCCAATCCCAGCGTCTTGGCGACCTCCTGCTGGGCCCGGAAGGGCGACTGGGTCGACGCCCAGACCTCGGCCTTGTCGCCGTCGATGCGCACGACGGCCGTATGCGGCTCGGACGGGACGTGGGCGACGTACTGGGCGAAATAGGACCTCTCGACCGTCTTCGTCGCGAGTTTGGCCCCCTCGTCGAGGTTCCCCGACTCGACGACGACATCGGTCCGGGCCGTGACTTCCTTGAGGTGCGCGAAAATATTGCTGTTGTCGAGTTTCGACGGGGAAGGCTCGAACTCGGATTTGACGAGGGCGATAGCCTCGGCCGCGACGTCGGGTTTCTCGTGGAGAACTGCGACGAAATCGCCGTCGCGGACGACCTGAGCGCCCGGGACCTTCTCGGCCGCCGATGTATCCGCGCTCTTGAGCTTGGCGCCGTGGGCCGGCGGCCTGAGGATCGCGGCGTAAAGCATGCCGGGGAGGCGGATGTCCCCCGAGAACTTGGCCTCGCCCGTGACTTTCGCCCGGGCGTCCGTGCGCAGGGTCGGTTTCCCCGAGACCGTATGACTGGAGATGGCTTTGATCGGAGGCTTCTTCTCCAAGCGGACCTCGATCTTCTTGCCGCCGATGAGATCGCGGTAGGCCACTTTTTTCGCCGGCGTCATGGCGATATAGACAACGCCGTCCTTGGTCGCCAGACCGTCCTCGGCCGTACCGAGCCGGGCTGCCGCCAGTCGGACGAGAACACCTCGGGCCTCGGCCGCGGCTGCCCGCATCGGCGGCCCGAAATACTTCGTGCTGCGCGACCCGAAGGTGCCCCCGTCGTAAGGGCACTGCGCCGTGTCGCCCATGACCATGTCGACCGAGGCGAGCGGGACGTCGAGCTCCTCGGCCAGCATCATCGCCAGCGAAGTGATGATGCCCTGGCCCATCTCGATCTTGCCGGTGAAACAGGTCACCCGGCCGTCCGCGCCGACCTTGAGGTAGGCGTTGGGGTCGTCGGGATAGCCGCCGCCCCCGCGTTGTCCGCCCTCCTGCCCGTCCAGACCCTCGCCGACCGTGAAGAAGACGACCAGGCCGCCGCCGGCGAGCTTGAGGAACTCGCGGCGCTCGAGGGCTAGCCCGGAGGCCCCGCCAGGGGCGCCCGAGTCCCCCGGTCTGGACATCGTGTATTCGTCGTCCTCGATGCGGGGCTTGATCCTAACGGGCTTCATGGTCCACCACCTTCATCTTCATGGCCTGGGAGGCCTGCCGGACGGCCGCGATGATACGCTGGTGAGTGCCGCACCGGCAGATGTTGCCTTCAAGAGCATCGGCGATCTCGGCCTCGGTCGGGTTCGGCATTTTCAGAAGAAGGGCATAGGCCTCGAGGATCATGCCCGGCGTGCAGTAACCGCACTGAAAGGCGCCGTGATCGGCGAAGGCCTGTTGTAACGGGTGGAGACGGTCGCCTTTGGAGAGGCCCTCGATGGTCAGGACGCTCTTGCCCTCGACCTTGGAGAGAGGGAGCTGGCAGGAGCGTTCCGGCCTGCGGTCGACGAGGACAGTGCAGAAGCCGCAGTAGCCCTCGCCGCAGCCGTATTTTGTACCCGTGTGTGCGAGGTCGGTGCGAAGGACCCACAGGAGCATGCGCTCCGGCGAGGTCTCGACGGCGACTTCCTTCCCGTTGAGCTTGAATCGGATCGTCTTGTCCATGCGGCCTCCGTGCGTGCGTCGTGGCGCTCGAAGGGTTTGCTTTCCCCTTGGTTCAATCTTAGCACAATGGTCCTGGACGGGCTACTTCATAGCGCCGAGACATTTAGGACGGAGGGATTGAGCGCAGGGGCGGTTTGCGATAATGTGAGCGGTAAGCGACCGCGCCTTGTCAGGCCGATGCGGGCGGGCGTGGGAGACGAATGGAGGGAAAATATGGAAAGAACGCGGAACGCCTGGATGGCGCCTGCGGTCATCACCGCACTGGCCCTGACACTGAGCCTGGCCTGCGGCCCCTCGGCCGAGCGCCCCTCTGAAAAGGCGGCGGCGAAGAAGGCCGCCGAAGCCGTTTTTCCCCTCGAGGAGGCGACGATCGCCGGCCTTCAGGAGATGATGACGTCGGGAAAAGCGACTTCGGAGAAGCTCGTCACGCTCTACTTCGAGCGCATCGATAAAATCGACCAAGGCGGCCCGGGGCTCAACGCCGTCATCCAAAAGAATCCCGATGCCCTAGCCATCGCCCGAGAGCTCGATAAGGAGCGCAAAGAGAAGGGGCCGCGCGGGCCGCTCCACGGCGTCCCCGTCCTCATCAAGGATAACATCGACACGGCCGATAATATGGAGACGACGGCGGGATCGCTCGCCCTGCTCGGCTCCAAGCCGGCCAAGGACGCGTTCATCGTCGAGCGTCTGCGGGAGGCGGGGGCCGTCATCCTCGGCAAGACGAACCTCAGCGAGTGGGCGAATTTCCGCTCGTCGCACTCGACGAGCGGTTGGAGCGGGCGCGGCGGCCAGACGAAGAACCCTTACACGCTCGACAGGAACCCGTCGGGATCGAGCTCGGGGACGGCGGCGGCCGTGTCGGCCAATCTGGTTGCTGTGGGCATCGGGACCGAGACCGACGGCTCGATCGTCTCGCCGTCGTCGTGCTGCGGCATTGTCGGCCTCAAGCCGACGGTCGGGCTTGTCAGCCGGTCGGGGATCGTTCCGATCGCCCACTCACAGGACACGGCGGGACCGATGGCCCGGACGGTCAGCGACGCGGCGACGCTGCTCGGCGCGATGGCGGGACCGGATCCGCACGACCCGGCGACGCAGCAGAACGGTGTCCGTTTCTTCCAGGATTACCGGGAATTCCTCAAGCCTGGAGGGTTGCGCGGGGCGCGCATCGGGGTCCTCCGGGCAAAGTCCTTCAACTTCGCGAGCCGGCTCGATCCCATCCTGCAGAACGCGATCGAGGCCATGAAGAGGGAAGGGGCGGAGGTCATCGATCCCGTCGAATTTCCGACTCTCGGGAAGACGGACGACGCGGAGTATGAGGTCCTTCTCTACGAGTTCAAGGCTGACCTCGAGGCCTATTTTGCGGCGAGGCCGGGGGCGGCTGTGCGGACGTTGGAGGATCTTATCGCTTTCGATGTGAAGAACGCCGACCGTGAAATGCTGTTCTTCGACCAGGAGATCGTGGAGCGGGCGGCGAAGAAGGGTCCGCTGACCGACAAGGCCTATCTCGAGGCGCTGGCGAAGTGCCGCGAGCTCATGCGGGAGAAGGGCATCGACGCGGTGCTCGTCGAGCACAAGCTCGACGCGCTCGTCGTCCTGACGAACGGGCCGGCGCACATGACCGATCTCGTCAACGGCGATTCGTTCTCAGGGAGCTCGTCCTCGCCGGCGGCCGTGGCCGGTTATCCGACGATCACTCTTCCCGCCGGGTGGGTCTTCGGGCTGCCTGTGGGCATCTCGCTCATCGGCAAAGCCTGGAGCGAGCCTGAGCTCATAAGGCTGGCCTATGGCCTGGAACAAGCATTGGGGATGCGAAAAGCGCCGCGCCTGCTCCCGACAGCGGATCTCAAAGGGGGCGGACCACAGCAATAATAATAATATCAACGACATAGGCCCATTTTTTGGGCCTCTGGAGGCATAAGGCCGATGCTCTTGCCTGCGAAAACGGCGAAGATGATCCCCGCTGGCGATGAACACCGGAAAACGGCTATATTGACTAGGAAAGATTCGACCGAACTAAGCTAGATATGAGCAAACCTTTCGATAAGCAAAAGTAGCCAGGATCGTTAGAACTCATAGAATTGCTCGGAGGTAACGCCCGATCGGAGGTAAGAAGATGAAGCGAGTTTCCCTACGGACCATCGGGACCCTGGGAGTGGCCGTCGTATCAATCTCGGTTTTATCGAGTACCCTCGTTGCCTGGGATGCCGCGGCCACCCACGACCGGGCGAATCGCGACGCGTTCGTCGGCGGTCATTTGACCAAAACCTCGCCGCCGCCGTTCTCATTCGTCTATGGCGGGAAGGCTTCATCCGGCTTCATCGGTAAATGGAGCGTGACGTCTGAGGAGAGAACCGAGGGCCCGAAGCTTATCCGCACGGTCGTCTATGCCGATACGTCGACCGGCCTCCGCATCACGGCAGTGTACACGATCTACAAGGATTTCCCCGCCGTCGAATGGGTCGTGCGATTCAAGAACACGGGCCGGGCCGATACGCCGATCATCGAGAAGGTCCAGGCCTGCGCAGTTTCCTTCCCGGCTTTCGCCGCGTCCGCAGCCGGACCCGTCATGCTCTATCGTGCCCGGGGCAGCGCTGCCGAGCGCTCCGACTTCGGACCGATCAACGAAACGGTCGCGCCGAAATCCGAGATCCGCTTCGGGCCGACGGCCGGGCGCTCCTCCGACACGAACGCGCTGCCCTTTTTCAACGTGGCGACTCCCGAGGGCGGCCTCGTCGCCGCGATCGGCTGGAGCGGGCGCTGGGAGGCCGTCGTCGGGCGCAAAGACGCCGATCCCCGTTCTCTCGGGCTCACGGCGGGGATGGCCGCGACGCACTTCAAGCTTCATCCGGGCGAAGAGGTCCGGACGCCGTCGATCGCCCTCCTTTTCTGGAAGAGTGACGACCGGATGTCGGGCCACAACCTCTTCCGCCGCTTCGTCCTGGCCCATCATATGCCGCAGACCGGGGGCAAGCCCACGCCGCTCCCCATCAACCATGGCGTCGGCTTCGGCGGGCCTTTCCCGTGCAACGAGTACGTCTGCGCCACCGAGAGCTACGCCATCGGCATGATCGAGCGGCTCCACCAGTTCGGCATCGAGCCGGACGCGTGCTGGATCGACGCCGGCTGGTACGAGAACGCGACCGGCCAGTGGTGGTCGGGCGTCGGCACGTGGACGGTCAACAAGAAGAACTTCCCGCGCGGCCTCAAGCCGGTGACGGAGGCGGCCGCGAAGCTGGGCCAGGGCTTCGTCGTCTGGTTCGAGCCGGAGCGCGTCTATGAAGGGACTTGGCTCGACCGCGAGCACAAGGATTGGCTGACCTTCCTCCCCGGGAACGCGAACCGCCTGCTCGACCTGGGCAATCCAAAGGCCCTGGCCTGGCTCACAGACCACATCTCGAATTTCATCAGGGACGAGGGTGTGACCATCTACCGGCAGGACTTCAACTTCGACCCGGCGCCCTACTGGAAGGCCATGGACGCGCCGGACCGCGTCGGCATCGCCGAAATGAAGCACATCGAGGGGCTCTACGCGTTCTGGGACGCGCTCCTCGACCGTAACCCGGGGCTCCTCATCGACAACTGCGCCTCGGGCGGGCGGCGCATCGATCTCGAGACGACGAGCCGCAGCATCCCGCTCTGGCGGACCGACTACCAGTACTACGAGCCGAACGGCTACCAGTGCCACACCTACGGGCTGCATTTCTATGTACCGGCTAGCGGCACGGGCAACGGCGATCCGCGGAAATACTGGTTCCGCAGCGCCATGGGCGGGGCCGTGGTCATGGGCTGGGAGCTCACCGGGTCCTTCAATCTCCGGGCGGCGCTCGAGGACATGGCCGAGTTCCGGAGCCTGCGGGCCTATCTCTACGGCGATTATTATCCGCTCACGGCCTATTCGACGGGCGACGATGCCTGGGCGGCCTTCCAGTGGGACCGGCCGGAGGAGCGCGACGGGATCGTGCTGGCCTTCCGGCGGCCGCTGGCGCAGCAGGCGGCGATCGAGGTCAAGCTCGGCGGGCTCGACGCGGGCGCGGATTACGAGGTGAGCTTCGAGGATTACGGCGTTACGGTCGTTAGGAGCGGGAAGGAGCTCGCCGCGGGGCTCACGCTCAAGATCCCCGAAGCGCCGGCGTCACTCCTGGTGAAATATCGGCGCGTGCGATGATCGAGCTGGCCCAAGTTTCCAAGAGCTATAACCGCGGCAAGGTCAAGGCTGTCGACGGACTGACGCTCACCGTCAAGCCCGGCGAGATCTTCGGGTTCCTGGGGCCGAACGGCGCCGGCAAAACGACGACCATCAAGATGATCGTCGGGTTGCTGCGGCCGGACGCGGGGCGGATCGTGGTCGAAGGCTTCAACGTGGCCATCGACGGGCTCCGGGCGAAGCAGGTGACGACCTACGTCCCCGACTATCCCGCGGTCTACGAGCGGCTGAGCGGCCTCGAGTACCTCAATTTCATCGGCGACGTCTACGGCGTGCCGAAAGCGGAGCGGCTCGAGCGGATCGGCAAGTGGCTCGAGATCTTCGAGCTCGCGCCGGTCGTCACGAACCCCATCCAGAGCTACTCGCACGGCATGAAACAGAAGATCGTGCTCGCGGCGGCGCTCCTGCCGGCGCCCCGGGTCATGGTCCTCGACGAGCCGCTCGTCGGGCTCGACCCGCGCGCCGCCCATCAGATCAAGGAGATGTTCCGCGAGCACTGCGACGCAGGCAAGACGCTCTTCTTCTCGACGCACATCATGGAGGTGGCCGAGAAGCTGTGCGACCGGATCGGCATCATCCACAAGGGCCGGCTCGTGGCCTGCGGCACCATGGAGGAGCTCAAAAGGATCGACCGGACGGAGGCCGGACAGTCGCTGGAAGAGATCTTTCTGGAGCTGACCGAGAAATGAGCGGAGAGGGTGTGAGCGGTCTGCGCAAGTTCGGGTCCGTCGTCCGGGCCGGTCTCCGGTCGAACTTCGGACTGGCCACCCTGAAGCATCGGCTCCTCAAGGAGAAGAAGGACCGTTGGCTGGTGCCTCTCGTAGCGGCGGCCGGGCTCGGCGTCGTCCCGATGTTCTACGGCATCGTCCTGCTCATCGAGAATGTCTACCTCGCGCTCAAGCCGATGGGCCAGGAGCGGGCGCTCCTATCGTTCGGGATCCTGGCGGGGCAGATCCTGATCCTGCTGTTCGGGATCTACTATGTCATCGCGGCTTTCTATTTCGCGCGGGACCTCGAGTTCCTCATCCCGTTGCCGCTGCGGCCGAGCGAGGTCATGGCCAGCAAGTTCGCCGTCATCGTCATCAACGAATACCTCACCGTCGCGGCCATCGTCCTGCCCGTCGTCATCACCGTCGGCGTTCTGGCGCACGCGGGGATCGGCTATTGGGTGAATGCCGTGCTCGTTTACCTGGCGTTGCCCGTCATTCCGCTGGCGATCGTCTCGCTCGCGGTCGTGGCCATGATGCGGTTCATCAATATCAGTCGGAAGAAAGACGCGCTCATCCTGATCGGCAGCCTGGTCCTCATCGGCCTTTCGTTCGCCTTGCAGCTCGGGATCGGCAGGTCCGCACGGAACGGAGGGGCGGGGGCAAGCGCCCAGTCCGTGGCTGCGTTCTTCACCTCGCCCGACAGCCTGCTCAACAGGGTCGGCGCCGTCTTTCCGCCCGGGATCTGGGCGACGAAGGCCATCGCCGCGGAATTCACCGGGGAGGGGCTGGCGAACCTGGCGCTTCTGCTGGGCGTATCGCTCGCTCTGTTCGCCGGGATGGTCGTCGTGGCCGAGAAGCTCTTTTACCGCGGCGTCATCGGATTGGGCGAGACGACGGGGAAAAAGCGAAGGCTGACGCCCGACGAGATGTCGCGGCGCGTCTCGTCCGGACGCCGGGCGTTCGCGGCGATCTTCGGGCGCGAATGGAAGATCATGAACCGGACGCCGATCTTCCTGCTCAACGGCGTTCTCGTCAGTGTCTTCGTGCCGGCCATCTTCGTCCTGATGGCGACCATCGACACCGGAGGGAAAGGAGCCGCCGGCCGGGGAGGCGATCCCATGGCCCTGCTGAGGGCCATGGCCTCGGCCAATCCCCTCATCGTGATCCTGGCGGCGGCGCTGTTCATGACCATCTGCGGCAGCATCAACGGGACGGCGTCGTCGACGTTCTCGCGGGAGGGAGCCCAGTTTTGGATCTCGAGGGTCATCCCCGTCGCGCCGCGCCAGCAGGCGGCGGCCAAGTTCGTCCATTCGTACCTCGTGGCCACGCTCGGGGTGGTCACGGCGTCGGTCGTGGGGGCCGTCTTCCTTCACCTGAGTGCGGCCTATCTCGCGCCGGCGATCGTCCTGTCGCTCGTGGCCGGGGTGCTGCTGACCGCGGTGGGCATGATGATCGACCTGGCGAGGCCGCTCCTCGACTGGTCGAACCCGCAGAAGGCCATCAAACAGAACCTCAATGTGCTGCTGGCCCTGCTCGCCGACGTCGGCATCCTGACGGCGGTATTCTTCGGGGTCAAGGCGCTGATCAAGACGAAGCTCGCGACGAGTGTCGTGCTGGGAGTTGTCGCCTTGGCTCTCGCGGCGCTCGCCGCGGTGAGCTACGCGGCCCTTCTCAGGTTCGCCGACAAACGCTACCCCGAGATCGAATAAAAAAGAATTCAGCCCTCTATGGCCTTATGGAGCTGGACCGGTCTTTCCATCCGCTTCCGGACCTTGAGATTGAGGACCTCGACTGCCACCGAGAACCCCATGGCGAAGTAGATGTAGCCTTTGGGGATGACCAAGCCGAATCCTTCGCCGAAGAGCGTGAACCCGACGAGAAGCAGGAAGCTCAGGGCCAGCATCTTGATCGTCGGGTGATCGTCGACGAACTCCCCGATGGCTTTGGCCGAGAGCATCATCACCCCGACGGCGATGACGATGGCCGCTATCATGATGGTTAGATGATTGGCCAGGCCGATGGCCGTGATGACCGAGTCGAGCGAGAAGACAATATCGAGGACGGCGATCTGCGCCAGGACGGAGGCCATTCGGGTGCCTCCCCGGCCTTTGTGAGGGGCCACCTCGCCCATCAAGCTGTGATGGATCTCGCGCGTGCTCTTGGCCAGGAGGAAGAGGCCGCCGCTGATGAGGATGAGATCGCGGCCGGTGAACGCGCGCGAGAAGATCTCGAACAGGGGATTCCTCAGTGTCATGACCCAGGTCAACGAGAGGAGGAGCAAGATGCGGCTGAACATGGCCAGGCCCAGGCCGAGGACGCGAGCCCTGTTGCGGCGCTCGTGGGAGAGGCGCCCGACGAGGACCGAAATGAAGATGATGTTGTCGATGCCGAGGACGATCTCGAGGGCTGTCAGCGTCCCCAGCGCGATCCACGATTGAAAATGCGTCATCCATTCCATCGCCGCCTCCTAAATCAGGGACACAATACCATTTTCCGATTTCGAATTATTGACAGTATTCAAAACCGATCCAGAAATTCGGAAATTGGTATTGTGTCCCCGATTTTCAGGTGAAGATGATCTCGCCGCCGGCCCCGATCTCGTAGAATTTGCCGACGTTGATGATCGAGTCGACTTGGGAGCAGAAATCTTCCATCTTCAGCTTGAACATGTCGACCGTCGCCTTGCACGCGTAGAGCTTGCACCCTGCGTCTGCGACCATCTCGATGAACTCCGGTATGGGCGGGATGTCGATCTTGTCCATGGTCTTCAGCATCATCGACGTGGCGAAGGCCGAGAAACCGGGCAAGATGCCCAGGATCGACGGCATGTGCATGCCCGGGTTGCCGACCGTGGCGATCTTGATCTTGCCCATCCGTTTCTTGGTGATGGCGTCGAGGCCGAAGAACGTGAAAAACAGGTTCGCCTCGATGCCATCCATGCGGGCGCCGTTGGCCATGATCAGGCCGGGGTAAACGCCGTCCAGGCCGCCCCTCGAAACGACGATCGAAACTTTCTTGATCTTGTCATCCATCGCTGTCTCCCTAAACGCAGCCTTCGGGCTTCTTCATGCCGGCGATCTTGGCCGCTTTCTTGGCCGGCCCGCCCGGGAAGATGTCGTAGAGCTCCTTGGTGCTGATGACACCGCTCTTGTTGAGCTTGCGAATGGTCGGCACCTGTCCGCTTTCCTTGAACTCCTTCTGCATGAACTCGATGACCTTCCAGTGCGTCGGGGTAAGCTCGGCGATGCCCTCGTCCTTGGCGACAGCCGAGGCGACGTCGCGCGTCCACTGCGAGAAATCGGTCAGAAAGCCTTCTTCGTCCACGCTGACGGTGGCCGTTCCGAACTGCTTGGTCGGCATCGT
>Ga0326726_10005751_pt1 | contig 11210 bp, 8 predicted proteins | sample MHFenrmetagenome_2_FD_207603 | JGI IMG/M metagenome (GOLD analysis project Ga0326726, IMG submission 207603) | Lab enriched peat soil microbial communities from Michigan Hollow, Ithaca, NY, United States - MHF15MN | ecosystem: Environmental > Terrestrial > Soil > Wetlands > Peat | place: USA...
CAGAACATCGGATTCAACCTGTTCGCGAACGACTATGCTTCGGACAACTATCGCGCGAACAATCGCGTCGAGCAGAAGAACCTCAGCAGCAGCCTGCGCCTGTTCGAATTCCAGGGAGATATTGCGCTCAAGATCGATCTGGACAGCCAGGATCTCAGACTTCCAGGGGCGCGCACGGCGGCGGAGCTCGAAACCGATCGGCGCGGCACGTCGACCCCCGGGGACTTCGCGAGACGGGACGGCGCACGCGCGGCCCTCGCGGGGGGCTATGACCTCGGATTCGGACAGTTCGCTGCGGAGCTTGGCTACCGCGATACCACGCGAACCTCCCTCCTCAAGGATTACTCGGGATTTGGGACCGACACCTACACTGATACGCGCTCGACGGTCTGGTCGTTCACTCCGCGATTGAAGGTGCCTTACGGGACGCTGGGGATTCAGAACAGTCTTATCGTCGGGGTCGATTTGGATTACTGGGATTACCTGTCGCGCCGTGCCCCCAGTCAAGATGCGCTTGATACCCCTCCGACGCCGACCAGTCCTTCCGCGCATGTCAACGCCACGCAGCGGGATCAGGCCTTCTTCGCGCAGCACCACTCCGCGTTTGGCGAAGGGACCAAGCTCACTCTCGGTCTGCGCTGGCAGCGCAGCACCATCACGGCACAGGATACTTTCAACCCCGCCGCCTATGCGAGCGGCAGCAAGACCAGCACGCCGCTCGCTTGGGAAATCGCGCTACGGCAGGAATTGACCACTAGCACATCGGTCTACGGTCGCGCGGGCCGGAGCTTTCGCCTGCCGACCATAGACGAGGTCTACAGCCAGTTCGGCGGACCGCTCTTCGACCCGATCGTCGCACTCCTCGACCCGCAGACCTCGCGCGACTACGAGCTGGGCGCCGAATACCGCACGGCAGCGCTGCGCCTGCGCGCAAGCGCGTTCGCGATGTATTTCTCGAACGAAATCTACTTCTTCGCCCCGACGTTCTCGAACATCAACTTGCCTCCCACGCGCCGGCAGGGCGTGGAGGTCGACGCTTCGGCCGCGATTTCTCCCGCGGCCTCGCTGTTCGGCAACGTCTCCTTGACCGACGCGCGTTTTGGCGACGGCGCTATCGGCGGCGTCGACGTGAGCGGCAACGTCATACCCCTGGTCCCTCGCGTGAAGGCGAACGTGGGCATTGCCTGGCAGCTCGCTCCGAGCACCCGGTTCAGCGGCGTGGCGCGTTACGTGGGCACGCAGTACTACGACAACGATCAGACCAACAGTTTTCCCAGCTTCATGCCTGCGTACGCCGTCGTTGACGTAAAGTTCACGATGGCGGTAGACAAGCTCACCGTGGGAATCGCCATCAGCAATCTGTTCAACAAGCTCTACTACAGCTACGCCATTCGAAACGGGGCCGGCACTTCTTTCAATGCCTATCCGCAGGCGGACCAGACGTTCCTCCTGACGGCGGAGTACCGTTTGTAGCGCGAGGTCATGCATCGGGAGAGCGCATCGGAAGAGCCTTCGCGCCTCTGCGAGCCTGTGCTCGAGCTTTGGCCTGCCGCGGGGTTCTCTGCTAATGTTCGCGGCATGCCCTACGGCCCCGCCGACGCGATCGACCTTGCCGGGCTGAAGCGCGCGCTGGTGATCCAGCTGCGCCACCACGGTGACGTGCTGCTCACTTCGCCCGTGTTCACGGTACTCAGGAACCACGCCCCGTCGCTCGAGATCGACGCACTCGTGTATGCCGAAACGCGGGACATGCTCGACCTGCACCCGGCGATCGCCCAAGTCCACGTCGTCGACCGCCGCTGGAAGGAGCTTGCGGCGCCTACGCGGCTCATGCGCGAGTGGCGGTTGCAGGCCACTATGCGCGAGCGTGGCTACGACCTCATCGTGCACCTTTCCGAGCACCCACGCGGAGCCTGGCTCGCGCGCTCGCTCGGCGCGCGCTACGCGGTCGCGCACGATTTCGTCCGCAAAACGGGTCTCTGGAAAAAGAGCTTCACGCACCTCGCTCCCCTGCCCGGAAACGGGCGCCGCCACCGAGTCGAGTTGAACCTCGATACGCTGCGGCGTCTCGGCATACAGCCGGGAGACGGGGAACGCAGGCTGGTGCTCGTGCCGGGCGAGGAAGCCGACCGGAGCGTCGACGAGCTGCTCGCCGCGCACGGGCTCGCTCCCAAGAAATTCATCCACTTCCAGCCGGGGTCGCGCTGGTTGTTCAAGTGCTGGCCGGCCGAGCGCGCCGCGGGGTTGATCGGCGCGCTCTCGCGGCGCGGCGAGCGCATTGTGCTGACCGCCGGGCCCGACGAGCGAGAGCGTGCAATGATCGCCGAGATTCGCGATCGCACCGACGCCCAGTTCGTGGATCTTAGCGGAACGTCGATGCTGAGTCTGAAGCACCTCGCGGCGCTCACCGCCCGCGCCAAGCTGTTCATCGGCGTGGACTCGGCGCCGATGCACATCGCTGCCGCGATGCAGACGCCGGTGGTTGCGCTCTTCGGTCCAAGCGGCGAGCTCGAATGGGGACCCTGGCACGTGCCGCATCGCGTGGTGGCTTCGAATGATCATCCCTGCCGCCCCTGCGGCATCGACGGCTGCGGCGGCGGCAAGGTGAGCGAGTGCCTCACGCGGCTTCCGCAGCAGGCGGTCTTGAGCGCCGTCGACGCGCTCATCGCCCGATGATCCGGGCTGTCGCGCTCGCGATGGCCGCTTCGATGTCAGCCGGGGCGCATGCGCTGCAGGTGAAGGACGACCGCGGCGTCACCATTTCGCTCGAGCGGCCGCCGGAGCGGATCGTGAGCCTCGCGCCGCATCTGGCGGAGATCGCTTTTGCAGCGGGCGCGGGCGCGAAGCTCGTCGGCGTCTCGACTTTCACGCGGCATCCCGCCGAGGCGGAGCGCCTGCCCATCGTCGCGAGCTACGGACGCGTGGACATCGAGCGTCTGATCGCGCTTCGGCCGCAGCTGGTGCTCGCCTGGCGAAGCGGCAACTCGGCTTTGCAGATCGGGCGCCTGGAGCGCCTCGGCCTGCCGGTCTTCGTCACGGAAACGCACTCTCTTGCCGACATTCCGCGCATCATCCGCCTGATCGGCGCGCTTGCCGGGAGCGCTGATATCGCCGAGGCGCGCGCGCGGCGGTTTGATAGCGACGTCGCGGAGCTGCGTCGGCGTCACGCCGGCGAGCGCAGCATCGCCGTGTTCCTAGAGATCTGGCATAGGCCCATGCTCACCGTGAACGGCGAGCATCTCGCAAGCGACGCGCTGCGCCTCTGCGGCGGGCGCAACGTGTTTGCGGCGGCGAAGGCGCTCACCCCGTTGGTCTCGCGCGAACAGCTCCTTGCCGCCAGGCCCGAGGCGATCATCACCGCGGGCTTCGGCGCCGAGGCGCCGCAGGCCTGGCAGGGACTTGATCCGATTGCCGCGGTCCGCTACCACCGGATTTACGCTATCGATCCCGATTTGCTCTACGCGCAGGGCCCACGTCTGCTGGAGGGCGCACGCGCCTTGTGCAACCGGCTCGAGCGCGTGAGGAACTAGATCCGATGCGGATCGCCGTAGTGCGGCAGCGCTACAGCGCTCAGGGCGGCGCCGAGCGTTTCATCGAAAGGGCCCTCGCCGCACTGGCCAAGCAGGGCCTCGCCGTGACCGTGCTGGCGCGCGAGTGGACCGGCGATCCCGGCAACGTGATTCGCTGCAACCCGTTCTACTTCGGCCGCGTGTGGCGTGACTGGAGTTTCGCGCGGGCAGTCTGCCGCGAAGTCGCGCGGCAGTCGTTCGACCTGGTGCAGTCGCACGAGCGCATCGCCTGTTGCGACATCTATCGCGCGGGCGACGGAGTGCACGCACAGTGGCTGCACAACCGCAGCGCGGCGCTCGGCCCCCTCGCTCGCGCCGGCCTCGCCCTCAATCCCTATCATCGCTATGTCCTCGCTACCGAGCGGAATCTGTTCTCCAGCGCGGGGCTCCGCGCGGTGATCTGCAATTCGCGCATGGTGAAAGACGATATCCGGCGGCATTTCGGAACGCCGGAAGCGAAGCTCCACGTGATCTACAACGGCATCGATCTCGAGGCATTTCATCCGAGGCTGCGCGAAGCGCATCGTTCGAGCCTGCGCCAGCAGCTCGGGATTCCGGCGGATGCTTCCATGTTCCTTCACGTCGGCGCGGGATTTGAAAGAAAAGGTGTGTTCCGCCTGATCGAGGCGTTTGCGCTTTCCGGATTGCGCGATGCGCACCTGGTGATCGTCGGCACCGACAAGACCCGGGCGCGAGCGGAGCAACTCGCCCGCTCGCGCGGTGTCGCCTCGCACGTGCACTTCGCGGGAACGCAGGCGGATGTGCGCCCGTGGTACGGCGCGGCCGACGCTCTTGTGCTTGCCACCCTCTACGACCCGTTTCCGAACGCGGCCCTGGAGGCAATGGCCTGTGGGTTGCCGGTCGTTACAACGCGGCAGTGCGGCACTGCCGAGATCATCGACGAGGGCGTCAACGGTTTCGTCGTGGACGCTCTCGCGGTCGGCGAGCTGGCCCAGCGGCTCGCGCGCCTGGACCGCGCCACGGCGCAGGAGATGGGGCGCCGGGCACGGGAGCGCGCCCTGGGGTTCGGCGTCGAGAAAATGGCCGAGCATTTCCTGACGCTCTACCGCACGCTATTGCCGGCCTGAGGCCCGTCACGCCCTCCGGAAAGGCGTGCGTGATCGGCTATAATTCAACATTTTCCGGCGCAGCCATGGCATCGTCCGACGCCACTAGCCTGCAGCTCTATCTTCGTCTCCTCGGTAACGTCAAGCCGTACTGGCTGCCGTTCGGGCTTTCCATCGTAGGCATGGTGGTGACTGCGGCAACCGAGCCGGTTTTCCCGGCGCTGCTGAAGCCGCTGCTCGACGGGAGCTTCGTGCACAAGGAGGGCGGGCTCCTCGAATGGCTGCCCGCGCTGATTGTCGGCTTGTTCCTGGTGCGCGGCGTCGCCTCGTACGCGTCCGACTACGCGATCGGCTGGGTGGCGAACAAGGTCGTGATGGATTTGCGCAACGCCATGTTTGCCAAGCTGGTGCGGCTGCCCACCTACTTTTACGATACTCACACGAGCGGCAGTCTCGTCTCCAAGTTCACTTTCGACGTTTTGCAGCTGACCGGCGCCGCGACCAGCGTGGTCTCGGTGCTGTTTCGCGACTCGCTCACTATCATTGCTCTGCTCGGGTACCTGTTCTATCTGAACTGGCCGCTCACCCTTGTCGCTCTCCTGGTGGGACCTCCTGCCGTCGCCATAACGCGGGGATTTTCGGTCCGCCTGCGCACCATGAGCCGGGCTGAGCAGGCCGCGATGGGGGACTTGAATCACGCGCTCGAGGAATCGATCAGTTGTCACCGCGTCGTGAAGGTCTTCGGCGGGCAGGAGTATGAAGCGAAGCGATTCGACCTCGGCGCGAACAAGGTGCGCCGCTTCAACATGAAGATGACTTCGGCAGCGGCGGCGAATGTTCCCCTGGTGCAGATCGTCGTCTCGATCGCGCTCGCGCTGATCATCTATCTCGCCGTGCGCCAGGCCGCCGCCAGCGAAGCGACCGTGGGCGATTTCGTGTCCTTCCTCTCCGCCTTGCTGTTGATCTTCCAGCCGATGAAACGGCTGACCGGGGTCAATCAAAGCCTCCAGCGGGGACTCGCCGCCGCGGAGAACGTTTTCCGACTGATCGACGAAAAATCCGAATCGGATTCGGGGACGCGCGACATACCCCGCGCGAGGGGCGAGATAGAGTTCAAGCAGGTTGAGTTTTCTTACCCGGGCGCCACGCGTCCGGCGATCGACCGCGTTTCGTTTTCGATCCACGTTGGCGAGACCGTGGCTCTGGTCGGCAGTTCCGGAGCGGGCAAGTCCACGCTCGCCAATCTGCTGCCGCGCTTCTATTCTCCCGATTCCGGACAGATCCTCCTCGACGGCGTCGACATCGCAACGCTCAGGCTCGCGAGCCTGCGCGCGAACATTGCGCTGGTCAGCCAGGACATCGTGCTCTTCAACGACACCGTCGCGGCCAACATCGCCTACGGCCGGCTCGCCGGAACGAGCGAGGCGGACATCGTCCGCGCCGCCGAGGCAGCCCACGCCATGCAGTTCATTCGAGAGATGTCCGAAGGCCTAGCCACGATGATCGGCGAAAACGGCGTGCGTCTGTCCGGCGGACAGCGGCAAAGGCTCGCCATCGCGCGCGCATTCCTCAAGAACGCGCCGGTGCTGATCCTCGATGAGGCGACCTCGGCCCTGGACAGCGAATCCGAGCGCCACGTCCAGGAAGCGCTCGAGACGCTCATGAAAGGGCGCACCACGCTGGTGATCGCGCACCGGCTCTCGACCATTGAGCGCGCCGATCGCATCGTGGTGCTGGATGCCGGCCGTGTATCGGAAACGGGGCGCCACAGGGACCTCCTCGCCGCCTCCGGCATCTACGCGAAGCTCCATCGCCTGCAGTATTCACGGGAAGCCGCGGCCTAGATGGACGCGAGGCGCGCGCGCCTTGCCCGCGCCGGAGACCGCGCATGAGAGTTCTCCATACGGAATCGTCGTGCGGGTGGGGCGGGCAGGAGATCCGGATCCTCGACGAGGCGCAAGGCATGTCCTCGCGCGGACACGAAGTCGGCATCGCCGCCCCACGCGAATCGCGGATCTACGAGGCGGCGCTCGAGCGGGGATTGCGCGTCGACGCCCTCCCGATCGCCAGGAAAGACCTGAGCGGGCTCCTGGCGATGCGGCGCTGGCTGAAAGCGCACTCCGTGGACGTCGTCAACAGCCACAGCTCCACGGATAGCTGGCTCGCGGCGCTCGCCTGCGCCACCCTGGCTCGCGCCCCGGCGCTGGTGCGCACCCGGCACGTTTCCGCCGCCGTCCCGGACAATCTGCCGACGCGATGGCTGTACCGCCGCGCGACGCTGCACGTCGTCACGACGGGTGAAGCCCTGCGCCTGCAGTTGCTGCGCGACAACGGCCTTTCCCCTGAGCGCGTCACTTCGGTCCCGACGGGAATCGATACGGAGCGCTTTGTACCGGGAGATCGCGAAGCCGCGCGGCGCTTGACCGGCCTGCCTTCCGGGCGCCGTCTGGTCGGCATCGTCGCGACGCTGCGCAGCTGGAAAGGACATCGCTACTTGATCGAGGCCGTGAACGGGCTGCCGCCCGACGTCGGTCTGGTGATCGTTGGCGACGGCCCGCAGCGGCGGAACATCGAGTCGAGCATCCGCGAGCTCGGCATGGCGGAGCGGGTCTGGCTCGCCGGCAATCAGCGCGACGTCTTGCCCTGGCTGCAGTCCTTCGACGTGTTCGCTCTTCCCTCGTATGCGAACGAGGGCGTGCCGCAGGCGCTGCTGCAGGCGATGCTGTGCGGTCTGCCCTGCGTCACCACCACCGCCGGAAGCATCGGCGAAATCGCCCAGAATGGCGCCACCGCGATCGTCGTCGCCGCGGAGGACGCGGCCGACCTCAGGCGAGGCCTGGAGAAGGCTCTCGGGGACGCGGAACTCGGGAAGCGGCTCGGCCGGGCCGCGCGAGAGCACTGCGCCGCGAACTTCGGCGCACAGACGATGCTCGACAGGATGGAGCGGGTGTTCAAGAATGCGGCGCGCGTCTAGCAGGCTGGGCTCGCGCCTGGAGATCGTTCCGCGCGCGTTGATGAAGCGCCTGCTCTCCGGCAAGCGGCGCAAGCCCGCTCACCCGGGCCGCATTCTCGTCGCCCACCAACTGCTGCTCGGGGACACGCTAATGCTGACCCCCCTGCTCGCGCGCCTGCGGCGAACTCACCCCGAGGCCGATATCGTCGTGACCGTGTCCCGCGGGCAGCTCCCCCTGTACGCGCGCCGGCCGTACGGCGTAAACGCGGTGGCCTACGATTCGCGCAATCACGAATCGGCCAAGGCGCTCCTCGGCCTGGGCCCGTTCGACCTCGCCGTGGTGCCGGGTGACAACCGGCACGCCGTGCTCGCGCACGCGCTCGGCTCGGCCTGGGTGGTCGCGCTTGCCGGCGACCGGCCGGGCTGGAAGAACCGGTTCGCCGACGAGCTCTTTCCCATACCCTCCGAGCCGATCGCGCTCCCGGATCTGTTCGCGCTCCTTGCCGGCGAGGAAGACGACGCGGCCTATGATCCGGGAGATTGGCCGCGTCCGGAGTGCGCGCCTTTCGAGCTACCGGAGCGCGACTACGCGGTGCTCAACGTGGACGCGAGCTCCCCGCTGCGGTTCTGGCCAGCCCACAAGTGGCTGCAGCTGGCCGACGCGCTCGAGGCGACGGGGCTGGAAGTCGTTTTTTGCGCCGGCCCGGGCGAGAAGCGCATGGTCGAGGCGATCGACGCTGGGCGGCGCCACGTGTCGTATGCCGGAATGCTCGACCTGCCTCAATTGTGGCGACTGCTCGAAAGTGCGCGACTCTTGGTCTGCCTCGACAGTGGGGTCAGTCATTTGGCGAAGCTCGCCCGAACGCCCAGCGTGGTTCTCTATGGACCCGGTTCGCCGGCGCTCTTCGGCCCCGGCCGCTTCTGGAGGAATCATCCCTATCGCGCCGTGACCATCGCCGATTTTCCGTGCCGCGATCAGCACGGCGTGTTCAAGCGCGAGGTGAGCTGGGTGAGGCGCTGCTACCGCACACCCGCCGAGTGCCCGGCGCCGGCCTGCATGCATGCCATCGAAACCGAATCGGTGGTTGCGAGTTGCCGGGAGCTGCTGGGTTAGACTAAAGGCATGAAGCTGCCACGCTCGACCGAGATCACCGATTTTCACGACAGGGTGCTCGCCAGTCCGGACTGGAGCACGGGCCCAGGGGCTCAGGCGAGTGAAGTCTGGTCGCATATCGAGCGGAACCACCGCTGCAACTGCCAACTGTGGGCCGAGGAGGACCAGGCGCGGCGCCGCGACGTTCCGGACGCGGCGATCGCTGGCAACAAGCGCAGCATCGACGCGTTCAACCAGCAGCGCAACGACGCGATCGAGAAGATAGACGAGTCTCTGCTCGCCCTGCTGCCGGCCCCGGGGCCGGGCGGGGACACGCGCCTCAACTCGGAGACCGCCGGGGCGATGATCGACCGACTGTCCATTCTCGCTCTCAAGATCTTTCACATGCGGATTCAGACCGAGCGTCGCGACGCGGGCCAGGAGCACCTGGAGACCAGCCGCGCGCGATTGAACCGCCTGACCGAGCAGCGCGCCGACCTTGCCGGCTGCTTCGATGCCCTGCTCGCCGACTGCCTCGCCGGCCGCGCCCATTTCAAGGTCTACCGGCAGTTCAAGATGTACAACGATCCGGCGTTCAATCCTTACCTGTACGGCGCCAAGCGCTGATGACTCGGATCGCGATGCTCTCGCGAGCTGGCCTCGAGCTGCGCTATCCCATAGAGTTTTCTTGGCTGCTCGCGCTGGTATTCTTCCTCCCACTGTTCGAGGTACCGAAACACATCTGCTTGGTCGGCTTTGTTCTCACCTGGCTCACCAACCGCGCGCTGGCGCGCGACTGGGGCGGTCCCTGGGATCGCTGGGACAGTCTGATCGCGCTGTGGATCGCCTCCGCGTATCTCGTCGCCGCATTCGCCGGAATACATCACGACGAATGGAGGGGCGCGACCGACGTTCTAAAGTACGGATCCGTTTTGTGGCTCCTCAGGCGCTCGCGCTACGACGAGCGCGCTCTGCTGTGGATCCTTGGCATGGTGGTTGCCGCCACCTTGGTCACGCTTGCCTGGGGCTACTGGCGCTTGTACGTGACCAAGGCCAAGGTGCTCTTGGAGCTGAATTCGGTCGGCCATGTCAACCACAGCGCCGTTTACTTGGGGATCGTTTTCGGAGCCGCTCTGAGCGTGGCGCTCGCCTATTGGGAGAAGCTCGGGATTGCGGGCAAGGCGGCGCTCGGGATCACGGTGGCCGCCTTGCTCGCTTCGGTATTCGTCACGGAGAGTCGCGCGGCGGTCGGCGCGGCAGTGCTTTTTGTGTTCGCCCTTGTCGCAGCGCTCGGCGTTCGGAAGCGGATCAGCGTCTGGAAAGGCCTCATGATCGCCTCGCTCGCCGTTGCGATCGTGCTGGCCAGCCTTCCCGGCGTCCTGGACAAGGCAGTCGACAGGACCGAAAGAGGGATTCCGCTCGCCTACCGGGACAGCATATGGTCGAACGCTTTGGTCGAATGGCGGCAATTTCCACTCTTCGGGGTGGGGATGGGGAATTTCGGCCGCGTCCCCCTGGACCAGCTGCAAGAATGGAACAAGTCCCAGGACTGGAAGATACGGGCGACGGGAGAAGGCGTGAATTCGCACGCCCACAGCCTTTACCTCACCACTCTCGCCGAGCGCGGTCTGGTGGGCCTCGGGGTGCTGGTCGCCGTCTTACTTGCTTGGGGCGGTGCGCTTGGGCGTGGTCTTCCCGCAGCCAGGGATCCTTTGGATTGGGCGCTTTTCGGCGCTGCGTTTGCTGCGTGGTTTGTGACTGTCACGGTGGGAATCGTGAACACGACCCTCCACGACGAGCTCGCCATCCTAAGCGTTGTTCTGTTCGGGCTCTGGCTGAGCCACCGTGCAGCCCGCGTGCAACTCGATCGGGTTCAACACCGGCCTTGAGCGCTTGGCCGCCGGTTCTTCAAGTCAATCTCCAGCGCGGGTTCGGCGGGGGTGAGGTTTTTACCGCGGCCTTTACCGCCGCGCTCGAGCGCCTGGGGATTGAGACTGCTCTATTCGTCGATCCGCGCTCGGAGGCGTGGTCCGCGCTGCCGGGAACGAAATCCCATCTCAAACCCCTGAAGCGCCCCGAAGACCTGCCCGGTATCCTGCGGGGGCGTCCTCCCAGCCGGCTGGTCTTTCAGACGCTGGCTCCGGCCGGGGTAATCGGTGAATTGCGCGCGCAGGGACACACGGCGATCGCTTTCGCGCACATGCCGCTCTATGGGCGCGATCCTCGGCCCCTGGCCCCCTATGATCTGGTGGTCGCTGTTTCCCGGCACGTGATCGCGAGCCTGAGCGCAGCGGGAATCGAGCGTGTCTATCCTGAGCCTCTCTACGGCGTCGCTCAACTCGAGCGTCCGGGCACCGATGCGGGTCCACTGCGCGCCCGCTCGCGCTACGACTGGGACCGACACAAGTTCCGCGACCGGGCTCTGGGAATTCTGGAACCGCTGTGGCGGCGCTTTCTGCCGGATCGGATCTTTGCGCGCCGCCCCGGGCTGGCTCTGGGGATCGTGTCCCGGATCACTCCGATCAAGC
>Ga0326726_10005752_pt1 | contig 11209 bp, 14 predicted proteins | sample MHFenrmetagenome_2_FD_207603 | JGI IMG/M metagenome (GOLD analysis project Ga0326726, IMG submission 207603) | Lab enriched peat soil microbial communities from Michigan Hollow, Ithaca, NY, United States - MHF15MN | ecosystem: Environmental > Terrestrial > Soil > Wetlands > Peat | place: USA...
AAGCGCGTTCGCGAGCAGGAGTACCTTGATCGACAGCTGCTACCTGGTCGGCGTTCAACCAAGAGACGCTCGCGATTTCACTCGCCTGCTTCGGGTGCTGGCGCGCTCGCAGGATAGCCGCTGCCACCCGAAGGCATTGCTCGCCGTCAGCGATCGGCGAACCCTGAAGGCACTCGTGCAGCGCGCTGGACTGGGATCTCGTTCACACCTGGCGACGATGTCCGTCCGTCAGTTCCTGACGACTCAGCGATTGATTGCCGCGGACAATGAAGGGCTGAAGGTCCTCAGCCGGCGGCTTCTTTCTACCTGATCGTTTTCAGCCTGAACGCGGTCTCGTTGGAGCACACGATCAGGCCGCCAAACGAGTCGAACGCGACGCCCACGAGATTCTGACCCGCAAGAACGAGCTCGGGAGATCGGCCGGGCGTCAGCCGGTACAGCCCGCTCGCGCCTGCCAGCGCCTCGACGACAAACAGAGTGCCGTGGGCATCGAAGGCGATGCCCTGAGGCCGGCCGAATCTCGCCTCTAGCGTGCTGACCGAGCCGTCGGGCCCGACCCTGTAGATGGAGTCGTAGGTCGACAACGTCGGCGCCGTGACGTAGATGGCGCGATCGGGTCCAATGGCGAGATGAAAGGCGGCGACGCTGCCGGGCAACGTGGCAAACGCCGTGGCGTTCCCCGACCGGTCCACATGGAAGAGCGTGCCCGATCGGTCGCCCACGTACAGCGAGCCGTCGTCCGCGAACGCCAGCCCGCACGCAACGCCGAGTTCGCGGGCAAATGCCTCGAACGTGCCGTCGGCGTTGACCCGGTAGACAGTCCCTTCGAAACGGCTCGAGACGTACAGATGGCGGTCCGGACCAATCGCCATCGAAGTGGCGTTGACGATGCCCGACGAGAAGGTCTCGCGCGTGCCGTTCGGGCGCACCTTGAAGATGGAGACCGGCACCTGCTGCCCGCGAGTGCCGCTATAAGTCACGTACAGATTGCCGTCCCCGTCGAACACCGGGTTGTCAACCTGATGGAGTCCGGTCGCGAATGTCCCGCCGATGTCCACAAACGGCGTGTCACCGGACAGGCCATCGATTCTGATCGGCACCGATCCGCCGTCGAGTCCGCTTGGTACAATGACGCCCAACGCGGTGGCCGACGCCCGCACGACGCGCGCAGGAACGCTGCCGAGATGGACTGCGGGCATATGCGGTCGATCGAGCGGAAAGCCCGTGCCTTCGATGGTGATGCGACCGCCCTCGATCGCCCAGGCAGGGCGAACGGCGGCCACGCGGGAGGACATCAGCGAATTATGTGTCGTCCAGCTCGACGTTCCAGTAGAGATAATCGCGCCAGCTCTCCGGAGCATTCCGCAGGCCGACAGTGATGCGAATGGCCGGCGCCGAATCCGGACGCTTCGGCGGGCGCAGCAGATGCATATCAGCCTCGGCGGGTGTCCGCCCGCCCTTCCGGCGATTGCAGGTCACGCAACACGTGACGATGTTCTCCCAGTCCTTTCGGCCGCCCTGGGCGACCGGCACGACATGATCGAAGGTCAACTCGTTCGTGGAGAAGTCGTCTCCGCAGTACTGGCACTGATGCCCGTCGCGCGCGTAGATGTTCGCGCGCGAAAACGGCACGTAGTCGAAGCGGCGCTTGATCTTGATGTAGCGCAGCAGGCGGATGACCGACGGCAGCTTGAGACTGAACGAAACAGCGCGAATCTCCCGGTCGTACACCGAGATAATCTCAACCTTGCCCTGGCACCACAACGTGATGGCCTTCTGCCAGTGGACAATCTTGAGGGGCTCGTACGACGCGTTGAGAAGCAGCGTCTGTTCCACGGGGTATTGCCTTGGATTGTGCCCGACGGTCCGCCGAAGTGTCAAGCAAACAGCGCGCTTAAACGCATTGGAGAGCGTCGTTTAGCGGGACTACGGCCGATCGCTCGCGCGGCCGATATCTTACGGGTGCTGTATGACGCCGTGTAGTGCGGCCTGGCTCATTGTTGCTGTCAGCGTGACGACCGCGGCGTGCGCTTCGTCCGGCGCGACACCTCGTCCGTTCCCGACGCCGAATCAGTCGGCCGCGGCTGCCTCGTCTCCGTCGTCTCCGTCATCAGGGGAACCGTCAACTCCGTCAAGTGCAGCCGGACCGGCACCTGCAACGCCACTCACGTCCGAATCGACGCTCGTCGGCACGGCGCTCAGCTTGCGGGGCGTGCCTTACCGGAACGGCGGCTCGGATCCCAACGGATTCGACTGCAGCGGCTTCACCCAATGGGTGTTCGCCAGGCAGGGCATCGCGCTGCCTCGCGAAACCCGCGAGCAGTTTCAAGTCGGCGAGAAGATCAAGCTGAAGGACATCCAGACGGGCGACCTCGTGTTCTTCCACACGGTCGCCAGCGGCGCGTCGCACGTCGGCATCGCCCTCAACGACGACGAGTTCGTGCACGCGCCGAGCACGGCCGGCGTCGTGCGAGTCGAGCATCTCAGCTCGGCGTACTGGTCGAAGCGCTTCATCGCCGCGCGACGTGTCGCGCCAACCGAGCTTGCCGCACGGCCGCTTCCGTTCCCCGGAGCCCCGCGGGCGTCACGATCCGCGGATTGAGGGCCGGAGTCGCGTTACTCCTCAAGCCGGATTCGATCATCGACATACTCGCTGCCGGCGACGGCGTCCAACCGTCGCGTGTCGGGGTCGCGATCTTCCTCGCGATCTTCCGGGATCAACGACACGCGAGTGCCGGGCGCATCGTCTCCAGTGTCCGGTTTCGCACGCGCCTCCGCCGCACGCGCCGGGCTCCCCACCACGGTGCGCACATCGCCGCCCTCAGCCAGAGACTTCGTCATGGTCTTCCAATCGAGCATTTACGCGACCTTCCGTTCGCCTTGTCGTGAACCGCCTGACAAAGTCGAGCGCCTTCTCGGCGACCTCGCGCCAGCCGGCGTCAATCGTCAGCGCGTGCCCGCGGCCGGGCATCTTGACGATTTCGGTCACGCTCCTGTTGCGCTTCTGCTTCTTGTAGGACGCGTTCGCGATCGCCCAGGGGACCGTATGGTCCGAGTCGGCCGAGACGATCAGCATCGGACCCCGCTCCGGGTTCATCGAGTTGACCTTCGCCTCTGACCACGGATTGAAGTTCGCGGACGCCGCCTGGAAGAGCGGCTCGCCGGCGCCGGGGACGGAGTAGCCGAGGTACAGTTCCTTCGCCTCGTCCTCGCCGACCGCGTTCGCGAAGCTGTAGCGGAACTGCTCGTAGGTGAGCGGGACCGCGCGGTTCCAGTTCGCGGGGTTGCGGAGGGCGACGCTGGCAGTGCGCAGCGCCGCGATCGGCAACGGGAGCACGCCGCGGAATGGCGCAGGGCTGATCGCGACCGACGAGGCGGCGAGGCCGCGCCCCGCGAGAATCATGGTCAGCAGGCCCCCGAAGGAGTGGCCGATGATCACGGGCTTCCGATCCAGGCGGCGGATGATCGCCTCCTCGTAGTCGGCGATCTCGCCGATCCCCTTGCCCGCTAACACCTCAGGGTGCTCCCTGGCCTCGGCGACCGTCTCGGGATCGTCGGGCCAGCCCGGCGTCAACGCCACGTAGCCTGCCTCCTCGAACAGCGTCACCCAGCGGTCCCAGCTCGAGGGCAGCAGCCAGAGCCCGTGAACGAAGACAACGGGTGTGGCACTGGAGGTGTTGGCGCGCTCGACCTGCGCTGCCTCGTGTTCAGTGATGGTCGGTTCGGTGATCATCTCCTCCTCCTCGTCTCATTACAGTCTGACCATTGGCAACGGCGTCAGCGGATGGCTTCGGAACCGATCGAGCGTCAACGTGACGAGACGCCAATGAAACCCGGCGCTCGGCCATGTTGCGAACAGACGTGCAACGAACGGCCGCGGAATGCCGAACCTTCTCAGTCCACGTGTCACGTCGATCCAGTCGGCTCGCCGGAATGCCTCGACGAGCGAATCCGGACCGGCCGTTGACGGAGTGATCTTGTGGTGGTCCGCGATCATCCCTTCGATCTCGCCGGTCCAGTCCTCACGCGCGCGGGCGACCAGGTAATCGTGTGCGAGCGCGATAGATGGCGCGATGTAGTCGAAAGTGCCGTCCGTCCAGATCCCGAGGTCGTGGAAGACCGCAGCGACAGCTATTTTCTCGAGCTCGCTTCGTCCCACGATCGCGACGCACAGATTCACGATCCGATACACGTGGTTCCGATACGCGACGAAATCGTCCCGTAGCACCGTCGCGTGGTCGTTTAGGACATCGTCGATGGTCGGGAGACGCGTCAGCAGAGCGCCGACATCGGTTCCAACAGACTTGCTCACGGCTATTCCTCAAACGGTGCGTTCATCAACAAATCGACGGCCGATACTGGCTTGTAGCCGGGCACGAAGCGCTCGCCGAAATCGCGTAGAAAATTATCGGAGCTCGTCTCCGGCTTCGCGGCGACGAGGTGGCAGCACGCCTCGGCGAATTTGTCTTTCATCTTGAGACGTGGGAATGCTCCGAGGATGTCGGTCATGTCCGCTGACGGGATCAGCTCGAAGCCGAACCCGCCCCAGTCGAGCCCTATGCCCATGGTGCCCAGAGCGACTTCCGCCTCCTTGTGAAGCGCGATTGATGGCGTCGAGTTGAGCGCGATGAGGTCCCAGATGAGCTGTGCGCGGCGATTTGAGAGGCCTCGTGCTTTGATGAACGACAGCGCTGCGTCGGCGCCATTGACCTCAAAGCGATTCGAACCTGATACACCAGCCGTGAGGCCGATGTCATGAAGGAGGGTGCCGACCGCGACCACCTCGAGGTCGTGGTCCATGCCCTTCAAATGTCCAAGCTTCGCCGCGAACAGCCACGACCTCACGGCGTGATTGAAGAGGTACGGCTCGGAGAGCTTTTGCGCATACTCCAGCGCCGCGGTGATCAGCGGCGAATCGGGCACGCTGACACCCGCTATCAGACGTGCCCCCAGAGCCTCAGTAGACGTGGTCATCAGTCTTCACTGCCCCCGATGCGGATTCACGCGACCATTCGTTTGCCTTGCTGGCAGAACGCGAGCAAGTCGCGGTTGACGAGGTCGGCATGCGTGGCGGTGAGGCCGTGCGGCAGACCCGGATAGTAGAGTTCCACGGCCCCCTTGATCAGCTTGGCCGACTTCCGCGACGAGAGGTTGATCGGCACGATCTGATCGTCCTCGCCATGCATGAGCAGGGTCGGGACATCGAACTTCTTCAGGTCGTCGTGGAAGTCGGTCTCCGAGAAAGCCTTGACGGACTCATACGAGTTCTTGAGGCCGCCCTGCATGCTCCAGAGCCAGAACTGGTCCAGAAGGCCCTGCGAGACCTTGGCCCCCGGGCGGTTGGCGCCGTAGAACGGAAGCGCGAACTCCTTGTAGAACTGCGCACGATCGTTGGCCATCGAGGTCCGTAACCCGTCGAACAACTCGATCGGCAAACCCTCGGGATTGGCCGCCGACTTCACGAGGCCCGGCGGCACCGCGGCGATCAGCACGGCCTTTGAGACGCGCTTCGTACCGTGCCGGCCGATGTAGCGGGCGACTTCACCGCCGCCGGTCGAGTGGCCGACCATCGTGATGTCCTTGAGGTTCAAGGCGTCAACTAATGCCGCGAGATCGTCGGCATATCCGTCCATGTCGTTCCCGGCCGACGCCTGGCTGGACCGGCCATGGCCACGACGATCGTGTGCGACGACCCGGAAGCCGTGCTGTGCGAGAAACAGCATCTGGCCGTCCCATGCGTCGGAGCTCAACGGCCATCCGTGCGAGAGGGTGACAACCGGACCCGTGCCCCAGTCTTTGTAGTAGATCGTCGTGCCGTCTTTTACCGTGATCGTGCTCATGTGCATGTCTCCTGAGTGGTCGGTGGACGCGCCTTGCGGGCAGACATCGCAAAGGCCAAGCCAGCCTGACGAACACCGTGGGGTGGGATTTCAGATGCCAGTCACGAAAGCTCGTGAACGCGATCACGCGTTGTGAGACGTCGAGATCGATTTCACCGCCGCACGGTTCGGTCCGTCCGGTATCCGCGTTGCTAAGAGTTCAACGCCACATGAAAGGACCAATATGAAACTCGTCATCATCGGCGGCACCGGGCTCATCGGATCGAGACTCGTCACGACGCTCCGCGAACAAGGCCACGAAGCAGTCGCGGCTTCGCCAGACACGGGCGTCAACACGCTCACCGGCGAGGGCCTGACTGAGGTGCTACGCGGAGCCTCGGTCGTTGTTGATGTGTCGAATTCCCCTTCCTTTGAAGAGGCGGCCGTCATGGAGTTCTTCACCACATCCACGCGTAACCTTCTCAAGTACGCGGCCGCGGCCGGCGTGAGGCATTACGTCGCGCTGTCCGTGGTAGGGACCGAGCGTATCCCCGGCAGTCCCTACCTTCGAGCGAAGAACGCGCAGGAAACGCTGATCAAGGGCGCCGGGCTCCCGTACTCGATCGTTCACGCGACACAGTTCTTCGAGTTCATCAAGCGCATCGCCGATGACGCCACCGACGGAACGACGGTCCGGCTGCCACCGGTACTCGTTCAGCCCATGGCGGCTGATGACGTCGCCAGGGCGGTCGGCAGAACCGTCGTGGGCGCGCCGCTGAACGGCACGGTTGAGGTGGCCGGTCCCCAACAGTTCCGTTTCGATGAGCTGATCCGTCAGGGCCTCGGCGCGCGCAACGATCCCCGCGAGGTGGTCGTCGACCCGCACGCGCGGTACTTCGGCGCCGAACTCGGCGAGCGCTCGCTGATTCCTGCCGGCGACGCGCGACTCGGGGAGATCCGCCTCGAGGAGTGGCTGCATCAACCCGTCCTCCACCGCTGAGAGGCGTCGAGGACCATGGTCACTGGATCGTTGAGCAACGCGTCTGTCGACCGTCTCATTTGCCTATTGCGCCACTGGACATGGGCCGACGAAGCAAAGGCGCGATTCGAGGGGGAACTGGCCGGCGGGTCGGAGTACGACGAAGATCCGATTGCCGATCATCCGTTCGGGGCGTACTACCACTGGTGCGGGCTGTTGTGTGGCCTCAGCGAAGCCGCACTCGAGCACGGGCTTCTGTCGACGCTGCAGCTCGACGCGATCCGCCGGGATCTCGAGGCGAGCCTGCCTGTGCTGCGCGCATGTCGCCAGTTGCTGGTGGTGATTCCCGCATCACTGGAAGAGCATCCGTGGATCGTGGATCTGCTTCGCGATGATGAGGCGCTCGGCCGTCTTCGCCGTCTTCACCGCGCCTTTGGCGAAGCGCTCCGCGAGGAGCAGATGTCTCGAGTGCTCGACCTGCTGGATCAATGACCGATCGCAGCTGGGCATTAAGGAGCGATTGATTCGAGGCCGTGGCTTGTGCGAAAACATGGGTTCTGCCGACGCGCGAACGCCGCAGAGGAGAACTCGTCCATGGCGCCAGCCGACGACGATCGATCGGGGCACGTGCCCGCGCTGCCCGCGATATCCGCATTCGGATCGACACCGCTGCTGATGGCGGCGATCGTGCTCGTGAGCGCGGTCGGAAGCTTCGGCGCCGTCCGCGCCTGGTTCCCGAAAGCGCAGGCCGCGCCTGCGGTGCCTGCCACCGCCCGCCCCGCAGCCGACGCCGCCCTTCGTGTCGCGCGGGGCTTTGTACTGCCGCGCGAAATCGAAACACCCACAGCGGCTGGACGGCTGTCGATCGTCACCGATCCCGCGGGCGCTCGAGTACAGGTTGACGGGCGGCCGCGCGGCGTGTCGCCTGTCGTCATCGACGGACTCGCGGCCGCGGAACACCTCATCACCGTCGTCTCGGACAGCGGAGCCGCGCAGCGCACGATCGCGGTATCGAACGACGTCATGACCGAGGTCGTGTTCTCGCTGCCGCGGCCGACGGCGCCGGTCGCCGGGTGGGTGGCGGTGGCGTCGCCATTCCCCGTCGAGATCCTCGAGCACGACGAGGTCGTCGGCACGAGCGGCGCGACGAAGATCATGCTCGCCGCCGGTAAGCACGAGGTCCTGCTGCGCAACGAGAGTCTCGGCTTCGAGGCGCCGCGCACGATCACCGTCGTGCCGGGCCAAGTCACCTCCGTTGCGATCGACCCGCCGAAGGGACTCCTCAACGTGAACGCGCGGCCGTGGGCAGACGTGCTGATCGACGGCGAGCCGGCGGGACAGACGCCGCTGTCAAGCGTGCCGCTGGCGGTCGGTCCGCACCAAGTCACGTTCCGCCACCCGCAGTTCGGCGAGCGGAACGAGCGGATTGCCGTCACGGCGCGGGGTGTCAATCGCGTCGCGGTCGATTTCAACAAATGAGTCGCAGCGAGGCTGGAATGAAAGTGCTCGCGATGATCGCCATCCTGGGAGCGGTGTTGGGAGCGGCGTCGCAGGTGGCGGCTCAGGACGACCCGCTCAAGACCGCGCGCGACCTCTACGCGTCGGCGGCGTACGTGGAAGCGCTGGCCGAACTGGCGCGGGTCGAGTCGGCGGCAACGTCATCCACGACGGCGCCCACGACATCGCCCATTACGAGGCGCGACACGGACGCCTATCGGACGTTCTGCCTCGTCGCGCTCGGGCGGGACACCGAGGCGCAGGCGCTTGCCGAGTCGCTTGTCCGCAGGGAGCCGGCCCTCTCCATCGATCAGTTTCCTGACGCGTCGCCGCGCATCGCGGCGATGTTCGCGTCGGTGCGGCGGCGTGTGCTGCCGCAGCTCGTCAGAGATGAATATCGCGCCGCACGAGCGCTTGCCGTCGAGAAGGCGCCGGAGGCGGAAACGCGTCTGCGGCACGTGCGCCAGCTGCTCGACACGTCGGAACACATCGGCGCCTGGGACGAGACGCTGGCAGACGTCCGCCTGATCGTCGACGGATTTCTGGAGCTCGCGCACAGTGCGGAACCGCGCAACGCGGCCGGTGAGGCGACCGCAGCCGCGGCCGCGCCCCAGCCCCCGTCGCCGCCGGCCGCAGTGGTCTCGTCATCCTCAGATGCCGGGGTCGTCGCTCCGATTGCCGTCTTCCAGCCGCAGCCCAACATCCCGCCTGCGGTACTCGACCTGGTGCGTCAACTGCACGGCACCAGCAAGATCGACCTCCTGATCGACGAACACGGCGCCGTGGAGGAGGTGACCGTGACGCAGCCGGTGAGTCCGGCCTACGACAGGCTGATCGTGGCCGCCGCCCGGAAGTGGCGGTACAAGCCGGCACTCAAAGACGGCGTCCCGATCAAGTTCGTGAGCACGGTTGTGATCAATGCCAGTCGAGAGTAGCGCGGGCCTCCTTCCGAAGGCGATCGTCGCCGCGCTCGTCGGCAGCGTTGCCGGAGGAACCGCGGGCGTGTGGTCGCTCCGTCATCCGGCGGCGAGCGTGAACGCAGCCGCACCCGCCGTATCCGCCGCGACGACACTCACAACGGACGACGACGCCGGTCCGTCGCCGTCGACGTCGCTGCCGAAGCGGGTCGCACCGGCACCGCAACCCGCTCGAGTACCCACGAACGCGGCGGCGCCGCCGTCAGCGGACGACGACGCGCACGTGTTGGAGCGTGCGCGCATGCTGGCGCGCCGCCCAGACGTGACGGCGCTGATGGCGCTTCGCGAGGACGTCGTCCTCCGCGCGAGGGAGCGCGGGATCGCGGGCTCCTCGTCGGTCAAGGGCGAGCTGGAGGAGCTCGATCTGCGCCTCACCGAGGCGCGAACGCTGCAGCTGAAGCTCGACGCCGAGGAATTCCGCAAGGCCGATTCGAAGCCGCCGCGTTGACACTGTTCTGAAGCATGGCGCTCTCCATTCAGGTCGGCGATTTCCTGGCCGACGGCATCACGTTGATTCCCTCGACGCGCGACGACTTTGATGCGCTCGCACGGCCCTTGATCGGGCGCGCGGCGGAGATTGGCCTGCAACTCAAGCCGCTGTTGTTCATCGTCTCGAACGAATCGGAACGGACGGTCGTCGCGTTCTCGAGAACGTGGACAGTTCGGCACGAGGACGGGCGAACGTACACCGAGCGAGGCCAGACGAGTTTCCCCGAGTACGTCTGCGGCGATGTCTCGATCAGCCATAACCCGCAAGCCCTTCCTCCAGGCGGCCGGCGCGTCGAATCGCCACATGTCGTCATTCAGGGCTACGGCGGCTCCGATCCGTATTTCGATCAGTTTCTCCATCAGTTCGTGATTCAGAACGAGCGAATGTTCGCCGATGCGACCGAGCTTCGCATCGATCTCGACGCCGTGATCTTTGCGGACGGGCAGCTCATCGGGCGCGACGACGATGGCTGGTTGAGCGGCCTGTTTTCCGATTACCTCTCTGCCAAGCAGGACTGGTATCGCCAGATTCTGGATCGCCTCGACGCGGGCGGCTCCGTTGACGCGGCCTTCGCGCCAATCCGGGCGTTTCAGGAAGAGCGACGGCAGCAGCTTCGCGCAGGTGGCCGATTCACGCGCGAAGGGCTGCAGCTATGGAAGACGCAAGCCGCCGCCGATGCGGCACGATGGCGGCGAATGTTCAAAGACGATGAACTTCCTGGACTCCTCAGGCAAGCGATTCGTCTTGAACCGTTCGTGATCTACCCGCGACGTCCGATCTGACGTCTTGGAGGTGCTTTTCATGCGCGTGCGTCCTCGTCACGCCTTCGCCCTGGTAACTCCCGTCACCCTGCTCGCGTCCATCGTGCTGATCCGTGCTCAAGCGCCGGCACCCGTGGAGTTCGATGTCGTTTCGATCAAACGAAACACAGGCAGCACGCCGGGCGGTGGCGGAAGAACCCTGCCGGACGGCACGCAGATGATGAGCAACATGCCGATCCGAAACTTTGTCCTCGCCGCGTCGCCTGTGCCAACGCGCGAGGTTGTCGGTCTGCCCGATTGGGCGACGACGGAACGGTACGATGTGACGCTGAAGCCGCCACCCGGATCGACGCCTGAGCAACGCAAGCAGATGATGCAGACGATGTTCGCCGACCGCATGAAGCTCGTTGCGCACGTCGAACAGCACGAGCGAAACGTCTACATGCTCGTCCTCGCGCGCGGTGACGGACGGCTCGGGCCAGAGTTGAAGCCGTCGACGCTCGATTGCGGTCCACGTCCCGCGGGCACTCCACCGCCTCCGCTGCCACAAGGCCTGCCAACCGTGAAAGAGGCACAGACTCGATGCGGCATGATGATGCGGCCAGGTTCTCTGGTGTCGGGCGGCATGCGAATGGACGGACTTGCGGCGTCGCTCTACGGAATGGCCGGCGGCGAGGTCGAGAACC